>Ga0209026_1000023_pt1 | contig 357521 bp, 349 predicted proteins | sample AraplaCL_Col_mCL_FD_184262 | JGI IMG/M metagenome (GOLD analysis project Ga0209026, IMG submission 184262) | Arabidopsis root microbial communities from the University of North Carolina, USA - plate scrape CL_Col_mCL (SPAdes) (version 2) | ecosystem: Host-associated > Plants > Roots >... | reverse complement strand
GATGACGAAGCGCTGGATACGCGCATCGCCTTCCGGATCGGCAAGCAGGGCGCCGGCAAAGGCGCCCGCCTCGGCCAGCGTCTTGTTCATCTTCCAGCTGGTCCCGATCCACACTTGCTTTGGCTGCGCCATGCGATGGTTACTCCGTTGCGCGTACCAGGGCTTGGGCCGTCGGCTCATCGGTGATAAGGCCCTTTAACCGCGCGCTCTTAAGCACCGCACGGACCGCCTCGATCTTCGTAGGCCCCCCGGCGATGGCGATGATGCGGCTTTCCGCCGGCCCGTCCAAATCGACGGCGAGCGTCCGGGCCGTCAAGGTTGTCTCCAGTACCCGGCCGCGCGTGTCGAAAAAATGGCCGAGCATTTCGCCGACGCCACCGACGGCGGTGATCTCGGCGATCTCACGCGGTTCGATCATGCCGGTCGCCACGAGCTGGGCGCCGGCATCCGCCGTGCCGATGCCGACGAATTTCAGAGTCGCCCGGCTAGACATCTCGAAGATTTCCCGCACGCCGCGCTGCGCCAGGAGTACTTCGCGGTCGTCCGCGGAATTCGCAAAAAAGGGTACCGGCATGACGTAGGCCTGCGCGCCGGTTTTTTCGGCCAGCCGGTGCATGACGTCGTGCGGGTTGGCGGCATAGTTGCGCGTCAGGCCGCCGAGCAGGGAGACGAAGCGGACGCCGGCTGCCTCGAAGCGCGGCAACTGATGCACTGCGGCGGCGAGCGTGCGGCCATGCCCGATACCGATGACGCTGTCTTCGCCGCGTTCCATCTCGCGCCGTAGGAAACTGGCGCCCGCCAGCCCCAGCGCTCGTAGCGGCAGGCCCTCCTCGCCCAGATCCGGCGCAACCTCGCAGAAGTCCAGCCCGTAGCGATCGCAGAGCTGGTTCTCCAGCAGGACGCATTCGACGATCGCGCCGTCGATAGAGACTTTCACCGCGCCGTCGGCCACCGCCCGGGCGATCAGACGATGCGCCTTCACCGAGGGTAGCCCGAGCCGCTTGGCCACCTCGGCCTGTGTGAGCCCACCGGCATAGTGAAGCCAGGCGGCGCGGATCGCGAGCGATCCTTCAGCGTCCATTTGACCTGGCCGTTTCAAGGCATGCAGTCCTTCATCGCGCGTTCGGCATAATCGTCTGCCGGCTCAGATATTCAGGCTTTGCACGCCGGTGTCGATATGGGGCGCCCAGAAAGCTATGCTTTCGGCGATCTGCGGTATGACCTGCCGATCATCCGGCTCCCGTTCCTTGAAACTCAGCTCCAGGCAAATCTCGTTATCGATGGCTCCGCCTTCGGCCAAGGCCTTCAGCAGCGGCCCGGGTTGTATGCGGCCCCTGCTGTTGAACACAGCGGTGAAGGGACGGTGTCCACCCTTGTCCATAAGGCTTTGCTTGATATGGATGATAGGCGATAGTTTGGGCACCGCGCGAGCCCAGGCATAGGGATCGTAGTCGTCCGGATCGGCGCTGGTCACGTCGCCGTGGTCGATGTCGGCCATCATCCACATCGGCACCGCCATCTCGGCTTTGGTCAGCCTATCCTGCAGCTTCAGGCATTCGGTGATCGTCTGGCCGAACTCGCGCCCAATGCTCATTGGTTCCCAGAAAACATATCCCAGCCCGGCTGCCTTGGCATGCTCCGCCACCTCGGCCCAGCAGTCGACGGCGATCCGGATCAGTTCCTCGCGCCGGGCGGGATTGTCGTAGTCCTTGAAGGTGAAGATGGCGAACTGGGTGCCGACGCAAACGCCGCCGAGGTCGGCGATTATGTCGGCGAAAGTCTTGAACCAATCGACATAGTATCGGCGCACGTCGCTGTCGGGATGGCCGAAATGGTTGAGCCGGCCGTAGGGGCCGGTCATGCCGCTTGTGACGCGCACGCCGGTGCGCCGCAGGGCCGCCGTCATCTGCCGGGTCAGTCGCCTGATCACCGGCGCCGGCCAGCTCGGATTGATGAATTCGTGCGTCAATTGCAGGTCGCGCAGCCTGAGGTCGCGGGCGACCGTCTCGATAAGGTCGTCCGGCTCGGCAAAGCGGTTGACCAACGGGTTGGTGTTCAGCGAAAGCGTCAGCGCCATGGCGTTTCGGTCCGGAACGTGGTTCTGGGTCGAGCTCGCATCGGATTTCACGCAGCCTCGGCAAGGCGCTCAGCCTCGAACCATCCGGCGAAGGCGTGCCGTTCGGCCTCGGTGAGGTGCAGGTGGTGCTTGGTGCGCCGCAGCAGGATGTCGTCCGGCGTGCGCGCCCACTCCTTGGCGACGAGATAGCGCACCTCCGCCTCGTACAGCAGGCCGCCGTGATGGCGACCAAGGCCGTCCAGGCTTGCGGCATCCTTGACGACATCCTTGGCGCGCGCGCCGTAAAGCCGTCCGTAGTGATGCACGAGATCACGTGCCATCCAGGGATAGGCCTCGCGCAGGCCGTTTGCAAAGGTCTCGTAGTCGGCATTGGGAATTTCGCCGCCGGGCAGCGGCGTATCGCCAGTCCAGTCCCCACCCATCCGTGGGAAAACATGCTTCAGCCGGCGCATGCCGCGCTCGGCCAGTTCGCGGAAAGTGGTGATCTTGCCGCCGAAGACGTTGAGCAGTGGCGCACCGCCGGTCTCGTCGAGGTCGAAGACATAGTCGCGCGTCACGGCGGATGGATTGCCCTTGCCGTCGTCGAACAAAGGCCGCACACCGGAGAATGAGTGCAACACGTCCTGGCGCCGCAGCTTCTCCTTGAAGTAGCGGTTCACCGCCGCGAGCAGATAGTCGATCTCGCTCTCGTCGGCCTTCACATCCTCGGCGCGGCCATCATAGGCGATATCGGTAGTTCCAATCAGCGCCATGTCGCCTTCATATGGGTTGATGAAGATGACGCGCTTGTCGTGATTCTGCACCAGATAGGCATTCGCCCCTTGCCAGAACTTCGGCACGATGATGTGGCTGCCTTTGACGAGGCGCACGTTGCGTGATGAGTTCGATCCCGCGACACGGCCAATGATGTCTGAAACCCATGGGCCGGCGGCATTGACGACGCAGCGGGCGCGGAAAACGCGCGTTTGCCCCGTCATCGAATTCTTCGCCGTCACCGTCCAGGCGCCCTCTTCGCGGCGGGCGGAAACGACGGGCGTACGGGTGAGCACCTCGGCCCCGCGCTCGGCAGCGCCGAGCGCGTTGAGCACCACGAGCCGGGCGTCGTCCACCCAGCAGTCGGAATATTCGAACCCGTCCGTGTAGCGGTCGAGCAGCGGCGCTCCTTCCGGGTCGCGCCTGAGGTCCAGCCTGCGCGTGGCCGGCAGCTTTTTCCGGCCGCCCAAATGGTCGTAAAGAAACAGGCCGAGCCTCACCAGCCAGGCCGGCCGATCCTGCGGGCTGTGCGGCAGCACGAAGCGCATCGGCCAGATGATATGTGGCGCGGCCTTGAGCAGCACCTCGCGCTCGATCAGCGCTTCGCGCACCAGCCGGAATTCATAGTATTCAAGGTAGCGCAGGCCGCCGTGCACCAGCTTGCCGGAGCGCGAGGAGGTGCCCTCGGCAAGATCGTCCTTTTCGCACAGCACGACCGACAGGCCGCGACCGGCCGCATCCCGGGCGATGCCTGCGCCGTTGATGCCGCCGCCTATGACGAAGAGATCGACCGTCTTCGGCTCAGGCCCCATCGCTTTGTCCTTTGGACGTTTCGGTAGGGGCGCCTGCTGCATTACGGCGCGCGGCGGCCAGGGCATCCCAGGCGGGACCCAGGACACGACGCGCCGCGCCGAATGCTGCGAAAAGCTTGTCATAGGCCGCCATCAACGTCGGATCTGCCGCCTCGGCAGGCCCCAGCAGCGGCGTCACCCATTCAGCGATGCAGGCGTTCATATCGGGGTACACGCCGATGGCAACCGCCGCCATCATCGCGCAACCGGCGGCACCGGCTTCCTCACGCGACGAGACACGCACGGGTGCATGAACCGCCGCCGACAGGATACCGCGCAATCCCTTCGAGCGGGCAGCGCCACCCGAAAGCCGCAGCTCCGATGGCAGGTCGCCCATCGCCGCATAGCAATCGCGCATGGCCAGACCCAGCCCTTCGAGGACGGCACGGACCATATCGGGATAGCGATGGCCGACCGACAGGCCGACGAATCCGGCACGAGCGTTGGCATTGACGAACGGCCCGCGTTCCCCGGCCTCCGAAATGTAAGGGTGATAGACGACCTGGCCAGGGCGGGTCGTCGCAAGCCATTGATCGATGCGGCCGACCAGATCGCGGTGATTGGCGTCGTGCCCGAAGTCCTTCAGCACGTCCGCCGCCAGGCCGAGGATCCAATCGATGTTGAGCGTGGTCGCCATGTTGGTCTGCACCTGCGTCACCAGACCGGGAATGGGTAGGGCAATGACGTAGCCCGAACCCTCCTTGTTGAGGTGGACCTCGCCCGTGGGTACGGCGCGCATGTGAACGCCGGTCGAGCCGACGATCGAGCAGGCGACGTCTCCCTGGCCACCGCATACGCCGGCGCCAAGTGCGGTCATGACCATGTCGACATAGCCGAGGCTGACCGGAGTACCCGCTTTCAGGCCGGTCTCGGCCGCCGCCTCGGCGGTGAGCGGATGGGTGACCATCGTGCCGTCGACGATCTCTGGCAAGAGCTTGCGCCGCCCGGAAAGGCCGAGCGCCTCGATCACGATGTCGTCGTAGTGGCGGTTACGGAAATTGCCAAAGGTGAAGCTCGCCTCCGAAGGGTCGGTGGCGCGTGCGCCCGTCAGCTTCACATAGAGCCAGTCCTTGCAGTGCAGCGCGACTTCCGCCTGGTCGAGAAGGTCAGGCGAGTGGCGGTCCATATGCGCCATCTGGCTGCCCTGCTGGCAAGTGTTCAGGCCCGTTCCCGTCGCCTCGAACCGGGCGCGGCTGAGCGGGCCGGCGGCCAGGCGCTCGACAGTGGGTGAAGCGCGTGCGTCGAGCCACAGCCATGCATCGGCGACCGGTCTGTTTTCGCGCCCGACCAGCCACGTACCGTCGCCCTGCCCGGTCACTGCGAGAGCGGCGGTGCGCGCAGCCAGGTCCTCGACCTTTTCGCAAAGCCCTCTAAGGGCCGTCGCGCAGTCGTGCCAAGTTTGGGAGAGCGACTGCGTCGCCGAGCCGTCTGCACCCGACGCGTACCGGTTCGGAACTGAAGCGGACGCAATCTGGCGACCGTTCAAGTCGAAGGCGACCGCCTTGATGATCGACGTGCCGGAATCGATGCCAACGATAACATCAGAGCGAGCCACGGACCGCTCCACTTTCAATGCGAACGCACTTCCATCGGCAACAGGGCAATGTCTGTTTCCTCCTCGTTTGCGACTGCGGCCACCGCTGGCCTGCAGCGGTACAAGAAAACGTGGCCACCTGCTCCCCATAACGATACCATCCTAAATTATCATGGAAATAACACAACTGTTGATTTTTTTTGCAGACAGAGAAATTTTTTTCAGCTACGCTTATTTTAGCAGGGATGAAAGCGATACCCGCCTTACGTCATCCCGGCCAGGCAAATGGGAGAGCGAACAACAAAGCGGCTGGACAGTTCAGATTTGCATTCAGTTCGAGTCGGGATACGGGGTGGTGGAAATAAAACACCGCTAGATCAGATGTTTATCGGAGCTTCTACCCTGGCGACAGCCCTACCTGCCGCGCTTATGCTACCGGCAATCTCAGATTACCGGTCGTGCTGGGGATGCGGATTCGGCGGCAGGCGATTCATTGGACGTTGGCTTGGGCGCCTCCGCCTGCCCGGGTCAAATCCGCTTCGAAGCGAAAAGCTGATATCACATACTTGACGCAAATATAACACGGATTTAACATTACGGACCGATGGCGATGTTGCGGGAGGAAGAAGCCGCATCGCAGGTCAAGGGTGGAGAAAGCGATGCAAGCATTCGAGCCGAAGGGATACCGCGTCGTCGAAGGGCGTGCGTCGGCGCGCGCGCGTCGACAACCCTTGCAGGTCTGGACCCGCCCAGTTCGATCGCGGGCCGGGAACTGATTATGAACGTAGCGGCAACCCGGACGCCGAAGCCCCCCGCCGCGCCGCGCCGCGGCCTGATGATTGCGATCGGTCTCGGCGTCGTAGTCCTCGCCGCCATCGCGCTCGATACCAAGGTCGTCCGGATCGGATCATCCGCCGACGTGAGCCAGGAGGCGTTTTCACCCGACCGGTTCGGCGAAAAGGAGTTTCCGCGCATCCAGGCATTCGTCGTCGAGCACGCAGTCGACGCTGCGACCTTTGGGCCGGCGGTCATGGCCGATAAAAATGCAGCCGCAAAGCAGTATGGAACAGCCTCATCGACCGGCGCGATCATCCCGATCAGGCTGACGGCGGTGGCGGGTGAAGCGAAGTCCGGTGTCTACGAGCTCAAGGCAGATGGCGTGCCGGCCGAGATCCACGTGCGGTTGCAGACCGGTCCGGCCATCAACGGAACAGACCTGCGCGACGCACCAGGTGACATCGCCTTCGGCAAGTTCAAGAACCAGATCGAGTACCAGGACGCTGGCTCGGCCATCAACCGCGCCATGAAGAAGGCGACCCTCGATGGGATCGATACCGCCAACCTTTCCGGCAAGACGCTGGAAATCTTCGGTGCCTTCCGTCTCATCAATCCGAAGAACTGGCTGATCACGCCGGTGAAGGTGACCGTCAAATGAGCGACGCCGCGATCTCCCGGCGGGCCGATGAAGTGGTTCTGGCGGCACGCAACATCGCCAAGTCCTACAACGGCGTGAAGGCGCTGAAGGGTGTCAATTTCGACGTTCACCGCGGCCAGGTGACGACACTCTTCGGCGAGAACGGAGCCGGCAAGTCGACGCTTATGAAGATCCTCTCCGGTGTGGTGCGGCCGACCTCCGGTGAGGTCATTCTCGACGGCCAGCCCATCGTGTTTTCCTCTTCCACCGACGCGCGAAACCACGGCATTTCGATCATTCATCAGGAACTCAGCCTCGCGCCCAACCTGTCGGTTCGCGACAATATCTTCATGGGGCGCGAGATCAATGGTGCGGCGGGCGTAAACTACGCCGAGGAGGAACGTCAGGTCCGCGAGCTGCTGGCGGAACTCCAGGAGGACATCGATCCGCTCACCCCCGTTGAGGAGCTGCGCCTCGGGCAGCAGCAGATCGTGGAGATCGCCCGCGCGCTTTCGATCGACAGCCGGATCCTCATCATGGATGAGCCGACATCGGCGCTCTCGGCCACTGAGGTCGAGGTTCTGTTCAAGGTGATCCGCGACCTTACCGCCAAGGGCGTGTCGATCGTCTACATCTCGCACCATCTCGAGGAAGCCCTGCAGATCACCGATCATGCCGTGGTGCTGCGGGACGGCAACATGACGGCCTATGCGCCGCGCGCCGATATCGACCTTGAATGGATCGTGCGCAACATGGTCGGCGAGAACTACGATCTGGGCAGTCCGCCGACCGGTCATGATTTCGGTTCGGTCTTGCTCTCGGTCCGTGGCCTGAGCGTGCCGGACCCGGCCGGAGGCGGCTACAACGTCGTGGACCGCATGTCGCTCGACGTCAGGGCCGGTGAGATTGTCTGCATCTATGGCCTGATGGGTGCCGGCAGGACGGAGCTGCTTGAAACCATCGCAGGAAAACTCAGCGCCTCATCCGGCGAGATAGCGCTCGAAGGCAGGGAGATTTCCCATCTTGCCATCGGCGAGCGCATCGCCAGCGGCCTTGCACTTGTGCCTGAGGATCGCCAGCGCTACGGGCTCGTCCAGACGATGTCTGTCGGGCAGAATCTCTCGCTCGCCTCGATCATGGAGTTCACGCGCGGGGTCTTCACTTCGCTAAGGCTTGAGCGGGCATTGATCCAGAAATCGATCACGGACGTCACCGTGAAGACCGACGGACCGGATGTACCGATCGGATCGCTGTCAGGCGGCAACCAGCAGAAAGTGGTCATCGGCAAGATGCTGGCGACCCAACCCAAGGTTCTCCTGCTGGATGAACCCAGTCGCGGCATCGACATCGGCGCCAAGGCCGAGGTTTTCCGGATCCTTGCAGCCCATGCGGCGGCCGGGCAGGCCATCGTCTATACGACCTCGGAAGTCAATGAGTGCCTCTCGATCGCCCACCGCATCATCATAATGCGGCGCGGCCGGATCTCCGCCGAATTCACCTCCGACGTCACCAAGGAAAAGATCATGGCCGCCTCCGGCGAGGCCGTGGCGGCCTGAGCGGAGCACGGGAACCAACAATGACGCAAACGAGCGCCAACCGCACCACCGCTTCCCCGGTCGCATCGGCCAAGGGAAATACCGGCCTCATAAAGCTCTTGCTGAAGGGCCGCGCTTTCTTCGCCCTGATCGCCATCATCGTCGTCTTTTCGTTTCTGTCGCCGAATTACCTGACCATCTCCAATCTGCTGATTATGTCCTCGCACGTAGCCATCTACGGGATACTCGCGATCGGCATGCTGGTGGTCATACTGAGCGGCGGCATCGACCTGTCGGTCGGTTCGATCCTGGCGCTGTGCGGAGTCGTCGCAGGCGCCTTGATGCAGGGCATGGAACTGAAGCCGCTTGGCGTGATCCTGTTTCCGCCGGTGTGGGCGGTGATCGTGCTCACTTGCTCGCTCGGCGCCTTGGTCGGCATGCTCAACGGGATTCTCATCGCCTGGTTCAGAGTGCCGGCCTTCGTCACCACGCTGGGAGTTATGTACATGGCGCGCGGGATCGCGCTGCTGATGACCAACGGCCTCACTTACAACAACCTCGCCGGTCGGCCGGAGCTCGGCAACACCGGCTTCGACTGGCTGGGCTTCAACCGGCTCTTTGGCGTGCCGATCAGTGTGGTGGTTCTGGCGGTCCTCGCCGTGCTGACCGGGCTGATGCTTAGCCGCTCCGCCTTCGGTCGCTGGCTGTACGCCTCGGGCGGCAACGAGAACGCGGCCGAGCTGTCGGGCGTGCCGGTCAAGCGGGTCAAGATCACCGTGTACACGCTTTCGGGTATCCTGTCGGCCATCGCCGGCCTGGTGCTTTCCTCGCAGTTGACTTCGGCCGGACCAACCGCCGGCACCACCTATGAACTGACCGCTATCGCGGCGGTAGTCATCGGCGGGGCCGCATTGACCGGAGGGCGCGGTACCGTGCGCGGCACGATGCTCGGCGCCTTCGTCATCGGTTTTCTCTCGGACGGCCTCGTCATCATCGGCGTGTCCTCCTACTGGCAGACCGTCTTCACCGGCGCCGTAATCGTGCTCGCCGTGCTCATGAACACCATCCAATACGGGGCTCGCGGCGTCCGATAGTGACTCCGCGCCTCGCCGCAAGCTTCTCCGGGCCGCAAGGAGACCGACCGGAAAAGAAGGCCGAGACAAATCGGCAACCGCAATATGCAACCGCAATCTTTACAAAGGGAGTGAGAGAAATGATCAACAAAACCAGAAGGATGCTCTTGGTCGCGGCCGCGGCGCTGCCGCTCATGGCAAGCCATGCCTGGGCGGCGGGCCTGATCAGCATCATCGTGACCGATCCGGCCAATCCCTATTGGCTCACCGAGGGTCAGGTCGCCAAGGCCACGGCCGAGAAGCTTGGCTACACCGCCAACGTCAGCGCCCACAAGGGCGACACCAATACCGAAAGCACAATGATCGACACCGCCATCACCAACAAATCGGTGGCGATCATCCTCGACCCGGCCAATGCCGACGGTTCGATCGGCGCGGTCAAGAAGGCAATCGCCGCCAACATCCCGGTCTTCCTGGTCAACGCCGAGATCAACCAGGATGGTCTCGCCAAGGCACAGCTGGTCTCCAACAACGCCCAGGGCGCCGCACTCGGCGCGCAACAGTGGGTCGAAGCGATCGGCGACAAGGGCAACTACGTCGAACTGTTCGGAAACCCGGCCGACAACAATGCGGCAACGCGCTCGAACGGCTATGAGACCGTTCTTGGCCAGTACCCGGACCTCAAGAAGGCCGGCAAGGAGGTGGCCAATTGGGATCGCACCCAGGGCTACCAGAAAATGCAATCGCTGCTGCAGGCCCATCCCGACATCGTAGGTGTCATCTCGGGCAACGACGAGATGGCCCTGGGCGCCATTGCGGCGCTGAAGGAAGCGGGCAAGCTTAGCCAGGTGAAGGTCGGTGGATTTGACGGCTCGCCGGACGCGGTCGCCGCCGTCAAGGCGGGCGAAATGCAATACACCGTGCTGCAGCCCGTCGCCGTGTTCTCGGCCGAGGCCGTGAAGCAGGCCGATAAGTTCATCAAGACAGGGTCGACAGGCGTATCCTCCGAGAAGCAGCTCTTTGATTGTGCCCTGATCACCAAGGACAATGTCGACAAATACACTGGGCCGTTCACGCTTTCCCAGTAGACTTCGGGGGGGCGCGCGCGACGCGCCCCCTCTTCCTGCCGCGCAAGATGCATTCGATGCGCAAAACACTGCTCCCCTTAAGGCACCGCTTGCCATCGGCGCCAAATATGCGAATGGCATCGGCAGGAGAGGCTTAGATGAAAGATCGCGAGATTCGGCCCGAGCAGGCGTTGAAGAACCTTGCCTGGGATCAGGTACCCGCCGACAGCCGCCACGCGCGCCAGCTTGCACGCCGCCAGATGATGGCCGAGGCCGTCCTGGCCGAGGGCACGATGCGCATCGAGGACCTCACCGAACGCTTCGGCATCAGCCTGATGACCGCGCATCGCGACCTTGACGAACTGGTCGGTAAGGGTTTGCTGCGCAAGACGCGCGGCATCGTCTCGGCGGCCCCCACTAGCCTCATCGAATCTAGCGACGTCTACCGCTCGTCGCGCCAGGCTACCGAGAAGCGCGCTATAGCGCAGGCTGCGGCGGATTTCCTGGAACCCGGTCAAGCCGTCTTCTTCGACGATTCCACCACGGTCCTGCAGCTCGTGCCGTATCTCGCGGCGCGCGTGCCGCTGACGGCGATCACCAATTCCATCACGCTGATGAATGAGCTGAAGGGCATTCGAGACCTGACGCTACTTGGGCTTGGCGGCCAGTTCTACAACTGGTGCAATGCCTTCATGGGACCGGTCACGATCACCGAGATCCGGCGGCTGAGAGCCGATTGCGTGTTCATGTCGATGTCGGCCATTACCGACGGCATGGTGTTTCACCAGTCGCCGGAAATGGTTGAAACCAAGCGCGCCATGTTCGACAGCGCCGCCACGCGAATCCTGCTGGCTGACCACACCAAGTTCGAGCGCCGCGCATTGCACGCCATGTGCGCGCTTGGTGAGTTCGACGTGATCGTCGTCGACGAGGGAACCCCGCCCAGGCAGATCGAGACGATGAAGGCTGAGGGCACGAGGGTCGTCGTCGCTCCTGTGCGGCAAGACGAATTGTAACAATCATTGATGTTAAATTAACACCATGATATGTGAATTTCCTAAAAGACGCACGCGATGTGCATGGCGAGGAGGGGATGCCCTGTCTGCTGGGAATCGATAGTGGTCTGACCGTCACCAAGGCCGTGATCTTCGATGAGACCGGCACGCCGCTGGCCGTGGCGCGCCGCCGGCTGGCGCAAATCATGTCCGAGCCGCACCATGTAGAGCGCGACATGAACGGGTTTTGGCGGGCTACCGCCGATGCGATCGCGCAAGTGGTGACGGAGTGTGGCCGGCCGGCCTCCGATATCGCCGCCGTCGCGGTCACTGCCCATGGCGACGGGCTCTACATGGTCGATCGCACCCTCGAGCCGCTCGGGTACGGCATCCTGTCACTTGATAGCCGGGCCGGAGACATCGCGGACCGGTGGCAGACCGATGGGACGGCCGGGAAGGCTTTAGCGCGGACCGGCCAGACGCCACATGCCTCGGCGCCGTCTTCGCTTCTGGCCTGGATACGCGAGCGCGAGCCGGAGCGCTTTGCCCATATCGGCCACGTGCTTGCCTGCAAGGACTGGCTGCGCTTTTGCCTGACGGGCAGCCTGGGCACCGATCTCACCGAGGCGAGCACCTCGTTCACAGAGGTCGATACGCAAGCCTACGCGCCTGATATCCTCTCGATCTTCGGCTTAGAGGCGCTCGGCGATGCACTGCCGCCGGTCGCGCGGCCCGACGAGATCGTCGGCGCCGTCACGGCGAGAGCGGCCCGGTCTACCGGACTTGTCTCGGGCACGCCGGTCGTTGCCGGCCTGCATGATGTAACCGCCTCGGCGCTCGGCATCGGCGGCTACGGCGAAGGTGTGATCGCCGTCGTTGCCGGCACCTATTCAATCAATGAGACGGTCTCCGCCGCACCGCGCATCGACGCCCGCTGGTTCTGTCGCAACGGACTGAGCCCAGGCGAATGGAACAACATGTCGATCTCGCCGGCATCGGCGGCAAACTACGACTGGTTCCTCGACACGCTATGCGGCTCCGAGCGGGCGGCGGCGGAAGCCGACGGGCGATCGATCCACGCCGTCGTCGGTCCGGAAATCGAGGCAGCGCTGGCGCGACCGTCTACGCTGCTATTCCACCCTTATCTGTTCGGTTCCCCGCATGGTCCAGGTGCTAGCGCCGGCTTTCTCGGGCTGCGCGGCTGGCACGACAGGGGCGACATGTTACGAGCGGTGATCGAAGGCATCGCCTTCAATCATCGCGTTCACGTCGATGCGCTGCGCGAAGGTTTTGCCGCGCGGGAGGTGCGGCTGACCGGCGGCATTTCGCGCAATTCCGTCTTCGCGCAGATATTTGCCGATGTGCTCGGCATGCCGATCACGGTGACCAAAACTGAGGAGGCCGCAGCATGGGGCGCGGCACTGTGCGCCGGAGCCGGCATCGGCCTGTTTGCCTCAGCACGTCATGATCCGCGCGAACTCGCCGCGCTTGGCCGTACCTACCGGCCCGACCCCGTGCGCAGCGCCGGCATGAACAAGCGCTACCGGCTGCACTGTGACATCGCCAACCGTCTCGCCGGCGCCTGGCCGTCGATCGAAGCGCTCGCGCAAACGGGGGAACCATGAGCACGGACAATCGCCGCCAGGACATTGCCGAATATGTCATTCAGCACGGCGAGGCACGAATCGACGAGCTTGTCGCGACATTCGGCGTCTCACGCATGACGATCCATCGCCACGTCGACGAACTGGCGCGCCAGGGGGTGCTGCGCAAGCTGCACGGCGCGGTCAGCGCACAGCCGTCCGGCGTCTACGAAAGCCTTTTCCGCTTCCGCGAGACGCATGCGACCGCCGCGAAGCATGCGCTCGCCCGGGCGGCCGTGGCCGAGATCGAACCCGGACAGGTTGTGCTTTTCGACGATTCGACCACCGCCAACGCGGTCGGCCCGTTCCTGCCGCAGATGGCACCGTTGACGATTGTCACCAATAGCCTGTCCCTGGCGGAACAGCTGGTGGACAAGGAGGACCTGAAGCTTATCCTGCTCGGCGGCGAATACCATCCGACCTACAACGCCTTTATCGGCCACATCTGCGAGAGCGCCCTGCAGAAGATCAGGGTGAACCTTCTGATCTGCTCCGCTTCGGCGATCGACAAAACCGCCACGCTGATCCAGGATCCGCAGGTGGTGCGGGTCAAGCAGGCGATGGCCGCGGCGGCCGCGCGCACCATGCTGCTGATCGATTCCTCCAAGTTCGGCAAGGTAGCGCTGCATCTTTTCGCAGACCTCACCGACTTCGATCTCGTGCTCTGTGACGACGGTCTTCCCGACGAGATTGCCGGCAGCCTGAGGGCGGCCGGGGTCAATCTCAAGATCGTGCCGGTGCAATGACCGGGGCGTCACGGGACGTCGATGTCCTGATCCTCGGCGCCGGCATCAATGGCGCCGGTCTGTTTCGCGATCTGTGCGAACAGGGCCTCAGCGTCGCGATCGTCGACAAGGCGGATTTCGGTTCCGGCACCAGCGCCGCGCCGTCGCGGCTCATCCATGGCGGCATCAAGTATCTGGAGACGGGCGAGTTGGGCCTCGTCGCGCAGTCGACGCTGGAACGTAACCTTCTGCTGCGCAATGCGCCGCATGCCGTGCGACCGCTTCCGACCGTCATCCCGATCTTTTCGTGGCTTACGGGCATCGGAGCGGCGCTCCGGACCCTTTTCGGCAGCATGACCGCACCGCGCAGCCGCGGCGCTCTGCTGATCAAGATCGGTCTCGCCATGTACGACTTCTATGGCGCCCGCCACCGCGTCATGCCAAGGCATGCGCTGTGGTCGAGGGCGCGGGCGTTGACCGAGATACTGCCGTTGACGCCACGCATCGTGGCGGCCGGTACCTATTACGATGCCACCGTCCGTCATCCCGAACGACTGGTGCTAGAGCTTCTTCAGGATGGCATAAGGGCTAGCGCCCAATCCGAGGCTCTCAACTACGTGCAATTGCTTGGCCGCGACGACAGCATCGTGCGTTTCGCCCTGCCGGAGGGCGGCGAGCTAGGCTTCCGGCCGCGCATCGTCGTCAACGCGACAGGGCCATGGATCGATCCTGTGAACGCGGCGCTTGGCGCGCCGTCACGGCTCGTCGGCGGCACCAAGGGGTCGCACGTCCTGCTTGACCATCCCGAACTGTTGCGGGCTCTGAAAGGCCGCATGATCTATTTCGAGGCCAATGACGGCCGCATCTGCCTGGTGTTCGACTATCTCGGCCGGGCGCTGGTCGGCTCGACAGATATCCGCGCCGACGACCCCGAAACGGTGCGCTGCGAGGAGGACGAGATCGATTACTTCCTGGCGAGCCTGCGCGACCTTCTGCCCGGTCTTGCCTTCGGCCGCGAGCAGATCGTCTATGCCTATTCCGGCATCCGCCCGCTGCCGGCGTCGGACGGCACTGCGCCGGGCCTCATCAGCCGTGACCACTCGGCACCGGTCATGGAACCCGAGGGCAACCGGAACTGGCCGATCATTTCATTGGTGGGCGGCAAGTGGACCACCTTCCGCGGTTTCGCCGAAGAGGTAGCGGACACATTGCTGTCCAGGCTTGGCCAGCCCAGGCGGGTGAGGACGCAAAACCTCGCCATCGGCGGCGGCCGCGATTTTCCGGCCGATGCGGCTGCGCGTGCGCGCTGGATCTCCGCAGTGACAGCCGAGACAGGAACATCGCCAGCTCGCGCCGAAGTACTGCTCGACCGCTATGGCACGACCGCCCATGTCATTCTAGCGCACGAAGCCAAACGGCAGGCGGGACCGCTTGCCGGCTCGTTGGAATATACGCAGGCGGAAATTGATTGGTTGGCGCGCAACGAACGCGTCGTCCACTTGTCAGACATTGTCATGCGTCGAACAGCGCTGGCGATCACGGGCCGGCTCAATCGCAGCAACCTCGAACAAATTGCCGACATCGCAGCTGCCGCGCTGATGTGGAATGCCGAACGGCGTCAGAGGGAGGTCGAAGCGACTTCAAAGGAACTCATAGAGCGGCACCGATTTCGTTTTGAATAGCCGAGATCCCTCGGCTGAGCCAAGTCTGACAGACCGCGCTTAATTGTCCAACTAGCTAGAGCAGTCTGGGCGAGACGAAAGATCTGCCGCTCGGCGGCGTACTCGGACGGGCCTGATCTCAGGCACAACCCGTGCAACCGCCGTCTAACGTTCGTTACCGCGGGGTCCGCTTTCAGCTATCCCGCAGAGCCTGCCTCGAAGGCCGATTTTGGGATCAAAGCTGCCGTCCGCGTCATGGAGACGGCGTCGGCATAGGCATAGGGTCAGATTTGTCCTTGCCCTCTGGTCTTTGCAACACAGATACAGGTCATCACGCCCAACACCGTAGAAGGTATCTCGGGTTTTCCGAGTGGGGCGAAAGGCGGTAGCGCTCTCCCGACTCGAACCCCCGTATAAGCGCTTCAATCAGGCTTGCACCACTGTTGATCCAGATATTGCAACTTCCTTCATAAGCACACGCAATTCGGCTGGAGGCGCAAGGCACAAAGTTCGAAAACCTTCCAGGAACCCCAGTCGATAGCCAATGTTAGAACCGTCTGACCTCGACCTTGGGCCCGTTTACGGACTGTCCGTGTTCGCCATGGTACAACGGAAGACTGAATGCCCCATCTAGCATCATAGCAATAGCTTCGCGCGAGAAGCATGTACTGGGTGCGGACTCTCACGATCTCCAACCCGACGCATTATTGCTCTGTGCAAATGTAACCATGAGCGCCTACACGGCGATTGGAATTCGGCTCATCGAGCGGCCTTAAGATCGTTGAGTCCTTTTAAGGCATCGTGATTGCCCGTGGCGGCCGCGGCTCGAAACACCTGCTCTGCATCAGCAAAGCGGCGAAGCTTCAGGTAGGCGTAGCCGCGCAGCACCATAAGACCAGTACGCTCAGGCGCGATGCGCGACCGCTCGTCGAGGGCCAGGATCGTTTCGTTGTAGCGGCCCTTGTCAAAAGCGGTGTTGGCCTGCGTCTCCAGCAACGCGGTCCTGATCTCGACACTGCGATCCGACTCCATCGGCGCTTGCGAAGCGGCAATCGCCGCCCGATCGGTCAGGCCTGCGCGCAGATAGGCAAGGCTTTGCCCATACGCGGCATCGGACCGCGTCTTGCCGGAACCACGCAGCGCGACCTCGAAGGCGGCCGCCGCCTCCACAGGACGGTTGACCTGCATCAGGCACCAGCCGCGTGACAAGGCTACATCCGGCGACAGAGACGACGGGTCCAGGGTGGTCGCACAACCACGAACCGCCGGTTGCGCCCTGCCCGATCTTGCGACGCGTGGGCCTTCTGCCTTGCCCTGACCTGCCTCGTCCCGGGCAGCGGCGCGTCGCCGCACCGACTGATCCGCCAGCGTGTCATCTGCCGCAACCGCGCGCGTCTTGCGCTTGCCGAGCGCCGCGGTTTCGATGCTGCGCTCGCCGACCGTCGGGATACGCTCGGAGCGTCCTGCCCAGGCGGTCTGGACTTCCTTGACACCGGCCTTGTCGCCGATCTTCCAGCGTGTCAGTGCCAGCCCATAGGCCGAGGGCTCGTCATCCGGCTTCCAGTCGAGTGCCAGTTTGAACCACTGCGAGGCCGTCTGCGGCTGGTTCAGCGAATCGGCATACCAGCCGAGCTGCTGCGCCGAAACGGCATCCTTGTTGGCGTATACCTCCTGCACCATGCGCTGCAGCACTTCAGGCTTGAGCGGTCGTGGCGGCGTGACGGCGAGCAGATTGGCGACGGCGGCTAGATAGACCTTGCGCGTGTCGTCGTCGGTGGCGCGCCATTGATAAAGGATATCCTCGGCATCAGCCGGCCGGCTCTCATTGATCAGCGCAAGCGCCAGGCCTTGCGAGGATTTGGCTGTGTTCTCCTTATCGCGCGCCTTGCGGAACCAGGTCTCGGCGGCCTGCGGATTGTCGCGCCGGACATAGTACCAGCCGAGCAGGAGGTCGTCGGAAACAAGTCCGCCGTCCTTGGCAAGCGTCTCGACCGTGCTGACGTCGACGGCTGGGATTACGAGGTTCGGATCGGCATCGGCATTGGCAAAGCTTTGCCTGGCGATATCGCCACGCAGCGCCGCGAACTCACCCTTGCCGTCGGGAGTCTTCTGCTCGGTCGCCAACAGCAGGTCGAGGTTCTGTCGCGACAAGAGCGGCAACGCCTTCTGGATGGTGGCGTAACGTTCCTCGGGCTTCTTGCAGTTGTTGAGGACGTAAAGATAAGCGTCCTTGGCGCGGGCCTCGCGCTTGGTATTGGCAAAAGCCTCGGCGACACGCCACAGCACGTCGACATCGCCGCAGGTGAGCAGGCTCGGATTGGTGGAACCGACGCGCAGCACCGCATCATACTGCTTCAGATTGGAGGCGTTGACCAATTGCTCGCGCGCCTCGGCGACGGCAAACCGCTGCATGAGGTCCGCCGGCGGCTGCCAGCCGGCCTGAGCGGTCTGCCGGTCGGCGATCGCCTTGCGCAATTCGGCGAGCTTGCCGTCGGAATAGAGCTTCCACATCTGGTCGAGCTGCGCATCACCTTCCTTGCGCACGGCAAGCGGGTTGTCGGGCGGCGTCCAGTCCGGATAGAGCGCCTTCAGGCGCGAAATCTCGGCGTTGAGCCGCTTGGTGTCGCCCTTGGAAGCAAAATAGCGCAGTGCCGTTTCGTCGACCTTCTGCGACGAGGTAGGCGCGGAGGACTGTGCGGAGGAGGCCGCGACCGGCGCGGCATTAGCTTTGGCCGGCTGATCGGTCTGATCGGCCACCGCGATCGGTTTGGAATAGCCGTCCTGCTGTGCCTGGGCGCCCTGCGGTGGCGCGACATTCGGCAAGGTCACGGGGCTCGAGAAATAGCCGCCCTGATGCGCCACGACCGCGGCGAGCAACAGCGTACCGGCGGCTATGAAGACCGTGGGCTTCATAGGCACTCCGGATGGTGGCGGCGCGCATAGGAAAGCGCCAGCAATTGCAGGGTCGACGGATAATAGTCCGTCGGCTCGAACGTCTTGAGGTCGTCGGCCAGCCGTTTGCCGTCGAGGACGCAGGAAACCAGCGCCGGGATGATGCGGTAGCCCCGATCGGTGAGCAATTGCCTGGTCTGGCCGGTGGCGATGTCGACGATGCGCACGCGCCCCTGTTCGTCCGTCATACCTGCCAGGAGGGGCGCCAGCAGATCGCGATCGTGAATGCCGGCGCGCACCAGATAGAGCGGGATGCGGATGGCATTGTAGCTGAATTCCTGCGGAAAGCCGTCGGCTGGCTCCGGCCTTGCCTTCAACGACACCCAGTCGGGCGGCAGGTTCGAAGGGCCTATCTTCATGGCGCCCGCCAGCAGCACCTTGCCGTTGGCGGCAAGCTCGTTCCATGAACCCTTGGGCGCCAGTTCCGCCATGATCGGAAGCGCCTCGAAGACCCAATAGGACGGATTGACGACGGGCCCGTCAGCGCGATCGCCAGCGGCGAAGCCGGAATTGCCCGGCTTCAGCAGGATGAGATCGCCCACTGTTTCCAGGCAGCCGGCGGCAAGCGCACTCGCCATGCCGGCCGCCGCCTGCGTCAGGTCCGGACGATGCCAGGCATCGCCGGCGAGCGACAAGCCATAGGCGATCAGCAGATCGCCGTCGGTGGCGTTGTTGGTGTCGCTGATGTGCGGGGTTGCGGCGGGATCCCATTTCCAGGCCGCAAGGCCGTCGTCACGCACCAGCATCTCCGTGCGTGTGAACGCCCAGATGCGGTCGAAATCACCTCGGTTGCCGGCAAGATAGGACAAAACCAGTCCGTACCCCTGACCTTCGCTGTGACTGATCCCTCCATTGGCGTTGTCGACGATTCGTCCCGCCGGGTCGAGGAACTTGTCCTTGTAGGCCGACCACTCCTTCTGTGTGATTGCCGAGGCGGCCAAGCTCGGCCCCACGGGCGCAAGCAACGGGAAGAGCATGACAAAGGCGAGAAGAAGTGGGTGGCTCGAGATGCTCACCTGTGGCGCCCCAGCGATCCGAGCAAGCCGGCCGTTGCAAGGCCGAGCAGGATGGACAGCACGGTCAGCACGACAGCGTATGAGAGCGCATTCGCCGACAGCCAGTTGGCAACGATCAGGCGATAATTGCTGAGCGAGAACGGTTGTGTCTCGACGAAGCTGAAATGCGTGACCGGGAGCGTGACGACCTTGTCGTCACCAGAATCAACGGTCGTCAGGTGACCACCCAGCTGTCGCCACATGCGCTGCTGGGTCAGCGTGCGGACCCCTTCGCGCAACGCCGACGCGCTCGGCGCGGTGACCAACGTCCACGTGCCGCCGGCGGACGGGCTGGTCTCTTGTGCGACAAGCAGACTGGCGCTGCCTTGCGGCGTGTATTCGGCGGGCCTGCCGGGGAAGATGCGGAAAGAATCCATCGAGATGTTGAACGTACGGGTCATCCAGTCCTCGAAGGAGCTTATCTGCCCTCGCCAGCCGCTTCCGCTCAACTTCTGGCGCCATTCGTCAAAGGTGGTCTCCGTGTTGGGCTTTATCGACGCCACCGCCTCGCCCCAGCCCGACGAAGAGTTGCCGGAGACACCGACCTGCGCCAGCACGGTGGGCGGGACCTGTGACAGCGCGCTGAGGAAGATCGCATTGCGGTCGGCGACAGCAGAAGCCGCGGTCGAAGCGTCGACCGCAATCAGACGGCCGGCGGCGACGGACATGCGGGCCAACAACGTAACGCCTGCCGACACCGTCTCGGACTGTGCGCGATCCATGATCAGCGGCAGCGCGTAGTCCACCCTGCCATAAGGAAAGCCGGTGCCACTGATGGCGGCCAGGTCGGGGGTCCGCGCCACCCGTGCGAAATCCGGCATGACGAACTCGGACGTATCGAAGACCGCGAAGCGCTGGCCGCCCGAGGAGGGAGCGCCGGGCGCGCAGACCGTGTCCGCCTGGGTGAGGAGCACCGCCTCGATCGCGACAGTGTTGTCACCCGGGCGGAAGTGCCGCATCGTCACCTTGATCGGCAGATGGCGCAGGATCTCGCCGCCCACCGTGGTGATCGGCACCGTGGCGGCGATGTTGTCATTGACGTAGATGTCGATGTGGCTGCCCGGCAGAACCTCCTGGGAATATGCCGCGTCTAGCAGGATTTTGGCCTGACCATAGGCGCCGGCATAGAAATCGGACGGCACGCCGACGGCGAAGTCGGTACGCACACGTCGCCCGGAGAACTCCAGCGTGTTCACCCCAAGGTCGGAGAATTTGAAACTGCCTGCGCCAAGCAGCATCGGCACGTCGGGCGTGCGCCAGTTACGCGTGCCAAGACTGGTGCGCAAGCTGCCGGCTGGACGGTCGACCTGCCGGGCAATGTCGTCGATCGCCATGTCGACCGCCTGCCAGTTCGGGCCACTGATCACCAGGGTCGAGGGGCCAAGCTTCGGATCGTCGACGACGGTCGCGACCGGTCCTGCTTCAGCGCCTTGGGGTACTGCCGAAAGCACCTTGGCCACGTCCGCCGCCGGGCCGAGCACCACCTTGGCGACGCCGGGGCCAGCCTCCGGCAAATCGTCTTCGCTGACTTCAAAGGCCTGGTTCGGCATGTTGGCCATTAGGGCCAGCGCCTCGCCAAGCCGTATCGTTGGCGACGTCGAGACCGTCTGCGCCATGGACGGCACGATCAGGTTGAACGTCGTGGCTCCGCTTTCGTCGACACCGACGGCACGCAGATCCTCAACCCGTTTCCAGTGACTGGCATCAGGCGCGTCAAAGACAAGAAAAGTCCGCGCAAGATCGATCTGCGTCCACAATTCGTAGGTCGACTGGATGCTGCAGTCGGTGCGATGCCGCTGCACCGCCGAGATGACAATGTCGTTCAATCCGGCATGCAGGACGCGGGGCGGAACGGCGGTCACGATGTCGGCGGCATTATCCGCGGCCGCGATCGGCTCATCGAAAATGGTGGTGCCGTTGATCGACACGGTCATGCGCGAAGCCTCGGGCGCGACGACGATCGCGTTCTGATAGCCGAGATGGATTTCGCTTGCCGAGGCGGCCTGTTCGGGCGTCAGGAACACCGACCAGGAGCGCTGCGCATATTCGCCGGCAAGCACCAGCTCGGTGAAGGGCACGAGATAGCGCTTGGACGGCTCGGTCGCGGCCTGCTGAACTTCGGGCTCGACCGGCGCCGAATTGCTCGTGGCGGGCGGTGTCGCGCCGAGCGGCGCCGCCGAAACAGGCGGTGTGGCGGCAGGTGGCGTCGCAGATGGTACGGATGGAGACGTCATCGATTGCGGCGCTGGCGAAGCCGCCGGTCGTTCGCCAGACATGTCGAACGGTGTCTGCGCCGCCGTGGGCGATGCCGAAAGCAGCAAAAGAAGCAGCAAGGCGCTTCTCATGGCCGCTTCTCCGCAAGCTGTCCGAGCGGCGCCGTGGGCTTCCTGCCGCTGAGGTCGCGCCAGAAATAGACCAGGCCGCGATAAGTCTGGTAGATCGCCATGCGCAGGAACCAGGCGGTGCCGCGCAACAGGCCGGGATTGCCGCGGCGCGAAAGTTGGAACTGCTCCCATTGCTTGGAATTTGCGAAGATCAGGTCAGCGACCAGCCTATGATGCACCGCCTCGCTTGGCTGGTAGAGGCACCCGACGGCAATACCGTCGGCGGTGCGCTCGAAGTTGCGGATGGTGACCGGCAGCACCGCCTCCGTGCCGTCGGCGAACATCTTGAAGCGGATGCCGGCCTTGGCGTCCCTGGCCAGGTCCTCGAGCTCCGGGCCCAGCACCGTGACGCGGGCGCCAAAGGCCGAGACATTCTCGATCGTGCCCTTATGCCATTTGCCGTTGATCTCGAAGTCGCAGCGGCGGCTGACCTTTACGCGCCTGGTGGCGGCGCGCTCGCCGCGCTCTGAAACCACGCCCAACGCGCAGCCGGCCATGATCAGATTGAGCAGGTTCCAACCGCCAACGACCAGTGTGACGTCGGCTTTGTACGGCTCGGCATAGACCTTGTAAGCGGTCATAGCGACGCCGATCAGCAGCACGCCGAAGATGACGAAGAACGGCTTGCCGATCTCCGAAAGCCGGCTGGTCGAAATCGACTCGTCCTTGGCGGTCACCTTGAACGTTGGCTTGCGCGGATTGAGGATCACGGAAATGACAGCCGGCAAAAGATGCACGGTCTGCACATACTCGTAGAGTTCCGATATCCACGGCCAGCGGAAGGCGCCGTAGAGATAGTTCTGCATCATCAGGTTCACGATCATGTAGCTCAGCGTGTAAGCCATGAACTCGCCGCCGGAGGCGGTGAATATCTGCAGATCGAAGAACAGGTAGAACAGCGGCGCGACGAGGAAGATGGCGCGCGGAAACGGAAACAGCCAGAACAGCGTCGAGGACATGTAGCAGAGGCGCTGCGGGATCGAGAGGCCACGCTTCAACGGCGGAAACCGGAAGCGAAGAATCTGCATCATGCCTTGCGCCCAGCGGCTGCGCTGGCCGATGAAGGAGGCAAAGGTAGCCGGCTGCAAGCCGGCGATCAGCGGCTTGTCGACATAGACGCTGTGCCAGCCGCGTGCATGCAGCTCAATGGCGGTTTCGCAGTCCTCGGTGATGCTGACGCCGCTGAAGCCGTTGGTCTCGACCAGCGCCGAGCGGCGCAAGACCGCCGCCGAACCGCAAAAGAACGACGCGTTCCACTTATCGAGGCCGCGCTGGATGATGCCGTAAAACATCTCGTTCTCGGACGGCATCTGCTCGAAGGTCCGGAGATTGCGCTCGACCGGGTCCGGGTTGAGGAAGAAATGCGGCGTCTGCACCAGGAACAGGCGTGGGTCCTCATCGAAATAGCCGACGGTTTCCTTCAGGAAATCGCGCGCCGGCGCGTGGTCGGCGTCGAAGACGGCGATCAATTCGCCGCTCGATTGCGATAGCCCGTTGTTGAGATTGCCAGCCTTGGCATGCTCGTTGCGGTCGCGCGTCAGGTAGTTCACGCCGAGGTCGGCGGCGAGCTTCTGCAATTGCTCATTGCGGCGCTCCGCATTGTTGGCATCGACCATCCGCTCGGAATTGCGCTTCTGCAGGGTGCCGCCGTCGTCGAGCAGCCAGACGGTGAACCTGTCCGGCGGATAATCCATTCCCCTCGCAGCCGCCATCGTGTTGGCAAGCAGTTCAGGGTCTTCGTTGTAGGTCGGGATAAACACGTCGACAGTGGGCAGCCTATCGTTCAAGTTGGCCCGAGACGGGCGCGACGGCAGCGGCAGCGCGACCACGAAGAGGCTCAGCGCCAGCATCATGACACTGTAGAGCTCCGCCAGATAAAGCAGGATGCCGGGAATGAAGTTCTCGAGCTGGTTGATCGGCGGCAACGTCGAGGTGGTGCGCCAGTAGACGTAGCGCATGACGATCGCCGTGCCGAAGGCAAGTGCTACCAGCCGCCAGATACCGTCCGGACGAACCAGTTTCAGGATCATCATGGCGACAAGCACGCTCATCGAGGCGACGAGCTGGGTCTCAAGGCTGATGGGCAACGAGACCATCGTCAGCACGCAGGCTGAAGCCAAAGCCCATTGCAAAATGATAAGGAACTTCCGCATCCAAGTGCCCCTGCAATCGGCATCGGCCATCACATGACCGCCGCGTGTCATACGCGCACTCTAAAGCGACTCTTCCCTCGCCTCTTCGCTGCCGTCTTCCGGCCCTACTTTACAACCCGCATCGTCGTCCGGATTACCGTTCCAGGCAGTTTTGCCTTGAGGATGGTTAACGAGTTGTATTCTCCATCTACGGATTGCAACCTGGGGCGTCAGAATGAGCACAAGGCGGCGGCGGAACAATCGTCGCCGCAGTGCCTGAAGCACCGGAAGCAGGCGTGCCAGGAACTGGTCCGGGCGCCAGCGCGTCCGCTGACTGTCCGCCCGGCGGCGCCGGCACGATAGGGCCGATCGGCTGTTCCGGTTCCTGCGCCGCGGGAGCCCGCTCGGCCACGACGCGCGGTCGCGCCGGCCGCCGTACCGGCTTTGCTGGCGATGCTTGTGGCGTGGTGACGGTTCCGAGCTGGGTGGCGCCGAGCGGAAAGATCGGGTGCCCGGACTTGCCGATCGCTTCATCCGGCGCCGGAGCCTGGCCATAAGGGTTCCAGTTGCGCGTCTTGAAGGAAGCGGAAATCGTATAGCCATACATGACGTCGAGCAGGTGCTGCTCGGAGGCATTCTGGTCGCAGAGTCGTAGCCGTACCTGAACCGAGCCTTTGTTGCCGATCAACGTCTGGGTCGAACCGGTCGAGGTGATGCGCTGCCAGCCATAGAGGCAGGTGTCGCCCGACGCGCTGCGGCCGACCGCGTAGCCGAACGGGCCATATTTGTTCTGCACGTAGAAAGGCGAGCGCTGCATGCGGATACCGGGCAGCATTTGCCGCATCTCGGAACCGACGTCGCCGATCGGCAGATAGCCGTCGCGCAGCTTGCTGTCGCCGGCCCGCGAAGCGTCGACCGGCCCGAACATCTGTATCCGCAGCATGTTCTGGCCGGGCATGTGCGCCGAGGTCGACAGAAGGATGTCCTGCTCCGTGGCGTTGGCAAACCGCTTTTCCAGCACCGTTGTTACCGCCGGCCCACCCGGCGCCGGATAGGCAAAGGCGGCTTCGGAAGAAACAATGCTGGTGTCGGTCGAATTGGTCAGCGGCGGCGGGCTGGCGCAGCTTGCCAAAACGACCGCCAAAACCAGAGCCACGCCTCCAACAGAAACGCAGCTCACCTCCCCAGCTTGGCGGTGGACGATAGAGATTTGGCGAGTACCGACGAAGACCATGCGCGCGAATCTATGAGATTCGCGTTGATTGACGAAGGGTTAATACCAGTCTTTTCCATCCAGAACGAGACAAGGAAATGAGAGAGGTCAAAATGGCCACAGTCGCGACTCCCCGCTAGCAGCGGCGGTCACTTAGGCCAATCGCATGAAACCGAGCGGAGTGCATTCCTTCCGAGGTGTGTCTACACCGCACCTATGGTCGCTGCGGTTCCGTACACGTGGAACTGCGCTGCCAACGTGGTGTTGCAAGCATTCATGACCGCTTTCAGGAAGCGACAATGCTGTTCGCTGTGACTGATATGAAGCGCGAAGGTGCCATCAAAACATGGTGCTTGGAAGTCGTGCCGTCGCGCTACCGCGCGCAACGTGCCAAGGGGTCGATCCCTTCGAAGCTATGCAAAAGCCGAATCTAGTATCCTGTTTCGTCCACGAGCACCCGCGATTCGGTCTGCGGAGCGACCATCCATGCGGACGATCCGTGATCGACCGCTATGGCCGCATGCTGTCGACGTAGAGATCGACGACAAGGAATGTCGGCGAAATCATGATCGCCGAAGGGCTGGCGCGGCGCTGGAGGGGCAAGCGCCAGCCGTGGAGCAATTGAGCTCGTGGAGCATGAGATGGCCCGCCCGCCTGGCGCCGGGCGGGGCCATGGCGATTAATAATTGCCGTTGTAGTAGCGATCGTCGCAAGGCGCGATGTAGATGCGGCCGTAGCGGTCCTGATATCGGCATTGCTGATCTTCGCGGCGCTGTGGCGTGGTGGCGGAGCCGACGACGGCGCCGAGCAGCGCGCCGCTGGCGGCACCGATCACCGTGCTCTTGGTGTTGCCGCCGATCGCCTGACCGAGCAGCGCGCCGCCGGCGCCGCCAACCAGCGCGCCGGTCGTCGCCCGTTGCTGGCCCTCGGTCTGCGTTTCGCAGCCAGCTAGCGCTGCGGTCACCAGCATCGCGAGAATTGCCTTTTTCACAAACATCACTCGAACTCCTCTGAAGCCCCAGGGGTACACCGGCGGGGATGAAGCCCGAGTGCGATTGCATTGCGGCGGAACGGCGGCGCGCCGGCTCACGAAGTGAATCAAGGTTTCCCGGCAGTTGAACGCCATAGTTGCCAAACAGGAAACGCAGCTATTCCGGCGGTGACCTTTAGCGCATTCTCAATGGAACCTCGATGGTTGCGAGGCCCCGGCGGCCGGCGTCTGCTATGATCTGCTCAAGAAGAGTAGGTTCTGGAACGGCCTCGCCATCGTCGATCAGGCCTTCCAAGGTGGTGCGGTACCTGGCACACTATTTTCCCGACCATTTTGAAGAGTTAAGCTGGATACCCTTTCGTGCGGAAGAGCCCGCCCTACTGGAGCGCGGGCGGGCTCTTCGTCGGGAAACCATGGACCCGACACGGGCGCGCCAGCTTACCCGCCTGGCAGCCGCACGCCGCAAGATGACGAACCTTACAAACGTTTCATTAGCAAAGGCTTGACTAAGCCGACGGCCGCGGCAGAGTCATGGCATGGCGAGCGGCTCTATCAAGATCGGCGACGAGGTCGCCATCACCGCAACTGTGCGCAAGCGCGTGACAGAGGACAGGATCAGCGTGCTGATCCCATCCTACGATCACCCGCATTCGATCGTCGACAGCACGCCACATATAAGCAGCGGCCAGAAGATCGAGCTAATCGGCCCGGTTATTCGCGTCGATGCGGACACCGTGACGATCGGTGGCAAGGATCTCGGCATCACGGTCAAGCGCAGTGCCGTGCGGCTCGTCACCGGCCATGTGGCACCGAAGCGTAAAACGCCGCTGGTCGACAAGCCGACGTAGATGGCCCGCCGGTCACTAGCCGGCAGAGCGTGAGACGCTTCGTCGGGAGCTATTGGGAACGCTCGACCGCAAATGTTGGCGCATCGTCGCCCTGGCCAGCCTGTCTACGAGCGGCCCGCCACGGCCTTCGTCGCCGATTTTCTCGGCAAGGCCAACATGCTTGCCGCGACCGTGAGCGGAGCCGGCTGGACAATTTCGGTCCTGCTTGCCACTGGCCAGACGGTCAACGTGGCCTGCCCAAGGCCGCTTGCCGACGGCAGCAAAGTCACTGTGGCCGTTCGGCCGCAGAAACTGTCGGTCGGCACTCCACTGAGCGACAACAGACTGTCTGGTCGGGTCGTATCCTCATCATGTCTGAGCGGGAGTGCAATCTACGAGATCGACGTCGGCGGCACGGCCTGCATCCCAGCCAACGCCCCCATTGCTGGTCGCGTCCTTGGTGAGGGCGAGCCAGTCGCTCTCGGATTCGGGGCCAGGACTGCGTTCTGCTTGATGGGACCGGTCAGCGGATCTCGCGATGCAAGCTGCGGAATGCCAGGGGGCGCTGGGCGAGGCAAAGCCCGGACATGCTGCTGCGGCATCATGCCGTTTCGGTGCGCCTTTCGCCGCTACCAGATCATGAGCAGCCTTGTGCCTTCAGGGACCGGACCATACGCACAACAACAGGATCATACGGTTTCTTTTCGGACCTCCTATAATTCATTGTGAAAAGTGCGGCGCGTTGATCGCAGACCATAATTGCGCGGACATAGCGGATCTCGCCATTTTTGACCCCGGAGTAGCTGGCCCATCTCGGGGCTATGCGTCGATAGCTCAGCCGCCAACCAGCCTTTTCGTCCTCGAGCATGCGATGCTCAATCTCGGCGCGAAAACTTGCTTTGCCCAATCGCGCGCCCCAAACGACCAGAAACGCATCTCTTGGGCCTTGAAAGGCCGCACCCTGATCGGAATGCTGCGTAAGCACGAAACCCGGAGGGACATCGAACGTGAAGCCAAGCTGGCGGACACCGAAAGGCTGCCAGCTTTCGGCCTGAAGCCACGTGGTGCAAAACAGGAAAACGATAAGGCCTAGCAGCAAGCGTCGCATGGCTTTGATTTAGCGTGGGCTAACACGACGTCCAGACGCAAGGCGGGTCGGTGACGCAAAATTTCTGCAATTCGAAGCTGGAGCGAGAGCGCGCGATCGCAGATTGCTAAAAACGAGACGCCCAGGACTTCGCTGTTGGCGGATCAAGACTGAAACAGGCAAGTTGCGCAATCAGACCCCCAATGTTCGTGGTAGACCGCGACGGCGCGACAGCTGTTTCCGATTTGACCATGCCTGCTTCTACCACAAGGCGTGCGCTGATGACCGGGGGGTGCTGCCGACGGCATCGCTTTGCCATCGCGCCACAGCTCGGCCTGGCGGGTCATGCTGTGTTCCTGAACGGTGCAGCGCGCGTGTACTGGATCGCGCCGCCGATCTCACCCCTCCAGCCGAAGTGGCGCCGCTCAAAGCAGATGGCGCCGTCGACACTCGGGTCAACGAGGCCGACGGGGAGCTAGGGATGGATATCGGCCTGAAGACCGTGTTTGGTCACGCATTTCTGCCGGCGATGGTTGAGGCGGGCTATGGACGCGTCATCAGTGTGGCATCTGTTACCTCTGGTATCTTTCAAAGCCATCGCCGGCTATTCCGTTGCATAACAGTCGATGCCGTTGCTCCGGGAAACGGGTTCATCGAGCGCTGTTGAGCGGCAAGCCGCCCTGCACACGTACCGGCGCGGCCGGGCGACCGAACCAGGCTGCCGCACCGGTGGTGTCCCTGGCATTGGAAGGCACCAGTTACATCGATGGCCCCATGCTGGTGTTGACGGCTGCAACAGCCTTTAGGAGACAAGGCCTGACTCCGAACCGACGGTACTAGAGCAGTTTGCAGATATTAGTCGCCGGCATTTGGCGATCGCTTAGCCGCACCTTTTCAGTCTTCCCGACTTGGGTCTGGCCGGCCGACCATGGTCCGCCTTGTCGTGCGTGCATAGCGCCACATATAATCGCCAGGGGCTTGGGGATGACTTATGGCGGGACTATGGCGGGACTACTCATCGGTTGGGTAATTGGAACGTTTGTGTACTTCAAGCTTGTGATTGATTGGGCGTTTGACGCCGACATCATGATCAGCGCGGCCGTTTTGATAGCAGCACTGGAGGGAGCATCGACGCTTTTCGTCGGCGGCCTGCATGCCGTTCAATTGCTAAATTACGACTGGGCTCGAGGGTCAGTATTTTTGGGTTTCCGATCAACGATGGCGAAAACCGGATTGGTTCTAACTGCGACTATCTTACTTAATATTGTTGGAGCCCGGTTGATAATATTCGGGTTTTCGGATGATTTGAATCAAGAGGTTCAGAATTTCTGCCTAAGCGGCTGCTTCGTTCATGGGACCTTTGTGAAGTTCACCCTCATTATTATATTTCCGCTTTTGGTTCACTACGTCCTACTGGTCGTTAGAACATACAGGGCTGCCAAATAAACCTTCCGTTGCCGGCTTCTGTGCTTGTCCTTGTCGTCAGGGGGACAAGCTAGGGACAGGTCGGGTATATCTGCAAGCAAGTTCATGTTGGACACACCAAATGCCTTCGCTTCAACGACGATTGGACGCATTCCTGAAAAATCGCGCTCCCCAGGTCGAGCGCTTTAAGGCGCCCCTGAGCGATCGCGTCGCAATGGTACGGCGTTACGGCGACTTCTCTCTTGCTTATTCGACGGCTGTCCAGCCAGGCTTGCATTACTTCGGCGATGCCGCAGGTTACGTAGCCTACGGCAGCAAGATGCATCACAACTTTGCGCTGGGTGATCCGGTTGCGGATCCTTCCGACAGGCCGGCATACATTCGCCGCTTTGTGGAAACAGCCGGTAGCCCAGCATTCGTTCAGATCGGCGACGCTACAGCAAACGTGCTGGCGGAACTTGGGTATCGCATCAACCGCCTAGGCGTCGATACCCACCTGTCGCTGCCAGATTACGACTTCTCGGGCAAAAGCAAGGAGACTCTGCGCTATTCCGAACGCTGGCTCGCCAAGAGAGGATACGACTTCGCCGAAGTCGACGCTGAAGCTCTCTCGCTGGACGAAATCACCCGTTTGTCCGAAAACTGGCGGGCCAGCCGCATTGTAAACCGCTGGGAGATGGCGTTTTTGAATCGACCATTTTCACCGCTTTTGGGTCCTTCCATGCGACGCTTCGTACTCAGGAACAACGATGGAAACCTGATAGCGCTTCTCGATTTCGACCCCCTGTTCCGCGATGAAAAGGTTATCGGCTACACGACTGCTTTCAAGCGCAAACGCGTAGGCGCCTCCTCACATGCCGAGATCGGCTTAACGAAATACGCCATCGACAAATTTCGCAAGGAAGACATTTCCGTCGTCACGCTCGGTCTGTCGCCGCTGCTTGACGTTGGTCCAAGTGGCCACCGCGAAAGCCGCTTCTGGCGCAGTGCCTTCCAGGCGGCGTTTCGATCCGCATGGGTCAATCAGCGCAGGTTCAACCTGCAAGGACAAGCGGCATTCAAGCGCCGCTTCCACGGCACGGAGCATCCGACTTATATCGCCGTTCGCAAAGGGTCTGCGCTCGAAATGCTTAACTTGCTCAGGTTGATGAAAGCCCTTTGATCCCAATGATGGTAGGAGACGGGTCGCGGGTGGGCCTGAAACTCTTACGAAAGGCAGGCCTGTTCTTCGCAACTTCGTAGACGCAGCCCGTTGACCCACGCGCACGGCGGCGACAGTCGCGTTCGAAGCGTTGCCGTTTAGAGCGAGTTGCATAGGTTGCGTTTCTGTGGCTATCGCCTACGGTTGCCATGGTGTTCGTCACGGCCCGGTGGTGCTTCCCCATAAGAGCCTCCCCGCATCGCCTTGGAGAGAAATCATTTGCTTTGGTCAAAGACTAAAAAGAGGTTCAAGGGCACCTGGGAGGACAGGCTGGACGGAATCTTCGATCCTAATGTGAACTACACGGGGAAATCGGTTCTTGATGTTGGTTGCAACATGGGTGTTGTCGCCTATGAGATATCCAAGTTAAAACCCAGTTCGATCCACGGTATCGACATTCTCAGACCTCATATCCAAACAGCGAAGATGATCTTCCTTGGCTCGTCGGTGGAAAGCCGTTTTGATTGTCTCAACCTTGGTAGTCAGAAGCTGAGACGGGTACTCCGCCCTCAATACGACATCGTCATGCTTCTGGCAGTCTACCACCATATGCAAGACAGTATGGGTCGGGACAAGGCGCGAAGTGTGCTTGTCGATATCGTGAGGCGCGTTCAAACGATTGTTGCTCGCGTCCCTCCCGGAAAGGATAGGGAAATGATCGACCTTCTTTCAAGCGAAGGTTTTTTCGTTAAAAGCGAACATGAATCCCCGCTCGGCAGTCATATCATTGTGCTTGGGAGATCCTGACCGAGCACAGCACAAAACACCAGATGAGCGCGATCGTTCGCACGTCCAAGCGGCGCAACAGGTCTTGTTTGGCATTGACTGCGATCGAGAACGACGCCACAGACAAGATGGTACATTAGAGGCGTCTTATGAGACGAAGCGGACCGATGGGAGCTTATCAGCATCAGCACGCATGCCGACGGACAATGCCATGAAGGCGGAGAAACGAATGTCAACCTCGCTTTCAAGCAGATGTACCCTCTGATCGATGTGACAGTGCAGCAATCACAGGGGGCCGGCGGCCAACGGCGGCAAAGCGGCAATCAGGTTGAAGACGTCCGTTTCCCCTCTGATGCCGGCACCTACATACGCGAGAGACCCCCGATCACCACCGACGCACAAAGAGCATCAGCGTCGGGCCGCGCCCAAGTGATCAACTTTGAATCACAGCTCGGACTCGGCACGCTTGTCGGGCCGGGCGCCGCCAATCAGAAGCAACGCTGCGCGACCGCTCGCGCCTTGCTCAAGCGCGCGCATGGTATCAAATATAATGAGGCGGCCCTCGCGCTTGACGGAGAAAACGAGCAAGCCGTGATGTATGGCGCGTTCAACGCTGCTGACCAGAGCCTCACAGATCCTCGGTTCACATGGGAGCGTGCAGCAACTCAAAACGCCACAGTATCTCGCAGCGCGTCGGGAAACACGCCCGGTGCGGGGGGCAAAATGTCGGGCCAAGGCACATGACAAGCTTTTACCACGGCTCCTATATTCGCTATGCAATCGGCAACCTGGGCCTGGGCCTGAGGTGGGTTATCAAGGGCCTGCGTAGCCGCCTCGGAGGCAACGGGCGCGGGTCCGATACGGATCTGGCGGACAAGATCGACACGGCCATCGCGCGCAGAGATTGGGGCAGCGTGGCGGCCTGCGTCGATGAGATGGTCGCCTTGGCCAAGGATACCGCAAACCCGCAACTGATGCAGAAGGCGGGCCAGGCCTATGAACGCCTTGGCAATTTAGCCGGCGCGGCCGAATTGCGTCTGGCCGCGCGACACATACGCAAAGGCGAAAGCGCCGAGGACTGGGCAGGAGAGCACCTCGGAGCCGATACATTGCTGATCGATCTGGTCGAGGATGACCCGCGCAGCCTTGGCCGCGTCATCCGACACGCAAGGCTTGCCGGCACGGCCGCCGCACGCGCCGAAAAGGCGACGATAAGGGTCGAGCCGCGCATCGTCCCGCTCCTGCAACGCACCTTTCCAAAGATCAGGGTCATTTCCGCCGGCGAGGCGGCCACCGGCCAGAAGTTTGCGACCTTCGAGCACCTTGCCTGGGTATTCGGCCGTAACCCAGCAGAGCTCGCCGCCGGCTTTATGCCGCTGCTGGCAGACCCCCGTCTCGTTGAGGATTTGCGCAAAAAATATCGCGCAATGACCGATCAGCCACTCGTCGGCCTCTCCTGGGGGAGCAAGTCCCATACCAAGGATGTGCCGGGCTTTCCCGATTGGGCAAAATTCGTCGCCGAAACGCCAGCAACCTTCGTCTCCCTTCAATATGGTCCGATCAAGCCGGCGCTGCGACGACTGCGCAAAGGCAACAATGCACGCCTCATTCATGATGAAACCGTCGACCAGATGGTCGATATGGATCGTTTTGCGGCGCAGATCGTGGCGCTTGATGCCGTGGTGACGATCAGCAACACCGCGGCCCATTTGGCGGGCGCGCTCGGCGTACCGACCGTGTTCCTGATAGATGACAAATTCAAGACGGTCTGGCCGGTGGTCGGCGACAGGACACCTTGGTACCCAAGTGGCATTGTCCTCCACAAAAACGGCCGCGAATGGCCGGCCGTGCTCGAAGAGGTCGGCCGCCGCCTGTCGCCGATCCTGGCGAAGCATTCCAGTGGCAGTTCGGCCGGAGGCTGCCGGGAATGACGCGCTCGATCCTCGACAAGGCCAAGACTGCGGACCTGCGCCCGCAAAGCAGCGCTGTCAAGCGGCTGCGGGCAATGCCCGAGCGCTTGAAAGACCTTTTCAAACGCCCTTCGCGGCAGGCCGACGGGAAAGTCGAACACCACGTGCGGCTGATGGAAGAAAGCATCGAGCGCAGGGAATGGCTGCTCGCGAGAAATCACGCCTTAGCGCTGGGCGAGCTCGCGGAGCGCCTCGGCGACGCAGGTCTCGTCAAGAAAGCGGGGCGAGCCTTGAGACGTCTTGGCGGCGGCAACCGAACATGGCAGCTGATTGCAATGAGCAAGCGCATGCCCGGCAGACCTGAATGGGATGGGGGCGATCTTGCCGGCCGAACGCTGCTCGTCGACCGTCGCGCTGGCGACCTGGCGATCTTCTTCCAGTTTGCCTCGCTGCTCGGTCCGGCTGTCGCGGCAGCCGGTCGATGCATCCTGTTCATCGAGCCCAGGCTGGCGTCGCTCTATCGCCGGACCTATCCCGCGCTCGATGTCAGGATTGAGGGACAAGACGATCTGGGTGCCGCGAGCGCTGACGTTTTCGCGGGCTTCGAGACACTGGCTTCGCATTTCTGGCCGGACGATCCGGAGGCTCGTGTGCCCTTCGTCCCGCTGCGGCCGGACCCCCAATTGGTTGCCCAACTGCGCGCCAGGTACTTGGATCGCGGTGCAGGCCCATTGATCGGGTTCGCATGGGGAAGCCTAAACAAAAGTAAAGATCTGCCAGCACTGCGGGACTGGCGTGCCATGCTTAGCCGACTGCCGGGGCAACTCGTCAGCCTGCAATATGGCGATATCGGACCGGCCCTCTCTGAATTCGGGCGGTATGTACCGGGCCGCATCATCCACGACGCTTCCGTCGACCAGCTCTCGGACATGGACCGTTTTGCAGCTCAGATCATGGCGCTCGATATAGTGGTGACGATCAGCAACACGGGGGCCAATCTGGCTGGCGCCTTGGGCGTGCCAACCATCGTCATGCTAGATGACCGTTTCCACCTATCATGGCCGGCGTTCGGCGGAACTGTACCCGCCTATCCGAGCGTGCGTCTGATCCGAAAGAACGGCCGGCCTTGGGCGCCGGCCTTGCTGGAGGCAGCTGACCTGACGAAAAATATCCTCAATGGGTCGCGCGATGAGGGGTAGCCGGATTCTGCGGGGCCTTCGCCGTGTCGCCACGCTGGCCGGCTACCACTACAAGGTGTGGTTCAGGCGCCACCGGCGCCAGCTCTTTCTGCGCCTGCGCGACGGCGACCTGGCAGTCCAGATGGCGGATTATCGACGGAGCGTAGAGGCTCGCGACTGGCGGGCCGCGCTGGCCAAGGCCGTCGCATTGGTACCAACAGCCAAGGCGAAAGAAGAAGTCCGTCTTCTCGATGAGCTTGGCCAGGGGTTGGTGCGGATGGGCGCCTATGGCCTGGCCGCCGAACTGAAGATCGCCCGGCGTCACATCGTTGAAGGTCGCAAGGACGGCGAGTGGCTTGGACAAGACATTTCTGGGAAAGTGCTGCTGATAGATCTCATGGAGACCGAGAAGCAGGGGCTGGCGACGGCAATCCGCCATGCCAGTTCGGTGGCGCGCGCACTCACCGCCGGCGCGGCCCGCGTGATCGTGCTTGTCGAGCACAGGCTTGTTCCGTTGTTTCAACGGACATTTCCCACGGCCGATGTCAGGCCCGTCGGTGCCGGAAGCAAGAAGGCTCATGCCGAGGCGGAGGTCTTTGCCGGTGTTCAGCATCTCACTGCCCTGTTCGAAGCCGATGAAAGAGTCATCCGAACGCACTTCGTGCCGCTCAGGCCAGAACCTCGACGGATCGCCGAACTCAATGTCCGTTATCGCAGGGGCAGTCGGCCGTTGGTCGGCGTCGCCTGGGGCAGCTCCAACCCCGGCAAGGATTTGCCTCCGCTTGCAGCATGGCGCGACTTGATCAATCGACCCGACCTCGACTTCGTCTCGCTGCAATATGGCGACATCGAGAATGACCTGAAGGTGCTGACTGACGGTGTGCAGGAGCGCATCTTCCATGATCGGTCCGTCGACCAGCTTGTCGATATGGATCTCTTCGCTGCTCAGATCGCGGCCATGGACGCCGTGGTGACCATCAGCAATACCGGCGCGCATCTGGCGGGTGCGCTCGGCGTTCCGTCGGTCCTTATCCTGGGTGACCGCTTCAAACGCTCTTGGCCGGTCCAAGGCGACCACACGCCCTACTACCCCTTTGTCGTGCTAGTGCCGAAGCGGGAACGCCCCTGGAATGCGGTAATGGCCGAGGCGACGGATATCTTGACGTCCTCGGTCATTCGCTCCGTTCGCTAAAAGGTCTGGCCTGCGAATATGTCAACCACCAGCGAGACGCGAACCTCATGGGGAGGAGCCTAGCGTTGGAACCTTGGACTCTAGAAAGCTCGGTCTGGGCCGGTTCCCGTCCTCTTTCACCCGAACTCAGCTGGCTCAAAATCACTGTGGCTGCACCTCCCGAGCTCAGCTAGATTGCGTCAAATTTTCCAGAGAGCCCTCAATGTTTCTTTCCAGTCTATTCCGCCGATCCGAGAGACCCCTGCTCGTGTCTTTTCCGAAGTCCGGCAGAACCTGGATCCGTGTCATGATGAATGATCTGGGTGTGGATATGCAATACATCCATGACGGAACAGACCACAAGCAATTAAGAGATATATCATCCATTAGCACTTCAAAATCCCGGTATAGAAAAAGAAAGGTGGTATTCCTAGTTCGAGATCCTAGGGACACAGTGGTTTCTGGATTTTTTCAAGTTCAGAAAAGACACAAATTGAAAGTAGGTAGTTTTTCAGAATTCATAAGAAGCGACTTCCATGGAATTGATAAAATTGTCAGATTCAACATGGGATGGTTCGCGATTAAGCCAAAAATGCGTTCAATAAGGTACCTTCAATATGAGGACGTTCATCGAGATCCTGTAACGTCGGTCTCGGAGATTCTTCAATTTATAGGCGCCCCGGTTAGCTCGGAGAAAATCGCCGAGGTGGCCGAGAATCGAACCTTTGAAAAAATGCGAGAGTCGGAAGCAAAAGGCGATCTTGGTGCACGCTACGGAGATGTGCTGCAGCCCGGCGATACGAATGACCCTGAGAGTTTTAAGGTGCGTCGGGGAAAAATCGGTGGATTTCACGAATATCTTTCAAGTGACGATATAGCATATTGTGACGATATTTTGGCCAGTGCGAGATATTGGGAGGCGCTCGATAAAGTGTTTAAGCAAAGCGGCCTTAATTACCAATCGACCGAACAAAAACCGGCTGCGATTTCAGGTTAGAGGTTTCATATGCCTCTGCGAGCTGGTTTCATCTGTGGTTGCGGACATAGCGGCACGACGCTTATCGCGACGATTCTGGCATCTCATCCCGACGTCTACCTGCCGTTCGAGGAAACCAACATTTTCTTCAAATGGACGCCACTGGCGATCTTCCGTTATTGGAAACTGAAGCAGGCGGCCAGTTGGGCCGGCAAGGGATTGTTGCTGGAAAAAACGCCGCGGCACATCCGTCGTATCGCCCGCATCCGGCAGTTGGTGCCTGGAGCTCGGTTCGTTATACCGGTGCGGGACGGTCGCGATGCTGTGATATCGCTGGCGAAGCGTCTTGGCGACCCAAAGGAAGCGCTTAATCGGTGGATCAGCGACAACACCCTCGTGCTTGCCGAGCGAGGCGCAGCGGACGTCCTGATCTATCGCTACGAAGACCTTATCGAAGAACCGGCCAAGGTGGTCGAGCGGATCTGCGGCTTTCTCGGACTGGCCTATAGTCAGGACCTGCTCGATTATCACAAGCGCCCGCAAAACTGGTTCAAGTCGAGCCTCGTCACGGCCGAGCAGCAACAGCACGTGGCGCTGCGCAACCGACAAGTCAGCCAACCAATATATGATGGGCGCGGGCGGTGGCGCTCGCAAGCCGAACTCTTCGACTTGGAGGACCTGATGCAGGGGCGAGGTGGACAGCTTATGAAGGAATTCGGCTACCGGTAGCTTGGCAACCGTCATCTACCAGTCGATAGGATCGATCAGATTGGTTTCGGCCAAGCTCTGCACGCCTTGATAGCGCATTGAATCGGCGGTCATCGCGTTAAGCACGGCCCTTGCGCTGGAAATTTCCTGATAGTGGCGATATTTGGCGGCGCCGTTCCAGTACTGCCCCTCCTCCACTGCAATCCGCGCCTTCTCGTTGAAGTCCGAGAAGAACTTGAAGTGAAGCAACGCTGCGAACGCACGGGTGTAGTTGCGCCAGTAGGGGAGAGGCGCGTGAATCGAGGTGAAGATAGTCGGCCGGTCGACATAGATAACCGGAAATTTCATCAGTTTGTGCTGCCTCTCGAAAAGTCGGCTTCTCGGACCGCCGGTTATCTTCACCCCCCTGGGACCTTTCGTCACCTGATAGCTGGTGCGGTCAAAATGATCGGCCACCTGCCACGGCGGCAAGGCAGGGTCGAATCCTGCATCCCAGATGTTGCCGCTGGGGTACATGTCGATCATCGGCGCCAGCAGACGAGTCATACTTCGCCGTTCCAGCCAGCCGATCAGGGCGCCAAGCCGATGGGTCTCCATGCCCTCGTAGACCAGATACTCATCGGCATCCACCATGACATACCAGCGCGGCTGTCCGTAGATCCGCGCGATACGCTGTCTCCAAAGGTTTCCAAGGTCCGCCTGTGCATAATTTATCGGCGATCGGAACAGATCGACATCCGGCTCCTCGGCAAGCATCTCTGCTGTACCGTCGCTCGAGCGGTCGTCGAGCACGGCGAACCTTGTGATCCCAAGAGCACGATAGTGCCTCAGGAACGGCGTCAGCCGTTCGGCCTCGTTGCGAACGACAACGATCAAGGATAAATCGTGCGGCTTGAGCGGCAAGATCGGTTTTGCCGACGAAACCTCCACACTCCTCAGGCAGTGGCGGAGGCGATAAGTGGCAGTGTCGGTTATGCTTCGACGCACAACGCTTGGCCATGCCGTTCTGCTCAATGTTCGGTCCTCATTCTAGGAGCGGCCGAACGTCCGAATAGGATGAAACCTTCGACCGGGGGCCGGGTTGATCTTTAGCGTGCTAAATGCAGCATTGCCAATCAAACCGCAAGCTGAGGAGAACTCGAAGGGGACCGAACTCATGGTTCGGCATTCCTGGATCTAGCCGCTTGTGAAAGCGAGGGTTGCAAATGCTGACCACAGTTATCGGGCCAGGCAGTTCGCCTCAGAAGCCTATTCTCTTTGTGCGCCGGCAATATTCGGCATTCGGCGGTGGCGAGATCATGCTCGACACCGTTGCAAAGGCGTTCAAAGCGAGGGATATGGCGGTCGCAATCATGTCTGGCGACTGGCCGGCGCACGAAGGCATACAGTTTATTCGCTGCACTGGCCACAATTTCCCTCGTGCATGGCGAGCTCGATCCTTCGCCACCGCAGCCTGTCACAAGATCTCTGAGCTCGATCCTGCACCAGCGCTTGTGCAAAGCAACGATAGGCTACCTTGCTGCGATATCTTTCGCGCCGGCGAGGGTGTTCATGCCGCCTATCTCGCCGCGCGTCGCCGGCTATCGAAGTTGGACAGCGCCGGACTCAGCTTCAGCCTTTTCCACAAGGAAATGCTGCGCCTCGAGCGGCTCACCTTTCAAAGCCCGAAGCTCAGAGCTGTAATTGCCATCTCGAAGATGGTTGCTGACGACATCCGTCGCTACTATGATTTTCCGGCCGAAAGGATCCACCACATACCCAACGGTATCTCCCTTGCCTCATACAATCTCGATTTGCGCCACCAGCATCGGGCGAGGGTCAGAGCGCAGTTGAACGTTCCTCAAGATAGGCCCGTCATTCTGTTCGTTGGGTCGGGTTTCGCCCGGAAAGGTCTCGGACCCTTGATAGAGGCTGCGGCGATTCTCGAATCCCAGCCGGAATTATGGGTAATCGGGTACGATTCGCGGGTAGAGAAATTCACCCGCCTTGCGCAACAGCGCGGCTTGGGCGATCGCGTGAAATTCCTCGGTCCCCAAAGCGATGTAAGGCCATGGTACGGCGCGGCAGACATTGTTGCGCTTCCGTCCGTGTACGAGCCATTCGGAACTGTTGTTCTGGAGGCGATGGCATGCGGTCTGCCAGCCGTGGCGAGCACGAAGTGCGGCGGCCGCGAGGTGGTCGAGCGCTTCGACCGCGCCCTAGTCTGCGACATTGCAGGGCGCGATGAGCTCTCGGGAAGCCTACGTCGCGCCCTGCAGCACTCCCGCTCCTCTGAGGCCGCCGGCTTGGTAAGGCACGCGGCGAAGCAGTACGAATTCGACACCATGATCGACAGCACGCTTTGCCTCTATGAGACAGTGTTGGCGGAAAAGCGCAAGGAAGAGGCGGCGGCGACGTAAGGGACGTAAGTGTGACCAAAGCGCAACGCGCTTAGCCGACGAGCGTTTCAGCGACCCCGCGTTGCACTCATTAGCCCGGCAGGCTTGCGCTGATAGCTGCCGTTAGGCATATTCACCTTTACGAATATTCCAGCTGGGCGGGATGAGGGCCGTTCATTCGTTCGTTTGCGTCGGGGTGTCGGTACTGCCGGCACCATTGTGGCGTGGGAGGTCCGGGGGCGGATGTTTTTTTATTACAGGGTCAACGGGTCTTGGCCTTTCGATGGGTCAAGATGATGCCAAAGCTATCGGTCATCATCATCACCCTCAACGAAGAGGCCTGCATCGAGCGTTGCCTTCGCTCGGTGAGCTTTGCTGACGAAATCGTGGTCGTCGACAGCGGCAGCACAGACAGAACCCGCGAAATCGCCCGCGAGATGGGCGCCAGAGTGCTCGTCACCGAAGACTGGCCAGGCTTCGGCGTGCAAAAGGGCCGGGCGCTTGCCGCAGTTACAGGAGACTGGGTATTATCGCTGGACGCCGACGAGTGGGTGGACGGTCCTCTTGCCGAGCAAATAAAGAACGCCATTGCGGACCCGGGAAATAGTGCCGGGTTCGAGATGCAAAGACGATCGCGTTTCTGCGGAAAGGTCGTAAGGCATGGAAGTTGGTCTGCGGACCGCGTTCTGCGCCTGTTCCGCAGGGAAGCCGGTCGGTTCACCGACTATATTGTCCACGAAAGGGTCGTCCTGCAAGGAAATCTATCTCGCCTCTCTCACCCCTTGGAGCACGATTGCATTACCGATCTTGGTGATGCGTATCGCAAGATCCGGATGTATGCTGAAGCGTCGGCTAAACATATAGAACGTATGGGTAAGAAAGGATCCACCACGAAGGCGATCGTCCACTCTGCTTGGGCTTATTTTAACAGCTATGTTATTCGTTTCGGCATGCTTGACGGAGCAGTTGGTTTATTGGTCGCCGGATACTGTGCGAGTTATACCTATAGCAAATGGTCGGCACTACCACCAGTCGCATGCGCCAATATAGCTGTACATGAAGCACCGGCCATAAAGTAGATTGAGTAAGTTTCAAATCGCAGATCTTCTATTGATTTGTTTGCGTAGGGAATTGGATGTCGTACAAGCAGTCAATATGGATCGGTTTCGATCCTCGTGAAATCGATGCGTTTGCTGTTGCGCGTAACTCGATTAGACGCCACATGATTTCGCCCGTATCACCGCGCGGAGTGGTGCTGGCAGACCTGCGCGCTCGAGGTCTCTACACCCGCCCGACAAGCCGAAGGGACGGCCGCCTGTGGGACGAGATTTCGGAAGCACCCATGGCAACCGAGTTCGCTTGCTCGCGCTTCCTGGTCCCGCATCTGGCAGGCTCCGGTTGGGCTTTGTTCATGGACTGCGACATGCTGATCCGAAGAGATCTGCAGCGCCTTTTCAGTCTTGCGGACCCATCGAAGGCTGTGATGGTTGTAAAGCACAATCATCAACCAGCGGAAACCGTGAAGATGGATGGGCAGGCCCAGCTCCGCTACGCTCGCAAGAACTGGTCGAGTGTCATGCTTTTTAACTGTCATCATCCGGCTAACAAGGCTCTGACTGTCGAACTGATAAACTCGGTGCCCGGCAGGGACCTGCATCGTTTCTGCTGGCTGGACGATGATCTAATCGGTGAACTGGCACCTGAGTGGAATTGGCTTGTCGGCCACTCGGCTCCGGGGATTGATCCTTCCATCGTTCATTTTACCGATGGAACTCCAGCCATGCCTGGTTATGAAAATTGCGCCTATGCTGATGAGTGGAGAGCGGAACTGATCCGGTGGGCGAGTTAATGTCGTCTTTCGCAAAGGTCCAACGAGGCTAGCCTCGCAGAATTCCTGATAATCCGCTGAGGGCGTCGTCAGGCATGCATTTGGCCGAACTAGACAACACAGCCGCCAAGACGGATATCCTTCTGATAAACTTGAGCCGCTCGTTAGACAGGCTGAGGCTGCAGGAAAGGCAGTTCAAGCGGATCGGCATGAACTTCCGAAGGCAGGAGGCCGTTGATGGAGCATTCCTCACGGAGGAGCAATTCCGTAAACACGCCTATTTGTGGGAACGTCCATTAAGCCGTTCGGAGGTGGGCTGTCTGCTCAGCCATCAAGCGTGCTGGCAGCACGTGGTCAAGAGCGGCCTGAACACCCTGATTCTGGAAGATGACGTGGTGGTGGCACCCGAGATTGCCACCTTCTTGCGCCATGGCGGAGAGGTAAACGGCGCCGTGGCGATCAATCTCGAAGCGCGTAGAGATTTGCGGCATCTGTCAACAGAACCGGTGCTGCTACAAGGACTTGGAGGCTATGCGATCTTTGAGTCGCTGATCGGATCAACTGGCGCGGCAGCCTATTTTCTGACACCCGAGGCCGCAGCCCTGCTGGTTGCGGATATCGGTCGCCGAGGGCCAATTGCGGACATTTATATTTGGAATGCTCCCGGAGTACGGGCGCTGCAGGTTGATCCAGGGTTTGCGGCGCCGATGGACAAGATGCGCGGGCTCTTTGGTCGTCATCTGCCCCGCTTGGGAGGAACGACGATCACCCGGGATATGAGTCTCGCTCGCAAATGCGGCAGCCCGACGATGCTCGTCCGCCGTGTCATTGGCCAACTAAGACTCGCCCGCGCAAAACTGAAATTGCCGAGGGGTTCAGCTCGCCGCCGCGTTTCGCCCCTGCCGTCGATTCTCGCCAGCTTCAAGGCCATGATGGACGACAGCTTTAATTGACCATAGGACCTTTGCCTCTTGTGGGTATTTTTGAGTCATTATTGGGTGAAGGCGGTTTCTTGGCGGGTATATCGCTTCTGGCCCTCAGTGTTTGACCCGAACTCTGGGTTGCATCGTTGCAAACTCCTGCTCAGCGCAGCCAAGGGTCAGCCGCGCCGGGTCGGAAATGTCAAGCTTATCCCACGGAACCCGATAGATGCCTTTGCGATGGCGCAAGCGAACGAGGTCGAGGAGAGCCGTGCCGAATGACGAGGCGGACAGACGCTCGAACGCCGCGAAAACACCGACATGGTACTCAGTGATGACGAGTTCATCGCCATCCGCCTCGGCGAGGATCTCCTCCAGATGGCCCACGCAATGACCCTCTTTCGAGAATACACGCCGGCCGAGCAGTCGCTCGAGATTCACGCTTGCCATCGTCAAGCTCCCGGAATTTTTCCCACGATGTGGTCGCGCAACCAGTCCTGCCAATCACAAATCGCGGTCTTGTGCACATCGATATCAAGCTCGATGTCGAGGCCGATGTCGCGTACCTTGCTCCATGCCACCCGATGCGGCTTGGCATGGCGTTCGCCGCCCAGCTTGGCGGCCACAATGGCCATCCAGCGTCCTGGGAGCGGCCCCAATCGGCGCGCCAGCGCAATCGAGCCAATCTCAACGGCCGCGACCCGTGGCGGCCTGCCTCGTCTCAGTTGGGCTACGATCCCGTCAATCTTGCCGATCTTGACCTGATTGCGGTCGACAACCTGCTTGTCCAAAACATCGCGTATCATGCGCATCAACTGCCTCCAAATATTTGCAGAGGAATGGCGACGACCGCCAGCACGAAGCCAAGGGCGATAATCAAGAGCACTGCCGCGTTGGAGATCACGCCATTGCGGTTTTGGCCCATGTAAGACTCGTCGTTGAGCAGGAAGAGAAACGGCACGACCGTCAACGGCAGGCTGGCGGCTGTCAGGGCCATTGAAAAGATGGTGAGCTTCAGCGGATCGAGCCCGAGTGCAATCGGAATGGCGGCAGCCAAGATGGTGACGGTATAGACCATGGCGAAGCCTGGATCGTCGCGAGGCTTGAGGTCCTCGCCCCAATTCCACCCGAACCCTTGGGCAACGAGGTATGCCTGCTGAAGGGCGATCTCTACCGTGGCGCCGAAGCAGGCGATGCCAAGGGACGCAACGAACAGCACAAAGCCCCAGAAGCCGAAGACCGGAGTAAGCATCAACGGCAATTGGTGGTAATCATCCACCTGGGTGATGCCGTTCGCACCGAGCACCAAAGCAGCCACAATAAGCACGCCGATGGAAATGGTCCCGCCGAAACTCATGCCGAGCCCGGCGATGGCGCGATTGATGCCGAGATAACTCTTGTCCCACTTGTCCTCGATCGCTCCAGCGGAATAGAACATGAAGAGATATGGCGAGACGGAAGCACCTAGAATGCTGACGGCCATGAACCAGTAAGTCGCCGTGTCGTGATGCGGCAGGGAGGGCATCGAACTGACGGCGACCCGCGTCCAGTCGGGCCTTAGGATAACGGCCGCTACGACGAAGCATAGCGTTACCAGCCCCAACAGCGAAACGCCTTTCTCAATCAGGCCGAACGTGCCTTTCCACAGCAGGAGCCATGCAACCAAGGCTACCGGCAGCGCCCACCACTGAAAACCGATCCCGGTGGCGAGTTCGCCAGCAATCGAGACCCCGCCGATTTCAGCAGACAACACCAGGAAATTGACAAGCAATGTAGTGACCAAAGGCCAAAGGAAGGCATTGAAGCCGAAGCGCTCGCGAAGGCCGTCGGCAATCGTGTGCTTACTGACGGCTGCGAAGCGGCCGGCCATCTCCACCAGGAATATGATGCAGATGGTCCCAAGCAGAATGGCCCAGATCAGTTGAAAGTCGAACAATGCACCGGCCTGGGCTGCTGTCGCCAACGATCCGACCTCCAGGAAGCCGCCAACGCTGGTCACCACACCGAGCGAGATTTCCAGCAATTTTTTCATGGATTTGTCGCTTTTGCGCGACCAGTCACACCGAACTTGGCAATGGCAGTCCGAAAATCCTGACGGGCTTGCTCTGCTTGCGCTCGGTTGCCGGTCGTGACCGCATCCTCGGCCCCCTCAGCAGCGGCCGTAAGCTGCCGCGCCAGTTGCTTAGGGGAATCCGAAACATCCGTCGTTTGCAGGTGGCGATCGTAATCGGCTAACGTTTCAGCCAAAGACCGCAAGGCCGCTTTCGCATAGTGGGAAGGCACGGCTCCCACGGTCCAATTGTCGATGACCATGATTGCTGAATTGGCGGCGGACGTGGCGGTCTGCGTCTGCTCGTCTTCAGCGGAGGGAAAAGAGCACGCAGCCAGGCCGGCGAGCAACGCCGCCGCCAGCAGACGGCACATGACGGTATGGGCGAGGGCTACGACGCGGCGTGACATTTGATGCGTAAAGCATTGTGCTCGAAAAGGTTCCACAAGCGATTTTGCTCATGAATTCCGTGCTCCGCTCACGATAGTCCGGTCAGCAAAGAGCGGCCGATGTCGCCGGCCGTCACGGCTCCGTTGCGGGCTTCTGCCAATCCCCTCTCTGGAAGACCCCGGTATGTGGCGCCATGCCCCTACCGACGCTGATAGGCAGTTGGCGAGCCAGTGCACGGACCGCGGATAGCCGGAGTTGATCGGCTGCCGGCGCTCGGTGACACCTCCTGTGGCAACGCGCCTGCGGCCCAAGGAACACAGTGTTCGCAAGCCCGTTAGAAACGGGCAACCTCGGACGGAAATTTCATGCGACGACGAAAAGACTTAAAACCATCCATTGACGTGGTGGGGTCGACCACACTTTCAGAATCGGGTTTGCCCAGCCAAGATCACCCAGCACGATCGCCTCGAATACCAGCTGCGGCGATCGCCGCGCGGTTGGTGCAAGCCGTACGGCATGGCGGCGCGGATGACCTTATCTTCATTGCCAGGAGCGAAAGCCAGGCTGAAGAAGTATCGATTTCTTTCAAGCAGTTTATGCCGCAAACACAGGTGATTTTATTGCCGCCTTGGGACTGCCTGCCATACGACCGCATCCAGCCTTCGCGTGAAAGCATGGGACGACGCGCAACCGCACTTCTCGCTTTGGCCAAGCCGGCCAACGATTGCGCGCGGCTCGTCGTGATCTCACCTGAGGCAGCCCTGCAGCGCGTTCTTCCTGTCGATGCCATTGCAAAGGCCTTCACATCCCTGTCCATCGGCGACCGCGTAGATGTCGAAGCATTTCGCGACCAGTTGGTGGCTCGTGGCTATCTGATGGATGACCGGGTCGACGAGCCTGGAGAATTTGCTTTGCTGGGCCAGGGCATCGAGGTGTTTCCATCTGCTGCCCCTCACCCCTATCGGATCCTGATCGAGCGTGGGGTGGTCGACAGCATTCGTTCATACAATCCGATGTCGCAGCGGACCGACGAGTGCTTTGAAACGATCACGCTCGCTCCTTCGACGGAGCTGCTGGAACACCGCTCGGCGCCTGCTGAACCCGCGGAAGCGCAATGCATGGAATTGCAAATGGCCGGGGCTGGCCAACTCATCTCCGTCTTCGAACTCCTGCCGCGCGCCCGTGTTGCAGCGGGGGTGGCTGTGGACGAACGGTTCGACGCCGCAATCGCGTTGATCGATGACGCCCGGCGGATGCGCGACAGGCAGCAAGGCCGCAAGCCAAGCCCAGAGCGCTTTTACCTGGACCGCACGACCCTTGATCAGCAACTGGCGCAACGTCGAATCGACCTCGATTTGAAGGGCCTTTCGTCGACACCTCATTTCACCCTGGAGATCAGCCCTTCAAGGGCTATGGCGAACTTTATTGCCGCCCAGACGCAAGCCGGCCTGCGTGTCGCCCTCGCCGGCCCTTCGGCGGACCTCGATCGGATGATCAGGACGCTGCGGCGGCATCTGACGCTGGATGTCGGCGACGCTGATAGCTGGGTCGCGGTGCTGGGGGCGGAAGCGGGAGCGTTGGCCATGATCGATGTCGATATCGAGAATGGCTTTGTCGATGAGAAGGCCGCACTTGCTGTCATATCGGCCGTCGACGTGTTCGGTACACGATTAAACAGAGAGCATCATGGAGCCCCCTCTCTCGCGCAGGAGCCAGAGTTAAGGATTGGCGACGTCGTTTTGCACGAGGATCACGGCATTGCCGTGCTGCGCGACCTTGAGACCATCGACGTCGAGGGGAAGATCACCGACACCGTTCGGCTTGAGTACCATGGAGAAGCCACGCTTCTGGCACCCGTAGAGGAATTCGGCCGCATCTGGCGTTACGGAGCCGAAGAAGAGGCAGTGACCCTTGACAGGTTGAAAGGGGGTGGCTGGGCCAAACGCCGGGCACAGCTCGACCTGGAGATTGCCGAGACAGCCGAACAGCTTGTCAGACTGGCTGCTGAGCGGCAAAAAGCCGGTGCCCGCGCGTTCAATCCACCACGACCTGCCTATGCCCGGTTCGCGGCGAGATTCCCCTATCCGGAAACCGCGGACCAGACGGAGGCGATTGCCGCCGTCATCGCTGACCTGTCGTCTGGCAGGGCTATGAACAGGCTGATCTGTGGCGATGTCGGTTTCGGCAAGACGGAAGTGGCGCTACGCGCGGCCGCCGTCGTCGCGTTGAATAGTTGTCAGGTCGCCGTCGTGGCGCCCACTACCGTGCTTGCACGTCAGCATTTCGAGACATTTTCGCGCAGGTTTGAGGGCACCGGTGTGAGTGTGGCGCTGCTTTCGCGCGTTGTCGGCGATGCTGAATCAAGAAGGATCAAGGCGCAGCTCGCCGACGGCGCGCTTCGCGTCGTCGTCGCTACGCAGGCGATCGCGACCAAGGACGTCAGCTTTGCCGACCTCGGTCTGCTCGTCATCGACGAGGAGCACCGCTTTGGCGTCAAACTCAAGCAAACCTTTCGCGGGCTCGGCCAGAAGCTCCACGTTTTATCGATGAGCGCCACTCCCATACCGCGCACACTTGCGGCAGCCATGGTTGGTGTTCAGGAAACCAGCCTGCTTTCCACGCCCCCGGCAAGGCGGCGCCCGGTGCGCACTGAGTTGGCCCCATTCGACAGAGCGTCGATCAAGACAGCGCTCATGCGGGAGCATCGCAGGGCTGGCCAAAGTTTTTGTGTTGTCCCGCGCATCGAGGACATCGAATCCACGCTTGCTGACCTGCGCAAACTGGTCCCCGACTTTTCCCTGTTGGTAGCCCATGGCGACATGAAGTCCTCGGAAATGGACGATGCTATCGTGCGCTTTGCCAACGGCGATGGCGACATCCTTCTGTCGACGAACATTATCGAGAATGGCTTGGACGTGCCACGCGCCAACACCATGGTGGTGTTTCGAGCGGACCGGTTCGGTATGGCCCAGCTGCACCAGTTGCGCGGCCGTGTCGGCAGGGGGCGGACGCAAGGTCTGGCATATCTGTTGACCGAGCCCGGCAAGGAAATCCCCCCGGAGACGCGCTCGCGTTTGTCGACACTGCTTGCGTTCGACCGGCTCGGTTCAGGGCTCGCGATCAGTGCCCGCGATCTCGACCTTCGCGGCGCCGGCGATCTGGTTGGCGAGGAGCAGGCTGGCCACATGAAGTTGATTGGTATCAGTCTTTATCAACGCCTGTTGGCCCGCGCGATCGACAAGGTGCGGGGAAATGCGCGCTCGACAGTTGAACCGGAGATCGAATTGGAATTCTCCGGCAGTTTTCCGTCGGACTATGTCCCCGAGCCCGTCGTGCGCCTGAACCTTTATTCACGATTGCAGCGAGTTCAGTCTATCGCTGAGGTCGATGCTTTCGCCGAGGAGCTTGAAGATCGTTTCGGCAAGCCGCCGCCTGAGACAACCGCGCTAATCGATTTCGCGCGCCTGAAGCTTGCGGCCGTGAACGCTGGCATCTCCAGGATTGGCGCTGGCCCCCTTGCAATAGCGATCGAATTCGCGACAGACGATTCCCCATATTATAGCCGCATGGCGAAGCGCCGCGACTGTGATCGGAGCGAAGGTCGCCTGCTCTTCAAAATTGCGACCCAGGCCGGGCCGGCGCGGTTGGCCGCTGCTCATGAGCTAGTCTTGAGCGCTGGCGCTCCACGGTCATCGAAGCGCTAAGCTCGGGCGATGCGCTGTGTCCCGGGTTATTGAACGAGGCCACGGAAAGAAAATCGATCGCACACTAAGATTGAAAGGAACCGACATTGACGATTGAAGTTGGACTAGCACCCTAAGGGGTAATTCCACAAACGGAGATTGTCATATGGCAGCCACCAAGAAAGCAACTGTCAGCACCAAGGGGCTCGACGACCTGTTCCTCGACGGCCTCAAGGACATTTACTACGCTGAAAAGAAAATTCTCAAAGCTCTGCCCAAGATGGCCAAGGGCGCGGAGGATGAGCAGGTAACTGCCGCGTTTGAGAAGCACCTTGCCGAAACCGAGGGCCAGGTTGAACGTCTGGAGCAGGTGTTCGATCTTCTTGGCATTGCCGCGCGCGGCAAAACGTGCCCAGCCATCGACGGCATCATCGAGGAAGGATCGGAAATCCTGGAGGAATACAAAGGTTCGGCCTCGGTCGACGCAGGTCTTGTCGCCGCCGCCCAGGCGGTCGAGCACTATGAGATCGCACGCTATGGCACACTGATCGCCTGGGCGACATCGCTGGGCAAGGATGACATCGTCGAACTCCTCACAGCCACACTCGAAGAGGAGAAAGCCACTGACGAGGCCTTGACGTCACTCGGCGAGGCCGGTGTGAACGATAGGGCGGCCGAGCAGCAAAAAGCGGCATGATGCTGCCTGTGCTCCCATCGAATGGCCACGGCGATTTCGTCGTGGCCATTGCACTTTGCGTTAGGCGAGCAGCCACCGGGTACCAGTGAATTTTCCACGCGCCGCAACGCTTTAGCGTCCCTGACGTTCAAAATGTTAGTTGATAGCCAAGGTCGCGTTGATGGACGAACAAGATGAATCTCATGTTCATGGCGATAAGCCGGCCGCCGCCATGCCGGACGTTTTTCCAGATCGCAAAGAGTTGGCAGCGACGGCCTTCCAGCGGACACGCATGCCGATGGTGGTGACCGACGCTAAACAGCAGGACTACCCCATAGTACTGGCAAACGAAGCTTTTCTGAAATTGACGGGATACAGTGCGCAAGAGGTTCTTGGCAGAAACTGTCGTTTCCTGCAGGGCGCAGCGACATCCAAAATCGCCGTTTCCGAAATTCGGGCGGCGATAAAGGAGGAGCGCGAGACCAGTGTTGAAATTCTGAACTACCGCAAGGATGGATCGGCGTTCTGGAACCAGCTTCACCTCAGCCCGATTCATGACGACAGTGGCCGCGTCGTCTATCACTTCGGCTCGCAAATCGATCGCACTGATTATCGTCGAATCCAGTCTCTGGAAGATTCCGAGCATAGGTTGCTTCTCGAGGTCGACCATCGTGCCAACAATGTGCTTGCGCTCGTGGACAGCATCGTTCGGCTTACTCGATCCGACGACGCCGCCTTGTACGCAGCATCTGTGCAAAAGCGGGTGCAATCGCTCGCGCGCGCTCACATGCTGCTTTCCCGGCGCGGATGGCATCAGATTCCTCTTCAAGAGGCCATTCGGACTCAGATTGAGCCCTACGGGGCGACAAGGGCGGTCTTGAGCGGCCCCGACATCATGCTTGCAGCCCACGCCGTGCAACCGCTTGCGTTGTTCATTCATGAGTTGGCGGTAAACGCGGCGTCCCATGGCTCACTTTCGCAAGACACCGGTCAGGTTTTCATAAGTTGGAATGCAATTCCGCAAACCAGAGGCCTGGCGCTCGTTTGGGAAGAAACCGGAGGGCCACCTCCCGCGGCCGTCCGAACGCCGGGTTTTGGCACGGTCATTGCCGAAGCCACCATCAGACGTCAGCTTCAAGGGTCTGCGGAGCGCCAATGGTTTGAGGGCGGCATACGCGTCGTCGTTGAGGTTCCAAACGTCACGCTGGAGGGGTAGCGCTTAACCCCAGACCTCCAAGATCTGGTCCGTGTTTGCGGTCTCGATGTGCTGGCCGTAGCGGTTGCTGAAGAGATCAATCATTGCATCATGGGCTTCGTCCGAGGCGCTGCACAGCGCGTCTTGGACAACTATCGTCCTGAAACCGTAGTCTGCTGCCCCGAGCACGGTTGACAGAACGCACATGTCCGTTTCGCCGCCGGTGACAATCACAGTGTCGCAGCCAAGGGCACCCAGTTGCGCCCTCAGGTCGGAACCAAGCCAGGGCGAATAGACCGCCTTGTCAACGACCGGCGCAGGTGGCGCGAAGGGTTGGAGCTCGGTAACGAGGTCGATCTGCCCCGGAGCAAGGCGCTCAAGCGTCATGTCTGCCCACCGCTCGTAGTACCGGCGCCAGGTCCCCTGCCCTTCGCCCGGCCGCCTTGCCGGGATGAACCGCGTGAACACCACGCGGGAAGGATGCGCGCTGCACAAGGCGACGATATTGGGAAGCACGCGATCCATCCACGGCAAAGCCCAGGGGGACCCTCCCCTGAACATCTTCTGCATGTCAACGCAGATGTGAACGGCGTTGCCTCCGATGGGAGCGTCGCGAAGGGTCGGGTCCGCCGCCACGTCTACGGGACCTAACCGTCGAACACGGCGCCAAGCCCGTGCGCCACGGCACTTGCGGCAATCATATCGTCGAGAGCCTTTCCCTTAACCGGGCATTCACCCAGCACCGCCGCGATCGCCTTCCCGGCCTGACCGACCGACACGACGTCATGGCGCATTCTCCTGACTTCTACATACTGCTCTGTGAGCATTTTCAGGCGCCGATACGTCTGATTATCCGCAACCATATGCTCCTCTATTCCCGTCGAGGCCTGATTAACGGCGACCTGCTGGTCAAGGCCTGGGTGGCTGATTAATTTGCGAGCGGACCCCAGGTTCCCCTCATCTGAAAATTGATATTGGGTGTATGCAAGGCTGCACGGACACCTGAAGGCGCCGCGACCTTCAGGACAGTCGTCGCAGCCCGGCCGATGATCCTCGTATGCTGACCGGCCAGCGCGTCGAGGAGATCGCATGGCTGCACGTCGAGCAATGGGATGCGGCCGAGCGCATCATCGATTGGTCCAAGCTGCATAACCTGACGATTGCTTTTCCTCGCCGGCACCCCATCTCTGATCGCCGGCAGGAGCAGAGCTTCAGATCGTGAACAGACTACGAATCGGGGGGCAGGAGTTCGAATCTCTTCGGGCGCGCCCGAGCGCTGTCGATCGCTGCCTCCCATGGACGGCCCGAGGATTGCACTCAGCGGTCCCAGTCTTACAAGTGCCTGACTGCAAGCTTACCGATTTGTAAGATGAAAAGCGCCGGTAGAGCGTCGGACTCTCGGGTTGAATCGAAGGGGATTCCGCTGAGGTTGGGTTTGTGATTCACTTCGCTATGGAGGTGATTTGCCATGCCCAAGCCTTATTCGCGCGATTTGCGTGAACGTGTGGTGCGGTTTGTCGAGGCTGGTCACTCACGGCATGCGGCGGCGGCACATTTCGGGTGTCGGTTTCGTTCGCCGTGATCCTGATGAGGAACTATCGAAAGACCGAGAGTCTGGCACCCAAGGCCAGCGGTGGCCGTCGCCATTCCAAGCTCGACCCGCATCGCGCGTTCCTGCTTGGCCGTGTGGCCGAGAAGGATGACATCAAATGCCGGAGCTTGCCGCCGAATTGGCCACTGCCCAGGCGTCCAGGTCGCTCCCGCCTCGATCTCGCGCTGGCTGATCAGGAACGGCTATCGCTTCAAAAAAAAAGCTGCTGGCCAGCGAGCAAGATCGCCCCGACATCAGCAAGGCGCGGCAGGAGTGTCAGGCCGGGCGCCAGCCGCGGATGCGGCTTGAGCCACATCGGCTGGTGTTTATCGACGAGACCGCTACCAAGATGACGCGCCTGCGCGGTCGCTGCCTGAAGGGCCAACGGCTGCGCTCAAAGGCACCGTTCGGACATTGGAAGACACAGACCTTCATTGCTGGGCTGCGCTGTCATGGGCTCACCGCCCCGTTCGTCGTGGACATGCCGATGAACCGGCGCATCTTCGAAACCTACGTCGAAACGCAGCTCGCTCCCACACTGGCAAAGGGCGATGTGGTCATCCTCGACAATCTCGCAGCTTCGCACAAGTACGAGAATGCTTATAAGTTGCCGTCGAGGCCTGACCCATCGGCCCCACAACAAGGACCGGCCCTGAGCGTAATCAATGTTTCATCGGGAACGCCCTTGAACGCCCACTTCTGTCGCAACCAGGATCTCCGGTTGACGGCCACAATGTCGGCTTTCGGGAAAATGGGGGCATGGCCCTGAGTTACGGCATGGAGGCGCAAAGCTGCCGGCTATTCTCGCGGAAAAGAGCGTTCTCTCAAGAACGTGAAGATCCATTATTTGTGAAGGTAGCTTTTCGCACCGCTATCATTGATACAGCAGGGGCCTCTCCTGGGGAGAGTTGGGTCTCGACCTCTCCCTTACCAAGGGTATTACCTTGAGTTCTACTTCCCTTGATTTGCAGTTTTGATTTCGGCGCCGTTCCAGCGATTATTGCGGGCTCACCTGCGACGCCCTAATCCTAAATCAGGTGGGCTACCAGGCTGCGTGATAGAGTAAGCTGCTGAGACAAGCGCGCTAGAAGCGGATGATGCCCTGCGCCTGCAACACGTAAAGAGCCACGAGAACAATGGCGATAATCGTCACCCAAACAGCAGTCCTGCTCATTCACAGTATCCAAGATTCTGTTGACCGGCACGCTGGTTCATATCCTTTAAGCAACGGATTTGCCAACGGCCTTTCGATAATGTCCGTCACGCTCGAAGGACTGGTCGCCTTGCTACCTCGGACGCCACCATAACTATCGCCCGAACGGCCGGCCGGTCCCCTCCGAGGGGTGAATGGACGCGTCAGGCCGGGCAAGCAAAAAGCATTGATCGAATACGGTCAACAATCACTTCGGCATCGGCCGGCTTTGGGACAAGCTCCCCAAGTTGGAACACCGGATCGACGCTATCAATGAGGGCGCCTGTGTGCACGACAAACGGAACGCCCTGATCAAAGAGCTTTTCTGCGACATTAGTGCAATCGCCGTCAGGCAAACTAACGTCAAGCACCGCCGCATCAGGCCGATTTTCAGCCAAATAATCCTCTGCTTGCTCGCACGAATTAACGGAGATAGGCACCAAACCTGCCGCTTGGAGCGCATCCTCGAGATCGAGGTCTATCAGCGCTTCGTCTTCGACAACCAGGATCGTTGAACCTTGAACGTGTTCTGACATTCCTGCGCCCTCCCCCGGAGAGGAAAGCAAGTTCTATCACCTCGTACGCTGTATTGCAGTCGGACTTTTGTCCTACGCGCCGCTGCCTTCGGCGTCACCTCTTCAAAGGCCCTTCGCCTGCGCATAAGGCGACCAGCCATCGGGCGTGTCGGCGATGTAGCGGGTAAACTCGACCTCGAGTTCCGTCACTGCGAGATCTTTGGTGTTGCACGTTCCCCGGCCGCCGCCGTGGCCGCGCCAACGGCGATCATGTGTCGAGCACGACCAGGACCATATACCGGCGCTCGGGCCGTGCGTTTCGCCCATGACGCGGCCGACGGAATCCGAGCCCAGGAACTTCGGGGAAAAGTCGTGCGGGAGGGAGTTGCCGTTGATCATCGTCCGCCCCCAATCAAGCCAGAAGCGCGCGCCGCGGTCGCGCACGAAGCGCGCCATCTCGACAATGCTGGTGAATGTGCCGAGCACGTCGGCGCCGTAGACCTCGTAACGCCCATCGATTTCGCGGACCTTCAAGCGATCAGCAGGCATCATCCGTTCTCGCGTTACAGGTCGAACAGGTCGTCGGGACCGTGGCCTTTCAGGTCGATTATATCGGGCCGGCCGATCTCGTCGATGATGTCAGGCGTGTTGTTGCGCGGGCTCCCGACCTTGCTGTGGATCGGCCACATCTTCATCAGATCGGACGGATAGGGCTTCATCAAGTCGCGAGGATCGGGCTCCGGTCCGAGCCAACGCATATAGTCGGCCGGCGGCAGGATCACCGGCATCCGATCATGGATCGTTGCCATCAACTCGTTCGGTTCGCAGGTGGCGATTGCAAAGGTGCGGATCAGCTCGCCCGTGATCTTGTCGGCATACTCTTCCCAGATGCCGGCCATGGCGAAGGGCTCATCATCCTTCATCGCGATTGCATAGGGCTGCTTCCGCTTTCCCGAGGCGTCCAGCTGCTGCCATTCGAAATACCCGTCGACGGGCACCAGGCAGCGCCGTGAGGCGTAGGCTTTGCGGAACAGGCCATTGGTCGCGATGGTCTCGCACCGCGCGTTGACGGGCGGCGGCCGGCCGCCTCCGTCACGAGCCCAGCCGGGGACAAGCCCCCACCTCGCCGACACGAAACCGGCCATGGAGGTGGACAGTTCCTCGCGGATGATAATCGGATAAGTCAGGCTCGGCGCACCGTTCCAGAGCGGGAAACCGTTGCCCAAGCGCTCGACGTCGCCGGGATGGGCGAACTCGAAGCGCCGCACCATGTCGGGGATTGTCGTCTTGACGAAAACGCGTCCACACATGCGATCACCAGCCAGTCGTTGCGGACCCAAAAATGGGAACGCTTCGTGAACGAGTCAAGCGTCGCGCCCGATCAGATCTGGCGGGCTTTGTCCTTTCGGACGATCGACAGCTTCGGTGCCTGCGCTTCCCGGATGATCCTGGCGGTCTCGTCTATGGTGATGCCGACTTTGCGGGCATAGTAAGCGGCTTCCGCCTCGAACTCACCGTCAAGCGGGTCCGCAATGGCCAGTTTTGCCTTATGCTTCGCCTTCTTGCCCATAGGTCGAATCATAGCACATTTACAGGATCAAAGCTCGCCGCCCTCGCGATGATCCAAGGCTTCGGCGATGACCTCGAACACGCTGGGCTCTTCCTCGCTAATCTCAGTCGTGGGAATTCCTACCTTGTCGGCGGCTTTCATGGCCTTGTCAGCGAGATCGCTGATGACGACCGGATCGTCGGTCGCGGTTTCGGGCAGCTGCTCTGCCATCCACTTGTCAAGGAAATTGATGCCACGTGTGCTCATGACACAACAAGGCCGTCCGTAGGATAAGGTTCCTTGCGCGCGTAGGTACTCCAGCTCGGTCGGCGCCCTACGTGATCGCACCATATCCGCAGCCCCGAATTAGCCGGGCCGGCGTTTTCCCAGTCTTTACCCTAATACGGGCGCCGGCCACCTTTTAGAAGACTTGTTGTTTAGGCTTAGAGCCTGTTTCGGCAATCGCTCTCTAAAGCGGCGAATGACTTCCGATATATAGATAGCATAGAGCCGTTCGACGGTTCTGCGGTGTTCGGCATCCAAATTTTCGCGCTCTAGAAGCTCCGTAGCCCGGGTGACGAGACCGCAGAGGTCGTCGTCGTTCAGCTCAATAACGTTTCTTGCCATCGGTGAGGTTTCGGTACGGTGTTGAGCAGGATGCCACCAATAGGTGGTCAGGGCCGAACCTTTTAACAAGCGCGGCGACGTCGAGTACGGGGCGGTGCGCTTGCAAGTAGAGCGCCAACGGAAGGCGCCGGCCGCTCTGTAAGAGACGTTGGGCCTGTGAGATCAGGGCATTCAGTCCAAATTGCTCACGCCCCAGAGGTCGAATAACCTTTGTCGAGCCGTCGCGAGAGAACCGAGGCAATGACCGACAAGAGGGCGACCGCCGGCACGAGAGTGGTCATATGCCATGAAATTCAAGTAGGCCTCGTCCAGGATGACGGCGGCTGCCGTGGCATCTTATCAATTCTGACGACTGAAGGCGCCTTGGATATCTCGTTGGACGGGGCGACCGCCGATGCCATCGTGGACGCCATTGCAATTATCCGACCAAAGTTGGACCTCTGACTAACGCGGCCGGCATGTCCCCGCTTGCCCCTCTTGTCTAAGCGTCGGTTGTTAGATCACGCTAAAGTGCTAAGGTCGGCGATGTCCGATTTGACAGCACCGCTAATCCGAAAGCTAGAAAGTCTGGGTCGCCTTTCATCAGACGAACGCGAGAGCGTCGAAGCTATGCCGCTTGCAGGTAAGCGGTTGAAGCCCGGCGAGCAGGTTGCGCAGGAGGGGAACGAACCAAGCCATTGTTGCCTGGTTGTTGAGGGACTCCTGCGGCGCTATAGCATATTAAGCAATGGCAACCTGCAGACGCTTTCAATCCATGTCCCTGGCGATATCCCCGATCTCCAGGGCCTGCATCTCAAAACTATGGATCACACGCTCGCCTCGATTGGCAGGACCAAGGTTGCCCTGATTGCACACAGCGACATTCTCAAGGTGCTCCGTAAGGCACCTCGTCTGGCACATCTATTTTGGCGGGAAAGTTTGGTTGATGCGGCGGTGGCGCGCGCCTGGGTCAAGGTTTTGGGGGGAAATGATGCGTTTGGCAGGTTAGCCCACCTCGCCTGTGAGCTATACACCCGCATGGAGGTGATGGGGCTGGTAAATGATAATTCTTATCCCTTGCCACTTACTCAAGTCCAGCTCGGCGAAACCGTCGGGGCGAGCGTTGTTCACGTAAATCGCATGCTGAAGAAGCTGCGCGCTGACCGCCTTTTAGACCACAAAGACGGGCGGCTGATCATTCTGAACTGGGAAGGCCTAAGCCAGGCGGCGGACTTCGATCCCGCGTACCTAAACCTGCGAGACCCTTACTATTTGGATCTATCGCCAGCGGCCGCCGGTTAGATCTCGGGCGCCTAACCTTCAGCCGTTGGCCGAGCCAGCCTAGCGACGCAATGTTCGCGGCGTAGCTGTCGAACAGGTCCGTTGGGCCGTGGCCGCATCGCCCCGCCCGTCTTCCATTTCCGTGAGGCCTTTTTTCCTAAACGGAGAAACTTTTTTCGATCTGCAAAGTTGATGGAACAAGCGGCCGCTTTGGCAGCTCTTTTTGGGAGAAATTTCCATGAACATCAAGATGCTCACAATGGGCGCGATGGCCCTTGCAATGACGACTGGTTTTGCACTCGCTGGCAGCGGAACCGGAACGTCCGCTCTGGACGACCCGGCAAAGATGTCGCCATTCTTCACCGATGCCGGCATGAAAACCTTGAGGTCGGAAGCGGATTTCAAGACGGCATGGAAGGCCATGAAACCCGAGGAACAGCAGGCTGTGTTGAAAGACTGCGGCGATTCCACAATCAATAAGTCGCACGCGGATTTCTGCGCAATGGCAAAGAAGATGGGCGGCTGAATGCATCCGTCGAAGGCGGGCGCCTTGCGCACCTCGATTTGACTGTGGCATCAGCGCCGTTCTTTAGAACGGCGCTGATGCTTATGCGCGGCAAAGGTGGCCGACGTCCTTCGTTGGGGTAGAGTTGGGCCAAGACGCCGGCCCGGCGGTCCTGGGGAGTTCCGCCGCACATTCAGCCTAGCTAATGTAGTTCTCCCTGGACCATGGTGTTATCGTGCAATCTGAATTTGATCGTTAACAATTGCTTACCGACCTTGGCGGGCTGACTTGCCGTTGGGCGGCAACAGCTTTCAGGACTCATGAGGCAATGACCGTGATACCGCTTGCTACATGTGTGAGCGGCCCAGAGGTAGCCTTGAGAGCGCAACAAGCTCTTCCTCTTCCTCGATGCCAGCCATGAAGTTGGCTAGGATGCGGGACGCCAGAGCCTCACGCTGATCGGCAGTCTGCTCCTCATATTTGAGGCGGTCGAACACCCTTGCCAGGAGTTCCAACTCAGCAGGCTCGAAAATTCCGGCGTCCTGTGCCTTTTGGCGAATTGGCATGGCAGTTACTCCACCTACTCTTCGCGAAAATCCTGCAGCGATGCGTGGCGAAGGCCTCCCTCGCCGCGCAGATGCTTAACTCGGCCGATAAGCCCCGGCTTGACCCATTGCGTCGCCGGTCGCTTCACGCCTTTTGGCGCTATCCCAGCGTGCTCCTGAACGCGTTGCCAGAGCCGTTCGCGCATGTCCCGGTTCAAAGTAATGCAGGCGCTTCCGACGTAGCGCCCGGTGCCGCGCTCGGCCATCAGTGCGAAAGCCGGCTTGCCCGCCTCGCGTTCGACACCGAGCAGTTCATATTCATCCATCGAATAGCACTTGGCCTTCAGCCAGTTCGTTGACGGCCCGGAGCGATACTTGCTGTCCTTCCGCTTTGAAACCATGCCCTCAAGCCCGGCCTGGTCGACCAGGTGGAAAATCGCTTTTGCCTCGCCGGACAACGGCTCGCTGAACTGGATGCGACTCCCGTCCGGTATGAGCGCAGCCAGGAGCTCCCGGCGACCTTCCAGCGGCATGTCGCGCAGGTCGTGGCCGTTGAGATGAAGGAGATCGAAGGCAACGAAATAGAGGTTGTGCTGCCGGCTTTTGAGTGCCGTCTGCAGGACTTTGAAGCTGGAAAGCCCGGCATCGTTCAAGGCGATGATCTCGCCGTCGATGATGGCGCTCTCGACCTCGAGTTCGCGGGCCGCCTTGGCGAGGTCGCGGTATTTGGCCGACCAGTCGTGTCCATTGCGCGTGTAGATCCTGGTGCTGTCATCGTCGATGATCATTTGCGATCGATAGCCATCGAACTTGACCTCGTGAATCCACCCTTCGCTCTCGGGTGGCTTCTGAACAAGGGTTGGCATCAGAGGGGCGACGAATTTCAAACGCATGCACAGGACTCGCAAAACCGCGACTCAATTAGCTTGCGCTAAAATAGTTCCCAAATCTGGAAACCAAAGTTTTGATCCGGCGAGCGATTGAGTTTCATTGCCAGCAGGCCATCAGGTTCCCGGGATGCTATCATCTCTGGTAAAGGCGATCGAGCAAATGGACCACCTCCTTGGCTTCCGGCGATTTTAAAGAATAGTACCGCCGACCACCATGGTAACGGGCCTCGACGATATTGAGACTAAGCAGCTTGCCTAAATGTTGCGACAGGGTAGCCTGACTGCACTTAATCTGAGAAAGCAAATACGAGACACTTCTTTCCTCGTCTAGCAAGTGGACAACGATTAGTAGCCGTATGCCATATCCTAGGCCGGAAAGCAGTTCGGCCGCAAAAGTCAGTTGGTCATGGGAAGAACTCTCCGCACTTGGTTCTCGGCGAAGCGCCGGATCAGCCTCAACTTCCGCGAGCCGTTGCCGGACATATGCACTCATGACTGCTACCCCGCCGATTAGGACGGAAATAAACTGCTGATTCGGGCAGCTCTGGCAATGCGCATGACGCGGACGGCGTTTCCCACCACGCCGGCGGGCGGCTTCTGGCCTTCAGGTCCGTTTGGCACGTGCTTTCTCATCCCGTTCGGTCTCGAAACCTCACGCCGACCGGAGCCGACGGGCAGGAGGGGTTGGCTTCGCCCATCAGCAGGTCACATTAGCGCTAGCTTATGGAGGGGCGGTGAGGACCAACAATGTTAAAGCAGTGAGAGCCCATCACCAGGAAGATGGGCTCCCACCGATCGGGATGTCCAGTCCCGACGCAGCGCGGCACGAACCATCCTTACGTGCCACTATCCAAATTTCGCTATCGGCGAAATGTTCCATTAGCAGTTGCTTGACGAATGCGCCTGACGCGCCAGAATCGCGCTATCGCGAACGGTCTAAGCATCGGCGACGAGATCATTATTGATGCGACGATCACGAGATTGGTCGAGGCGGCTAGGCCTTGCCGATTTCACGCGGCTGTAGCGTTTCGCCAGTGTTCCCGTTATCAAGGGCGATGAAAAAGAGCGTCATTTATGCCGTTTACGCCCCGTCAGTATTCGGTCTTCCGTACCTTGCTGTCACTCTCGCAGCGGATGGGACGGCAAAGGCAACGCCATTCGATACAGCTGAGGATGCCGGCGCTTTCAACAAGCTCATGGCCATGGCAAAACATCCGGGCGGTAAGGCGAGGATCTGACGCGCTACCCAGCTGAAATGGAAAAGCCCGGCGCTGCGGGGATCAGCGCCAGGGGCCGTAAGGCATGTACCCTGCATGGCCAAACGTTAGCCTACGCTTACATGGACGACCGGGCAGATGACGGCGTTTTCGGCCTCCACACGAGCCAGACCGTCTTGGCCGGGAGGCTCAAGCTGTTGCTTCAGTGGGGACCTGTTCATTGAGCAACGTGGAAATTGCCGTGATAATTTGCGGGATGAAGAACGGCTTGGCGATCATAATGCTGTTTGGCGCGCCTTCCGCGCCCCATTGGCCGGCGCTATCACCGCTCACATAAACGACCGGGATCGTTGGATTGGCCTGACGGACGTGCCTAGCGACCTCCCACCCGGAAGGACCAGGTCCGAGACGTATGTCGGAAAGGAGAGCTTTGAACCTGTCCGGCTCCTTATCAAATGCCGCGATGGCCGCCGATGCGCTGGCAACCCCGACGACGTCAAAACCGGCCTCCTCAAGCGCCGACTCGAGGTCGAGCAAAATCATTGCCTCATCTTCAACGACCAGAACTGCGACGTTGCTCATCCTGAGGCTATCCCCTGAGGCCTTCGGGACGCACACGGGGTGTTTTGGTCCCATCGCATAAATCCCACCAAAAATACCCATCGGGAAGAGAGACGGAGCCGACGCATCGGAAGGTGGACCTGTTGACCAGGAGCCACCCTGGCGCTGAACGAACTTCAATCCGCGAGATTTGTTCCGGCAATCACGCCTGACGCACTCCCAAATCACGCCTGCGAGACGGGTTCCCCTCTGATGCCGAGGTGGTACCACAAGCTTCGGTTTGCGAGACAGAGCATAGGATCCACGCGTCAGAGGAATGCGTGATACCTCAAAAAGACAATGGCGCTGCACTTCAGATTTCAGATTTTGTCGATTCTGGCGATGCGGTAAAGGCGGCAATCGAAGTCTATGGCCCTGACGCGCAGACTGCCGTTGCCTAGTGTGCTTTGAGCGCTCGCTATGACGGTCGGCCAGCCGATTCATTCTGGATTTCAGTCGAACGCTCGGAGCCCACCGGGAAAGCCCGCCGCTGCAGGAGTACCGGCGGGCGCCACCCATATGCGCGACCTGATCCGCGAGGCTGGTCGCACCTGCGAGGTCGTGCACGGCGGCACTCACCCAACCGAGCGGCGCCGGATCATCACTGCGTACAAGCGCGGCGAGATATGGGCCGTCACGAACGACAACGTCATGTCCACAGGCACCAACGTTCCCGGCATCGACCTAATCGTGGATGAGGCAGCCACAGCTTCGGCTGCGCGCTATGTGCTGCGCGTAGGCCGAGGCACGCGCGTCATCTACCCGCCAGGCTTCAACCCGGATGCCGTGGACGCAAATTGCGCGCCGCGCTGCGATTGCGTGCCACATCAAGCCCAACTGCCGGTACATGGACTTCGCCGGCAACCTGAACCGGCACGGCCCGGTCGACATGATCGAGCCGAAGGTGCCCGGAAAAGGTGACGGCGAAGCACCCATCAAAATCTGCCCGCAGGACGAGGGCGGATGCGGCGAGCAGCTGCACGCCTCGGTCCGGTGCTGCTGGAAGTGCGTAGGAGTCGGGCTTGCGCACCATGCAACCGCATCTTCAACCCAGCTTTCAAAAAGCGATCGACGTGTAGTGCAAATGATCCTGGGATCGCCATCGAGGCGCGGCCCCAGAAAGTTCGAAAGCTTCAAAGAGCTCCCGGTAAATTGGACGCCGCATCTGACATTGAGGGGCATGGATATCACAGCGAGCGTGAGCAACAGAACGGTCTATATCGATAGCACGAGGCGCGCTGCTGGAGCCATGCACGGCGCAAATTCTTCGCGCTCGCCGACATCGCCGCCAATGCGCGTCGGGGCAAAGACCGCACCGCCGATCTAGTGGTGTACCTAATTGAGCAATCGCTGATGTTCGACCTTCCTAAGCTAGTGGAGGCCTTTGTCGCCTGCCTTTGCGCCTCCGCAGTGATAGCAGGATGGCAATCCCTTCACATCGCCGTCAGCACCTCCTGGACCGCCGAAGGTGAACACCCGGCTTCCTTGGCGATCTGCCTCACAGACCGTCCCTCGGCCTTCAGAGCCTTGATCCGGTCATGGTCGAGCGTTACGGGCCTGCCGGTCTTCCACGCCTCCCCCTTGGCCTCGGCTTGGGCCTTCGCCTTGGCGATGCCGTCCATCTGCCGTTCCTTGTGAAGAGCGGTCACAAACTCTGCAATGCTGGCGAGGCCGAACAACAGCTTCCCCGTCCGGGTGGTCGTGTCGAGCGACGCGTCGTCTAGCACCCTGAAGCCAACGCCCTTTTTTGTCGAGCGTCTTGACGATCTGGTGGAGGTGCGCCGCTGATCTCGCCAGACGGTCCACCTTGGTCACCACAAACACGTCACCCTCGCGCGCAAACTCAAGAGCCTTCTCAAGCTCGGGCCTCGTCTCGTCCAATCCAGACCGCTTCTCGCTGAAGACCTTCTCGGCCCCGAGAGTAGCAAGCTTCTCAAGCTGGGTGTCGAAGTCCTGTCCGGTGGAGCTAACGCGGGCATAGCCGATAATCACGGCGTGCACTTTCCTCTAAGAATTTTAGTGTACGAAACTTAGTGGACGATAAGTGCACATGGCAAGTAGTCCTAGTGGGGGTTATTGGGTTTGGCGTCCGATCCTTTCGGTGGTCAACGAGGGGTACGGGGGGTCGGCGCGGCGTGCCAGTTATCCGATCACCCGCGCAGAAATTTGCACCAAATATTCGGCCCAAATTGACAATGGTATTGCAGGGATGGAACTAAGGCGGGCGGTAACCGTTGCGGCTGTTGTTCATGGGGGGACCCCAGGTGCAACCGACCGTCGTGCTCCTTGTCGAGGATGAGAGCCTCATCCTTTTGGATGTCGAAAACTCCCTGAAAGAGGCTGGGTTCGAGGTTATCGGCGTCATGAAGGGGTCCGCTGCCGTGGCGACGTTCGACGGTGACCCAAAGCGTGTAGGAGCCCTGGTTACGGACATTCGGCTCGGGGACGGTCCAACCGGCTGGGACATAGCGCGGCACGCGCGGAGTGTTAATCCCAGCTTGCCCGTCATCTACATGAGCGCTGACGGTGCGATCGATTGGCCCTCGCTGGGGGTTCCCAACAGCCTGATTATCACCAAGCCGTTTGTCATGCCCCAGCTTATCACTGGGCTCGCAACCCTGCTCAATGAAGCAGCCACAGCGAACACCCAAGGAAATAGCTCTTGAGCGATCTGGTTGAGCGCAAAGCTCTACCGTAAGTCAGAAGGGTATCTCGTCGTCCAGTTCGCGTCCCTTCTGACACTGGCCAAAATCTGGTGCGGGTAGCGCTCGGGGCTTTGGCGGAAGAGCCTTTGGCGTTGGTGGGAGCCAAGCCTCTCGCTTTCCGCGTCTTCTGCAATTTTGTCGGCACCCAGCAGGCTGGTGATCGTTGCGATGGCGTTCGGGGCTTCAGCAAGGAGGAAGTCCCTCCAAGCAATGTCGCGCCAATTAAGACAGCCATAAATTGCCCAACTGGACGCGCGGCTCGCCCAGTTCCACGGAGAGTTCGTTCAACTTGTCCAGGAGCCCGGTGCGCTGCCCTTCGGGTAGGTCGCTGTTGATGATGATGTCTCGCAGCCTAGCTATCTGCATCTCAATGCCCTTTGTAGCAGGTGGTGCGTGGGCCGTATCGCTCTGGCAGATCGCGCCATAGCGCACCGGATCGCAGCACCCAGAAGATGCCGTTGAGCACCCGCCGATCATCGACGCGCGGCACCCCTCGCGGCTTGTTGGGCAACTGCGGTGCAATCACGCGCCACTCGACGTCGGTAAGGTCATATCGGCTCATGCCGAGCCTGAATCAGATTCAGCTACATTATGAAAGCCCCAACGGGAAACCGACCCCATTTGGAACGTATGCTATTGGCCCGCCTTTTCGATCTGCCTTGATTTTCAGCGTGTGCGGCCCAGAGTGTCCAGAATCGTCAAGCGCTTCATCGGGACGCCATCATACTCGGTAAGTGAATGGCGTCCGTTGCTGTCTACGACGGTCAGGATCGCACGGCGCCTCCCTCCTCTGGCATCAACGCGGCTAGAAAGCTCCGAAAATCAGTCGCCTCAGCGCCGTTTTTCTTGCAGAAATTGGGGAAGGCTTGCCCGAATATGACCGCGGCGCTTTCCAGCCCGTGCGAAGCGCGACCTCTAACAATACGCCCACGCAAGCAGTCGATCTCGATTACTCCACCAGGGCTGGTCGCGGCATTTTTGAACACCTCGGTTGGACAGTAGCCGACAACAAAGCCCAACCCACTTCCCATTGAGTCAGCGAAGTTGTGGGCGATTGCGCAAAGGCGGTCATGCTTCATGTCCCGCGGATAGCAACGTCATTGTCTGCTTTCCATTCATAATGCGTCATTCAGCATTTATGAGTTCACGGCCTAGAACTCCGCAACGGCTGCAATTGCTCATGCTTCGGTGTCCTTGTGCTCGGACACGTTGACCTCAAAAATGCAAGACAACCCGCTCCTCTTAAAGGTCATTGAGACCCGACCTGCGGAATCTGAGTCGAATGCGCGCTCCAAAAGTTGAGTGCCAAAGCCTTTGTGCTCGACTGGTCCGACATTTGGACCGCCAGTTTCCCTCCATTCCAGAGTGAGCCAGGTTTCGGCTTTTCGACTCGCAAGTCTCCAGGAGATCGTGACCCTACCTTTTGCATTTGACAGGGCACCGTACTTGAGAGCATTCGTCGTCAACTCATGAAACGCCAGCGCAAATGACAGCGCCAAGTTCGGCGGCAGCCAAACTTTCTCGCCAGTGATTTGAAAGCGCTCGATGGTCGCATGGGGACCGATCGATCCGGTGATCAGATCATGCAAATCGGCGCCGCTCCAATTCTTTTGCGTTAGAATGTCATGAGCCTTTGACAATGAGACGATTCGATTCGTGAGGGTTCGGCCTGCCTCCGGCAGGTTGGTGGCGTTGCGGATGGTTTGGCTGGCTATGGCCTGGACGACTGCGAGCGTGTTCTTGACCCGGTGATTCAATTCTTTGACCAGCAATTTCCTTTGCTCTTCGCCGCGCTTACGGTCCGTTATGTCAAGGCTGATCTGCACTGCCCCGATGACCTGGCCTGTTGCGCTGCGGATAGGACGGGCGCTTGAAAGCAGGACGCGCTCTCGGCCCGATGGTAGGGTGTAATAAAACTCTTCGTTGTCGGTCAGTTCTCCGCGCATCGCCCGACTTAGCGGCCGATCTTCCCGGCTGACCGTGTGACCGTCCTTCACCGCAACGGTATTGACTACAAGACCAGGCGCTTCAAACGATGTTGGAACGTCGGTTGGCAAACCCATCAGCTCTGCGGCGAAGCGGTTTCGAATGACCAGAAGAGCTTTTGGATCGTAGGTGAACCAGACCGCAGCCGGTACCGTGTCAAGCACAGTCTCCAGTTCATTACGGCGCTGCGCAATCGCACGCGCCGCATCAATCAAAGCTTGCGCGATTCTTGCGAACTCTTTTACCGAAGTGGACATCGGCTCCACAGGGTAGCCCCTACCCAGTGCGTCCGCTCGAGCCGCAAGATCCGTTGTTGCCCGCGTTAGATGCTTGCCGACGACATAAGCCAGAGCGCCGGACAAGAGAAGCGCTACAAGGCCAATCCCGCCTATCGCCGCCAGCGAGCGCCACAGCGGCGCCTGCACATCCGAAAGCGGCACATTGGCTGTGTAGAACCAACCGGAATACGGGGATCGGTAGTACCCCGCCAGCAACGTTATGCCCTGATAGTTGCGAGATATGAAGCTCCCGTAGCGGCCGACAATATTTTCCAGATATTCGGGCAGTCCGGGCTTGCCAGTCATCTCCTCATGCGACCTGGAGCGCGCCACGTAATTGCCGTCGCGATCTCCTACCCCGACTGTCCAACCATCGGGCACGGCCGGCATCATCACATCGCGAATGCGTGTTGTCGGGACGGAAATCGAAAGAATCAGGTCCTCACCGGTGGGAGATGGCACCTTCACGGAAATGCTGACGCGGTAGTCCTTGGGGTCCTGGCCCTGAAAGACATCGCTTACGAGAATGCCAGAGATCTTCAGCTGCTCGCGATCTGAGGCCGATATCGGGTCGACTTGCGGCAGATCTGCGCCATAACCGAGCCCTGTATTCAACAACTGATTGCGCCCGAGATCGCGCAGTATGAGGCTATAGGCCGTTCCTTGGACCGCCCGCAGCGCCTCTCCTCGAAACCCATCCAGGTCGCCATTTGCGAGGGCAGCGGATTTTGAAAGGCCGTCCAGAATCGTTCTCAGATTGGCGAGCTCAGCTTCCACGACAAGCGAAACCTGTCGGGCCGTCTGCAAGGCATCCTGCTCAAACCGCGATCGCTCATGCATTGCAAATTGGAAAAGGAGATACGCCGCGAAAAGCCAGACCGGGATCACCGCGGCCGCGATCAGACCAAGCAGGTGCAATCGGGCGGATCGACGAGGCAAGCTATGTCCCCCTTGTGCCTCAGAGGTTTCGAACATAATCGCAGAAAGGCGTTCCGCAAGCTTTAGTTAGGATGAACCAAGTCGGATAATGTCGGGTAAGAGCCTCCTGCCGTGCAACCATTCTTATGAGACTGTAACCTGTTTGAACCGCAACGTGAGGGCTTACGGACGCAGGAGTGCTGCATCAAGAGTGGCGCCCTCTACGTCTACCACCGTGAGGCGCTAGCCGGCCTTTTGCAGGCCCGGGCTGATGTGGTCGCCGCAGCTGGGTTCCCGACGACCCAGATTGTTTTGTCGCCCACATCGCCGCCATCTGGGTCGATGCGGACCATCCAGCCCACGCCGTCATTAGGGCCGCCTTCGCCGACAGCCCCTGACCCCGACATCCGGGCAGTGTCGTAGCCCTCACCGGAGGCTTACGATTTCGCGAAATGATCGGCTGGTGAATGTTCAGCGCCCCGTGCTCACAAGCCGCTCGCCCAGTGCGGAGAAGGTGATCAATCATCATCTGCGATGAGACCAAAGTCCGGTCTACAGGCAAAGAGGTCCTAGGTCGGGAAACTTTGGGCTTTTCGCGAATTGCGAGTACCACGACTAGTCCCACCCCAACGAGTAGACCGCCCATGCCCTTGTCACTTGAGTTGAACGACACGCGGGTCGCGTTAGCGTGTCCCGTTTGTTCACATACATTCGTAAAAAAGGGCTCGTGGCTCAGAACCATCAGCAGATACAAATGCGATGGCTGCGGAGCGAAAGTTCGGATTGGCTATGAAGAGAAGCTCGCGATATTCGAGAGTCACCTCGGAAACGATCCACCTGTCATCACCCAAATGCAACCGGCCAACAGGCCTCCACGCTTAATAGGATGGTCGTGACGAAGCTATCGGACCTCGGACGACCCTCAGATTAAAGCGAGTACGAAAGTGTGAGAGAGCCCATCAAACCCACTGCGAAGATGGGCTCTCTGGTCGAGGGGTCTCTTCCCGACACAATCGCGGCGCGAAACCATTCTACACGCCGCACGACTCCAATTTCGCTGTAGCGAAATGTTCCATTAGCAGATGCTTGACGAGCGCTCATGCCGCGCGAGAATCGCCCTTTGGCGAACGGTCTAAGCATCGGCGACGAGATCATGATTGACGTGACGATCACGAAGGTGATCGATGCCGGGCCAGAGTTGACATCCCCGGCTATACTCGATTCCGGCGCGCCAAAGGCGAGGCCGAAGACTGAGATCGAGTGACCGGGGAAATCCGCCGGATATACGAGGCTACCGTGACAGTCGGCCTGTCGCTCGGCGGTGTCATTACATTGCCATTGGATAAGGTTGGATAAGGTCAGGGCAGCATGACGAGACTATCGGACCTCGGGCCGCCTATTCCAGGAAAGCGCCATGGTGGCGAGTTGCGGAGCGCAGGCGACTATTTCTACCCTTGCCCTGTTTGCGGGCAGAAGGTCGATCAGCGCGACGCCCGACAAGTCTTTTATCATGAGCAGCCGAGGCATGAGCCGTTGGAGCTGGAACCCGGGGCGACGATCCTCCAATTCTCTAGGCGGACAGATTCGCTGCGCGTTCCGCGCCGGAGTGGACGCCTCAATTAGGACCGCTGACGGAACAAGGTCTGACCCAATGGCGTTCTCCCACCGAGCTCCCATGTTCAACCTGTCGTGTTTCCGCCGCGCGGGGGCAAGGCGGAGCTCGCAAAGAAACAGGAGTTAAAATGAAAACCACTCTTATTCCCGCTGTTGCCGGTTTCGCTCTGCTGGCCGGCCTCGGTATTGCGGCCGCCGACGAGGTAATCGTTACGCCTGAGCAGCAGACTGTGGTCAAGGAATATGTCCACAAGCATAAGATCGCTTCCATCAACGTGCTCGGCCTCGAGCTGGGCGTCGGCTCGTCGGTGCCCGACACGGTCGAATTGCAGGAGGTACCGGACGTCAAATATCGTTATGCTGTCGTCAACGATCACACCGTGCTGATCGATCCGGATACCCGCAAGGTCATCCAGGTCATCGAATGACCTGAAGCTCACGCATTTACCAAGCTTCCCGCCATTTTCGAAGTGGCGGGAAGCGACCATGCTCAAGGATCTTCTAACGGTAAGGATAATAAGCTGCAGAGCGGTTTCCGTCGTCAAGACAGCCTACTCGCCGTGGCCTCCGGCCCGATATATGATCGCTTCAAGCACGGCTTGGGAGACCGCTGCCTGCTTTTCAAGTTCGTTGCTGCTGATGCCAACCGCTTTGGTAACGGCGAAAAGCTTCTGCACCAATTTTGCCTCGGAAATGATGTCAGGGCTTTCGGCGCGCTCAAGGTTGTTCGAAATCCACTTAGTGCAGAAAATTGACACCCCGCGCGCTCATTTAGTTCTGCTGCTTCAACGCGCGAGCCTCTCGTATGACGGAGGAATAATTGTAACCCACCATCGAGATGAGATCGTTGATCTGTTTCTCCGAGAGCCCAGTTTCTTGCGCCATTTTGCGCACGAAGTCGACGCTGGAATTGGAAGGTTTGGTTTGATGGTCAGACATGCTCGTAAACTCCGGACGCTACACTATCGTCCAAAAGGCGAAAGTGTTCCAACTCACAGAGGTTTTGAGTGACCTTACCGGAACAGCGAACCGACAATGTCGACTATCGCGTCTGCGCCGGTCGGCTTACCGATGAGCTTTCCAGACTTAAAAACTGGATCGATGCCGTCCATGACAGCACCCGTATGGACGATAAACGGAACTCCTAGATCGACCAGCTTTTGAGCCCCATTTACGCACTCCCCTAACTGGATCCAGCACGGCAGCATCAGGGCGAATGGCGGCTAAAAAATCCGCTGCGTCCCCGCCTGATGTGACAACTATGGTCGTATAGCCGGCAGCTTGCAAATCGGTTTCCATGTCCAATGCTATAGCGCTTCGTCTTCTAGAATCAGGACCGTTCGGTCTCGCGTATGCAGTAGCTGGGAGGGAACCGCAGGTTTTGAGGCCTTCATGGTCTTCACCATCGGTCCTTGCCGCGATACGCGCCAGCATATCCTTCTACTTCGCCGGAATAAGCTACAGCCACGCCAGCGCGCATTGCCCTCCGCCCGCCTGCCTACGCCGCCGAAGCCACTTGCGGGCTTCAAGGCGCGTCCAATGAAAAGAGCCGGCTGGGGGATAACGACGGGCTCTTTGTGGGCGCACGAACCAGCCGACGGCTCGGCGGAGGGCATACCCGCCGACATCCAGAACTGCACTGGTTCAAATATGTTCCAAGCTCAAGGTTCGCGAAAATCCTGCAGTGATGCATGGCGTAAATCTTCCTCACCAGGCCTGTGCTTCACGCGGCCGATGATCGCGGGCTTGGCCCATTGCATCGCCGGCTGCTTCATGCCCTTGGGCGCTGGCCCGAGGTGCTCCTGACCTGCCAGAGACGTGCGCGGATGTGGCGGTACAGCAAGCGCTATTGTTATCAGGTGATCGCGATCGTTGTGTTGCTTGTTTCAGCGGCGTCATCAACATCCACGGAGGAGGTGGAAAGGACATCAACGTCAAAGTTGAAGCGCCAAAGGTGGAAGCTCCCGCCGCGCCAGTTAAGCCTGCGGCACCAGCACCTGCCCCGCCCAATGGCGGCTTGATGGTGCGCGGTTACCGAAGGCGATTGTGAGTTTAAACTTTTACAACTCGCCGTGGGTTCTTCGCCTTTCGGAGAAGGAGCACGGCCTCCATGAGAGACCGGTTTAAGAGTAGACAACTCGCGAGCCACTGATGGGTGCAGCGGGCGGGCCGCACCTGGTGGCGCTCGCCTCCAATTACCTGCGTGAGGTCAGATTAGATCCCATGTGACTACCGTGCGCCAATGAATAGGCCCGTGTAAATTCGGCACCGATCAGAAAAATTAGTGAGGAGTAATAAATCCACAGCAGGATAACGATCAGCGCGCTGGCAGCCCCATAGGAGGAGCCCACGGCGCTACTGCCAATGTACAGGCCAATCAGGCTTTTGCCGATCATAAAGAGCCCGGCCGTTACGAAAGCCCCGACCCACACATCGCGCCATTCCAAGGCGCGGTCAGGAAGGACTTTATAGATTGCGGCAAACAGAAGTGCGATCAACAAGTATGAGATGAGGGCGTTGACTACGGCTATCAACTCCTCTCCGAACGGAAGCTTGCTGTCGAGAATAGTGCCCAGAGCGGTGATCGCTGCGCTGACGGCCAATGAGACCATAAGCAGAAATCCCAATGCGATAACCAGGCCAAGGCTCGCGGTACGGGCTCGCACAAGGCGCGAGACCGACGTCCCCGCAGGTTTAGTCTTCCAGATGATGTTGAGTGCGGACTGCATTTCTCCAAACACGCCAGAGGCCGTCAGGAGAAGCGCCAACAACCCGACAACGGTTGCCAGGGTGCCTGAGTTAGGATTCGAGGCACTCTGCAGAATGCTCTGTAGCACTTCAGCACTCTGCCGCCCCATCAGACCGGTTAGCTGGCTCGCCACCGCGTCCCGCGCAGCATCGTGACCGAACGCGAGGCCGGCGACTGCCACGACTAGAAGCAGTATCGGACCGAGAGATGTCACAGCAAAAAAAGCCATGGCTGCGGCATGGCTGAGGGCGGCGTCCTCCATAAAGCCAAGCACGCTCTCTTTGGTTAGCCGCCAAGCTTCATTCACAAGCCCCATCGTTTCGGCCTACGTTTCTGAACCCGGAAGCTTGTCGGCCGCCTCCTTCAGCTTTCCTCGAACACGCTTTTCGGTCTGGGTCGCTGTCGTCTGGAGGACTTGTTTTACCTGGTCGACGAGTCCGCTGCCGTCTCCTGCCAGGCCGTGCCTGTCGGCCTCGTCCCTGATGGTCTGGAAAGCCTGCCGGGCAACGTCCTTGGCGCTATCCGCGCTTCTATCCAGGATCTGGCTCGCCTGATCGCGCACCTTGTCGCTCAGTTCACCGACTTGCTGATCTTCAAAATCAGTCCGAGGCAGAATTGCCCCAATTGCCGTTCCTAGCGCCAAGCCCACGGCAGCCAGAACCAATGGCTCCTGCCGCAGCAGATCGGTTGCAGCGGCTGTTGCCTTGGTTGTTTGCTCAGCGGTAACGGATGCAAATGCGCTCGCCTTGTCAGATAGACCCTCCGCTGCTTCAGAGGCGGCCGTTGACAAAGCATCGGCGGCGAAGCCGACCATCGACCCCGCTTTGCCGGTCACACCGAATCCACCAGAGAAGCCGGCCGAACCGTCGTCTTCAGTGACGTCGCCCCCTTGATCAAAATCAAGCGGAGCGCTCGGCTCGCGTCGAGAAGCGGCGCTTGCACCGGTTTCGGACTGGCCGCCACGTTGGCCAGCCATCAGCCAGGCGAGACCCACTCCGACCAGCGCGACGGGCAGAGGATTGGCTTGCACCTGCGACTTGAGCGTGGTCAGCACGCCGCCGTCCCCGGTGAACATTCCGGCGAACTCATCAATCAGCTGACCCGGCGACATCTTGTTGCGCAGAGAGTCCGCAGTGCCGGAGACTTTCGCGCGTGCGATTTCAGCATCATGCTCGAGTTCGGCTGAGGTTTTCTCGGTCATTTGACTTGATCCTTGATTACGTTGGCATCGCTTTTGAGCTGTGCCGCGATGCGGTCGGGGGTAAGGTTCGACGGTTTCATGCTTGCAGCGCCGCTACGCACGAGGATGAGGCCGAGCCCAGCAACGACGACGCCAACCAGCAGGGATGACCAGCCAGCACCAAGTCCTGCCTTAGCGAGCGCAATGACCAATGCCTGAAGCAGGATCAGAAGGGCCGCCATCAGGCAAATCGCGCCGCCGAGTACTTCAACCGCGCCGGCCCCGGCCTGTTCAGCTTTCTCGTAAAGTTCCGTGCGCAGCAACTTACCTTCAGTCTGAAGAAGCGTCGTCACCTGCTGGGCCAGGTCACTGACGAGGGTCATCAGGCTGCGATCGTCCTGCCCCGGCGTCATTGATCGGACTCCCTGTCATTGTTGCCCCCACCCACCGCAGGAGAAGAGCTTCTAATGAACCGTCCGAGAGCTAGCCCGGCGATAACAGCGCCGCCGACGAGTACGCCTGGATTTTGCCAACCGAAGGTCCTGATCTCGGACAGCACATCCTCGAATGGCTTATCCTTCAGGGATGCCGACATCCTCTCTAACCCCCCGGCTGCTTCCAGAGCAAACCGCGAGGCGACGCGCTGATCGCTGTTGGCCAGATGCTCGCTCGCGGCTCGTATTGCCCCGCTGAACGCGGCGATCGCGCCGCTTAGATTGTTTTGGGCAACCTCGGCCTGGCCAGTCAGAGCGTCTTTGCCCTCGGCGAGTACGTCCCGCGCTTGGTCGGCAAGCTGGTCCTTGGCAGAGCCGACAGCTTCACCGATTTTTTTGCCGCTGTCGGAAATGGTCGATTGGATGTCGGAGAAGTCTGTCGTCTGTTCAGGTTGGTCTTGCATTTTTAGTCTCCCACGGGTCGCGACCGCATCTCAGTGCAGGCCAAGAAACGAAAGGATCGCAAGCACGACGACAACCAAGCCGATGAGATAGATGACGCTGTTCATGGTGCAAGTTCCTCCAGTCTGAGCAACCTGCCATCCGGTCATCTGTTCCGGGACGAATGCAAAATGCGGGATGCTGTTTGATGGCGGCCTGTGCCGAGTCCCCTGCCGAGACGCTGAAACGCTACGATCTCAACAATCCGTTTTGAATGGAGCAGCCAGAGGTGGCCGCAGGTCGCTGCCGGGAGCCGCCCCTATCAGATGGCTTCCGCATAACGGAATTTCATGTGCTTCGGCGAGAGCGAACTTCGGGCAGTGTTCGAGATAAGCGAGTTCATGGATGGAGAGCAAATCCACGACGCTGGACCACAGCCATGAGGGAGCGTTGAGATCGCCTCTGCGAGCCTTTGCAAATTGCCGCGTCGAAACGCCCGATCTGCATCATCGAGCTGTCCAGACTTTTCGGACTCGTATTTCACCTCATGGTTGTCCGCCGGCAACCTTCGCGGTCCTGTCTGCGACCGCGAGTGGTTTTTCGTATCAGTCATGTCGTCCTCCTATAATTGAGTCCCAGTCTCCCTACCGCGGCTGAACTCTTCCGGTTCAACCGTTTTCAAGCTCAGGCTGGGAACCGAAATCTCAGGCAGGTTATTGATCCGCATGAATTCAGATTCCCCATGCCGGTCGTAAAGCCCCTGTCGGTAAAAAGCGCGCCCGGCGCACGGACTCAGACTCCACCTCAAGATACCGGCTTCCGATATCTCGGCCGTTTCAACTCTGTACACTGACAGACGTGATCCCACAGGGCGCTGAGTGGCTCTTCGAAATGAAGGTTCACGGATATCGCGGCGCCCGCGCCCAGCATTAAAACCTAGCTGCGGAACGGCGCCTAGTCGCCGTTGCCTCCGGGCCGATACCTGATCGCCTCAAGCACGTCCTGGTAGCCGCTGCCTGTTTCCTCTGCAAGTTCGTTGCTGCCCGACCCCGCCTTGGCATCTGCGAAAAGCTTCCGCAGCATTTCAACCACTGAGATAATGTCGGCGCTTTCGACGCGCTTCAGGTTATTCGAAATCCATTTGTGCAGGAAATTGAACCGCGCGTGCTCATTTATTTTCCTGCTGCCTCAACACGCGAGCTTCCCTTATGACGGAAGAATAGTTGTAACCCACCATCGAGGTGATATCGCTGATCTGTCTCTCCGAGAGCCTAGTTTCTTGCTCGAGCTTGCGATCGCGCCCTTCTAGCACCTTAGGTCCTAGTTCTGCACGCATTGGTCCCTGCTGTGAAACCTAAGGGCACGGACACTCATTGAGTAGCGCTGGTGAGCAACTTCCCTCATTACCAGCTCATGGATGCCTGCTAACTCTCCAGGAGGCAGGCATCAACCCCGCGAGGTTAACGAGTGCCGCTCCCTATCAATCTCAACGACCACAACCTCATGTTCCAATGTGAAGGGTGTGGGCATCCGATAATCCGGAAAGGTTCTTGGATTAAGGTAGCCGCCAAATTCAAATGCCCGGGTTGCAACGCTGTGCTTCAACTCGGATACCCTCAAAAGCTCCACATATTTGCAGCCTATGAGCACTTGGCCGGCAAGCCAGCCATCTGGGGGGCTGAGGAGTCGCCTGCTGCGGCCTCGTAAAGCTATCCTCGGGCAAATCGCGAACCTTGCCTTCGGAATGAACAAGAATCTTTCGTACTCCGACTGCAAACATGCGGCTCTCGGACGTCAATAAACAGGACGCCTTTGGGGAGCCAGCCGACACCTATGATTTGGGCTTCGTCGGAACACCCGAGATAAATGCTGGGGAGCAATATTCGCCAGCACACGATGATTCCTCAACTCGGACGATCAACAAATCAGCTGAAATTCCAACCCCAGCGTTCCGCATAAAAATTAGCGCCGGAGGTAATCAGGCCCGGCCGCCCGGACACAGCCAAAATCTCAGCCACTAGTGTCTGATCTGCTGCCGGCATTTGGTGTGGATTGCTCTCCATGGCCGCGATTGAGGAATCCACGCCGAGGGCTAAAGCGAGAGCAACCAGGGCCAAGCCGAGACACTGCGGTGAATCGCCATTCGCTCGGGGCCTAACCAATGAAAGTTGTAGCATCTATTACAAGCGCGGCAAGATTCCTGGCTGTCTGCTCAACAAGCACGACTATTCAGACAGCCAGCTGGCTGCGCTTGACACAAACGCACTTTGTCACGCGCTCGCAAGCACCAACGGCGGTGGTGGCTACTATGTGCCACAAGCCCACGGCGTCGCGTGGGATCAGTTCTACGGACCAACCTATAGCCTGATGTGGCGCTGCGTGAGTTGTTCATCTGTTAGAACCGAATCGGAACAATTCCACCTGTCGTCGGTGCTCAATTCAAAAGTGATACGGCTGCTTTCGCGATGAAAAGTATCGATCCAAACGTCCGATTCGAGGCGCATTGCGGTCCCGAACTTCGAGATCGAAAGCGGTCTGATGTTTCTGGCCTCCGAGGACGGTTGCGGGCGCTCCCATGCAGTAGCCTTCCTGAGTAACTTGACCGAATGCCTTGCCGTTTATCCGGGCGATAAGCCGCCGAAGTCACGGCTTAAATAGCATGGCCATCGACCCACAACGTGATAAGGTGGGTAATGTTTTTCGACCGGGCATGAATTCCGGTCGACGTTCCTGCCGAGTGATGGCTCGCTTCGCGAGCTTTCGGCCCTTGAGGGCCTGTTTATGGCATCCCTATCAGCATCCCATTTGGAAGCCGCGAGCACGCTCGCAGTGGTCGTTTAATCGAACGAGCCGCTTCTGTTCCTGACCGATGATCTCAGGGTCATTGTTGTCAGTGCTTCGTTTTGCCGGACCTTTCAGATCGATCCGGCAACGGTTTCAGGCAAATTCCTCTCGGAGATCGGCGCAGGCGAATGGTACATGCCAACGCTAAGCTCATTGCTTAAAGCAACCGCTGCGGGTAGCGCCAGGATCGAGGCTTATGAGATCGACCTGAAGCGGGCTGGCCAAAAGACCCTCCAGTTGGTCGTTAACGCGCGCGTGCTCGAAGACGGCGATCCTGACCGAATTCGTCTTCTGGTGGCTGTCGCGGACGTCACCGATGCTCGCGCAGACGCCCGTCAAAAGGACGATCTCATTCGCGACAAGGCAATCCTGATGCAGGAACTGCAGCACCGGGTCGCCAACAGCTTGCAGATCATCGCCAGCGTGCTGATGCAGAGCGCGCGGAGGGTCCAGTCAGAGGAGGCTCGCGGCCATCTTCGTGACGCGCATAGTAGGGTCATGTCTATCGCGGCCGTGCAGCGGCACCTCGCCCAGACCGGCGTGGAGAACGTTTCGCTGCGGAGCTATTTTACGCAGCTAAGTGAAAGTCTTGGCGCGTCGATGATCTCAGACAGGGACCGGCTTTCGATCGTCGTCTCCGTCGACGACAGCGTCGTGAAGTCGGACATTTCGATCAGCTTGGGGCTGATAGTCACCGAACTGGTAATCAACGCACTAAAGCACGCCTTTCCGCAGGAGCGGTCCGGCAAGATTTCGGTAGACTATCGTTCGCACGGGCAGGCTTGGAACCTTTCGGTTAGCGATGACGGGATCGGCATGGGCGACAGGGCCGCAAAGGCCGGGCTTGGCACCGGTATCGTCGAGGCGCTTGCCCGGAACTTGCAAGGTGACATCAGCGTCACCGACGCAAATCCTGGAACTCTTGTATCGGTTGCCCACATTGCTGACGGCGTCGCCGACGTACCGGCTGCAGCATAGCCAGATGACCGCCCCAAAATCCGCAGGCGCGGGGCAACCTTTGCCCAATGCGAAATTTGGTCTCGGGCAGGCTGGAGACATTACGGAAGATCGCAAGGCCGTCATTCTTATCGTCGAAGACAGCGCCATCATCAGAATGGGGGCCGTCGACCTCGTCGTCCATGCCGGTTACGAGGCCCTAGAGGCCAGCAATGCGGAGGAAGCAATTCGGCTGATGGAGGCACGAACGGACATCGTTCTGGTTTTCACGGACGTCAGCATGCCCGGAACGATGGATGGCATCAAATTGGCTCACCACATCCGAAGCCGATGGCCGCCGGTGAAGCTCATCGTCGCCTCCGGCAGGGCGATAATCGAACAGAGCCGGCTACCTGAAGGAAGTCAATTTGTCCCCAAGCCATACAACGACAGCACCATCGTCGAACAGATCCGCCGAATGCTGGCGCCGATCGAAAAGCCCCAAGAAACCCGGCGTTGACCGTGGGCCCAATCTTCAAAACTCGCCGCACATCAACTTGATTCATCAGGTGGAACTAAATCGGGGTCGAAGCCGTGTGGGGACTGCCAAGGGGGAGCTTGCAGATGACCAACAGCGCGATTTTGGTCGTCGAGGATGAGCAATTGATCTTGCTTGACATCGAGTCGGCTCTGGAAGAGGCAGGCTTTGAAGTCGTGGCGGCTCACAATGCTGCCGAGGCCATGGCGGCCTTCGACGCCGAGCCGGGCAAGTTCAAGGGCCTCGTCACCGACATTCGCCTGGGGGCGGGCAAATCCGGCTGGGAGGTTGCGCGGCACCTGCGCGAAGCCAACCCGACAATACCCGTGATTTACATGAGTGGCGAAAGTGCAATCCACTGGGGCGCCGAGGGCGTTCCGGAAAGCGTCATGATCACCAAGCCCTTCTTCCTCCCTCAGATCATCACCGCCTTGTCGACGTTGCTCAATCAGCAGCATCCGGAGAATAGCTGACTGCCCGCCCTTGATAACGCTGAGCACAACTGTTGCACACAGCCCCTTTTGCGTGCCGACTTAACTTCAACGTAGCCCTGCCGCCCACCACCCAACCGTCCCTGTCGGCATAGCTCTTCCTGGCACGGAAGGTTCTGGCGATCGCGCTAGATGGCTTTTTTGGGCAACAGCGAAGTAGCACGGTCTCGAAGTTTGGGCACAAAGCGCTCATCATCGCGGGGCCGTGCAATGGCAGCTTCTGGTCACGACGACAAGTCCGAGGTGAGGGGCGCTGGCATCCTCTTCAGGTCTCGATCCGATGGGGTCCCGGGTGCAACAATCAATTGCACAACTCTGCCACCATAACGCCCATCCCTGCCCTCACCGGTCGACATCGCAGACAGGTAAGCGAAGGGACTCTTCGCAACTGGTATTGCACGGCGTGCATGCACTACGACGTGATCAAGGCAACTATTGCAACGAGTGTTGCGCCGCCGGTCGAGACGATCGGAATCTGCAGTTTACAAACCATGCACTGACACTGGGATGCGGAAGCCAGATGGTTGACGGCGATCTGACCCGAGGCCGTAGGACTTTTCCAAGATTTGACCCATATGGAGACGGGGAACTGGCATTGCTTTTGCGCCTGATAGAGTGCCGGTCGATTCCGGCCCTCCCGTACTCTGATCAGGTTATAGGCTCGCCGGGCTTGAGGTCGTTGGTGTCTTCGCCCGGCGGTTTATCGCTTAGAAGTTTGTTTGGTGGCCCTGTATTCGGCTTCCCACGGCAATGCGTCAAAGGCCGGCTCGTGCCCGCCGGAACGGTACGCGTCTTGGCCGATATAGCTGCATTTGCCGCTCTCCAGGATGTAGGCAAAGGGCGGAATTCCTGGACATCGGTAAAGGCCTACTGCTCTTTTCATGCAAGCAGGTGTGCCACGGAGGCTCGCGCGCGTCGCCCTTCATTGTGATGAGGCAACAGTCAACAGGACGGCAGGTTGCAGCGGCCCGGCGCACACTTGTTGGGGCAGCAGTGCGCCGGGCCTAACCGGCGGGGCTTTCGAGGGGCGGGCGCCGGCTGGCGAATATATGCATTGCACTAATATACGTGAAGCATGCGAATGAAGGACGCGTGGGCCAGCGATCCCCGAGCCTGCGCCACCCACATCGTCAGCGTGTTCGATAAGCCCTCTGGGCACCATCCTCACCACCAAGGACAGGGCAAAGGCAGAGGCGATCGAACAAGCGACTGTTCAGCAACGCAGCGAAGGCGACGATCAACGAGGGCACATAGGAAGACCCGTTAGCCCATGCAGTGCCGACGGCCGGCCTACGGATTGACAGTGAATTCGGCCCACATGCCCGCTCCATAGTGACCTGGAACGTTGCAGATAAGCAGGTACTTTCCAGGCTTTAAATCGACGGTCAATGTGCCGGATTTGCCGGGATCAAGCTCCGAAACCTCGCCCTTGTCGCCAGCCTTGTCTTCGTCGACCCGGTTCTCGTTAGCGATGTAAGGAAGCGCTTTGGTTGGATCGGCCATAAGCATCACGATCATCTCATGAATGGTGTCCTTGGAGTCATTCTTCACTTTGAATGTGACCGCGCCCGCCTTCACCGCGTCAGGGGAGGCCTTTATCCCCATCGTCGTCTTGGTGAGATCAAGGCCCGGCGTTGCATAAGCAAGCCCCATCGGCATTTCCGCGCTCGCTCCCTTATCCCACAGCGAAATCTTGACAATCGAAGCAGCCTGAGCAGCGCCGGCGCTGCCAGAGACGAGCATAATAACAGCAGCGAGCCCGAGGGCTGGCTGCCTTGAAATGATTTTCATTGTGTTCCTTGCTGGCCAGCACTGAAACTGGCGCTTGCCGCGTCGCAGGGTTGCGGTGTCTATTAGGCTGGCAGGTCATCAACTCTTTCTTCACTGGTTTAGTTCCCAGGGGCATCGGGCGCTGGCGACTTCTGAACCTCACGGCACCGCGGTGACCATGCTCAGGATGAACTCGAGGCCGGCCGAACCCAAGTCCGCGCGCATCTTGTCGATGTCGAAGATGTCGGTCTTCATAGCGACGCCAGTGCTGCGATTTCCGATACTCGGTCGTCAACAAGATCTGGCGCATCCCCTGCATCGACCTCGCCGTGTAGAAGGAAGGGCCTGGCCCCTGGTTTAAGGCGACGGTCTGGTTCGCGGCCACCGTAGGCTCATAGTCGCTTGCGTCCCCTTCCCTGTCCTCCGTGCCAGCGACTTCGGCGCCACCGGCTGCAGAGGGCTTTAAATCCGCATCTGCCTCTACGAGGTCGAGTTGGGAAATCAGCCGCCCAATCTCGGCTTCGATCGAGCGCCGGACGGTCAGGTCTGATAGGCGTCGCCGCGCGACGGCCGCGGGAGCAACGTCCGATCGGCTACGAACAGAAGCTGGCGATGCGCAACCTAAAGTGAGCGCCAGCACGACGCCGCGAACGCGTCAACGCGCGCGTTCACTGGGCACCTTCTACGCCACCGAAGCTCCGTGCGCGTCATGGCGCCGCCCTTGGCCAGCCCCATCATTCGAGGCCATGAGCGCCTTGTTGTGCAGCGGCCAACAGCCGATTGCGAGCTGCTCGGTCGACAGATGCCAGCGCGGCCACGGCGCCGCCAACCCGTCGCCGGAACAAAAAGCCTCCCAGGAATGTTGATGTGCTGAGGGCACTTACTTTTTCCGGAGATTTAACCTTGCAAACCAGCATAATTTTGGGCGCTCTGGCGCTATGCATTGCCGCGCCTTCTATTGCCTCGGCAGATGCGATCGTCGTCACCACCCAACATCGCCATCATCATCGTGCGGTAATCCTCAATGAGGACGGCGGCCACCTCCATCATCGCCGCCATGGCACCGAAGCGTTTTATGACAACGGCAATCGCCATCATTGGCGCAGGCATCATTCCGATACGGTCGTCGTCAAACGTTCGGACGACCTCCCGATGCATCACCACCGCCACGTCATCATCCAGGACGACAACAACGACGGCTGATCGAAGCAATGTGACCCGGCCTCTCGATCGCGAGAGCCGGGTCGATTGGCGTAAGGAATTGTCACCATGATCCTGACCATACATCGAGCGATGATCCAGGTCCTGAATCCCGAGATCGCCAGGAGAGGCCCGGTCTATCGCGCGGCACGCTTGGCGCTGCTGCAACACGAGCTGCTGTTGAGTTTCAAAGACAACGATGAGGCTGCCAGGAAGGTCGAGCGGGCGGTGGCGAAGCTGGCTGAAGTGAACGCAGCCTCGCCACACTAGGGCGGCCTTCTGGCCGTCATGCATCGAGCCCGCTGATATGGTCGATTATATAAAATCCGTGTTGAAAGAACTTTTGCCGGCGTGGCTCGTACGGAAGTCGTCTCGCATCGACGTGCGCAAGGGTGAGCAGCCTCCGATGGCGGACCTTGTAGGTGCGGCGCCGCGCCGACGGTATCGTGGCCCTGCCCGGGCCGAAGATAAAGACAAAAGGCTTCAGGCATCCTCGGCCCCAGGACGACCGCGCGATAGGTGAGGCTCACGCGCCTCCCCATCGCGGAACGTCAGCAACGGGCTCACTAGGCTATCTCACGGACTATGACGTCCAGGGCGTCCGTACGCGCTCGCTGAGGCGAATCCAGAGCGTCAGCCCGAGTGGCGCGCCACGCCAAACAGCCCGACTCGCCGGCTTAGTCGCCTCGGCGGACACTGAACATGAGTGATCAGAAATATTTCACGCCCGAGGAGGTCACAGAGCGATACCGCGGCACGATTTCATTTGGGACGCTTCGGAATTGGCGATCTATGAGGGCGGGCCCCGCCTTCGTAAAGGTCGGCAAGTCTGTTCTATACCAGCGCGCTGGATGTCTGGAATCAGAAGAAAGTTGTCATGTGCAGTGCGGGCCGAATAGGGCGCGCAATTCCCTCTTCGGGAATACGTGCGAGGATGGTCGGATTGGCGATCTTGTAGCCATTGAGATGCAGGATCGGCAGCACGGCGCCGTCGTGCACCGGATTGAGGAACTTGTTGGAATGCCAGGCGGCGGCCAGTGGCCCGGTTTCCGCCTCGCCGTCGCCGACCACGCAGGCGACGATGAGATCCGGGTTGTCGAACGCCGCGCCATAGGCGTGGGAGAGCGAATAACCTAACTCTCCGCCCTCGTGGATCGACCCAGGCACATCCGGCGCCGCATGACTGGGGATGCCACCTGGAAACGAGAATTGGCGGAACAGCTTCTTCATCCCGCTTACGTCCAGCGAGATGTCCGGATTGACTTCGCTGTAGGTGCCCTCGAGATAGGTGTTCGCCACCATGGCGGGTCCGCTCCATGGCCGGGACCGCAGACATAGATGACGTTGGCGTCACGCTGCCGGATTGCGCGGTTAAGATGGGCGTAGATAAAGCTGAGGCCAGGAGAAGTTCCCCAGTGGCCAAGCAGGCGCGGCTTGACGTGCTCGAAGCGAAGCGGTTCGCGCAGCAGCGGATTGTCGAGCAGGTAAATCTGCCCGATCGTCAGGTAGTTAGCTGCGCGCCAATAAGCGTCGATGGCGTGCAACTCCTGTCGAGGCAAACGCTTCGTCTCAGTCGGTGTTGTCAAATGATCGTCCATGTCCTCGTTCCTCTGGGTTAGCGAAAGTCCAGGGTCGTCCAAGCTCAAGCCGCAAAAAATCAAACCGTCGGATTGAATCCGGTGCGACGCTGTCTGTCTGCCTTCTCCAGCGACCGGCGCACATATTCGCCGAAGGCAATGTGACCATCGCTGTCACGGAGGGCTTGCGTGTCCAAAGTGCAGTCTCGCCCTGCGGGTTCCGCTTTTTAGGACCCGCAGCGATACTTGGCTTTGATGTAACGCAAAGGCGCTTGCGGATACGCGCCTCGCTGGGTTCCGTTCCATGCGAACCGACCGAAGGGTGAGGAGCAGAACCTTGACCGCGCCGGGCGCGCCTGCCGGCTTTCCGCCTTAAGGTCCACTTTCGATCCACTATCGCTTGCGGACATGCCTCTCGGCAGGTTTTGCATCCAATACCTCACGGTGCCCAATACGGATGCCAACGGCTCATCGTGAGCCGGCCGGCTAGGAGATTTGTAATCTTCGTGCTACATACTGGCTTTATCTGTAGCGCCAAGGTGACAAATGCCCACTCCCCACAACCCACCTGCCGCCGTAAGACGCGCCTTGCGCAAGCTTGGCTCGGACATCCATGACGCCCGGCGCCGGCGCCGGCTGCCGATGGCCGTGATGGCCGAGCGCGCCTTCACCTCCCGCTCGACCTTGCAACGGGTCGAGGCTGGCGACACCAGCGTCAGCATCGGCATCTATGCCGCCGTTCTGCAGGCACTTGGCCTTCTCGAAGGGCTGGGCCAGATCGCCGACATCGGCAACGACCAGGTTGGACAGGCGTTGGCCACCGCCGGATTGCCCAAGCATGTCCACCTCAAGCGGCCGGCGAGGACGTCTCGCGATGGCTGACTTCGAGGTCCATATCGATCTTGGCGGCCACACACGTCTCGTCGGACTGGCGAGGAGCAGTCGCGTTCGCGGCGCGGAGACAATCCCCTTCGAGTATGACAGCGCATGGCTCGATGATCCGGACCGGTTCTCCCTGGAGCCGGCGCTGGCCCTCACGCGAGGCGCCTTTGCTCCTCCTGCCGGGCTTGCCGCGTTCGGCTCGATCGGTGACTCGGCACCAGATACCTGGGGGCGACGCCTCATGCAGCGCTCCGAGCGGCGTCTTGCCGAGCGCGAGAAACGTGCCATCCGCACCCTTGCCGAAAGCGATTACCTTCTCGGCGTCGCCGATCAGACAAGGCTTGGCGCCCTCCGGCTCCGCCTGGTCGGCACCGAGGTCTATCAGGCGCCCGTTCGAAACGGCGTCCCTGCCCTCATCGAGCTCGGCCGGCTGCTGCAGATCACCGAGCGAATTCTGCGCGACGAGGAAACGGACGAAGACCTGCAGATGATCTTCGTCCCAGGTTCTTCTTTGGGCGGCGCGCGGCCGAAGGCGTCAGTGATCGACCAGCATGGGCAGCTTGCAATCGCCAAGTTCCCCAAAGAGACGGACGACTACAGCATCGAGACCTGGGAGGAGATCGCGTTGCGCCTCGCCGGCGGGGCCGGCATCACCACGCCGCGGCACCAACTGATCGAAGTGGCCGGCAAGGCGGTGATGCTGTCAACACGTTTCGATCGCGAAGGCGCAACCCGCATCCCGTTCCTGTCCGCGATGGCGATGATGGGCGCAAGGGACGGCGTGCGCGGCAGCTATCCGGAGATGGTCGACGCGCTCACACAACATGGCGCACAGGCAAAAACCGACGCACATGCGCTTTATCGTCGTGTCGTCCTCAGCGTGCTGATTTCCAATGTCGACGACCACCTGCGCAACCACGGCTTTCTTTGGCTGGGAAAGACCGGGTGGACCCTTTCGCCCGCCTACGACCTCAATCCGGTGCCAACCGATCTCAAGCCACGCGTTTTGACGACCAACATCGATCTCGACGAAGGCACGTGTTCGCTTGATCTGCTGGAGGGAGCGTCAGAGTTCTTCGCGCTCACGCTTGCGCAGGCGCGAGCGATCATCAAGGAGGTCGCCACCGTGACGTCGACCTGGCGCAACATTGCCCGAGCGGTCGGCGCCCGGTCGGCTGAAATCGACCGCATGGCGAGCGCCTTCGAGCATGATGATCTCAAGAGGGCGCTGGCCCTCTAAGGCCAAACGCTGCCGACGGCGAGCCGCTCAATCCGTTCCGACGACAATTCCGAGCCTATCCGCTCAAGAGCCCACGCTTGCCTGCTTCGTGCATCCCTGATGCCTGACTTGCCGCCGTGTTCCTGGCCCACCCGACCAGACGATGAGCGACGCCGCTTTTCGCACAAGAGGTGAGTCGCGCTGCGTCAGGGGGTCTTCAACTGTTCAATTCTTTCGGGGGGCTGCGCGCGAACCACGCGCAGCTCGTACCAGAGGGCATTCAGGATGCCGGCCGTGGTGGCCAGACCGAGGCCGAGTATCCAGGCGAAGTACCACATCGTTGCAATCTCCAGTCTCTGTTTCAGTATGCCGACGAACCAGCCCGGCGCACGGAGGCTTCGCTGACCTTCCCCAAAGAACGCTGTAGACCCACGCCGTGTAGGCGAGGATGAGCGGCAGGAAAATAACCGTCGCAATCAGCATGTTTCGCAGTGTCGCCCGCTTGCCGATGCGTCGAACACAGCCAGTGAATGGCCGGGATTGGTGCTTGATGGCAGGATGATCGGGAACATCGCCAGGCCGACCGTCGCGATGATACAGATGACACCCAGCTTTGACGCGAGGAAGGTCAGGCCTTCGCGCCGGGTGCTGAAGCCTGCGGCGGCGACCAACGGTGCCACGATCCCCAAGGCGGGAACCAGGCAAAGCGCCGGCATGGCGTGGAAGTTTCGCAGCCAGGCACTTGCGTCCGCAATAACTGTCTTGCCAAGCGGATTTGATGGTCCGTCCCAGACGATCGCGCTTGTCACCTCATAGCCACCCATCAACCCAAGCCTGACAAGCACCGCGCCGCCGGCAAACAAAAAGGCGGCGGCCAACGCCGCTCTGCCGCCGATGTAGGGTCTGGCGAACCTAAGGAAGATGAGGAGGAATTGTTTCCATGCGCAGGGTCCCAAAGGGGGTCCACGAATCCGTGACGCTCGCGGCTGGTTTGGGGCCGATAGTAGATTGTCGGCTTTCGGGATAATCGCGTAGATTAAGCCGACTTTCCGCTTCCGGCCCAATCCGTTGTTGCCTTAGCATTGGTGGAACAGCAGGATTGCGCGCACTAGGGACTGCTGGAGGCCGGCTGGCAGCGCGGTGAGGTGATGCGGTCGCTTCGTCAATTGATCGCTGCAGACAACATGGCGCAAAAGGAAAATGCCAACGTCGAAGCCGAACTGGCGATCGCATGAGCGATAATCCGGGCTGGAAGGCCACTCTAGGAAAGATGTCGGTTCGCCGCCCCCACGTCATGCGGCGGTTCAAACAGCGAAGTACAGTCTATCATATCGTGAAACTCAGCGCTCGGGTCGAGCCTGAGGCAAGAGCTATAGGATCGGAGGCTTCGGAGCCGTATAATTTTTTGTAGCCTCGCCTGACGGTCCGCGTCACCCGGCAATGGTCGACTTTGGCTTTTGATTTTTTCAACCGGGGACTGCATTTTATTGCCTCGGAATTAGCGGAGAAACCGAGAGGTTCCAATCGCTTCCTAATCGATCCTTACAATTTCCGCGAGGCGCGTGCCATCATCTATTTGTAGGTGGTGCCATACAGTCGCTGCCTAGTCCGTCTCGTTCGGCCGGAGCTTGAGTTTCTCCTCGCCCTTGAGGAACGTCCCGCCCACCAGACCCGGCTTGAGCCACTCCCGCCTTCTCTTTGGCGAGCCTCTCGATGGCGGAGCGCCGGCCTTGCCCTGCACGCGGTTCCATAAGCCCTGCCGCTTGGCAGCTTTGAACGTCACGAAGGCACCGTAGTGGCGCTTGTCAGCCATGAGCACCTGGCCGGCTTACCGGTCTCTCGCTTCACGCCGATAGGGGGCGACAAAGCCGGTAGACTTCCGCAAGCGCGGAGCGGCTGGCCGCGCTGGTGCGCCAGACGATAGGCGCGATCCACCTGCATGGCTCATCGGGGGTGACTGCTCAAACTTCGCAATAGGCTCTAGCGACCATCGCGTTTGTCCTCGGAACAAAGCCATCGCTGCGTGGTTTGGGTTCCAACGCCCTCTTCAACCAAGGAGTATCATCTATGAGACAAACTCTTCGAGTCGCTGCGCTATCGCTTGCGACCGCAATGGTTTTTGCGTTCCCGGCACTTGCCGCCGACACCGCGCAGAACTTCGTCACCAAGGCTGCGAACGGCGGAATGTTCGAAGTCCAGTCGAGCAAGATCGCCCAAGACAAGCTTCAGGACCAAGGTCTGAAGGATTTCGCGCAGAAGATGATCTCCGATCATGGGGCCGCCAATGCAAAGCTTGAAAGCATTGCCGGTGAGCAGAAGCTGCAGGTTCCTGCGAATCTCGATGCCGCCCACAAAAGCGATATCGACAAGCTTCAGTCGGCCAAGGCACCGGTGGATGCACCTTATGCCGCCATGCAGAAGGCCGCGCATGCCGACGCGGTAAGCCTGTTCGAAGCCTACGCAAAGGACGGTGACAATGCCGCGCTGAAGTCCTTTGCTTCCGAGACGCTGCCGACGCTCAAGATGCATCAGCAGATGATCGAAAAGGTCGCAACGACGGCCCCTGCCTCCGAGAGCACCACGCCAGCGGTAGCCAGCAGCGGCAGCACCAATCCCGCGGCTCCCGTGCCCGGCGCCAACAGCTTCACGGAAGCCCAAGCCAAGACCGCCATCGAAAAGGCGGGCTACTCCAACGTCTCTGCGTTGGCCAAGGATGACAACGGCATCTGGCGCGGAACCGCGAGCAAGGATGGCAAGTCAACGCCGATCGCGCTCGACTATCAGGGCAATGTCGTTGCCGGCAACAAGTGACTATAAACTGAGGAACATTGAGATGACAACCGTTACAGGACTGTTCGACAACTATGACGACGCCAACGATGCCGTGGGCGAACTCGTCGCTATCGGCGTGCCGCGCGATGATATCAGCATTGTGGCCAACAACGCGAATGGATGGCACAGGGGCGACGAGACGGAGGCCGGCGAAGATGCGGCCACAGGGGCTGGTGTCGGCGCCGTTATCGGTGGCGCCGGCGGTCTGGCGACCGGCCTTGGATTGATGGCAATTCCCGGGGTCGGTCCTGTCGTTGCAGCCGGATGGCTCGTCGCCACTGCCGTCGGCGCAGTCGGCGGCGCAGTGGTTGGCGGCGCCGCTGGCGGCATCATCGGCGCGATGACAGAGGCTGGCGTGCCAGAGAACGATGCCAACGTTTATGCCGAGGGCATCCGTCGCGGCGGAACGATGGTCATCGCAAAGGTCGAAGAGAATCTCGTTCCAAGTGCTGAGCAGATTCTGAAGCAATACAATTCAGTCGACGTCGCCGGCAGACGCACGGAATACGAAGCCGGCGGCTGGACTGGTTTCGATCCCACAGCCGACGTTTACAGCGGCGAAGACCTTGAGCGGACGAGACGGCAGCGCGAGCTCTGATTGGATCGCAGGGCGGCGAAGCCGCCCTGCTTCCATTCAAATGCGCGCTTGCCTTGGTTCCAAAGTGCAATCGCTTGGCCCTTGGAGCAACGAAAATGGCTGACGATATGAGCAAACGAAATCCGTGATCGCGACCGTGTATCAGCTGAAGAGGACTACGAGGTCGAATATTTTGCCAGTAAGACCGGTAGTACCCCGCAGCAAGTCAGGGAGCTCATCGCGAAACATGGTAACAAACGCGAGATCCTGGAAAGGGCCGCTCGGGCTCTGCAAGGCCGATCGTGAAGCCCGAGCAGGCTCGTGATCGGCACATTCGAAACCTCGATCAGTGTTTGTGCCGCCGCAAGGCTTGTGCGATTCACCGGAGAGCACCGTTGCGAGAACAAATCGCAACCGCAATGCCACTTCTTCGCATCTCGGAAGTTGTCGTGATGCCCGCACGGATCGTGAAATCATTGGGAGGTAACACGCATGGCTGAGGCACGCCGGAGCGACGTCGAGCGAATTGAGCAGACCGCACAAAGTGTAACGGCTGATTTTCTGCGCCGGTCTTCACTATCCTATCTTGAATGTTGCATCGCCCTAATGCTTACGCATCTCAATTGTGAAGAGGTAGCGGCAATCCTCGAACGAGAAGCAAAAGACTTGCGCGACTTTGGCTGAAACGTCATAAGGCAAATATGCCTTTCACGCTGGAGATACGCGCGAGGCGGCATCGGAACACAAACAGCTCGCCCATAACGACTGGAAGCTGACGCCCAGAAATTCGGGCCCCGAAAGCCACTCGCCCAGAAGGCCGTGGGTCACCCCTGAAAAAATCGCGACAGGCTCTTGAACTCATTTCGAAGGCCTCCTAATTCGATTTTCGCCGAGGCCATAAGGCTCGGCAAAAATGGCGGCGCCGCATGACGACGCCCCTTGTATCCATGTTGCTTCAAGGAGGATGTGGTTATGAGAACCTTTGACACACTCTATCGCACCACCGTCGGTTTCGACCGACTCTTCGACATGCTCGACAGTGGCACGCGCCCGGACTGGCCTCCCTACGACATCGAGAAAATAGGCGAGAACGACTACCGCATCGTCATGGCCATCGCCGGCTTCAGTCAGGACGAAGTCGAGCTGACCCAGCAGGGCCCTGAGCTGATGGTGGTTGGCCAGAAAGCCGATGAGCAGAGTGGGCGCCAGCTGCTCCATCAGGGGTTGGCATATCGCAGCTTCAGGCAATCGTTCAGGCTTGCCGATCACATGAAGATCAAGGCGGCCAACTTAGTGAACGGCCTTCTGGCGATCGACATCGTCCGTGAGGTTCCTGAAGAGCTGAAGCCGCGCCGCATCAGCATCGGCGGGGGTGAGGCACCGACGGCCGCTAGGCAGATCACCCAAGACACCGAGCGCGCGCGCAAAGCCGCTTAATCCGGCCGATTTGGTTGAACTGCAACCGCCTCCCGGCTGCCTGCCGGGAGGCTCGGACGGGGTTATGGCAACGTCCCGAGTCAATCCCCGCAAAAGCTCCCCAACTTTCTCGAGGGCGACAGTAAGCCAGATGGCCAAGGATGACTTCGTTCGCGACGGACTGATTAGTCGATCGTAAGCGTAGAGCGTAGGCAGCCTGGCGCGCGACCAAGCAAAGGATGATTTCCGGAATGAGATGCCAGGCTTCTCCCGGTATTGTACCGTCTCGAACTGGAGAAAATGTAGGCCTGGTGCCCCGGGCGCTTGCCGTGACGCTCGATCGCGCACGGGTACAGGCTCGCTGCGACGCAAACCGTCGCTCGCTCACCTCGAATCCAACTCCGTAGAGCCGGAACCAATAGGTTTGCGCGAGGTTGTGACTAGAAATCGTGCGGCTCCGTCCTTCCCGAGGTACTCGATGACAGACAAAATCTCCGATAACAAAGCTCGACAAGGCCCGTTAGGACTGCCTGTCCTTGTGGTCCTCATAGCCGCGCTGCTGCTGGCGTTCGCAGCCTGGGGTGTCGCCGAAATCTACGGGGTGGCTATCAAAACTCCTTCGACGGAGGAACAGAACACCCGAACTGATACGAAGCCGGCGGTGCCGACCGACCCAAGCCAATCCCCATCCGACGTCGTGAACAGCCAGCCAACCGATCGAAATCCTAAGGTCGACAAAAATCCGACGCCGCAGTCCAGCACAGGCGGTGACCAGCAAGGCGTTCAGCCGTCGCAGCCAGCCGCGCATTAAGCACGGCTAATTCAGGCCGGCATGTCTTGCTTTGGCGCGGCGGTCGTTGCTGCCGGAGGACCCAAGCCCACCACATTGCGAGGCGTCGCGTTATGAAGCAGCGTGCGAACGTCAGCCGCCTCTCTCGTCAGTACTACAACCTGGCCGGTGCAGCGAAGCCGTTCGGTGCGGGCGAGCCTATGATCGACGATCGGCCCGGCACCTTCGTTTGCATATTCGCTCAACATGGTGGCAGATCTCGTCTGCTGCGGCCGAGCAGACTTTCGATGTCTTTAGGGTTTACCGGCTTGCTGAAGTGATAACCTTGCATCTCATCGCAGTTGTTTGTGCGCAGAAACGCCACCTGCTCGTCGGTCTCGACCCCCTCCGCAATCACTTTCATATTGAGTTTTTGACCGAGCGATATGACGGCACTTGCGACCGCCTGATCGTCCTTGTTTGTGGCGACGTCATCGATGAACGACTTGTCGATCTTCAGCCGTGAGATTGGAAACGTCTTGAGAGCACTCAGGCTTGAATACCCTGTGCCAAAATCGTCGATCGAAATTTGAACCCCGAGCTCTTTCAGTCGGTTCATCGTTGCGACTGCCAGAGTGACATCCTGCATGATCAGGCTTTCCGTCAGCTCAAGTTCGAGGTAACAGCCCTGCAGGTCGCTTTCCTTCAGCGCATGAACGACACGTTCGACCAGATTCTTCTCACTAAACTGGCGAGCCGAAACATTCACGGACACGGTGATCGGCTTCAATCCGATGTCTTGCCAGGCCTTGTTCTGCCGACACGCCTCATGCAGAACCCAATCGCCTATGGGCACGATCAGACCTGTTTCCTCGGCGGTGGGAATGAATGCGACCGGCGCCATCGCGCCCTGTGCGGGATGGTTCCACCGTATCAGCGCTTCCACGGCAAAGATTTCCCCGGACCGGAGATCCAGCTGCGGTTGATAGACAAGCTCGAACTCTGATCGCGCCAGCGCATCGCGAAGCTCCTCCTGCAATAGAAAGCGTTCGTGAGCTCTCGTGTTGAACTCGGGGGCGTAGAACTGGAAGTTGTCGCGTCCCACCGCTTTTGCCCGGTACATTGCTGCATCCGCATTGGCCACAAGGCTTTCCGGGGATGTGCCATCCTTGGGGTAGTTTGCGATGCCGAAGCTTGCTGTCGCCCTCACGCAATGGTCTCCCAATTGAAGCGGCTCAGCGATCGCCGCGCGGAGTTTCTGCAGGCTTTCTGCGATAAGGTCGACGTTTTTCGGTTGATCTGAAAGCAAGAGGACGAACTCGTCACCGCCGAGGCGTACAACCGTGTCGGTCGACCCAAGGCATGCTACCATGCGGTCGGCAAGGGTTTTGAGCAGCCTGTCGCCCGCGTTATGGCCCAGCGTGTCATTGATGAGCTTCAAATTGTCCAGGTCAATGAAGACGACCGAAACCCAGCGATCATATCTCTGGGCGTGTAAAATCGCTTGTGAAAGCCGGTCTTCGAGCAAGGCTCGATTGGGCAGTCCGGTAAGCACATCATGATTGGCCATGAAGTGGATTTGATCTTCCGCCTTCTTGCGCTCAATCGCGATGCCGGCGATACGAGTGGTAAAGTCGATCAGGCGGGTCTCGGCCTCTGCCGGCTCACGCACCGTCATGGAGTACATCGCGAAGACACCCAGAACTGCGCCTTGGTGCGAGAAGATCGGGGTCGACCAGCAAGACCGGTAACCGTAGCTCACCACCAGATCGCGGTAATCGTCCCAAAGCGGATCTCGCATGACATCGGTAACGACAACCGGCTCGCGGCGAAACACAGCCGTCCCGCAAGACCCGACCTTCGGTCCGATGGCGACTCCGTCGATGGCACCAATATATCCCTTCGCCAAGCTCGGCGCGGCACCGTGCCGAAGATGCTTGCCCTCCTTATCGAGCAGCAACACAGAACCCAAAATCCCCGTGAGCTGAGATTCCATCAAACGAATCAAGCGGTCCAGCACGTCGTCCAGGGGTGCGCCCGTTGCAATCATCTCAAGGATTTGCGCCTGCCCGGTGCGCAGCATGTCTTCGCGCTTTCGACCTGTTATATCGTGAGCAATGCCGACGAGACCGAAAACTTCATTTCGATCGTTGCGCAACGGTACCTTGGTTGAGGAAAGCCATTTTCCTACGCCTGAAGGATCAACGACGAATTCTTCCTCGTCAATCATCGGCCGTCCGGTTTCTAGAACGTTCAATTCGTCGGATCTAAATTTACTCGCAAGCTCCGGGGCATGAAGATCGAAATCGGTTAATCCAATCATGTCGCGGGCGTCTTCCCTTCCGCAGTCGGCTGCGAGCGCCCTGTTGGCAACAATGAAACGGCCTTCCGCGTCCTTGACCCAAAGATAATCGGGAACCCAGTCAATCAACGTCTGCAGCGATATTCGCTCGTCGACCATCTGGCGCGTGGTGATTAGCTCGGTGATGTCCTCATGGGTGGAGACCCAGCCGCCGTCCGGCATAGGGTGATGATAGACGTGCACCGTTCGTCCGTCCGCAAGAGCGACAGTCCAGCTTTGCGAAACCGCACCTGAATTGACGGACCTGGCCAAAGCCAGATATTCGTCCACCGACATTGCGGCTGTGCCCGCGGCGGCGCGGCGCGCTACAACGTCGTGGAGTGAGATGCCGGGCACCAGACTGTGAGGGGACAGGTGGTAAATCTCGGAGTACCGTCGATTCGATAATATCAGTCGCTCCTTGGCATCGAACAGACAGATGCCTTGGGAGATGTTGTCGATGACGGTGGCAAACCGTTGGGATTGAGCTTCGAGATGCCGAAGATTGGCTTCCAACGCCGAACTGAAGCCCTCTTCAGAAGTCCTCGCCAACTTTGCCAATGCAGCGATCCCGGCCGAGCCCGAAACCCCTGGCTTCTTCGCTGATTTCGCCATCAAGCTGGGTTCCTTCCATGTGGGCGATCCCACCGAACGTCCAAAACGTGTAAAGGCTTAGTCCGTAAACGTTATTGAAGACTCACCAATTGCCGATCAATTGGACATGATCCCGCTGCACTGCGACTGTGCGGTCACCTGGAATTTGCCTCCGGATTGAGGAATGCGTTGACTGAATAGTTGCCAACTGCAGCCCACGCCATAGCAACTTGGCCAACTGAAGGGGTGATCTGCCGCCTTTGTTCGGCACGCAGTGCGGTTGATCGCTCAGGTAACCATCCTGGGTGACGCACCTGCTTATGCACAGCCACATTGGCCGGCTTTTGATGGAAGACGTGGTTCGAGCGTATTCCAGAGCCGCCACGCAATCGCTAAGCCCGGAAGTGAGAAGCCGGGGAACATCATATTCGCGACGTTGCAAGCATGCCGCCACGGCGTCCGGATCTCGATCGGCGCTGCTAAACGCCGCCTGGAATGAAGTCAGCTCATGCTTGGAACCGCAAGCCATGTCCCAAGTTTCGTATTGCCGGGAGACGCTGACTGACCAGCCTTTGGAAAGTCGAGGCGCGAGCCCAACTGGTCGTCCGTGACCGGCGGATGAAAGAGGTTCCCGGCCAGGCGCCGCGGCTCGGACGCCCAGCTTATCAGTTGGGATCGAAGGTGATCCCGCGGCACAAACGAGGCAGGAAATGACCATGAAGACAAGAACAGCCACTGTCGAGCCGTATGACGGGCCCGCCGGTGGGTGGGGCTCGGCGAAATCCGTGGCTGGCGTTCTCTTGAAAGAACATGTTCCCGTGAAAGGCAGCCGCTTGCTGTCGACCCAGAACAAGCCCGAAGGATATATGTGCGTCAGTTGCGCCTGGGCAAAGCCGGCCCAGCCGCACCCTTTGGAATTTTGCGAGAACGGCGCCAAAGCAACGGCCTGGGAGACCACATCGCGGCGCGCCGACGCGGCTTTCTTCAGCAGCCATACGCTAAGCGAACTCGAGCACTGGTCAGACCATGATCTCGAAGAGCAGGGTCGTTTGACGCATCCGATGCGCTGGGACGCCGCCAGCGACAAATATGTGCCTGTCGAATGGTCGGCCGCGTTCGAAGAGATAGGCAGGGAGCTGCGCGCGTTGGACCCGCAGCATGTCGATCTTTACACCTCCGGGCGGGCCTCGCTCGAAGCGAGCTATATGTATCAGTTGTTCGCTCGGATGTACGGCTCCAACAACATGCCCGACAGTTCGAACATGTGTCATGAAAGCTCGTCGGTGGCCCTTCCCGAGAGTATCGGGGCTTCGGTCGGAACCGCCATTTTGTCCGACTTCGAAAACACGGACTGTATTTTCTATATTGCCCAGAATGTCGGGACATCGTCCCCACGCCTGCTTCATGATCTGCAGGACGCGGTCAATCGAGGCGTGAAGATCGTGACCTTCAACCTCTTGCGGGAGCGCGGACTGGAGCGCTTCGTCAACCCGCAATCCCCAGTCCAGATGCTGACCGGGAAAGAGACACCGATTTCGTCGCAATATTATCAAGTCAACAATGGCGGCGACATCGCGGCGTTGTTTGGCGTGTGCAAGGCGCTCATCGAAGCCGATGATGCTCTGAAAGCTTCCGGCCAAAATCCTGTGGCCGGCGGTGATGCGACGCCAAAAGATCCAGATAATGCGGCCATGGTTGCCTTTGCGGCATCCATGGCATCGGCTGACAAGAAGCACGTTCTCGATCACGATTTCATCGATGAACACACCACCGGCTTTGAGGAATTTGCAGCAGCTGCGCGCGCCCATCAATGGGACGAGCTTGAGCGTGTGTCGGGGCTGACACGCGCCGAAATGAAGGAGGCCGCTGCCACCTATGCCAACGCAAACGCCGTCATGATGGTCTACGGCATGGGCCTCACACAACAACTGATGGGCGTCGAGAACGTTCACATGGTTTGCAACCTTGCGCTGCTGCGCGGCAACATCGGCAAGCCCGGAGCGAATATTTGTGCCGTGCGCGGTCACTCTAATGTGCAGGGCCAGCGCACGGTCGGGATTACGGAAAAGCCGGGTCTAGCGCCCCTCGACAAGCTTGCCGAACTTTATGACTTTGAGCCGCCGCGGTGGACGGGGCGCTCGACAGTAGAAACGTGCGAAGCGATTATGAGCGGTCAATGCCGCGCGTTTATCAGCCTTGGTGGCAACTTCCTGCGGGCCGTGCCAGACACCGCCGCCATGGAAGCGGGATGGCGCAAATTGCGGTTGAGCGTTCAGATAGCCACCAAACTCAACCGCAGTCATGTTGTGCATGGAGGGGTCGCCTATCTGCTACCCTGTCTTGGCCGCATCGAACTCGACCAGCAGGCGAGTGGGCCGCAGGCCGTGTCCATGGAAAGCTCGATCGCTCATTTTCACGGCTCCCGTGGGAAGGCCAAACCGGCAAGCCCTGAACTTTTGTCCGAGCCCGCGATCATTGCAGGCATTGCCAAGGCCACACTTGGGCAAACCAAGGTTCCATGGGACGCATGGGTTGGCGATTACGCTGAGATCCGCAACGCGATAGAGCGGACTTACCCGGAAACCTTCAAGGATTTCAACGAACGGTTGTTCAAGTCGGGTGGTTTTGCGCGCCCTCTGCCGGCGCGCGAACGCAAATGGGTAACGAAAACGGGAAAGGCGAACTTTATCACACCGGGCAAGCTTTTCCCCGACTTTTCAACTGCAGGCAGGGCAGACGTCTTGCATCTCGCCACGCTGCGGTCCAACGACCAATTCAACACCACAATCTACGGCTATAGCGACCGCTTCCGGGGCGTTGACGGCACACGTCGCATTGTGTTCATGAACGCGCAAGACATCGCCCGCCTGGGCCTCGTCGATGGTCAACTCGTCGATATGACGACCGCAATCGATGACAACAGCGTCCGCAAAATCGATGGCCTCAGGATCGTGCGGTACAACATCCCCTCGGGATGTTGTGCGGCGTACTATCCGGAGACAAATCCCCTGTTTCCCTTGGCGCATCACGACCCAAAGTCAAAGACCCCTTCTTACAAGCTTTTGCCAGTGCGAGTGAACCGATCAACCCTGATACAGGAGGGCTGAACGCCCCGTTGTAAGCGAATGATCAAGAAGTCGATGAGCTGCTCGAATGGCGCCCTCGCGGCAACGGCGATAGCGCTTGCCATTGCCAGCGGCGCCCTGGGGTGGCTTCGCGAGCCTCGAGAACTGCGATTGGATCCGCCTTTTGCATCTAGCCTTGATGGATTGCGGCTGATGCCGAACGGCATCGGCGGAGCGCCGCCCGAGAGTTATTTCGCGATGGGCAAGCCATACGAAACGGACGCCTACAATCTCAGTCAGGGCAAGCGTCTTTATGCATGGTTTGGTTGCCCCGCGTGCCATGGTGATGATGGTCGTGGCGGCGCCGGCCCGTCCTTTCTGGACGGCTGGTGGCTCTATGGGCCCGAGATCGTTTCCATCGTTGCTTCCGTCCGAGACGGCCGCCCACATGGCATGCCCGCCTTTCGCGACAGGATGACCACCGAACAGATATGGCAGCTTGCCGGCTATGTTCAGACGATCGGCGCCTACAAACCCAAGGTCGCGGCGCCCAGCCGCAACGATGACAAACAGACCCGTCCCGCCGAAAATCGCGGGCCCGCAAAAATCCTCTTCGACCAGGGGCCGGCGGGCTTCCATCAGGACCAAGGGCCGTCGCCTTGAGAGCCGCGCGCGTCCTCACTTTGTGGATCGCTGCGTTCGCGTGCGGCTGTAGCGGAAACCAATCGGCGCTCGCCCCCTACGGCGCTCCAGCAATGCATGTGGAACATCTGATCGTCGCTATCGTCGCCCTGTGCACGGCCATCTGGGTAGCGGTGATGCTCGTGCTTGGTGGAGCCCTGTGGCGCAGGCGGCAGCCGGTCGAGACCGAAATCCGCCAATCGCACTTGGCCAGTGCCGTGAGCGCAGCAGTGGCTGCGACAGTTATTTTGATTGCCGGCATGACGATTGCCAGCTTTTACACCACTCGCAGCATAGGCCTTCCGCAAAGAGGTTCCATAACGATCACCGTAAGAGCGCAGCAGTGGTGGTGGCAGGTCTTCTACGCCAGCTCCGCCACCACCCGAGGGTTTCAGACCGCCAATGAAATTCACATCCCGGTGGGACAGGATGTTCATGTTCAGCTAGAGAGCGCCGATGTGATCCACTCGTTCTGGGTCCCAAGTCTTGCGGGCAAGCAGGACCTCGTACCGGGTCGTTCCAACAGCCTGCTGCTGCGGGCCGAAAAGCCGGGCGTCTATCGCGGTCAATGCGCCGAGTTCTGTGGACTGCAGCACGGTCATATGGCCCTGATGGTCATCGCTGAAGCGCCAGCCGATTACACACGCTGGGCCGCTTCGCAAAGTGCTGATGCAATGCCTTCACTTGCTCCTGACGCTGCTGCCGGACGGATGGCTTTCCTGGCAAGGCCATGCGCCGCCTGCCATACCATCCGCGGCACCGCCGCCATTGGTAACACCGGGCCTGACCTCACTCATGTCGGGAGCCGGCAAACGATCGCGGCCGGCCTTTTGGAGACGACGCGCGGTTCGCTCGCCGCCTGGATCGCGGATCCGCAGACGCTGAAGCCCGGAAACAACATGCCGATTGTGCCGCTGACCAGTGCGGAGCTCCAGGATATCTCCGCCTATATGGAGAGTCTTAAATGACCGACTTGGGAAAGGCAGGGCTCGCCGACACGGCATTAAGCAACACGGAGCTCAGGCGTGCCCTCGCCTCGACCTGGTCAGCGCAGCCGGGCCTGTGGGGCGCACTGTCGACAGTCGATCACAAGGTGATTGGCCGACGATATGTCGCGACAGCTTTTGTCTTCCTGGCGCTTGGAGGGGTGCTGTCACTGTTGATGCGGCTGCAGTTATCCCAGCCTGAGGCAAGGTTTATCGGACCCGACCGTTACAACCAGATTTTTACCATGCACGGTTCGAACATGATGTTCCTGTTCGCCGTCCCTGTCATGCAGGCAATGGCTGTCTATCTCGTCCCTTTGATGGTGGGGACACGCAACATCGCCTTCCCGCGTCTAAACGCATTTTCCTACTGGATCTATCTCGCAGGCGGTTTGCTTTTGTGGATCGCCTTCGTCGTCGATACCGGCCCGGACGTCGGATGGTTTGCTTACGTACCGTTGTCGGGGCCGCAATATGGCATCGGCAAGCGCGCCGATATCTGGGCGCAGATGATCACGTTCACCGAACTCTCAGCCCTCGCCATCGCCGTCGAGATCGTCGTGACTGTCTTCAAGCAGCGGGCGCCAGGGATGTCGCTCGACAGGATCCCATTGTTCGTCTGGTCGATGCTGGTGACGTCATTTCTTATCATTCTGGCCATGCCGGCGATCATGATCGCAAGTACGAGCCTTATACTCGATCGCCTTGTCGGCACGCACTTCTTCAACCCCGCCGAAGGCGGTGATGTGTTGCTTTGGCAGCATCTGTTCTGGTTCTTCGGCCATCCCGAGGTCTACATTATCTTCCTGCCGGCAGTGGGCATGGTGTCGACAATAGTAGCGACCTTTACGGGCCGGCCGGTCTTTGGCTATCTGGCGATGGTGATGGCTTTGGTGGCGACTGGTGTCCTGGCATTCGGTCTTTGGGTCCATCATATGTTCGTCGCTGGCCTCCCGCGACTGGGAGAGAGCTTTTTTACGGCCTCCAGCATGGCGATCGCGGTCCCGGCGGGGTTACAGATTTTCTGCTGGCTTGCCACCATCTGGGCGGGCAAGCCGATCTTTAAGACACCGTTTCTGTTCGTCATTGGCTTCATTGTCATCTTCGTGCTTGGGGGGCTTACCGGCGTTATGGTGGCATCGGTTCCGTTCGATACCCAGGTCCATGACACCTATTTCGTCGTCGCCCATTTTCATTACGTCCTGGTCGGCGGCGCGGTTTTTCCGCTGCTCGGGGCGATCTATTACTGGTTCCCGAAGCTGACGGGAAGAATGATGAGCGAGGCGCTCGGCCGCTGGGTCTTCGGCCTGATCTTCGTCGGCTTCAACCTGACGTTTTTTCCCATGCACATCCTGGGTCTGGAGGGCATGCCGCGCCGTATCTACACCTATCAACCTGAAATGCCCTGGGCCGGCCTCAACATGTTCGTCAGCCTCAGTGCAATTGTCCTGGCCGCCGGCTTTGCTCTGTTCTTCTTCGATGCCATCCGCAGCGCCAGGTGGGGCGCCGTGGCGGGTGCTAACCCTTGGGGAGCCTCGACGCTTGAATGGGCCACGGCCTCGCCGCCACATCCCTATAACTTTGCCATGCCACCCGTGGTCAGTAGCCGCGAGCCGTTGTGGGCGGACGCAGTCACCTTGCCTGTCGCCGCCGGCTTGCGGGTCGACCGTCGTGAGGTGGTGATCACCAGCGTCGTTGAGGGCACTCCGCAAGCCCGTGAAGCATCGGTAGGCCATTCGATCTGGCCGCTCTGGGCGGCGCTAGCAACCACCTTGGCGCTGATCTGGTCGATATTCAGCCCATGGGCGGTTGTGTGGGGCTCCATCCCCATCGCGGTCTCACTGATAGGCTGGTTCTGGCCCAAGGGCGCGCCGGAGGACGAGTCATGAAGGAAAATATCGTGCTGGACCTGAGAGAGCTCCCGGCGGATGGCCTCGGCACCGCAAGTCCGTCATGGTGGGGCACGCTCGCTTTCATGCTCATCGAAGGCACAGGCTTTGCCCTCTCGATCGTGATCTATCTGTACCTGATGAGCCTGGCCCCGCGATGGCCCTTGGGCGTCCCGCCACCCAATCTGGCAGCCGGCACAGCCCTGACAGCCCTTCTGATGGCAAGCCTTGTTCCCAACATCCTTATCGCGCGCTGGGCGCGCGAGCAGGACTTGCGAAAGGTTCGCCTCGGGTTGATCGTCATGGCCGTGCTTGGAATAGTGCCTCTGATCCTGCGTGCCTTCGAGTTTCCGGCAATGCATGTCAAGTGGGACCAGAATGCATATGGTTCGATTGTTTGGGTCATGCTTGGCCTCCACACCAGCCACATCCTGACTGATGCGATCGAGACGCTGGTCCTCACCTGCCTGATGTTTTCCCGGCATGGCGACACGCCGCGTCGGTTCGGCGATGTCAGCGACAATGCGATGTACTGGAACTTCGTGGTTGCGACGTGGTTGCCTATGTACGCCTGCCTGTATTGGATACCGCGGCTTTGAATAAACTATGGCTGCAATTGACCGGACTCGGTGTCCCGCTGCTGGCGTGGGCGCTCAGCACCCAGCTTGGCCAAATCTGGCCCTATATCGACTGCCGGCAGAATATTTCGTCGAGCGCTGCCCTCTGCGGCGGGCTTTTGGTCCTATCGACCGCCGGCCTTGCCGCGGCGCGCGCGGCGCCGCCGGGCAAGGCGCGGACCAAGCGCTTTCTGGCTGATGCGGGATTTCTGATCGCGCTGCCATTCATCTTTGCCCTGTTGTTGCAGGAGGCAGCCACGCTGCTGCTGGATGCATGCCAACGCTAATCTGCGCCATGATCTGGGGTATGATGGCCTTGCCGGCCATGGCACATGGTGACGATGCGCGTGCCTCCGAACCGGCCTGGACCTTCGATCCCTGGATTATAGTGCCACTCGGCGCGCTGGCCGTCCTGTATGGCGTGGGAACCGCTAGACTGGGCCGGCGTGTCAGGCGGCCCCGCGGCATGCGCACCCGCATCTGCCTTTACAGCGCCGGGATCCTGGCCCTGGCTTGTGCGCTACTATCTCCCCTTCACTGGCTTGGCGAACACCTCTTTGCCTTTCACATGATCGAGCACGAGATCGTCATGGCTGTGTCAGCCCCTCTGATTGTCTTGGCGCGCCCGATCGGCGTCCTGCTGTGGGGATTGCCCGGCAGGGCGCGCCTGGTCGCGGCAATGATGATGCGGGCGCCTCTGATGCGCGGTCTGTGGGACTGGGGCACGGGAGCGACCAGCTCGACCATCTTACATGGCGTCGCGATCTGGATCTGGCACGTGCCGATGCTGTTCGACCTGGCAGTGACAAATCCCGCAATGCATCGCCTGCAGCACTTGAGTTTCTTCGCCACGGCAATCTTTTTCTGGTGGGCACTTGTTTGGCGAAGTGACTATGGCTCGGCTGCCTGGCACTTGTTTCTCACGATGATCCACACGAGCGTTCTAGGCGCATTGATGGCTCTCGCTCCCCGCGTCTTGTACATCGCACAGACACAAACCGCCATGGCCTGGGGCTTGACGCCGCTGGAGGACCAGCAACTGGCAGGCATGATCATGTGGGTTCCTGCCGGCACCATCTATGCAGGCGCGGCACTGACGATGCTGGCGCTTTGGATCAGAGGCTCGAGCGAGAGAAAGACGCAAAATGTCTAATCCGCTCGCATCGGCCCCCGGCCGGCTCGCCTTAACGACGGTGCTCCTGGTCGCGGCCTCGGCCGCATTCATCTCGGCCAACATGGTGCGTGAGAAGCATACCAGAGCCGCCATTGCCAAAGCGACGACCAGCGGTGATCCTGAGCCAGCGCCGGCGATCTTTCGCCGCTATGGTTGCGTCGGCTGTCACACAATCCCAAGGATTCCCGGAGCAGACGGCCAGGTTGGAGCGCCCCTGACGGAACTGTCAAAACGCGTCTATATTGCGGGTGTCCTGGAAAACCGCCCAGAAAACTTGATCGCCTGGATCGTTTCGCCCCGGCGCTTTTCGCCGCAGACGGCGATGCCTGAGTCGGGTATTTCTGAGCAGGAGGCTAGAGATCTGGCAGCTTATCTTTATGCCCAGTGACCCTAAGGACGTGGGGTCGCCACAGGCGAAAGCGCTTTGATGTAATGCGCGATCGCCTCGCGGTCGCTTTCCGGCAGCATGGCGGTATTCGCGACCACGCCGGCCATGGACGATCCCACCCGGCCGTGGTTGGGAGTCTGTCCGGTTTTAAGCATGGTGACAATGTCGGCCTCGGTCCATCCACTCAATCGTTCCGGCGTAATGTTGGGCACAAACCCTGTACCCTGCGGGTCGACGCCGCCGGCAAAAAGCGTATCGGACCGGATTGCTCCAAACGCATTTCGACTGGAGTGGCATTCCGCGCAATGAGAAACGGTTTCGACGAGGTATGCGCCGCGATCGGGCACCGTTTTGCCGCCAGCATTCGCAACCGACCGGCCCTGGTGAAAAAACATCAGCTTCCAAAATCCAACAGCCCGGCGAATGCCGAACAGGATTACGGGATCGTGCGGCGGAGCACGCCCAGACACTTTCGGCAGCGTCATGAGATAGGCGTAGATATCGTTGATATCGGCGACGGTCATGCCCGTGAAGCTGGTGTAAGGAAAGGACGGATAGTAGTGTTCGCGCTTGGGAGAGACCCCGCCAATCAGCGCATTGGCCAGGTCCGCAGCGCTCCATTTGCCTATACCGTCAACAGGATCTGGGGAGATGTTGGGCGGTCTGAAAGTGCCGAAGGGCGACGCAAGCGCCATGCCACCGCCTAATTGTAGCCGATCGGACTGTCCTGGTGTGGCATGGCAGGAGGCGCAGTCTCCTGCCGCGAAGACCAGCATCCCGCGGGCCACATCTCCTTTCACTTCAAATCGCGGATCGTCTGGCGAGAACGGCGGATGAGCCGAAGTCGCCCAGAACGCGGCCATCGAGACAGCCGCTGCGATCAGAAGGAGGGCGACAGCAACTTTGTATGGCATGCGCCCCATGACGCTCTTACGCCTCGATGTTCTAACAGGCTCAAGCGACTCCCTTGCCGCCAGTGACGCCATAAACTTCGCCATTGATGAAACTGGCTTCCGGTGAGGCCAGAAGGACGTAGACGGGGGCGAGCTCCACGGGTTGCCCAGGACGGCCGAAATCGCTGTCCTCGCCGAAATGCGTGACCTTTTGTTCCGGCTGACCGCCGCTTGGCTGCAGAACGGTCCAGACAGGCCCGGGTGCCACGACATTGGCCCGGATGCCCCGCTTGATCAATTGCTTGGCCAGCGCCTTGGTGTAAGCGACAATGCCAGCTTTGGTCGTGGCGTAGTCGAGCAGAATAGCCGAAGGGTCATAGGCCTGGATTGACGCAGTGGTGATGACGGAGGCGCCGGCAGGGAGATGCGGCGCGGCCGCCTGAACGATCCAATGAAGGGCATAGAGGTTCGTCTTCATCGTCTTGTCGAAATCGTCTGTCGTCAGCTCATCGATGCTCTCACGGTACTGCTGCCTCCCGGCATTGATGACAAGCACATCTAGGCCACCGAGCGCCGAGACAGCCTTTTCCACCAGACTCCGACACCAAGCCTCCTCCTTGATGTCGCCAGGCAGTGCGAGCGCCATCCTGCCAGCGTCTTTGACAAGGTCGATCACCTCCCTGGCATCCGACTCCTCTTCCGCAAGGTAAGAAATGGCTACATCTGCCCCTTCCCGCGCAAACGCGATAGCTACGGCCCTCCCGATCCCGGAATCGCCACCCGTCACGAGCGCCTTTCGCCCAATAAGCCTGCCAGAGCCTCGATAGCTTTCCTCTCCATGGTCCGGCATCGGGTCCATCTTTGCGGCGAGGCCAGGCATGATCTGAGGCTGCTTTGGAAAAGGCGGTGTCGGATACTGCTTGCGCGGATCGCGAAGTAATGCACGATTATTCACGGTGAAAGGCTCCATGTCATTGCTCGCTGCCCGAACGCCGGGAGCAACCCTTTGTTCCGATGGAGGCCTGACGGAAACAGTCGCCTCATCAGCCAAAAAGTGTCCCCCCAAGGCAGCAGCTTCGTCCGCGCCGAAACGCGAAAATCCCTTCAGTCATCATGTCATTGCCCTGTTGAGACTGGGCATGCGATAATTTTACCTGCTCAGGCCCCTTGAAGAACGTTTCTGAAGTTTGCGTTTTTTGGAGGATTTGGTGCTGCGCTTCGCCGACGAACGGCGTCTGCCGCTGCCGGACCCGATCACTGCCAGCGTGCCTGGCGGCATTCATGACGCTGTGGTCAGTCTGAGCCCGCCTGGCCCGCCGCAATCACCAGAGGGCGCACCCAGTTCATCACCGAGAAAGATCCGGCTCCGGGTCGGCTTGACATCATTCGGTTGGCGCCGCGAAGGAACCAACCTCATCGGACACAGTTGTCTTTTCATGGAACTCGCAACATTCATCACAAGCGGCAAGACTAGTCCCCTGTTTCGTGAGGCTCGGCTAGCGATGCTCACTCACCGAGCGCTCCACCATATCGATGTCGCTGGCGCGGCGGCCGAGAAGGCCGAGCAGGCGGTTGCAGAATTGATAGAGGCAATGCGTCAGACACCGAGTTCGATTTCACCCTGCGGGACCGAATGAGGGCCTTCCCACAGCCCCGCAGGCTGTACCGAGTGGACCGATCCGAACCCAATGGGTCCGCCTCGGAGACATGCTCGCCTCTATCCTCAAGCTGAGCTTGAACCGGCCGAGATCTGAGATCCCGCATGACCACACGCGTTTTCACGTCAAGTTCGCCGATTGTACATACAACGCTTACGGTGGCCGGTGGCACAAGCGGAGTCTATCTCGCGCTGCACCGTCCTATAGACGTCGCGACCAGTGGTGCGTTGGTGCTGGCGGGGCCATCCTGGAATTGGGAAATCGCGCCGTGGTTTCGGGCGCGACGGGGACTGCAAACGTGAAGGTTTTGGCCCTGATCAACAAAAGTGCCGGCGCTGCGGCTCGCAGAGACGACATCGAGAGAGCGGTGCGGGATGGGCTAGCCGAACGAGGCGTCGAGGCCGACACGCGTTTGGTGGACGGGCGAGAGGTTGCAGAACTGGCTCAACGCTTCGTTTTCGAGAACAAATCGACTCCGGGCCATGGGTCATTATTGGTCGTGGGCGGAGGGGACGGCACGATCAGCAGCGCGGCCTCGGCACTGGTGGCGACTGATCTTGTCCTGGGTGTCCTTCCGCTCGGCACTTTGAATCACTTTGCAAAGGATTTAGGTGTACCGCTCGACCTCACGGCGGCGATCGATACAATCGCGACAGGAAAGCCTGTGGCAGTCGATGTGGCCGAGGTCAACGGCCGGGTGTTTCTCAACAACTCATCGATTGGGATTTATCCCTTCTTTGTTGAAGAGCGGTCAGCCGAGCAACGGCGCAGCGGGTTCGGCAAGATTGCCGCCATCGGACCCGCTCTCATGAGAACGTTTAGAGCCGCTTCGTGGCAGGTCGTCCAGGTGACTGCTCACGGCACCCGTGAACGACTGCGGACTCCTTGCGTGTTTGTCGGCAACAATTTCTACGACATCGCCGATCTTGGCCGCCGCCGAAGCCTGTCAACAAAAGAGCTTTGCGTCTACGTCGTCAAGCAGGTGTCCTGGTTCGGACTGGCACTGCTTCCATTCAAAATCGCCTTCGGCACGATCGATTCCTCGCGAGATCTCGAAAGCTATCGCGCTAACGCAATCCAAATCACATCGCGTCACCGCACCATGCTGGTTTCTCTGGACGGCGAGGCAGTCAATATGGACATGCCGCTGAATTTTCAGGCTAGGCCAGCGGCCCTGACGGTCTTGGCACCTGCCAAAACGAACAAATCCGATGGCCGAAGCTGAAAGCGGTGAATTCAGTGAAGACCCTCGTCCATCTTTCGGACTTGCACTTCGGAAAAACGGAGAGCTGGCTTGTGGACGCGATCGCCACCGAGGTTCGTGGCGTTGACTCTGATTTGCTGGTCGTGTCGGGGGACCTGACGCAACGCGCCCGGAAAGACGAATTCCTGCAGGCGCGGGCCTTTCTCGATTCCCTTCCCGGCCCTCGTATCGTGGTGCCCGGCAATCACGATGTGCCGCTGTGGAATGTCTTCGCGCGCGCGATGACGCCTCTGTCGCGCTACAGGCGCTATATCAATGCAGACACAGACCCATTCTACGTTGATAGCGAAATAGCTGTGGTCGGGATCAACACGGCACGATCCCTGACGATCAAGAACGGCAGGATCAACGTCCGCCAGCTTGTTGCGGCGACGGAAAGATTTGCGCATATTGCTGATGACATTACCCGCATAGTTGTCACGCATCATCCTTTCGAAGGGCTGGATCTGGAAAGCGGCGACGGTATCGTTGGCCGCGCGGACCTTGCAATGGATGCCTTCTCGCGCAGCGGCGTAGATATGATATTGTCTGGCCACCAGCATCTTCATCGGGCCGGCTCAAGCGCAAGGCGCTATCTTATCGACGGCTATGCGGCACTGCTTGTTCAAGCTGGAACGGCAGTTTCAACGCGGCTTCGCAGGGCCGCAAATTCGTTTAATATCATTCGTATCGCCCACCCAATGATTTCCATCGAATGTCGGGCTTGGCAGCCTTCTCAGTCAGCATTCGCAACCTTGGCGAATTATTCCTTTCGACAAGGTCCAGTCGGGTGGGAACCTGTTTGAACAAGGGGCAGGTAACCTCAAGCGATTTGCTCTTTCGGGGGACCGCGCCGGCGATCGCGCGGCGCAGAACAGGCGACAAATCGCTAAAGTTGAGATTCGATCGGGAGGAGTCTGACAACGGCCGCCAGGATGCGTCGGAACAATGCTGCTTGGGGCTCGCGAGAGTAGGTTTGCGGCCTTTCCTGCTCGCAGCAGTGCCAGTGCACCACCTCGTTCTTCAATTCGAGCCGGTAACTCGCTTCGGGCGCGATCTCGGATTTGAACCGGTGCCGCAGTTCCGCGACCAGTTTCTCGTCTTCAAAAAGCACTCCCATTTCCGAATTCAGCGATACGGACCGAGGATCGAAGTTGAACGATCCGACGAAACCGATGCGATCGTCGACACTAAACGATTTGGTGTGTAAGCTGGCGCCTTTGGATCCAAATACAGAAATCTTGGACTGCCGGCTAAAGGGCTGAAGCTCGAACAGCTGCACGCCCATTTTCAGCAATCGCTTGCGATAGTTGGCGTAAGCCCCGTGGACGGCGGCGACATCGGTCGCCGCCAAGGAGTTTGTCAAAACAGCGACCTGCACGCCGTCTTCGACAAGCTCGCCGAGGATTTTTGAACCCTTTCTGCCGGGGATAAAATATGGCGACACGATTTCCACACGCTTACGAGCCGACTGAATGATTGGCAGCAACTCCTTCATCAGCCAACCGCGCGGTCTCCAGCCTCGAACCTTCTCGGGAGGATCAGAGATCACACGTACGCGCTCGACCCAATGAAGGTCGCTGCTAGCTGCTATGAATTCTGCGATGGAGACCTTGCCGCCAATACCGCTTAAAAGCGTAGAGCCGGTTTCCGCATCGCTTACCTCGACATAAGGGGCGTGCGAGCCTGGCGCGGCTGTACCGAGTTGACCGATTGGCTTCGCGTCCTGGCATGCCCAGAAAGTCTCTAAGATCTGTGCGGTTTGCTGAACGGCGGAACCGAGGACCAGCATATCGAGGTCACGGAAATTCGTCTCCGCCGCATCGAAATAGGCATCTCCCACATTGCGCCCACCGACGATGGCAATGTTATTGTCGGCAATCCACGCCTTGTTGTGCATCCGCCTTGTCAAAGCGAAAAGCCGCAAGAGGACTTCGGCGCCACGAAAAATGCCGCGCGCTCTGATGCCGCTCGGATTGAACAGTTTGAGTTCGATGTTTGGATGGTTGCTGAGCGCCAGATATGCGGCATCGCTCTTGCGCGGATTAACGTCGTCGAGGAGCATTCTAACACGCACGCCCCGCTGGGCCGCCCGGACAACTTCCTGCAAAAGCAGGCGCCCCGTGTGGTCGTCATGCCAAAGATAGTACATCAGATCGAGAGTGCGAGCCGCGCCCCTTGCCGCCAGAACGCGCACCGCGAACGCATCGTAATTGTCCGAAATCAGCAGCAGGCCGCTCTTACCTGCTTTGGTTTTGTCGGCAGTTGTTTGCGTTATCGAGACGTCCATGAATTGACCAGGTTTGAGGAAACGCGTGTCGTTTCGTTAGGTCAAGAACCCGCGAGCGCTGTTCTGGTTGCACAAGGCGTTGTGCCTCGAACAACTCCACTGCTTGTCCATTAAGTTGAACTTCCTCAGCACGTGGGTGCACCATTCCGTTTCCATGGCCGATCGATGACGCCCTTGGCCGCCGCGATCCTCTCGGCACGTATTCCCCGGGATCACCGAGTTCGTCCTGAACACCCCCTTGGACGATCCGCTCGACCGGTGCATTAGTGATGCCCAGGTTGGCAGGTACTCGTATCGCCAGCCACGGAGCGCTCCAGCTTGCGGCCGCCTGTACGGCGTAAGCGGGAACAGCTGCGCGCCGACGGCGTTGGGGAGCACGGGAGCGTGGCGGACAGTGAGGCCAGAGGAGTGACATCAGAAGGAAAACGGGATCAGGGGGCGCCCGCAACGGAGGCCTCATTGATCGATGCGGAGGCCGCCAGTCGCGCTGCAGCAACAACGGAAGAAAGTGAGGTCGCTCTCAGATCGGAGGATGGGGATCGCGGCCGCGACGCTGCGTGGCCTTCCCAGATACCAGTGCTTGGCTGGAAAGATATTTTCTGGCGCTTGTGGGAGGAATTCAACAAGGATCGGGTTCTGCTCGTCGCGGCCGGTGCCACTTTCTACCTGCTGCTGGCATTGTTCCCGGCTTTGGCCGCCTTCATTTCCATTTATGGCTTTGTCGCAGACCCGGTTACAGTTGCCGACCATGTCGCCTATCTCGGCGGCTTGCTGCCGTCAGGGGGGTTGGACCTTATTCGCGGCCAATTGCAAGCGCTGGCCAGACAGAAACCTGGTGCTCTCGGGATAGGCTTCTTTGTCGGCCTGGCCATAGCGCTCTGGAGTTCCAACAGCGGCATGAAGGCACTGTTTGATGCCATGAACATCGCCTATGAGGAACGCGAAAAACGCAGTTTCATCACGCTCAACCTCATGTCGATAATGTTCACGGTTGGAGCGCTTCTGATCGGCATCGTGCTGTTGCTCACTGTGGGAGTCGTTCCGGCCCTTTTGGGCTATTTACATCTTGATGCATGGACCGAAACGATTGTCGGGGTTTCTCGCTGGCCGATCCTTGTCGGAACAATGTTGACCGGAATTTCCTTGCTCTATCGCTTCGGACCTAGCCGCGAGCGGGCCAAGTGGCGCTGGCTGAGCTGGGGCGCGTTGATCGCGACGGTGGCATGGATCGCAGCGTCTTGGCTCTTCTCGTTCTATCTGCAACATTTCGCCAACTACAACGCCACGTACGGATCCCTCGGGGCCGTTGTCGGTCTGATGATGTGGACGTGGATTTCCGTGATTATCCTCATTGCTGGCGCAGCCATCAATGCAGAGATGGAGCATCAAACGGCCGTTGACTCCACCACCGGCCCTCCCCTGCCTATGGGCAAGCGTGGTGCTGTAGTGGCCGACACATTGGGCAAGACCGCAGACTGACTGTCGAAAAAGACCTCACTGTGGCAGCGATGCTGGTTGGATCGTGTCAGCGCGCGGGGGTGAAGGCGGCCACTTTGCGTTGTATGCGGCTTGCTATGCGTCACTTGCGTCGACAAAGCCAAGCCCCGCTGCGATGGATGGCGCGAGGAAGAATGCTTCGCAGATCGGGTCGGACGGGCATCGCGGCGTCAGCCACTTTGAACCAACTGACTATGCTACCCAGTATCGTGAGCTAAACCAAACGTGGACGTCGAACGGCTGATTGGAAGATTCTTGAAATACATGGAATGACGAAGGACAACTCGGCGAGAGCAGCCAGGATCGGGCGGGCGGCCGTTCGCAAAAGTCAGTGGGCTTCCTATACAGAGCGCCGGCGCCGAAGAAGACTCGCGAGCAATTTTCGTCCACCTTTGCGAGGGATCAGATCAATGTCGCTGACAAGCTTTGCACCGCCTTTGCGCCGCTCCAACGTTATCTTTCGGCTGTGATAGGCTTCCAACTCAACCCGATGCGCGACACTGATGATTGTGACATCAGGTAATTCGTGGATAATCGTTTCCATCATCTTGTCTTGGCTTTTTTCGTCGAGCGCGGCGGTCGCTTCATCCAGCACAACGATATCTGGCGCGTGCAGGAGCAGGCGCGCGAAAGCCAGCCGCTGCTTTTCGCCGCCCGACAGGGTCTGGTCCCACGGCGCATCCTCGTTGATGCGGTCACCCAAATGCCCGAGGCCCACTTTTTCAAGAGCAGTCCCGATTTCTTTGACAGTCCACTGGTCGGCAGCTCCGGGATAGGCAGTTGCGCGCCGCAGAGTGCCGGAGGGGATATAGGGCCGCTGCGGCAACATGAACATGCGCTTGTCAGGGTGGAAGTTGACGCTCCCGCTACCCCAAGGCCACAGGCCGGCAATGGCACGCACCAAGGTGCTTTTGCCTGAACCGGACTCTCCCGACACCAGCACGCGCTCGCCAGCTGCGATCGCGACCTCCGTCTCCTTAACTACGGCCGTACCGTCGTCGAGCGAAACAGCTAGGTCCTTCAAGGTAAGCATTGGCCCGCCGTCGGTTTCTCCGCGGCTTATGCGTCCAAGCGCGTCGCTCTGCTCCGCGCGCTCAAGCCCGTCGAGCGACATCATCAGCGAGGCTATGCGGCGGGCAGAGGCGTTCCAGTCGGCCAGGCGCGGATAATTGTCGACCAGCCAGCCGAATGCACCTTGCACGATAGCGAAGGCGGAGGCTGCCTGCATCACCTGCCCGAGCGTCATTGAGCCGTCAAGAAACTTAGGCGCGCACAGCAAGACTGGTACGACGGGCGCGAACAGGCTCGATCCCTGCGACACGAGCGCCGTCCGCATGTGCTGGCCGGTCAGCAAGGCCCATTGTTTCAGCACATGGGCGAAGGTTTTGTCGATTCCGTTACGCTCTTCGTCCTCGCCACCCAGCAAAGCGATGCTCTCGCCGTTTTCGCGCACGCGAGTGAGTGTGTAGCGGAATTCGGCTTCCGTCTGGTTCTTCTTCTCCGAGAGTTCGACGAAGTGGCGGCCGATCAACACCATGGAAGTGGATGTGATGGCGGCGTAAATCACCGCCGTGATAACCAAGAAACCCGGGATCGTTAGGCTCGATCCGCCAATCGACAGGGTGAATGCGCCGCCAATCGTCCAGAGAACCACGATGAAAGTTGCTGCCGCCAAAAAGGCTGACAACACGCCTGCGATAAAATCGACCGGCGACTCCGTGGCAACCCGCAAATCCTCCGCAATGCGGGCTTCAGGGTTTTGATGATCGCCGCTGACGAGGTTGAGCTGATAGTAACGGCCGTTTGCCAACCAACGACCGATGACAGACGTGGTGAGCCACGAGCGCCAGCGGCGCTGAATGGTCATACGCAGATAAACCTGGGCAACGACGAGGCTTGCGCTACCGGTCACAAGCGGCAGGAAAACGACGCTGAGGAAATAGACGGTATGAGCATCGCGTCTTTCGATTGCGTCGAAGATCGATCGGTTCCAGACATTGATCCCATACTGGAAACCCACATTTATACAAATCAGAACTAGCAATCCGATCGACCATGGCCAAGCGAGCTTATCGCCATTGCGGCTCCAATAGCCGCGCGCGCTGATCCAGAAACGCTTGAGCAGATATTTCTTGCGCGCTTTTTCGACCTGCGCTGGCGAGTGCCGGGGATCCGGCTCTACGACATCCGGCGGCGGCACCGCCTCGTCGACGGCCGCAGAGATGACTTCGACAGTCGACGTCGGATCAGGCTCACTCGCCTTCTGGCTACGATCCGATTTTGCTTTCGTAGCGGTCTTCGGCTTGGATTTGGCTTGGGGCATGCGGCCGACAACGCCTTAAAAGTCAGAAGGTTTCACGACGTTAACTGGAGGTCGCCTCCATTGCACCTCGGTCTCAACCGCGATCTACGACCTTCACGGGTCTTTGTAAATTCGTTTGCTAAACAATGGCGCTTTGCGGTGATCCGAGGTAGCGGGCGAGACCCTCGTGAACCTTGCTGCGCGTCACTCCAAGTGAATCGAGCATTCTAGCTGCCTTATCATGTCGGATCTGCCTCGCGGGAGGAGGATGCACTCGGCGACATTCTTGGATCCATATAACGCACACGCGCGTTGCAGCAGCAACGCAACAGCGCGATAAGAGGTCCGCATGACCCGCATTGCCACCTTCAATGTAAACGGCGTCAACGGTCGGCTTCCAGTTCTTCTCAGGTGGCTGCATGAAACCAAGTACGACATCGTTTGCCTTCAAGAACTCAAGACATCTGACGAAAAATTTCCGCTCGATGCGATCAACGACGCTGGCTACGGTGCCATCTGGCATGGGCAGAGGTCCTACAACGGTGTTGCAATCCTTGCCCGCGGGACAGACCCAGTGGAACGCCGGCGCGGCTTGCCTGGCGATTCTGACGACTCGCACAGCCGCTATATCGAGGCAGATGTCGACGGGGTTGTGATTGGGTGTCTCTACCTGCCCAATGGCAATCCGGCGCCGGGACCGAAATTCCAGTATAAACTCGCCTGGTTTGAGAGGCTCATCAGCTACGGGCGGTCGTTGCTTAAAGCTGAAAAGCCAACCGTGCTCTGCGGCGATTATAATGTGGTACCGACCCCACTCGATGCGGCCGTGCCTGGCAGATGGGTCGGCGATGCTGTGTATTTCCCTGAAAGCAGGGACGCATACAGTCGTATGCTCGCCCAAGGATGGATAGATGTCATTCGTCACATCCATCCAGAAAAAGCCATCTACACCTACTGGAACTTCTCTTATCGCGGTGGATATGACCGAAGTTCAGGACTTAGAATGGACCACCTCCTGGTGAGCCCTTCCCTCTCTTCCCGTTTGCGCAGTGCCGGCGTTGATGTGGAGACTCGAGGATGGGAGAAGCCAAGCGATCACGCGCCGGCTTGGATCGAAATCGATGAACACGACGGCCAAATCGGAAATGAGCGTCCTCCCAGGACGCAGCCCCGGTCGAGATAGTATTCAAATTGCGCACCGAGACCGGTTGTTACAAACGAGCGCGTTGTGGATGAATGAGTATCAGCATGTCACAAAGGCGTCTTCGCCCTCCGTGGCCCACAACTAGTGATCCGAAAAATGGTCCTTTGCATCCTGATCAACGAAATAGTCGCTTGCCGCGGACAATACCGCCAGGAACGCCGCAGCATATCTCGCAAACCCAAACGCCTGTGCGGCAGCTATTTTCGCACCGCGCGCGTGTTTCGCCAGGAAATTGTTCGCCGCAGTCTGAATTTCCTCGCCAGCTTTGCCGAACAAGGCCCGCTCTCGTGTGGTGGGCTCAAACGCCTTGCCAATAATGTGGCCCAGCAACAAGCCCCCTACTGACATTGCGAGGGCTTTCGAGCGCGTTGAGTTTGTCATGGCGCTTTGCAGAGGTGCGTCGTAGCGAATTGACGCTGTATCCGCACGCGTGCTGCTTGCAACCGTTTCCATATGAGCGTCGGCGCCTTCTTGGCCCTGAGCACTGCGTCTTCCCGCCACGAACACCGCGACCGCACCAAGCGCGACCGCGGCGGCGGCCCCGCCGTTATCTTTGACGGCGTCGGATACACCGCCAAAAACCTTGGTCACCTTCTGCCTCGCAAATCGACTCGACGCTTTGACAAGATTGCTTGGCTGCAGCCGCCGGCTTATTTCACTGACCGGCTCAAACAAAGCCTGGCGCTCTGCCCGGCTTTGCAGGATGATCGCCCGCATCTCTTCACTGGGTTGATCCAAAGCGTATCCCCTGTTTTAAAGCGGCAATGTCGGTTCGAACCTGATTGACGGTCTCTACGGGGGTAATGGTCCATCCGACCAGCGCCCGCTTGGCAATGTAGAGCATCGCGCCGCCGCCAAAGCCCAACAAGATGCCCACGATCAAGCAAGCGACCATTGGATCCGCGCCGAAGTGAATAAACGCGAGTATTAGAAATTGGACCATCGCGAAAGCTGCCAGGACAAAGAGCGCGACTGCGGCGACGCCGCACGCGCCCGATGAGACGATTGCTGACGTCTTGACCTTCATCTCCGCCTGAAGAAGACGAAGATCAAGATGCATCAGCGAAGCGAAGTGGCTCAATCCTTCGCTTATCACGTCCCCAAAAGGCCGGCGATCGGGATCGTCGTTCATTGGAATGCTCGTGTCATGACCGATCGGAGCTTCGCATAATCCGTGTGAGGAGAACGCCGGCAAGGATGCCTACCCCGAAAAATGCGGCGGGTTGGCGCTGGGCGAATTTTGTAACGGAATCCAGCAGTTCACCCACGTTGCGATCCCGGATATCCGACGAAATTCGTTCCACGCCTTCTGCCGCATTGCGAACCATGCTGGCCACCTGAGGCGATTGGCGCTCAATTCCATCGGCTGCCTCTTTAACGGAATGGGCAATGTTGGCAATCGCATCGGCGCCAGCGGTCTTGTTCGACTCGACCGCTTCCTTGAAAGCGCCGGCAGCATCCGATGCTACCGAGCCTGCATAATTCTTGGCGTCGGTAGACGCCGACGCGGCGGCTGTTTTAAGATGCGTTGCCGTTTCGGCCGCGCTCGATTTCAATTTGCTAAGTGCTTCCTTGGTTTTGCCGGTCTGGCCGGTATCGGGCGCGTCCTGCCAATCATTTTCGTTGGAGGACCCGCCGAGGTCGCTGTTGATTGGTGTGTTCACGATTTTCACTCCGTGTTGTTTTGATTGAACTTCGCCAACCGCTCCGAGTTCCTGGCGCAATCGAATATTCCTTACCGCAACTACGTGGGCCCTATGGGCTGCCGAACCAAGCGAGGACGGTCGACGTTGAGGTTGATGTCGCGTCCGCCCGCCGCCCCAGAGCTCCTTGTAGTGAGACAAACGGGTTTGGCGACGAGTGAGACCGGGCGCTTAACATCGATTTCGGCCCACAGCTTCAGCCATCACATGCCTGTGTCGGCCCCGTCGAATGCCCTTGGATCCATTCTGGGAGTCGCTCGCGTAGGCGTCGCCGAGCAATAACCTTTGCACACCGGTCGCTCGCCACGGAACAATCCTCGCGGCGGCTCGTTGGCGATCAGAATGGCAAAATCACGGCTCTCGCCAAGGATAAAGGAGAGCCTGAACGGCCGGCGAAGCGACGCGAAGACACGGCGCCTAGCAGCCAACAGGTGGAGTAATCATGCCTTCCAAATCACAGCCTAGCCGACAGCCCATAGATGGAGCCACTTCGACGCCCCTGCTGGAGCCGGACTTCGATTTGCCGCCTGACAGCCTTCCAGTTGCGAACTCTGACCGAAACCGGGAACTCGCCAAGGGAATTCAATCATGACCGGGGTCGAAGTACGAAGCGGCGGATGCCTTTGCGGTGCTGTCCGCTTTCTCGTCAAAGGCGCTCCGCTTCGCGTTGGCCTTTGCCATTGTCAGGATTGTCGCCGTACAAGCGGCAGCGCGTTCAGCTTCTTCGGCATCTGGCCTCGATCAGGTTATGAAGTGACGGGTCAACTCGGGAGCTTCGAAGGGCGGAGTTTCTGTGCCGCCTGCGGCTCTCGCGTTGTTTCATTGCGAGAGGACGAGGCGGAGATCATGCTCGGTGCCTTGGATCTCGCCCCGAGCGATATCATACCAGGTTACGAGCTTTGGGTCGGCCGCAGGGAGCCCTGGCTGTTGCATCTGCCCTGGGCCGAGCAGTTCGAGCACGACCACGCGCCTCATTCGATCGACGCGCCGGATGGAGCCTGACACTCCCGGCCAACCTCGGCAGCCGGGAGGACCTCAAGACTGATCGAAGCCCGCCAAACGATTAGCCTTCGTCTTTCTTGTTGCGAGCCTCTTCTTCTCCCTTGGTCTTGCCATGCTCCTTGACGAGATCTTTAGCTTGCTTTGGCGACACATCGGTCTGCTCCGCTATGCGCACAGCTTCCTTGTCCGAGATGCGATGGTCCTTGGATGGGTTATTAGCCATGTTCTTTTGTCCTTTGAAGGCATTGGCAGAGGTCACTGCGTATCTCACCACCGCCGACTTCTCTCGACTGAGTTGCTCGGTCTCGTTTCGCTTGAGCGTTGGCACGCTCTGAATTGGCCCGGGGCGCACGCTCAGCTCCAGACACGACCCAACCCGCGACGCGATCCGAAGTTCCAACGCAGAGGGGAAAGACGTGATGAAACGAGCCAAGGCTTGATGACCGCCTTGATAGCCGACCTCTTCATCTCGCAACGTGCTGTCGGCAGCAGGCGTCCCTTATTATTAAAACCAGCCCCGCCATTTGAACCAGATGAGCGGCGCGATCGCGCTCAACACGATCAAGGCCAGCCCGAAGGGATAGCCGTAGAGCCAGTCATACTCAGGCATGAACTTGAAATTCATGCCGTAGATGCCTGCGATTAGTGTCGGGGGAATGCCGACGATCGATACGATCGTCAGAATCTTGAAGATATCATTTTGGGCGATCCCGATCAGGCCGACCATGGCATCCAGCAAGAACTGCACCTTGTCCGAGAGGTGGACCTCATAATCATCCAGCGAGGCGAGGTCTTGTTTTAACGCGGCCATGCGCGGCTTGATTTGACCGTCTTCGCCCCAGTCGGCGGTCAACTCGCAAGCGAAGTCGATGGCTCGTCTCAAGGCCAGCAGCGCATCGCGTTTTTCGGAGAGGTAGTCTCCCAGGCGACCGAGCTGGCGCAATCGGGATCGAATGAGTTTATTGGACCGAACTGCCTTGCGTCCCTGGCCTTCAGGGAGATGGAAAGCCGTCGCCGACAGCTCTCGCAACTCCGCGGCGACCTTTTCCAGCCCGTCAGCTAGGCGGTCGGCGAGCTCATCGCAGAGGTCGACGAAAATCTCCAGACCCGAGCCGGGCCGTTCCGTCGAACTGGTGACCTTGGCAGCCACCGCGTCGAAGGCCGGCAGAGGCGCGAACCGGACCGTGATCAGGTGCTTGCGCGACAGAATAAAGCCGATCGGCGCAATCTGCAGACCGACGCCGTCAACATGCGTCACCATAGGCACACTCATCGACAGCACGCCGTCGCGAATTTTAAGCCGGCTTGACGTTTCGATCTCGCTGAGGCTCTCCCGGCTTGGCACGTCGACCTTGGTTGCCGTTTTGACCTGAGCAACTTCCCGCGGTTCGGGATCACAGAGATCCCACCAGAGATATTTGCCTCGCGCCCTCGGCCCATCGCTATTTGGATAGATCTTTAACATCTGCACTGCGGGTCCTAAGGATGTGGGTCAAATGGTTGCCGTCAGTGCTCGGTCATTAGGCCGGCAAAGGACAAGACGCTGCGGTACACCGACTGAAACGATAGTCCGGTCGATCGGGTAGTGTGGCACGCGCTCGGTCAATGACGCGCGCCGTCCGCGCACGGAGATCTCATCCGGGTTCTGCCTTCCTTGAACAATTTGTCCAGCTTGATCGCGATGTCGCAGATTTGCTTGCCCGTCGCATTCCAGATTGCATTTGCGATCGCAGCTGCCACGCCGAGTAATGCCGATTTAGCCAATGACGTGCCCTGCGCGCGGCGTGTGCGGGTCAGGTTCCTCAGTCCAAGTGACATTGATCTGCGGCACGTGAAAATGAACGGGCACCTGATCCTCCAGGAGACACGGGCGCGGCACGTTTGCGCATCAAACAGCGTTTCCTCAGGCAGAGCCCTGAGCGTGATCATGCCGCCGCGGAACTTGCTGGTCTTCCGTTTGACAATTCGACCGCGTTCAAACACCCAAGCAGACGCCTTGCTCTGGCTTCACCGGCGATGGCGTTGCCCGTCACTTCGGCGCATCGAGCGCCATAGGAATACATCGAGGGCTCGCAGAATGGACCTATGGGTTTCGTGCGCCGAGAGGTCATGCGCGTCATGGCGAGCCGGTAGTCCACGGCTGGCCCGACCATTCAAGCTCCTGCGATGCTATCATGCGGTCTTCCGTTTGGGTTTGCCAGCTTCGGCGTCTCTCTTGATGCCTTCCTTCGCCAGGCTCTTTTTCAATACGGAAGCGAGGTCGACCACATTCTCCTTCGGCCGAGGCGCGGGTTTTGGCGGTTTCTTGCCCTTGCGTTTGGCGTCAATCATAGCGATCAGCGCATCCTCGTAGGTATCGATAAACTTCGAGGGATCGAATTTCGTGACTTTCTTGTCGATCAGCAGACTGGCGATTTCTAGCAGATCGGGATCATATTTCGGACTTTTGAGATCGTCGAAGACGTGGTTCTCGGAAGTCATCTCGTTGTGGGTCCGCAATTCGGTCAGCAGCATGCCCTGGCCGAAAGCCTGGATGACCACCTCACGCCCGCGCTGATAGAGCACCACGCAGGACCTGGCCGCTACGCGCTTCTTCTTCATGGCTTCTCGCAGCACGGAGAACGCCTCGAGAGCGGCTCCGTCGGCGGGGATAACGTAGTACGGCTTCTCAAGGTACCGCGTATCGATGTCGTCTATGGCAACGAACTCGCCCACCTCCAGCGTGTGCTGCGACGTAAGCTTCAATTTCTTGATCTCGTCTGGCTCGATCTCGATGAATTCACCCTTCTCAACCTCAAAGCCTTTAGCCTGGTCCTCAGAGGCTACCGTGTCACCGGTCTCCTCGTCGAGATAGGCCGTTTTGACGGGCAGGCCATTCTTCCGGTTAAGTATCTTGAAATGAATTTTGGACGACTCGCTCGTGGCGCCGACCAGCTTCACCCCGCAGGTGACGGAACCAACTTTTAAAAAGCCTTTCCAGACCGCTCGCGGCGCTACCATGGTATCGTCCTCTTCCAATGATGAGGATCAACACATGGCGGCCTTACCAGTTCCAGATCGCACATGCCATGCTCCCAGAAATCCTGCAAATCCGCCGCGCCGCGCAAGTGCACGGCAGGCAATTCGGCGCGGCGCACGGTTCTCTCGGCTGGCATGGTCGCGGCGCGGGGCCATTAGCGGAAAGGATGCCAGCGAGCCGAGAGCCGCCGCGGCCCACCGATCAGACGCACGGCCCTACGCGCGACGAGCACAGGCGGAACGCCATAGGATAGCAGGCCGGTCAAAGACGACAAGCAGCAACTGGAGATGCCTTGGGAGATCACCAATTTAGAGAGGGTCGTCGGCCATTGATTACTCAAGGGCGGACGTCTCTGTCGTTCTGGCAATCATTCTGACCTGCTTGAAGCGGCCCTTCTCGACCACGTGTAAGGCCGTCATCGCGGCGATGTTGTCGCGCCTGGCATCCCATTTGACGACGTCTGGGTATGCGATGCCGCGATACGGGCTTTGCCGCAGCGCCGATATCACCCCCTCTCGGTTCAGCCAGTTTCCACGCTTGGCCAGCCTGACGGCCTCCAGCAATTGTGCCGCAGCGTCGTAGCAATTGACGGCATAGTTCTTCAGCGGGCCGAAGCGATCGCAGTAGCGTTGAGCGAATTCACGCGATTCTTGGACAACCCCGATTTGCGGACAAGCCGAGAGCACAAGCACGCCCTCATCCTGCTCGGCCGCCTCGCCGGCGGGCTCAAGGAAATTCCAGCCATCCCAGCAACCATCTCCGGTCGCGAGCAGATGCCCGCACTTCGCTGCGCGCATTGCCTTTAGCAACGGCGCTCCCTCGAATGTGCCGCCGTAAAACACCATGTCGATGTCTTTTGGGAAGCTTTTCACCAAAACGCCAAACTCGCTGTTTCCTTCTTCTACCGCGACGTCCGCCAAGACACTGCCGCTGCGGCGCCGAAAGGCATGAACAAACTCGTCGGTCATACTGTTTCCGTAGACAGTGTTCGTTCGGACCACGACTGCACGCCGTTTTCCCAATTCAGCGGTCAGATAGTCAGATATGGCGGACCCGGTGACGTCGTCGCGGTTGGTGAAGCGGAAGACATTGTCCCAGCCTGCATCCGTCAGCTTCGGGTTGGAGACGATGGGTGAGATCAGCGGCATCGACGCATCACAATAGCTCTGCGCCACGGCCAGCGTGACATTGCTGTTGTAGTGTCCGACGATCCCCATCACCTGCGCATCGGCGATCAGGCTCGATGCGACCTTGGCGCCCTCGGCCTCGTCGCCTTTGTCGTCGCGCGGGATCGATTCAAAGACGATACCATCAGCCTTGTCGTTGGCGTCCTCGACCGCCAATTCAACCGCCTGCGCCATCTCGACCCCGAGTTGGGCAGCTCGTCCCGTGAGCGGGGCGACGACCCCGATCCTTACCCTTTTGCGACCGCCGTTGCTGATTTTTGTGACGTCGACCATGAAGCGGTCTCCTTGTGAGTGGAGTTTCGATTGGCAAACAGTAGGCAAGCCACGGAGGCCAGGACGAGAAAGCCGCCGATTACTGTGGTTGGGGTGATTTCTTCACCAAGAAATGCAAAGCCTAAAAGCATCGCCATCACCGGGTTCACGAATGTGTAGGTCGCGACCAGCGTGGGCGAGATCTTCTTGAGCAGCCAGATGTATGAGCCAAAGGCCACGACTGTGCCTGCTAGCGTGAGATAACTCCAGGCCAGGAAGGATGGCAGGGAAATCTCCGTCAGCGCGCCAATCGGTTCGCCGCGCAAAGCGCTCAACGAAATCAGTGCCACGCCGCCAGCGATCAATTCGCGGCCGGCTAGTGCCATCGACGAACCCTTGTTGTTGTGGCCTTCAGCGATGAGCGTGCCAAGCGCCCATGACGCCGACGCCCCTAGCAGGAGCAGGATGTCGGACAGTTGAAGCGCGGCAGGGCCAGCAACACTACGCCACGCGACAAGGACAACTCCGATCAAGCCGGGCAGCAGCAACAAAATTGTCCTGACGAGAGACTGGCCCGATCTCCCGAGGAAGCTTCTGCCAACGATAATCCAGAATGGGATCGTCGCCAGTAGCAGTGCCGCAAGTCCTGACGGCACACGCTGCTCGGCATAGGCTAAAACTCCATGGCAACCAACGAAGAACAGCACGCCACAAATGCTTGCCCGGATCCACGAGCGAATGGAACCGCCGTCATCGCCCTTTGCCTTTGAATACGCCAGCAGGATCAGCCCGCCAACAATCGATCGCGTACCCATCAGCGCAAAGGGCGGGATTGTTTGGACAGCGACCGCGAGTGCCAGATATGTCGAGCCCCAGATAACATATATGGCGGCAAATCCGCATATGATGGGGAGCTTTTCTCTTGAAGTAACCGGCATCAGACATATAACCATATAACAGGTTAGGTACGAGGTTAAGGGGCATGAGCCGGGTTGGTTCCACCACGTCTACAAAATCGAGCACCACACGAATGGCGGAGCGGCATCCGGCGAATGAGGATCTGGCGATCCGCTTCGTGAATACAGCGGCATGGAGGTTGCGTTCGGACGTTGAAGAGCGACTCCCTGGCCCGGCAGCTCTGCTGAACTGGTTTGAGGCGAACGACCTAGTTTCCCGTGACGAAACGACTGGGGTACGTCGAGCCTGGGAATTCGACGCCCAGGCTGCCAACTCGCTCTATGAGAGCGCGATTGCCCTGCGCGAAGTGATCTACAATCTTTTGATTGCGCGGATTGGTGGTCAGGCGCCTCGCGCCAAAGACCTTGAGACGTTCAATGGTTTCCTGACCTCTGACGGTGTGGGAGCAACCCTCGCTTGGCACGCAGGCAACTACGGTTGGCGCGCGACAGACGGCCAGGCGAGCATGCTGTTTCCGATCACCTTGTCGGCGGCCGAGCTGCTAACCGGGATCCGCTCAGGCAGAGTGAGGCAGTGCCAGGATGAAAGAGGCTGCGGATGGCTTTTTGTCGACGAAAGCAGAGCCCAGAACCGCCGATGGTGCTCGATGGGAGATTGTGGAAACCGCGCGAAGGCGCATCGCCACTATCAACGGGCAAGAAAGAAATCCTGATGTCGGATTAGACCACTTGTTCGACCGAAAGTGTCCCTGCTGGCAAGAATGACGATCTGCCGATCGCGATAGGGAACGATGTCGAGGCCGGTTCCATCGTGAGCATCGTAAAAGCTTCGCCGATATCCTTCATCTCGCGCCAGATGCCGCGATGCAGAAGATCGGCTCGGCGCAAGCAACCAGCCTCAGGCTCCCGGATCAGCGCGTTGGATCGATGTCCGGACGACGCCGAAGGTTCCCCTCATACTCGTCGACTGCGAGCGATCCGCCGCCGGCGTCAGGTGGTGTGGCCATCAGGCTCGTTACGAGCGAAGGCAAAGGTAGACGCCGCCTGTGTCCTCTCTTCCATCTCGTTGCTGTCGCATTCCGACCGCCTTTGCACCGCCAAAAACCTTCCGGATCAGTTCAACCATCGAAGTGATATCGCTCGCGACGCGATTCAAATTGTTCGAACTCCATTCATACAGAAAGTTGTCACCAGGGGCTCAAAAAAGCCACCACAGAAATGCAGCGCTTGCAACAATGACGAATGCGGTGCTGGCTAATAACGCGCCTGTTCGGGTTGCCCGCCTGGCAGGGACCGGCGCAGCCTGTTTTGGCGGTGTTTCGCTCATCTGGCAAACAGCAATGCAGAAACCGCAGCCAAACCAACGGAAAGCGGTACCACCAGAAGGAGACAGGTCTCGAACGCCAGGATTTCTTTGTCACTGAACATGACAGAGCAATGTTTTCCCGGCTTCAAGGTTCCGGCAGTGAATCTAAGAGGTCACAGGAGACGTTGCCATTGTTGCCGGCCCTTCGGCACGACGAATGTGACGACTGGCGTCGACCGGCAGCACGGCCTGCCAGTTGAGGTGTTGGCAGGATGATATTGGCTGCGCCTTGGCTGCGCCGATGTCCTTCGGGCGGTTGATTGCCTCGCCGACACTGACTGCTGCAGTCAGCTCGGCGCTTCCTGTCAACCTTTAGTCCTTGTGGTCTTAATACCAGCGCCCGCGACCGTAAAAGCCGCCGCCGCCAAGCAGGATAACGATAAGGACTATAACCAGTATTGTGGTGGTGCTCATATTTCCTCCTGAGCGCTGGCCGGGCGCCGTTTTTCGCTCTTAGCCATCAGGTTCGAGCTCTTCCTCTCTCGCTGACCCCCACCAACGATCCGCGCTGCATTCTTGTTCCGATGAGCAATGTGCATGCGTTCCCAAAGCCTGCGGCACTGATTCAAGCTACGGAAATCGCTTGCCATGAATGCTCGATGGGCTGGCTCCCGCACCAGCCACAGCGATGCCAAACTCGCGTGATTGTGGAGCGCGTGCGCAGGGCTCTCCGTCGCCTGTTCTCGGGGACTTCGCGGCCATGCGCAGACGGTCACCACGCCGACGTCCTTTTGTGGATTCGCGAAGGAGGCGACTGCTCTCTGCGCGTTGTGTCATAGGTCGCCTGCCTGCACACGCGCGAAGCGGGTAGTGATAATAAAAGCCCGAATGACGGCTAAGCCGACTTCTTGAGCTCTACCACCTGAACACCCAACCGGAAGGCCTGTCCGTCGGCGTATGATCGTGCGTAGTCCTCTGCTTCGAAGGGGAATACCAGGGTGCTGCCGTAGACCGTGATGTGCACCGTCCACTTCTTGTCCCTCACAATTTCAACCGCGCGATGTTCGTGGTCAGCCATACCTCTTCCCCTACGGCAGGCGGCACCATAGCGATCAGATTTTGATTTGCACGAACAAAAACCGGCACAGTAGCTTCAACGTTGGAACCATCAGCCGGTTCTATCGATCGCGGCTCGGCTGGCGGATAAACCCAGGGCTCGCTCTGGCGGCTGTGGCATGCCGATCTCGCTCACGATTCAGCCCGAATCGGATTCGGGCATCACTGTCGATGAAGAGGTGGCTTCGGGCTGCGCGCTGAGGTTCGATTTTGTGACCTGGCGCGAATACGCCTACGGTGTAGACCCCCGCTATACACTAGGGCGGCAACAAACTGACGTGTTTTGCGCAGACTGTGAGATATGGTTGAGGTGGGCGCGCCAGTTGCTTCTTGTATTGGCAAGCCGAGCTAGCAGACGCGCTATGGGGTGATCAATGGCCATTGTGCGCTGAGGGAGTCGGAGGAAGGCTGCGAAGCGACGGACATGACGAACTTAATCCTGCTGGGTATGGGAGCCCAAACCCCGCATCAGCACGTGTTGCCGCATGCGCTGGCGAAGTCGCGTGATTGTGCATCGGTCGACAGAGTGTCCTTACCAAGCTCCTCTCGTTGAAGGACCTCGATGGTCAGATCGCAGCTCCTACCCGCCCAATGCATGTCGCGCCGTCTCAGAACGCTGGTCGTGACGAAGCTTCACTCCCGATCTGGTTTGCGCAGCACCCGGCTGGGCCACTAGTGCGATTATAGCCTCGTCTTTTAGGATTAGGACTAACGCGACCTGAGCCTGCCCCCCGGGGAAACCGAAACCCTCCCTCGCAGCTTTCGCATTGATAATGCAACCCCCGGCTCCAAGGTTACCGCTTCTTAGATCAGCCGTGGGATAACATCGTATGAAAACTCCAGGCGTGGCAACGGCGGCGCTCGCGTCGCCTGTCACTGCCTAATGGCACGACATCTGGCGCATTCTGGGTGGTCGTTAGCCGACCGGGGTGATCGCCAGGAAAGTCACTGCGTCCCGCTGAATGGAAGCACCCCTTTCCCGCTGAATACGCCTCCCCTCCAGGATGCCCGCCACCTCACGGTGGCGCCTTTGAGCATTTGGTTCGGGCTGTGGAACCTGTGTGCCATCCGCTGGTTTGAGCAGAGGCAATGGTTTTCAGCAGGCTGTCGCTGACCAAAGACCCAATCTTGGTCGGCCCGCGCTTTCCCGAGCGCGGGGCCATATCCAAGCGGGGAGGTTCGATGTCGAAGAACGGCGACGGACGCGAAGACGATAGCAACCAGATGCTCGCCCGCCGGCTCGCGAAAGAGGTTGGCATTTCGGAGACGGTTGCCCGGGGCCTTATCAAGCTGATCGGAACCGACTGGAATTCCCTGGTACGTGAAGCCAGGTTTTTGAAGGACCGGCACTAGACTGCCCGCTGCCGAAAGGTGACGGGCGTTTTTATTTATCGACGGAACTTCGTCCGGGGAGCCTTGTTGGAAGGATGGCGACAGGCAACCCCGGAAGGTGCCAGTCCCTTTACCTTCGCGGATGCGTGGGCCGGCCCGCGCTACTCCTGCAGCGGCGGGCATTCTGTTGGGCTCCAAGCATTCGCCTCGCCCGGCTCGGCTTGCGCCGGGGCGGCTCTTTCAGTCTTGACAAACTTCCCGTGAAAAAGGCAGCTTCTACAGGTTGAGGGACCATCTAGCGGGGATTTTCCCATGAAGAAGACTTACGAGAAGCCTGTGCTTGTTCGCAAGGCGAAGCTTTCTGCAATTGTCGCTGGGCCGTCCGTGATTATTATTCCGCCTCCAGGCTGATATAAACACATCTCCGAAGACAGCCCGCTCGCTCCGGCTGGCGGGCTTTTTGCGCTGGCTGCTAGGCTAGGCGGCTGGGCGGGTCAACGGCTCCGAAGCCTGCTGAATTGCTTTCGCGCGGTCCGCGGCCTCGGCGGCCGCCATATCGAGAAGATAAGTCAGAAATTCATCGCCTTCCGCCTCTGCCTTGCGGCGGAGTTCAAACAGCATTGACAAGACGAACTGAAGGTTCGCAAGCTTTGCAGGCGTCGGCATGGCGCTCCCCCAACTATCAGCTTAGGCAACTTTATTAGCCAAAGCTTGTGCGAGGGTTAATTTCCAGACCTCGGAGCGATGCAGCAGCGGGGAGGCGATTGCCAGACTAGTCAAGCCTGGATGCTCGATCGGCAACAAACGACGCCAGCGTGTCGGCGATCCGTTGAAGGAACTCTTCCAGATCCAGAAACACGCCGTCAGGCTCGATGAAAATATCTTCGCTGTCTTGCCGCTGTGGATGCTCAACCGTTACGGTGAACACATAGCCAGGCATTGCGGCTGAAAGGGCCGCCTCCATGCGGCTCTTGTAGGTGATGCTCTCGTAACGCGGTTCCCTCGGCGGCACTATGAGAAATTGCCGCGCAGCGACGCTACGCTGCCCCGTAGGCCCGCAATGGCTTCTGTCGCCATGGTGAAGACGCCGTTATTATCCCCAGCTAGGTTTTAATGCTGGGCGCTGGCGGGACATCCTGTGGCTCAAAGCTGAGTCGGTCGACGGTCGTGACGATGGCGGCGGCCAGTGCGGCGGTTTCATGCATGAACGAAGGGCCATAAAGCCCGTTGACGGCTTCCTCGCTGGGGAGAACGCCAGGGGGCAGTGATCTTCTATCGCTCGCCGGATCAAGGTCAGCGCGGCCCTGCATTCGGATGTGTCTATCGTCGCGAGCAATGAAACATTTGCGACGGCTAAAATGTTCTAGAGGAGCACTGAGCGTGGAACATCTTTGAATCAGTGCAGTTCGGGATGGCTGCGGGTAAACGACTTCCCTTGTTTGTGCCCACCCGCCAGCGTCGGGTCGATCGTGATGCCCGACAAAGAGCCCGCCGCGCTTCACTCAGGCGGGCTCTTTCATTGCGTGGACGTCAGCACGCTGATCTTGATGGCGACCTCGTCGCCGATCTTGATAGACTCCTTCGCCACGCCACGCGATGACTCTGGCGCGGCCGGCGGCTTAATCAAGCGTTTGCTGATGGAACATTCCGCCGACAGCGAAATTGGGGTGGTGCAGCGCTAAAGGGTGGTTTCGCGCCGCGATGTGTCGGGAAGAGACCTCGACCGACCAGAGAGCCCATCTTCCCCAGCGGGTTTGATGGGCTCTCACACACTTTCGTTCTTGTTTTAACTTTTGTTGGTGCTTGCCGCCGCTGCATGCAGTACCGCTAATATGCTTCGTCTGGCGAGCGAAGCCAAACCACTCTTGCCCGTCGGCTCCGGTCGGCGGGCTTTTTACCGCGGGGCTGACAGTGTCTCCAGGTGCCTCCCGCATATTGCGAGCTTTTCGTCGTAGCCCACCGAACTCGCGCTCCGCAGCCATCGCATTGTACCTTCTGATGGTTTTGAGCCATGAGCCCTTTTTTACCAATGTAAGTGAACAATTGGGGCACGTTAACGCGAGCTGCCTGTCGTACTTGCGCGTTTGACGGCAGCCTCTGCCATGGCCGGGGCGTCCTGAATGCTTGCCGCGCGCTTCGGCCAATGACAGCTGGCGGCGAGGTCGTGGAAGACTACCGCCACATCGGCCTGACGCTGCGCAGCCATCCGATCTCCTTCCTGCGCGAAGACCTTCGCCGTCGTCGCATCGTCTCCTGCGCCGAGGCGATACACGCGCGCGACGGCCGCTGGCTTGAGGCGGCAGGGATCGTGCTGGTTCGGCAGCGCCCGGGCTCGGCCAAGGGCGTGATGTTCATGACCCTCGAGGATGAGAGTGGCATCGCGAACCTCGTCGTCTGGGCGAAGGTGTTCGAGCAGCACCAGCGCACGGTATTGTCGGCAGGAATGGTCGCGGTGCGGGGCTGCATCCAGCGAGAAGGCGAAGTGGTTCACCTCGTCCCCAGGCGCATCGCCGATCTTTCCGCCGAACTGGCCAGCGTCGGCAAACGCGAGGGGAGCTTCCCCCTGCCGCATGCGCGCGGCGATGAGGTGCGCAATGGTGGTTCGGGACCCGATCCGCGCAATTGCCGCCCAAGGGGGCTGCGCAGCCGCGACATCTACATCCCGGATCTCCATATCGACAATATCAAGTTCAAGGCGCGGGATTTCAGGTGAACCGAATTTCTTGCCCGGCACAGGATCGCAAAACGACAAAAAGCGTTACAGGTCGGACGTCGTGAGGTCGCAGACATGAAACGGGGAGACGACAATGACAGACAACAAGTCGAAGCGAGGGGCAGCCGACCCGTCGGCAGGTCGCCGGCGGTGAAGGCTATGAGGTTGCCTACTTCGCCCGCAAGCACGGCATCAGCAAAGGGGAGGCCGAGGCGCTTATCAAGCGGGTTGGCAATGACGCGACAAGCTGAATGCAGCGGCGAGAAGCTGAAAAAGTAAGCCGCGCGTCGGCAATACCGCATCGGGCAATTCGGTTTGGTTAGAGTAAGTTCAAATGAACAAGTCAGCGTCACGTCCGCCAATCAAAGGATCCTCTGCTCGCGCTGCGACACCAGTCTCTCGCGGACAAGCTGAAGTCGCGCTGCCTGCGTTTAGGCCGGTCCAGCTCGCGAAACTGGTGGACACGGTTCCTTCGGGCGATCGCTGGATCCACGAGATGAAATACGATGGCTACCGCATTCTGGTCGCCGTGGGTGGCGGAGAGGCACGCGCCTACACGCGGTCCGGGCTGGACTGGTCTGACCGTTTTCCTTCGATCCTATCGGAGGCACGCAAACTCCAGGTTCGCTCCGCTCTGATCGATGGCGAGGCCGTAGTCATCGACGCCGAGGGACGATCGAGTTTTCAGGCGCTTCAGAACGCTTTGAAGGGCGCTCCCGCGAGCATCGACTATTATGCCTTCGACCTGCTCCAACTCGATGGGGACGACCTGAAGCGGGTTCCGCTCCTGGAGCGCAAGAAGAAGCTGGAGGCGATTCTGCCAGCGAGGAATCCTATCCTGCGCTACTCCGATCACATCCAGGGCCGCGGCGAAGAACTGCTGCACCGCTTCTGCGACGCCGGCCTCGAGGGCATAATCTCGAAGCTTGCGGATTCCGACTATGTCGCGGCGCGCGACGGGAGCTGGTTGAAGATCAAATGCATTAAGCGTCAGGAATTTGTGGTCGTCGGCTGGACCCCGTCAGACAAAGAGCGAGCGTTCCGGTCGCTGGTCCTTGGGGTCTATGACGGCGGAAAGCTGCGCTATGCCGGAAAGGTTGGGACGGGCTTTGACACGGCCGAGCTCGTCCGGCTGATGAAGATCATGGCGCCGCTCGAGCAGAGAACCGCCACGGTCGAAGCGCCACGCACCGAGGTTCGCGGCGCGCGCTGGCTCCGACCCAAGCTGGTCGCCGAGATCGCGTTTACCGAGATGACCAACGAAGGGACACTGCGCCATCCAAGCTATCTTGGCCTGCGCGAGGACAAGAAGCCGGAAGCGGTCGTGCTTGAAACGGAACGCCGCACAGAGACCGTGCCTCGACCGGCAAGGAGCGCGGTTGCTATCAGCAATCGCGGCCGTGTCATCTATCCCGAGTCCAATATCACCAAGGGACAGCTTGCCGACCACTACGCGGATGTCGCGACGATAATGCTTCCTTGGGCCGGCAACAGGCCGATAAGCCTTGTGCGGTGCCCGCAGGGCCGGGCGAAGAAATGCTTCTTCCAGAAGCATGATGGCGGCAGCTTCGGAGACAAGGTCCATCACGTCGGCATCATAGAAAAGGATGGTCACGAGGAGCCATACCTGTATGTCGACGACACCGAGGGGCTTGTGACCTGTGTCCAGATGGGAACGATCGAGTTCCATGGGTGGGGAGCGCGTATCGAAGACGTCGAGAAAGCCGATCGCCTCGTGTTTGACCTCGACCCTGACGAGGGCCTGGATTTCGAGGCGGTTCGCGCCGCCGCGTTCCAGTTCCGGGATATCCTCAAATCGCTTGGACTAACGACCTTCCCGATGTTGACAGGAGGCAAGGGCGTGCATGTGATCGCGCCGCTCACACCGCGGGCCGAATGGCCAGAGGTGAAGGCCTTCGCCTCCGGGCTTGCCCAGGCGGTCGCCCAGAGTGATCCCAGCCGCTTCACAGCGGTATTGTCGAAGGCCAAACGCAAGGGTCGGATCTTCGTCGACTATCTTCGCAATCAGCGCGGCGCAACGGCTATCATGCCTTACAGTGCAAGGTCACGACCCGGCGCACCGGTCGCAGCGCCAATCACCTGGTCGGAAATGAAGACAATAGACGCACCCTCCCATTTCCATGTTGGCGACGCGCCCGAGTTGAAGAAGCGCGCGGCGTCGAAGGCTCTCGCCGGATGGGGGCGGGCCGATCAGTCACTGCCGGACCTTTGATGCCATGAGGATCGCAACCTACAGCGTCAGAGTGGCGTCTTGGTCACCTTTTGACCATAGACCATGCTTTTCCGCTAACTCAACTAATCGACTCGCACCAAACCAAATCGTAGAGCTCTTGCCGCGTAAGCTTATTAGTCATCTTTGCCTCGTCTTCCGGGTGTGCCCTTCTCATCGTCGAAAGTGCCAAGCGCCTTACAGATGTCCGACGCAGCGAGGCCAGCCATACTTCTACTGGGGTTGTAACAAGCAAATCCGCGCCGTCTAAAAGGGCATAGCAAATTTCGCTCAATTGCGACGAGTGCCCAGCTCGGCAGCCCTAGGCAGACCACCACTGACCTCGTCTCAATCTGACGGATAAATCCAAGGGGTCGAACTCGACAGTTGCGGCTGCGCGATACCGGGCAGCGTTTCGTCGCCGATGTGAACCATGGTAGACGCCAGTTCTTGCGCCGCCGCTCTGCCAGCTTGTGCAACTCCATGGGCCTGAGCGTAGATAGGTCTGGCTGGCCCCTACGCCGCCGCGTATCGGCCACGAGCCGCTCAAATCCGTTGACCTTTGGGTAGTTGCGTAGAGCCTCTGGCTCGGTGTTTCCAAGGTGCCGCTTGAACTCATTCTGTCGGAGGAGCGGCGCTACGTCGCTGGTGAGCCTTATGCGGTAGTGCCAAGTGCCGCTTTAGTCAAAGGCTTGACCTTGAAAACGTTGAGAAATAACACATTCCGTGTGGAACTTGGCTCCCCAGGCCGGAGCCACCCCATCCTAAACAGGTCGCCGCACCCGACTTCCTGATCCGCGCCGCTGAAAGAGCACATAAGGCTGTCACCCTGGACGGGAAGCCATGGACGGCCCGACCAGAATGCCGCAGACGGCGGCACTGCTGCGCCACTGCCTCTTGGATCGGTGCGCACTTTCACCCTTCCTGGGTTCACGACCTAGGAATGTCCTCTTGTCAGCATTATGGACAAATGTCGTGCGGTGAAAAGTTCATCCGTTCAATGGCGTGGAACAATCCAATGGGCCGACCGTTCCCAGACAGACTTCAAACTAGGATTTCCTCCCGTTGCATAGACAAAACGAAACCCCTGTCGAGGCTTCGCAAACGTCTGGCGATTTGACTGGGGGTGAGACCGCTTTTGGCATTGCCAGGCAGATCCCCGATGATACCAAGTCGCGTCGCTTGGTCGTCGTCTCGAACCGACTTGGCAACCTACAAGACCTGGCGCAAGCCGGCGGGCTAGCAGTCGGGATTGCCGACGCGTTGGCTGACCGTGGAGGACTGTGGTTGGGCGCAAGCGCTGAGCATCAGGACTCGGTCGCGAGCGACGAACCGCTAATGCGTCTCGAACGTGTGGGCAAGATCGAAACAGCCGCGCTCACCCTGCCGCAGCGGGAGTATGCGTTGTACTACAACGGCTATGCCAACAGTACGCTGTGGCCGCTCTTCCACTACCGGCTCGATCTGGTGGATCACCGCAGCGAGTTCCTGGATGCTTATAGGCGGATCAATGCGCGATTCGCCAAGGCGCTCGCACGACTGTTGCCGGGCAACGACGACCTAATCTGGGTTCATGACTATCATCTTATCCCCTTGGCCGCCGAGTTGCGGCGGCTCGGATTCGCAAATCGAATTGGTTTTTTCCTGCACATACCGTTTCCTCCGCCGGATCTGTTTGTCGCCACACCCGACCACGAAGAACTCATCGATAATCTGCTTTGCTACGATGTGCTGGGTTTCCAGACCGAAACGGACGTAATGAATTTTCGACGCTCGGTGCAGGTGACAAATTCGACCACCTTCGACAGCAATGGCGCGGCGAAAGCCAATGGCCGTACCATCTTGGCGCGGAGCTTCCCAATAGGCATCGATGTCGACGCTTTTGCACGCATGGCGAACGAGGCGGCGGAAGATGTGCAGATTGATTCAATGCGCCGCCAGATTCTGGGTCTTAAGCAGATCATCGGCGTCGACCGGTTGGACTATTCCAAAGGGCTGCCCGGCCGCATGCAAGCTTTCGCCCGTCTTCTGGAAAGGTACCCCGAACACGAGCGGGCGGTGACCTATCTGCAGATCGCGTCGCCAACACGCGAAGACGTCGGCGCATATGCTGAAATACGGTCGCAGCTCGAGGCAACGGCCGGCTCCGTCAATGGGAAATACGCGGATTTGGCCTGGACCCCGATCCGCTACATCCACCGCGCCGTACCACGCTCGCGGCTAGCCGGGCTGTTGCGCGCCAGCCAGGTCGGTCTGGTCACGCCCCTGCGAGATGGAATGAATCTCGTCGCAAAGGAATATATAGCCGCCCAGGACCCAGCCAACCCTGGAGTGCTTGTTTTGTCGCGTTTTGCGGGCGCGGCTGAGGAGCTTGCCGAGTCGTTGATTGTGAATCCTTATGTCATCGATGAGGTCGCTGACGCGATCGCGAAAGCGCTGACGATGCCGATTGAGGAAAGAACTGCCAGGCACGGTGCCTTGCTTGCGCGTATTAGACGCAACGACGCGGCAGAATGGCGCCAGTCTTTTATTGATGCGCTGGCGGAACAGGGCTAACGCGCCCGCAGCAACAATTTGCGCTGCAGTACGGGGCTCGTGAAGCCTGGCTCATCTGCGGGGACCTCCTCGCCGGCATGGCTGGCCATCAAACCCTGTCTGGCCGACTACCCCGAGCCCTTGCTATGTTCGGCGTCAGCCGGTTTATCTGGTCGCAGCCGAAATTGGTGACGGTGGGCCTCGCCTCGGTCACGCCGATCAACCCGTTGACGGTCCTAGACATCCGAGCTTGGGACCGGTCGCCAACCTATTTTGCTCGTCATGTCGCAAGCAAGACGAGCCGACCGCCCACCCTTCCCCTCCTTCAACTGGCCCCCAACGGTCAGAAATCGAGGCCTGACCAGCATTGGGCCCGGCCAACTATGGGACGAACCGCGCGGGGACTATCACGTCGGTCTTGCGCCAGCACCTTCATATGGTTTTACATTCGGCTATCCAAAAGCAGCACAAGCTTCGATAATTGCGTTGCCTCGCCGTGAAATCTTCAAGCAAGGATAGGAGCGATGGTAATACTCTTACGCTAACATGCTGTTGACTCCGGTGCTGCGAGCGCGGAATTTTTGGTTAAGCTTCTTGAAACCGGAAAATAGCAAAACGACATCGCCGGAATGCGGCATCTGACGAACGGCACTGGACATCGCAGGGGAAAAAGGAAAACGAACTGATTGAGGGGTAATCGCGCAAATGCCCAGAAATCGTAAATTGGAACGCAACCAACCTCGCCGGCCGCAATGACCGGCCGGCGCTGAACCTGGTCTCCGCGGCAGTGGCTCCTTCGGCCGGTCGGAGCCGCTTTGAAGAACATAGCTGTCGAAATACGCCCGCGAGCCAGGACGCGCGGCATTGTTGAAATGGCGCTGCGATTGGCCACAGAATGATCGATTAGGAATTTGCAGATGACGATGGATAAGGCGGCAACCCAAACCAAGGCATTTGAGGCCGACGTCTCACGGCTTCTCCATATGATGGTTCACTCGGTCTACTCCGACCGGGACGTGTTCCTGCGCGAGTTGATTTCCAATGGCGCGGACGCCTGCGAGAAACTCCGCTTTGAGGCAATCAATCGCCCCGAACTGTTGGGCGACAATCCAAACCCTCGCATCACGATTTCTGCGGATCCTGACAAGAACCAGATTGTCGTGGAAGACAATGGCATCGGCATGACCCGCGACGAAATGGCTGACGCACTAGGTACGATCGCGAGGTCTGGCACGCGCGCCTTCATGGAGCGTGTGGAAGGTGGCAAGCAGATTGAGGACATGCAGCTCATCGGCCAGTTCGGTGTTGGCTTCTATTCCGCCTTCATGGTTGCTGACAAGGTCGAGGTCGTCAGCCGTCGTGCCGGCAGCAATGAGGCTTGGCGTTGGTCTTCCGACGGCAAGGGCAGCTACGAGATTTCGCCGGTCCCACTCACTGCGGCGCCGAATCGCGGCACACGCGTGGTGTTGCACCTGATGGCGAATGCGAATTCCTATACCACGCCTTACCGGCTGGAGGGGCTGGCGAAGTCGCACTCGGGCCACGTGCCGGTGCCTATCACCCTTGTCGAGAAGCCCGGCGCGGAGCCGCGTGACATCGCCGACGGCACCGCGCTGTGGATAAGACAAAAAAGCGAGATCAAGCCCGAGGAGTACACCGACTTCTATCGTGGCATATCAGGTCACTATGACGAGCCAGCCATTACGACCCATTTCCGGGCCGAAGGCCGGCAGGAATACGCCGTGCTGGCCTTCGTCCCCGGTTCACGCCCGTTCGATCTTTTCGACCAGAACCGCAAGGGCGACATGAAGCTCTATGTGCGCCGCGTTTTCATCACAGAGGAAGCCGATCTTGTGCCGCGCTATCTGCGCTTCGTGCGCGGTCTGGTCGATTCCGCCGATCTGCCGCTCAACGTCTCGCGCGAGATGATTCAGGAAAGCGCGCTGCTGGCCTCGCTTCGGAAGGGCGTGACGAACCGGATCCTGGGGGACCTAATCAAGCTGGCCGAGAACGATGCACAGGGCTATGCGAAGATTTGGGAGAACTTCGGAATTGTTCTCAAGGAAGGGATCTACGAGGACGTTGACCGACGCGAGCAGATGCTGAAACTGGCTCGTTTCCGATCGACCAAAGCAGGCGAAGAGTGGCGCAGCCTCGCTGACTATGTCGCTGCAATGAAGGAGGGGCAGAAGGCAATCTTCTTCATGACTGGCGACGATCGGACGCGGCTCGAAGCATCACCGCAGCTCGAGGGCTTCAACGCGCGTGGCATCGAGGTGCTGCTGCTGACCGATCCGGTCGATAGTTTCTGGGTAACAATCGCACCCGAGTTCGACGGCAGGCCGTTCAAGTCGGTTACGCAGGGCGCGACGGACCTTTCCGATGTTCCGTTGCTCGGCAATGTCATGAAACCGGATAGCGAGACCTCGTCGGAAGTGGCCGCGTTCCTTGCCCTGGTCAAGACCACCCTCGGGGACAAGGTTTCAGATGTAAAGGCTTCCGATCGGCTGACGGAGAGCGCGGTCTGCCTGGTCGCGCCGGAGCATGGCCCCGACCGGCAAATCGAACGGCTGCTCCAAGCCGCCGGCCGTCTCGAAAAGGCCGCAAAGCCAATCCTGGAAATCAATCCGCGGCATGAGCGCATTGCAGCCTTGGCGAAGCTCGGCGAAGAGGAACTCGCCTTCAAGATGGATGTGGCGCATCTGCTCTACGACGAAGCCCGCGTGCTCGACGGGGACAAGCCAGTAGACGCCAAGGCTTTTTCGGAAAGGCTCGCACGGGCCATCGAGCGAAGCCTCTCCCGAAATTGACGCCGGCCGGTTCCAGATGTTCTAGGACGCAAAGGTATTCCGTTTGGGAGGTCACCGTACTGATCGCATTTGAAGGCCTGCCCTCTGCCAAATACGAAAGACTGCAGCAAAACAGGAGTTCCAAAATTGCAGGAAGAGACCAACGACCCTATCGAAATCGTCCAGCTAACCACGCAGATCGTGTCATCCTATGTGAGCAACAACCCAGTCCCCGTTGCTGACCTGCCAGACCTGATTGCCTCAATACACTCATCGCTGGCTGGCATTGGCCGGCGCCCGGAGCCGGAACCACAGGTCCTGGTGCCCGCCGTGAATCCGAAGCGGTCGGTGCAGCCCGACTACATCATCAGTTTGGAAGATGGGCGTAGATTAAAGGCTATGAAAAGGTACCTGCGCGGGCTGGGCATGACGCCTGACGAGTACCGCACGAAGTGGGGCTTGGCCCGCGAATATCCGATGGTGGCGCCTAACTATGCTGCACGTCGGTCCGAGCTGGCAAAGGCGAGTGGCCTCGGGCGGAAGGCAGCACCCGTCGCGCCAGCCAACAATGCACCTGCGAAGCGGCGAACCAAAGCATAGTCTGTCGATTGCTACGTCTAGGATCAGCTAGCGCGCGCCGGCCTGAAAGGGACCGTCAGGCCGGCGATCTCAGGCAAGCACCGCAGGCGCCGGCCGTTTTTTCCTTCTCCTCAGGACTAAGCTGTATCTAGCCTTGAGCTGCCAACGGAAGCTACGTACGTAGAAGAAAGATGCCTAGCCATCGAGCAATCGCCAGTTCAGCTTGGCTACTATCGTAACTGCTCGACCTTTCGCGGACGCGGCTGGCTATCAATCCGCTGTACCAATTTCTAGGCCCATTGCAGACGGCTTAACTAAAACTGGGTACCCGGCAGCGGTGCCGAGGGCGCCCCATGACGCGAACTAAAAGAGCCTTGGCACGCGGGCGGCGCCAAGGCTCTATGGCATGTACGCTGTACCGGCATGACCTGACGTTAGCCTGCGCTTATGTTGTAAACGAACGGTGAACGACGCCTCACCGTTGTCTACCCCGAGCATGGGTAATTCACTCACTCACTCTCTCCAGCTGCCTTGTACCACCAATCGGCCCGAACCACACGTTGGGCCTAGCGGCTTGGTCGCAAGCTGCCTTCAGGCAGGCCGCCAGGCCTGACCGGCGGGCCGAAATGCGCGAATAAGGAGGATGCCTGGCAATGGCGCCGCGCTTCGAATACACAGGTTGCGTTGGCGTCGGGCAGACCGCCAGCTGGCCTTGCGCTGGACGAGCCACACCAGCATGGACGACATCGATCCGCCGCTCCGGGCAAAGCAGCAGCGCTCCGCGCCGCCTGGGATTGCTGGGCGATCGCAAAAGAAAAACCCGCCGACAAACGAAGTCGACGGGCTATCTTCCCTCAAATGTCGGCCTCCTTCCCGGATGGTCCGCCTGACCCAGGAAACAAGCACGCGACGGTCTTAGTCCAGGCCCGCCATCAGCGCTATTGCGTTGCGGCAACAGCACGCGAGATTCGCAGGCCAGCTAGGAAAGCTGTTTTCAAATCATTGGCAACATCGGACAATCTTAAACCGGCGAAATGCGGGCGGGCGACTTTCGGACCGTGGCGGCGAATTATTACGTTGTGCCAAGCCAGCCGCCTCGGCGGGAGGCCGGCGGCGAGCTGAAAAGAACCAAAGCGGAGAACGAAAGCTAGATGCTCGAGCCTTAATCGCCGACCTGGGTTCCGGCTTGCTCTCGACCCTTGTTGATTCGCAGTTCCCGCAATCGCGCTGTCTTAGCATTCCGATCCCTGCGCTCGGCTTCTAAAATCCTGCGGGCTTCACGATTCGCTCTTTCGATCTTTTCCTTATCAACATGTCGCTTTGCCAAGGCAACCTCCTCTGATTTCCGGCCGCAAAATTGCGCCCTCGTGAAAATGTTCCCGGCTTTTGCGCTGGGTGCCACCTCATTTGCTAAGGTCGCAGCAGTTGATGAAGGGAACGAGGCAACGCGTGGCCACAACGAGCCCGACAAACTTGCGCAAAGGCATGGACTGAACAGCCCAACGCGCGACGATGACCGTTGCGAGTATCCTTATTCGTCCGCAGCACGAAAAGAATATGCACGGCGGTCAGTTGATGTTGGGCGATCCGGCAACCGCTTTCGACTTCTTTGCAAACCGCATCGTGGATCGCCAAGGCGGCTGCGACGCCCTTGAGTGGCGGTGAAGCGTCTAGGGACGGCTTCCTCGCTAGGCAGTGCCGGCGACCGTCGACTCAGTGGACAGAGGCGGCGATCTCGACCGGCAGCAGCCCCGCGTGAGGTTTGCACATGGCCAACTGAGATCTGGCGACCACGAAACTTTAGCGGTGGACATTATTCGCCACAGGCGACTGGGAGCCCTTCAGTCGGAGGCGGCCCCGCCCAGCGACCCAGGATAGCCTGAGCACGATCTGCCACTGCCCCTTCTCCCAGGTTCGTTGCTGCCGGCCCGCGCGACAGCTCAAGCGATCGAGTCGGCGCTTCGGCGTGCTTCAAATTGTTCGTGTTCCCTTTGTGCGCGAAGTTGACGCTGCGATCGCTCATCCAACTCAATCGGCAAAATGCCGTTCAGTGCCACGTCTTGGCGCGCGGACCAAATGGGCGAGCCCTTTGGTTGCTGCGACGCGCGCACGCAGCGATAGTAGGACGCCGAAAATGTCAGGGTTGCCGCAACAAAGCCCACGGCGGCACGTTGCGCGTTCGTCCGGTTCAACCTCTCAGGAACGCGAGAATGCCGACATATTACGTCGAGGAAATGAAGGCGATTCCGTCACCGCAACACACATCGTCAAAGCGACCACACCTTTGCGAGCCGCTCGCGAAGCAACCGGACGAGAGGTTACGTGCGCACTAACGAGTATTTGGGTCCGTGTGACGGACGAAAAGCACGGTCACACCTTTGGGTACTGTTTCAGCTTGTAGGGCGTTGGTGAGCATCTTGAGATCTGCGATCAAGGCGGAACAGACCGACCGGTGGTTCGTTCTCGACGAATGACTTGGAGAGCACTTTGGTACATCTCACGCCTCAACTGTGCCGCGCCGCTCGGGCGCTTCTCAATTGGCCTCAGGTTCGACTCGCCGCCAAGGCGGAGCTAAGCGAGAGCACTGTCCGCGATTTTGAAAACGAAGTCCGAACGCCGCCGGCTCACATGCTTGCCCGAATGCGCCAGGCCCTGGAGGATGCCGGGCTTGTTTTCATCGCGGCACAAGTCGGGCAAGGCCCAGGCGTTCGCTTGAAGACGGCTGATCCCGCACGGCCCTCTCTCGCCGAAGGAGAGGCCGGTATAATCGCCAACAGCGAGATGTGATACGGCGGCAGCCAGCATAAGCCGCGAAGGCGAGCCCTGCCGTCCCGCTCCTACTCCCGTAGGGCGGCACCGCCCATCGCGGTGCCACCGCCGCCCGCCACTCAGTCGCGCCACGCCTCTACAGATCAATGGAACAAAATCCATGCATTGACGTTTCCGGCGCCGCCATAGTCACCATCGAGGCGTCCAAAATGCCAATCCCTCACGATTTGCAAGATTCGTATCTGACGATTGCGTGCACAAGATGCGAGCAGCCAATCAATCGCAAAGGCTCATGGTTCAAAGTCATAGCTACATTCAGGTGCCCTGCCTGCAACACCGAAATGCGCCTTGGCTATGATGACAAGTTACGTATATTTGAGAGCTACAAGCATTTGGCAGGAGACCCTTCGGACACTGACGCCTGATGGCCCCGGATACTCTGAGCAAGCCGCGTGCAGCTTTCAGCCTTCGAGGGGGCGGACAGCCGTTATTGCAACAACGCGGCTTCACCTCTAGCACCCACGCACGACTACGTAGGTGCCGCAGACACGAGGATCTCGAATCAAGAACCTCCGGAACCTTTCGGGAGCGGCCAGCCCGGTCGAAGGCCGCCGTAAACGCACGACGAGCGCGGTCGAAGCCGCACGCGGCGACAATCGCCCGCTGGCTTCAGTCGGCGGCTTTTAGCACTCGGGTGCCTTCGCCCATGCAAGGAGACTTCGCGCTTCGTCGCCTGGCGAGCGGGCTCTCAACGGAGTGCTCGTGTTGGTGTGGCTGACCGTGACGATGTCACCGTCCGTTTCCTCGGCGTAGGCATGAGCGCTCCTTAGGGTTTCAGCCGATGCCGAATGTTAGGGCGATTGCTTCGTAGTATCCCTCTGCCGCTTTTCGCTTCGGCCGTGTCACGATCGGGTAGTCAAGTGGAACCTAATATGCGCCTATTGCTTATCGCATAATGAGCACGCGTGGCCTCAATTTCTTCAATAGATGGATGTCAGCACATCTGCCAAATGCGACTACGGATGACCCCGCCGCGGTGGCCGACTTGGCAGGTGAAATGATGAAGGCAGCCGAGCGGGAAGGCATCCCTGCCAACGAAATTAATGAGGAAGTTAGCGTATTCGAATTGGTGTTCGAGGCCATGCAGCACCGCGAAGGCAGCTCCACTCAGGGCGACCAGACGGTTCGGGCCCTGCTTGCGGGGCGCTTGGCTAGGGAAGCTCAAATTACGGAGGAGCAAGCTAGAGAGCTAATCAACCTGGTTGGAACGGACTGGAGTTCCCTCCTCCGAGAAGCACATTTTCTTAAAGAGCGAGACCTATGAGCCAACGAGGTGCCGCGTTCTATGGCGCATGGATCGCTCACAACGTGCTGCGAGGAAGCGTCGGTGCCGACATCATTTCAGTGGCGGACTTGACGGCCAAGCTTTTCGCTGATGCGAAGGCCGCAGGTCTCTCCGAGTATGAAATTGAGGAGGAAGTTGGCAGCGCGTACGAGGCGATACTCTCAGTGATTGTGGGCGGGTTGGACATCAATAAATCTGGCCGACGCGACTAGGACCCTCCTTCTTGGATGGCGTCAGTATTGCCCGCTGATGGCCTTGTGGCGTTGCAAATTCCTACCCCGCCAACCGCACTCGACCTATCGCAGGCCGACGATTTTCTAGTCGCTGATAGGAATTTTCGCCACGCCTGCTAACACTGGGCGTCATTCGTATTGTAAGAGCCTGCTCACGGAACATTAGGCCGACAGCGAGATTGGAGTCGTGCGGCACGTAAGGATGGTTCGGGCCGCGATGCGTCGGGACTGGACATCCCGATCAGAGAGAGCCCATCGCCTCGTGGTGGGCTCTCACTATTTGAGTTCTGGTGCGTACCGCCCCTCCCCGGTAGCGTTAACATGCTTTGCTCTTGATGGGCGAAGCCAAACCCTCTTGCGTCATAATTTATTTTCGGCTGAAGCGGCGGGGTTGAAGTCGTGAGTGTATAGTCCCTCCGGCTCTAATTAACGTTGATCCGCCCTTCGCAGGGAACCCAAGTGCGGAGATTTCTTGCCATGAACAACGGACGTTAGCGGTTGAGCGTCTTTCGAAAAATTTAGGGAAATGCTTGATCTTGATATTTGAAAGGCCGTTACGACGGTGGCGGTCGATAACATTATTTAAATCGCCCGAAGCCAAAAGCGGTTATCCATTTGCTTGATCGCCTCGCCATTGATGAAAGAATTCTGAAAATCATGCAGAAGGGGCATCGATGCGCCCTAGACCACATCAGCAATCTCCGATATACCGACCGCAGCGTTGGGGTCTTGATACTGTTCTGGCGGGGCAGAGTTCAAGAAAGATACGCGGCCCGCTGGCTTCGGTCGGCGGGTTTTTTATTTGAGGCCGCGCCTGCTCAGTGCTTGATAAGCGTATCCCGTGCATCGAGTTCCGGCTGGCTTAGGTCCTTGCCGCCCGATATGACGACAAGCGCGGTTTCGATAATGTGAGTGATGTGCTTCGATACCGCCGGATCGCAAGTGTTGCTCTCGACGAATCGTCACCAGTCCCAACTGTCGGAGAATGGCCAAGTGGTGAGAGAGAGCGTTCTGTTTCAGCCCAACCCGCTTTGCCAACTCATTCACCGAAATCTCATCTCCTGTGGCCAGATTACTCAAGACCAAAAGCCTTTTATCGTTGCCCATAGCTGCGAAAATATCCACAGCCGATTCCAGGTGCGGTATCAATTGCTCCGGTGTCAAAATCGCCTAGCCCTTGGGTTCAGAGGCACGCGTACCGCAGCCTCAGTCGCTGTAGATAGGGAAGGTTTTCCGACCGCATTCGCAATGGCTAAAATGTTCCGTCGCTGCGCTGGCTCAATTCTGTATGTCCTTGGATACCTCATCCAACATCCTCAGCGCGGCACTCTTTTCAGAACGCTGCACCAAGCCCTGACCGAGGGCTGCCGCCTTAAACGCCGAGAAAGCGACAGACGGTTTGCAGATGCCATCTTTGGCTGAAGCGATCAGCCGGCATGCGTCCTTGTAGGCTGTGGCCTGCTTGTTTCGCCATTGACCTTTAAGCGCGATCTCGGCATCGCAGATCGATGAAACCGACATGGTTTTGCCGTCTATGAGCTTGATGAAAAGCGGTAAAAAGTCACCCATCATCCGGCCTCGTAATCGTCGAGACCGTCAGAACGTTGCAACGAAACTTTGGTTTCCGAAAAATTTGAACGGATGGTTGAGTCGGTTCGCGAAAAGGCATTTCGGTGCAGTGTGGCGCAACTGCAACGTGCGGCGGGTTTTGCGGTGTTGGGTCTCCTGTTTTGGTGCTCAATAAAACAATTCAACGTTTGCTGACGAGGCAGATCGCTGCTCAACTCCCATTCGAACCAACGTTTTGCCGAGTGTCCAGACCGATGTCGTCACCGTCGCCATGGACGGCGTCTCGATCCCAGTCGTTGGTCTTGTCCGGCGTTTTCACGGCGGCCTCTCGCTTGTCCCTGTCTCTATCCTTTCGAGGGGGCCGCCCTGGCATGTCGCGCGACGATTTGGATACCATGACAGTCTACTCCTTCGGGTAGATCTCGCCTTCCCGAAACATTGTCAGGCGATTTGAGTTCCCTTCGCGCTTCGAAGAACGTGCCAGATAGCATTGATGTCAACTACGTCCTGCACCACGCGATCGTGGAGAGTTGAGACGCTCACCGGCTCATTATCGTCAACTTGTGCATTGCAACATTCTAATGTTGCGGATGCTAATTGAGTGCTGTACGTTTTGCCTAAGTAGCGTCAGGAGCGCGTCCCATGGCAGTGCGCGAAGTCTGGTTGGATTCCGCCAAAGGCATCGGGATACTTCTCGTAGTCGCTGCGCACATCACGACCGAAGGATCGAAATCCTGGGAGCCAGCTTTCACCCAGGCCGTTTTCCTTTTCCACATGCCGCTGTTTTTCGTCATCTCAGGCTACCTGTTTCGGCCTGTTAGCCGAAACGATCTGTTCTGGAAGAAGGTTGGCGGGCTCCTCATACCTTATGGCGCGTTTCTCATTGCCCTGACCGTAGCGGTCCTCCTGCGCAGGATGGCCCTTCACGATACGCCAGCTCCTTGGGAACTCCGCTCGATGGCTAGCGATGCTCTCTTCGGAGGCATGCATCTGGTCAGAGACTTCGGAGTGTTTTGGTTCATTCCCTGTCTCTTCGTCACCCAATTGCTTTACAACGAAATCATTGGGCTGACGTCACGTCCGGACCATCCAGGCGCCATTGCGTGCATGGTGTCCAGCACTTTGTTGGCGTACGCCATTTCCACGTTTTGGCCGCAGAATTTTTCGCCTTGGGCCATCGCCGCCGTGCCACTCGCGTTGCCTTGCTATTGGTTCGGGCATCTTCTGCGCACCAATCAGTTCCGTTTTGTTGTGCAACTCGCCTTCGTAGTCGTTGTCTGCTTGGCAGCCGTGATTGCAAAAGCGAACGGACTCAATCTCGAATTCAACATGAAGTACTCCATCTTTGGCCCGCCGCTCCTTGGCCTCCTGCTGGCCCTTTCGCTATCGCTAGCATTCCTGTCAGGAGTTCGGGTTCTCACCGCGCAATCAAAGGTCGGCATCGGGCTTGCGTCGCTGGGCGAAGCATCCTTGGTAATCATGTTTCTCCACCAGTTCGTCCACTATTCGCTTCGTGATTTCGGGGTGACGAGCGACGTCCTCCTCTTGCTCGTGACGGTGAGCGCCTCGTACGCTTCCTACCTCGTGTTAAAGCGATCGCCAACTCTAGCGCCCTGGTTTCTGGGAACAGGTACTGGCCTGAGTGGGCGGCTTCTGGGAAGGGTGCGCCATTCACTTTCGTGGCGTATCACCGAATATGTCTCGCCCATGTTGGATTCCATAGCGAGGCTACTTGCGACCCTGCTTGTGCACACGCGCTGGTTGATACGGCGCGAAGGCCGCGCAAGTGGTTTGTCGGGTGAACTGATCGTATCTTTAACGTCTTATCCCCCGCGCTTTCCGACCTTGGCCCTGACCATCAAGTGCCTTTTAACGCAGACAGTCCGGGCGGACAGGACGATCCTATGGATTGCGGCCAGGGATCTCGCCTTGCTACCGTCGTCCGTGACCGATTTGAAAGCGGACGGTCTTGAAATTCGGCTCGCCAAGGACACCCGCTCCTACAAGAAAATCATTCCGGCGCTGGTTGAGTTTCCGCAGGCCTATCTCGTAACCGCGGACGATGACGTCTATTACTCCAGCCGCTGGCTCTCAGCGCTCGTCACGAGAGCCAAGGAATTCCTTGGCGAGCCGACGATAGTGTGTCATCGCGCACACTCGATCACCTATGACATAGCGGGCAAAATCCAGCCTTACACCATGTGGGATCCGGCCGTCAGGGACGACACAAAAATGCTTTTTCCTACCGGCGTTGGGGGCGTCCTTTACTCCCCCAATTCACTCGCTCCCGAGGTGGTCGAGGAGAGCCAGTTCATGAGGCTCTGCCCGCATGCCGATGACGTGTGGCTTTTCTGGATGGGCCTGCGCGCCGGTAGCAGATACTTGAAAGCGAGCACTAATTGGGCTCCAATTGCATGGACCGGCACACAAACTGCCGCCCTCCACGTGAGCAATGTGGCCGGTAACGGCAACGATGCCCAAATCGAAAACATGGTGCGCGTCTACGGCTCCCCTACACAGATTGCGGTGCGGCGTAACCAGTCCGGCCAACCCAACGGAAATCAAGGTAGGCTTGATAATCTGCCCGGCGGGTTACAGGGGAGGATTTGCCCTGATCAAATCATCGCGAAAATTCAGGACGGCCTTGCCGATCGGGGAATGTTGACAAGTGACGAATGCCGGAGCCTGCTCGATCGAGTGGTGGGTAAGGGTGGATCGGATGATCCGCAAAGCCGACGTAGGGGCGACTAATCCCTCTTCGCGCACGAACAGTATGTGGGCGCCGCTCTCACTTGAGCCATCGAGGGAAATCGGGGCGATCATGATCGCTACGCTCTTCATGCACCTGACCGGCACATTGCCGCGGATGGCCGTAGGGACTACCGGACTTTGGCTCGCCATCTTGTTCGGCTTGACGCTGATTGGCCCATAGGCAGCCGAGATAGGCAGGCCGTGATTCACCGCCTGCTTCCCAGGGCCTCGTTATGAGAGGCTATGCCTGGCAGAACCGAGCCAATCATCTTGGCCGCGCGTATCGGCTTGCTGCAATGTATTAGCTGCCATCCCGTTCGTGGCGGCTAGGCGTGGGGATGCCAGCAACCGGATCAGAAACTATCACGCATCCGAAACGCAGCTTGGTTTCATAGCAAGCTGGAACACTTGGGCGAGTTCTGTACCTTTCTGAAATGCGCGAATGTTGCATCCGTGCCCCTCCTCGGCGATCGACGGATGAAGCATGCAAGGCGAACTTCAATCGCGCGTAGCCACTCGGCGCGGGCAGTCACAAGCCTTTGACACGAAAAGCTCATAGGCGCTGCAACCTAACGAGGCTCGCGGACACGAGTTCAGTTCCTTCGTCGTCAGCATGAGCAAGGGACTGCCTGCATACGAGAGCAAGTCGTTCGGCAGCCTCCCGTGAAAGCCCAACAAGAATTTTCCCATCTCTTTCGGCCGGCACGCCGGCGACCTCATCGTAGACCAGCCATTGATCGGCTGGGTCCATAAAGACGACATACCTCACTCACGCGCTCCCTTCACATTAGCGCGTTCTAATCTGGCGCGGCGCACATTGTTCCATGCCGCCATGTAGGCGCGGCTCGACGAGCGATCTGCCGGCTATCGCCAGCCGTGGCGGCTGGCTACGGTTCAGTTCCCAGCCTTGCTGCCTCGGGAGCGAAACTCCTTATAAGCGAGCCCATCCTCCTGGCAGGTCCCATGCGCTGCTCACGATCATACCGCTATAACTTTTGTTGGTGCACATTCCAGCTTCATGCGGTAGCTTTAATGTGCTTTGTCACCTTCGGGCAAAGCCAACCTCTTTTGCCCGTCGGCTACGGTCGGCGGGCTTTTTATCATCCCCCGGCATCATCCCCCGGCTAGGGGGCCCATGGCGCGATAACTTCGTCATGAAGCGGTCCCATAGGCTGAAGACGGGTTCGAAGACATGGCCATTCGTTTGCCAATCCAAACGGTTTCACGGTGCGAGGAGAGTGCTGTGCGCGAGCAGAGGGCGCTTCCAAGGTTCTTTGTCATCAGCTCTTGAAGGGCGCTGATGCTTCAGAGCGAATACCCTCTTTGGCCCCAACTGGAGCTATGAAGTGACCATCAAACGGCCAACGGCAACGTATCTCTGCCTAGCGGTCTTTGAGGGACGAGGCTTGAAGCTGTGCCACCTTGTCGATCATCGCCAGCACCGCCTGCGCGTTGCTGTGGTGAGCCATGTGCCCGGAACGAGGGATTATATGGATCAGCGACCCTACTATCTCGGCATGCAAGCGCTCCGCGTTGGCGCGCGCGTCGAAAAGCCGGTCCTCCGCTCCAGCGACAATGCCGGTGGGGACATCGATGTCGCCAAAGCTGGGCTTCGTCAACAGCGCCGAACCGAGCATTAAGACAGACTCCGCGCAGACCGAGCGCAATTGAGACGGGCGGCTGGCGACTTCCCGTGTTCTTGCTGAAAAAACATCAGAGATCGGCCCGGGCCGGAAGATGGCTCGCATTGCTGATGCCCAGCCGAGCCTTACCGCGATCGGCAAGAAGGTGTGACGGAATACCGTACCGAGCACCGGCAGAGTAGGTAGCGCTGCGAGGGCGAGAGCCAGTCTCGGCGCTGGATAGTAGTAACCGGAGACGAGGATCAGCCCGGCGACTGACCCCGGATGCCTTCGAGCCATCTCAAGCGCGACCCAAGCACCCCAGGAATGTCCGAGCACGAGGTATCGGCGAATGCCGAGGCGGCCTGCGGCTTCATGAAAAAGATCAGCTTGCTCGCGCGCGGACCAGCGCTTGGAAGCCGGTCTTGAGCTTCCACCGAAGCCAGGCCTGTCGAAGGCGATAACCCGGTGCTTGGTACTCGCCTGGGCAATGATGCCGCTGATGGAGAAATCCTCCGCAACCGAGCCATTGCCATGCATCAGGAACAACGGAAGCCCGGTGCCTTCCTCTATGAAGCGGAGATCAACTCCACTAATCCGTATGGTGCGCTCCGTCGAAGGAATCATGGCCCTTTTGGCGCGCTCGTTGTTGTAAGCGGCCAGCGCCAACCCAGTAGCTGCCAGCAGCGCCGACAGCTTTGCTCGATTTGAAATCATACCAGTCTCCGCATGATCGCACCAAACAGGCGCGTCAGAGCGCAGGATCGCCACCCATGCCGGCCGGACAAGCGATTGACCGGAAAAGAGAGCGCGGTGTCAAATCGTGTCAATCGTGCCCCTTTTTCGAAAGGCCTTAAGTGGCGTGGCTTCTCAGAAAGGTAAGAGGGCTGGATCATTTTGCCATTTCGCCGGTTAGGCAGCGTGGCCGCTCCCGGCTGGTTAGTTACGATGGCCTGCGGGTTTTGGTGCGCAGTGAGCGTGAGGTGAAAATGGGTAAACGGAAGTTGCAATTGGGGAATGATGTGCTGCAGCGGGCAAGCGCCGGTGTGCGTTCCGAGGCAAGCTACTTTGCCCGCAGGTGTGGATTGACCACGGAAGAAGCGGTAGCACTGATGCTCGCGGACAACACTCTAATCGAAGGACCTGTCGCTCCGAATAAGCCGTCAGAACACAGTCGAAAAGCGCGAGATGAATGATCCTAATGGATCATCGTCGTAGCGTTGCTTGTTTAAGAAAAACCTACCGGCGCCGGATCGGCCCGAATTTACTCTCCTTGCCGTTTGCGGTGAGCACCTTGAGAACATCGGTGAGGTCATCGCCTGCCACCGGCTTCTGTAGCACCCGGACGGCGGCGAATCTGGCCGGGATTTCGGATGTCCCGTAGCCTGTGACAAAAGCGAACGGAATGCTCTTGTCCTGCAGACACTCTGCGATCCGATAACTCGTCTCTCCGTTGAGCTGTATGTCGAGAAGCGCGGCATCGAGGATGCGTGGTCCTCGGCGATCAGCCACTGGTCTTCCACGATAAGGATACGCGGCGCGGCTGCCAAGCTCAGGCCCTCCGGTCCAGCGGAACGACGATGCGTACTCTCAAACCCCCCGGGTCGAAAAAGGTTTCCGCGGTGCCGCCCAGCCGGTATTCGATCTCGCCCTTCACCAGCGACAGGCCGAAGCCGACATGTTTCGGCTCGACGAGCGGCGGCCCATCGACCTCCTTCCAGTTGAAGCCAAGGGTTTGATCGCGTAGCGACCATTCGATATCAACCTTGCCGCTTTGTTCACCGAGGGAGCCGTACTTGGCTGCATTCGTTGCGAGTTCATGTATCACCATGCCGAGCGACAAGGTTTGCTGAGGATTGAGCTTGATCGACGGGCCGGAGAGCGAAAAACGTTGCGCGTCGAATGGTGCGACTTGCTGGCCAAGCAGTTCCTCGATCGAGACCTCCGTCCAGTTCTCGCGCGACAGCATCCCATAAGCGCGGGACATGGCGTCCAGGCGGCCAAGCAGTGCCGTCGCGAAGTCCTCCTTGGTCGCAGACGTATCGAGCGTGCGGTTTGTAATGCTGGTTACGACCGCCAGCATGTTTTTGACGCGGTGGTTCAACTCCGAAATTAGCACTTTCTGGTGCTCCTCGGCTTCCGCCAGTGGCGTGACGTCGACGAGGGTCACCACCACGCCTCGTATGCGCGCGCTCTTGTCGCGATAGGGAGTGAGCCGGACCATGTGGTAGTTGCCTCGCGTATCACGCGCGAGATGGTGGGTGAACGGCTGCCCTGTGGCGAAAACCTTCTCGATGTGGTCGCGCATTTCGGGATAGTCGAGCTGACTGGAAAGCTCAGTCAGCGGGCGGCCGACATCGGCTTGGCGCAGATTGAAGTACGATGAAGCCGCCGGTGTGAAGCTGCGTATCACCAGATCTCGGTCCAGGAACACCGTTGCGATATCGGTGCTTTCGAACAGGTTCTTCAGATCGCTGTTGGCGTGATCTAGTTCCTCGATCTTGCCAGACAGCTCGGCGTTGATGGTGTTCAGCTCCTCGTTGAGGGACTGCATCTCCTCCTTTGAAGCCTCCAACTCCTCGTTGGTCGACTGTGCCTCCTCGTTGACGGAGACGAGCTCCTCATTGGAGGACTTCACTTCCTCCAATGCCGTCTCGTACTCCTCGATGGTCGATTGCAGACGCTCCCGGGTTTCGCGCAAGTCACGCTCGAGATGGACCAGGTCCTCGGGGGAGCTGCCGCCAAGCTCGGTTTCTGATTTGTCGCGGGTTGGGCCGATCGACTGGAAGAGTACAAGGTAGAACGGCTCGCCGCCGCCGTTGTCCGGCAGAGGCTCGACCGTGATGTTGACGAGCTGGACGCGATCGTCCTCGCCGTCAACGACCGCGTTCTCTCGCAACGCGAGCCGGCGCGTCGTCACGGCTTCGCGCAGTGCCGCGCGCAAGTCCAGCCGCAGACCGCGCCGAGCCATGCCGAAGACGTTGCGGCTCGGTACGCCCTGGGGCGGTTCGAGATAGCGCCCGGTACGCGCCGAATAGTACACGACGTCGCCTTCCGCATTGACCACGACATGCGGTGGCGCGTGGCGCTCCAGAACCTGGGATTCGACGGATTGCCGCAGCGGATGGCTTGCGAGTTCGACTGTTTTGCCTGGTCGCACATCCGGCAGGAATGACGCGCCGCGGCCGCTTTGACCAACAAGCAGCGGTAAACGCGCCCTTGGCAATACACCTTGGCGCGCCCTAAAGACACGTTGCTTCTTGTCAATGGCTACGAACAGATCCGAGTGCTGGCCGATGCTTTCTGATGTACCGAGGAAGAGGTAGCCAGAGGGTTTCAGCGCGTAGTGAAAGATCGGGATGACCCTGTTCTGGATATTCGGGCCGAAATAGATGAGCAGATTGCGGCAAGAGACCAAGTCCATGCGCGAAAAGGGCGGATCCTTGATGACGCTGTGCGGCGAGAAGATGCACAGTTCGCGCACCTCGCTGGTCAGCAAGAAGCTCTCGCCTTCGCTGGTGAAGAATCGCTGCCGCCTTTCCGGGGAGACCCCGTCGAGCATGCCGACCGGATAGCGGGCCGAGCGTGCAACAGTGAGCGCTGACTCATCTATATCGGTGGCAAAGATCTGGATTTTGGGCACGGCCGCGAGCGTGTCCATGTGTTCGCGCAAAAGCATGCCTATGGAATAGACTTCCTCTCCGGTGGCGCAGCCCGGCACCCATATTCTGATCGTGTCTGACGCCGACTTGCCTTCGAACAGCTTCGGCACGACTTGTTTCTCTAAAAACCCGAACGCGTCGGCGTCGCGAAAGAAGTTCGTGACGTTGATCAGCAGGTCGCGAAAGAGCGCCGTCACTTCGCGCGGGTCGGTGCGCAGCAGGTCGATATAGCCCGAAAGCGATGCCATCTGGCCGATCTGCATGCGTCGTTTGAGCCGGCGTATGAAGGTCTTGGTCTTGTAGCCGGAAAAGTCGTGCCCGGAGTGGGAGCGCAGGAGCTCGTAGATTTCCGTGCGCGCCTGGTCGATGTTGCCGGACGCGCCCTCGCTTATTTCGCTGAGCCTTTCGATCCTGTCAAAGCCCCGGGCGAAGGCTATCAGCTTCTCGCCCATTTCCTCCGCGGACACGGCCATGTCGACGACGCCGCTGGCGATCGCGCTCTGCGGCATGTCGGGGTTGCGCGGGCCTGAGCCGTCGCCGGCTTGCGCCAGCACGAAGCCGCCATGTTCCTTGATCATCTTGGCGCCGAGCGTTCCGTCGCCGTCACCGCCCGATAGGACGATGCCGACGGCATACTCGCCCTGGTCTTCGGCCAACGAACTGAAAAAGATGTCTATCGGTTTGCGCTCGCGGCTCGCCGCGGTCGGTCGCCGCAGGTGCAACTTGCCGCCGTCAATCGTCAGGATGGCATTTTGCGGCATCACATAGACTCTGTCCGGCTCGACCTCCATTGCGTCCTCGGCGACCGTTACGGGCATTGCTGTGTAGCGCCCGACCACGTCGTGCAGCAAGCTCTCGCGCTCAGGACTAAGATGGGTCACGACGACGAAGGCCATTCCAGGCGCGTCCGGCAGACCCCTGAAAAGGCTTTCCATAGCGGGAATACCGCCAGCCGAAGCGCCGATTCCGACGATCGGCAATCTTAAATTCTGCGACACCGACCTTCTCCGAATGCTGCGCCATTGCCAGTAAGGCGGCAAAGGCGTTTGACCACGCGGCTCCGGCGAGCGAAACCTACCAGAACGCCGCTGCGTCAAGCCTTCAGATCAGCAGCGGCCGTATTTGTGCAAGGTCGCGAAAACCGCGAGCGGCGTTCTTTTTCAAGCCACCATCGAGCGCACACATCAACTCAATCGCTCGTGCGTCTGAACAACGTCCTTAGCACTTCGGCTTCATCTCGCTCAACCCTGCGCATGACGTCCGATCTGCTTCGCGAACCATGCTCCCGGCGATCAACGGCTGCAAGGCAGTGTTCGGCAATCAGCTATAAACCTTCCGCGTCACGGGCGGGAACAACATGAAATAAGCGACGTTGAGCAGTGTTCGACGAAAAATTGAATCTTTCCGACGCTACACCGTGCCTAGAGGAACGGAAGGCGGCGGGATGGTTGGGTACCCAACAGGTAAGCTGGCATGACAGCGGCCGGTAACGGAGTCGAAGTGGAACTTCTGGCGCGAACCAAGATCCTGATTGTCGAAGACGAGTTCCTCGTCGCCGACGACATTGCGCGCTATTTCGCCGGATTGGGTGCGAGTATACTCGGACCGGTCTCGACTGTCGTCCAGGCACAATCCCTTGTCGAATGCGCCGACGCGGCTGTCTTGGACATTGACCTGAACGGCACGTCTGTGTTCCCGATCGCAGATCGTCTGTCGCAGCGCGGCATCCCATTCGTCTTCTTCAGCGCATATGACCGTAACGTTATTCCGTCCCGACTCGACCATATAACCAGCCTAATGAAGCCGGTCGATCGGCGAAAAATCATTGCGGCTCTTTTTCCCGAAAACTCTCCGTCTCCGCGGGAACGGCTGGACGAACCTCTTGATGTGTTGGCGTTGCTGCCAAAATTGCGACTAGCGGCGCGTCTTATGCTTCCAGATGCAAACGCCGCCGACCGGCTGGTTGAAATGACGCTTGAACTCGCCATCCGCGAAGTTGCCGATCGTCCTGAAGAGATGTCCACCGAGCAATGGCTGAACACCATTCTGAAACGTATTGCAGGCAGCGCGGCCGGCCTGCTGAATTGAGGCGCTTCCGAGCGCAGTCCTGATCACACGCGCTATGTTGAGTGCGCGAAGAATCCTTTTCCTCAACCAAGCTAGTGTCTTACTTCCATTGATGATTCTGCGGACACCTCCGGCGGCCCAGCCGGCCTGCATCGTGGCGCTATAACACCTGCAGACAATCTCGTGCAGTTGCCAATCGGAGCAGTTTGAAGGAGCGTTTGGCCTCTCCGTACGTATCCGATTGCATACTTACGCCTGCAGCATCGGATAGTCGAAGGCGACCGTGATTGCCGACCCGTCCGCGCGCGCTTCCTCCCGGAGGGACGGGTGCAAACACTGCTCAGTGCCGGTGAATCCGATCAGCCCCCGGTGAGATCGCCCAATACCGATGGCCTGCCGCCTCCGCGCCGAGATGCTGAAGACAGCGATACCGGCGCCAGGCCGACGGTTCCCAAAACCGCCGGCGCGAACGAAGCGGCAGCGTCTAACCGCGTGGCCAACCGCAACGCCGGCCGCAGGCGACACGCGGCCCTGACGCCGCGGCCGACCTGTGAACCGATCGACCAAGAAGGAGCCAGTGCTGCATCAGCACCGGGTCGAGTAGCGCCTCAGTTAGTGGTGCGGCGGCGCTCGACGAATTTTTTGAAGCGGCTTTTTCCACCGCCTCCGGCCTCGTCTTGATGCAGGAAAGCGAGATCATTTTCGTCAAAGATCAAAAGCTCGTCCCACTCGATCGGTTCGAGCGCGTCTTCAGGTTGGCCGAAATCGATCCGGAGGATGCCACCCTTGTCGCCGGTACGCACAACGGATGGGTGGCCGTCGCCCTCTTCCACCCATTTGCGATTTCGTCGTGATTGGTGGTCGTCTTCGCTTCGAACATCGATTTCCCTTTCTCACCGTCGGTCCATGAGCAGCCTAACGCGAAGCGGCAATGTTCCAAGGCATCGCGCCCAGACCAGCGCCCCGCCCGCGCGTCAGCGATAGGAACTTTGATGAAGCGTCGGAACAAACCTTTTGCCCCGCAGTTCGGGGCGCCAAAGCCAAATTCAGCCAAAGCAAACCTGCAAGGAGTCATCGTGAGGCATATTGGTACGGTAGGCTGCGGCTTCATTGGCCGAACATGGCTATGAGGTAAGCACTCTGGATGCGCTGCTCTTAAGCAGGTGCAGCGGCTCATTGCATTCGCGGAAGTTAATGGGCCGCGATCGCGGATTTAGATTGCTGTGAACAATCGCGTCGGACAGGTCCTTTCGCCGAGAGCACATTTGCAAAATCCGGCCGTCTGTGGTGAGTGGCGAAGAGACTATCATTTGTTAAGAGTAACCCGATGGCTCGAACCGGCCCGCGTAACCTCGCTACCCAAGCTGGCTTGGGCCTGGACAGCGAGATTGCATCATTGTTGAGCGCCATCGAGCAGGAGAAGGTTCCTGACCGCCTGACTCAACTTGCCATCGAATTACAGAATGCGCTGGTTCAGAAGCGGCGCAAGGAAACCACGAACTGATGTCTGGCTAGCCTTCACCGGCGGCTGAATCCCAGTGGTCCTCGGCGAGCGGATGATGTCTCTCCACAAGGGCTTGCGATGACGACTCTCCAAGAGATTCCAGCACGCCGGCCCGCGCCCGGTTGAGCCGGCTTTTCACAGTTCCGACCGCGCACCCGCAAATCTCGGCCGTCTCTTCATAGCTGACGCCCAGGACGCCGATCAGCATCAGGACCTCGCGCTGGTGCGCCGGCAGCTTCTGGATCGCTTGGTGAACTTCTCTGCTTTGCATTGACCAGTCCTGTGACGCTTCCGAAACAGGGCGGCCGGAGGCGCAGCCGACCAAACCGGGCGCTTCGCGCGCTGCCGCCTTAACGCGCGTGTAGTGGGTGTTGCGCATGATCGTGAAGAGCCAGGACTTCATGCGCGTGCCCGGTTCGAATTTATCGAGATTTGCAAGACCCTTGGTCAAGGTTTCCTGCACCAGGTCATCGGCATCGTCTTGAACCCGGCAGAACGTACGCGCAAAAGCGCGCAAAGCCGGAATGAGATCGACGATGGAGAGACTGTCTTCTCCGGTCGCTGCGGCGCGATCTCTGGGTAACATTTCAGGCCCCGGCAAGAACATGTTGTGATGACGAGGAATGCACGAAAACCGGGAACGTTCCTTCGTGAAACCAACTCGTGTCGAAGCGACGATGCTTACCTGTCCGGATGCGCAACCCGCACTGAAAATTCGACAAAATCTCTGAGTCTTGACCGGTACGCGTTGCACGACCTTGACGAAATTGCCGGTCGCATTCTCTGGCGGCAGCACGCTGAACGCCGTGCCCCTGCCCGTACACTATTACCATCTTGGATTGGGATCGGCTTGCTGAGCATGGGCGGCTATTACCGAGGCAGACCCGGATAATTGCGGCCGCCAAGCAACCCCGCCAGATGAACGGCATTGGACGCGGCCATCTCGACGGCTTCGGCGACTTTTTCCGGAGTCTGTGGCAGGTCGACATAGTTGACGTCGTCCATTGCCTGTCCGACCCAATATATGCCTGCGTTGGCAGGCACGGTAAAGCCGACATCGTTGAGCGCTTGGAAGCATTCAGCGTGGCAGTGATGCGCGCCGTCTTCATTGCCGACAATGGCGACCAACGCGACCTTTCCGGCCGCTGGCATGCGGGCCCTGCCGTCTGTCTCATCGAGAAAAGCATCCATTCGTTCCATCACGCGTTTGGCGACACTGGAAGGCTGGCCGAGCCAGATCGGCGTGCCAAGAATGAAAATATCGGCTGCCAGGATTTTCCTGCGCAACTCGGGCCATTCGTCCCCCTTTCCCATGTCGGAACGCACTCCCGGCTTGATGTCATGGTCTAAAGCACGGACTATCTCGCCTGTGACGCCGCGGGACTTGAGGGCGGAGAGCAGGGCGGCAAGAATCTTGTCGGTCGACGATTTCTCCTTGTCAGCCGACGATTTCAGCGAACAGTTGAGGGCAAAGGCGGTGGGCATCTTGGCGTCTTCCTGTGGTTTCGTGGGGGCTAACGATCGAAACTAGCCGGAGCGCATCGCGCCGGGCTCTCAATAGGGGCGTCGCTCTGGCCTGATCCACCGTCCTCAAACGCGTCGGAGAAATTGACAGTCGCGACCAGATAGCCGGCCTCGTCGTAGACCTTGACGTGCGAGCCTGAGTGGTCGGCGTCGGACCGATCGGTGCTTAGTGCCGCCTTTGCCAGCTCCAAAGCCCTCGGGCTTGCCAAATCGACGCTCGCAAGCTCCTCCTCAATCACGCTGGACCGACCACCGGAAATGGTCTCAAATCGAAAATTTGGCATTTCTGTTTTCCCTGAACGAGGATCTCCTGTCCCCAGAACTCGCGCAATCCTGTAGCCGTGGTGAACGCAGAACCTTTGTCTTCAACCGGAAAGATGGCGCACCCCATCATGTGCTTCATGGTTCATGTGATCAGCTGTTCTATCCTGATCGGCAAATCGCGGATGCGCTTGCCGGTGGCGTGATAGACCGCGCTCGCGACGGCAGCGGCCGTGCCGACATTGCCGAGTTCGCCCAAGCCTTTCACACCGGCAGGATTGACCTGATGGTCGAGCTCCGGGACCAGGATCACGTCGACTTGCTTGATGTCCGCGTTGACCGGAACGAGGTAGTCCTGCAAGTCGCGATTGACATAGCGCGCGTAACGCTGATCAATTTCAGTCGCCTCATGCAGCGCCTGGCTGATACCCCAAATCATGCCGCCCATCAGCTGGCTGCGCGCGGTGCGCGTGTTCATGATGCGCCCCGCAGCGAAGGCGCCGACAATGCGCGGCACCTTGACCTCACGCGTGTAGCGATTGATCCGCACTTCCACGAACTCGGCGCCGAAGGCGTATTTTACCGTATCATCGTCGTCCTCGCCGCCATGAAACTCGGGCTGTCCGGCGTAAAGTTTCTTGAGCGCTTCCGGCGATGACCCCTTCGGCGCGAATTCAGCGTATTCCTCTATGGCGCCGACCTGCATGGCTTCCAAGACATCCGCCAGCGTGGCGGATTTACCTGTCTCGGCCACGATTTTTCCGTCCGCCATCTTCAGCTTTGCATTGCCCGAGCCGGACAACGGACCGTCGTTGCCAGTGGCCGCGGCAAACAATTTCTGGCGGACCCCCTCGCAAGCCTTTATCACCGCCGAGCAAACGCTGGCCGTCGATATGGAGCCGCCAGAAACGGGCGCGGGCGGCAAGTCGCTGTCACCCATCTCGACGTTGACCTTTTCGAAGGAAACTCCGAGCATTTCTGCCGCCATCTGTCCGGCTACGGTGCGAATACCGGTGCCGATTTCATGCGAGCCGCATTGAACCCGGACGTCGCCATCAACGGTAAGGCGAACCCTGGCGGCACAAGGCGCGACACTGCTCGGATAAATCGCTGTCGCGCAACCCATGCCGACCAGCCACTCGCCGTCGCGCATGGAGCCCACCTTGGCATCGCGTTTCGACCAGCCGAAGGCCTCGGCCGCCTCGTCGTAGCACCTGAGCAATGATCGGCTGGAAAACGGCTTGCCGCCGATGACTTCTTTCGCAGGCTCGTTTACGCGGCGAAACTCGACCGGATCCATGCCAAGCGCCATTGCCATCTCGTCCATAGCGTTCTCCAGCGCATAGACGTACGGTGTCTCGGGCGGTGAGCGCATGTAGCCAGGCGTGTTCCGATCGGTGCGGACGATCGAGACTTGCGTGAGCACGGAGCCGTAATCATACATGCGCGCCGTCGTCGAGGTGCCGCCGACGACATAAGGATCCGGGCGTGACGTCACCTCCCAACCCTCATGTCCGAACGCCGTTATACGGCCGTCCTTGCCGGCGCCGATTCGAACTCGGTGACGCGTCTCGGCGCGATAAGTCTGCGTGCCGAAAGCCTGCATGCGGCTCACCACGCAACGAACCGGCCTGCCGATGCGCCGTGCTGCGACGGCGACGATCGCCGTGCGCGCCGTCATCGGCCCCTTTGAGCCGAACGCTCCACCGACATAGGGACTGACGATCCGCACATTGGCAGGATCGAGCCTCAGCTGGCGTGCAAGTTCAACCTTCCACCCGGTCACATTCTGCGATGGCTCGTGGATCGTTAGGTGTTCACCCCGCCATATCGCCGTGGTCGAGAACAATTCGATTGGGTTGTGATGCTGTGTGGGGGTTGAGTATTTCTCGTCGATCTTCACCGCCGCATTTGCCCAAGCCGCATCGAAGTCACCCGCCTTTACATCGTCCTCGAACATCGGGTTCTTGCCCGCCGCAGCTTCGGTCTTGATGCCTATAGACTCGAAACCGGCGCTTGGCTCTTCACCCTCGTAATCGGCGCGGACCAACATGGCTGCTTCCTCGGCCGCCTCGAACGTTTCGGCAACAACAAGCGCGATGATCTGGCCGTCATGGAAAATCGTCTTATCGTGCAAAGGCGCTATGGAGCTTGCGGAGGTGTTGCCGAATTTCGGTCTATCGATGTTATCCGTGTCACCATAGGCAACGATATCGAGGACGCCGGGCACCGCCTTGGCATCGTCAACATGCAGCTTTGAGATCTTGCCCCGGGCGATGGTGCTGGTGGCAAGCACGCCATAGGCAATGTTCGCCACAGGGATGTCGGCGGGATAGCTGGCCTGCCCGGTGACCTTCAGCCGGCCATCGATGCGCACGATAGGATCGCCTTGATTGTCCTTGGGAGCAGGTGCCGCCTGGTTCATGCCTTCATATCCCGGGTTTCGAGCAGCGCCCGCATCAACGTGGTTTTGCCAAGCGGTATTTTGAACCTGTTGAAGGCCAGCGGCTTGGCGTCCTCGAACGCCGCCTCCGCCGCCTCGTTGGCAGTGGCTTCATCAAGCACCTTGTCCTTGAGCACGGCTTCTGCTGGACTGGCCCGCCATGGCACGGTCGCCACGCCGCCGAGCGCGATGCGCGCTTGCCTGACCGTGTTACCGTCCATGTCCAGCGCGACAGCCGCGGAGGCAAGCGCGAAGGCGTAGGATTGTCGATCCCGTATCTTGAGATAGCGCGAGCGGCGGCTCCAAGGCCCGAGAGGCACCTCGATGGCGGTGATGATCTCGTCAGCGGCGAGGTCGGTCTCGACGTTTGGTGTCTTGCCCGGAAGCCGATGCAGGTAGGCGAACGGCAGCGCGCGGCTGCCTCTTCGGCCTTCTATGTCGACGGTGGCGTCGAGAGCAATGAGAGCCTGGGCGAAATCGCCATGGTAGGTTGCGATGCAGGCATCACTCGTGCCGAGCACCGCATGCTGGCGATTGAACCCGTTGATTGCCGAACAGCCCGAGCCCGGCTTGCGCTTGTTGCAGGGCCAAGAGATTTCGCGGAAATACTCGCAGCGCGTGCGCTGCAGGACATTGCCGCCGAGGCTCGCCATGTTGCGCAGCTGACCGCTGGCGGCAAGCTGTAGGCTTTCGGCTACCACGGGACAGTGGCTCTTTATATCTTCCCTCTCGGCCACCTCGCTCATGCGAACCAGGGCGCCAAAGCGGATGCTTCGGTCGGTGATTTTGATCTGTCTGAGCGAGGCTTCTACGAGGCCGTTGAGATCGAGCAGATATTTCGGCCGGGCAACACCTAGTTTCATGTAGTCGGCGAGGTTAGTGCCGCCAGCGATAAATTGCGTACCGGCCTCGGTCGGCAGGTCATCGTTCCCGGAAAACTTGGAAGCCAGGGCAATCGCTGATGAAAGGTTTTCCGGTCGTGCATAGTTGAAACGATGCATGTCAGGCCTTCCTTGTTTCGTCGCGGGCCTGCATGATGGCATCGACGATGTTCGGGTACGCAGCGCAGCGGCAAAGATTGCCGCTCATGTACTCGCGAATGCTATCCGCCGATCCGGCATGGCCCTCATCGACGCAGCCTATCGCGGACAGGATCTGGCCCGGAGTACAGTACCCGCATTGGAAAGCGTCATGATCGATGAAAGCTTGCTGCATCGGATGCAGGCTACCGTCGCTCGAAACGAGGCCTTCTATCGTGGTGATATCGCGGCCCTGAGCCATGACTGCGAAGATGAGGCAGGACAATACCCGCTCGCCGTCGATAAGCACGGTGCAAGCGCCGCACTGCCCGTGATCACACCCCTTCTTGGTGCCGGTCAGGCCAATATGGTCGCGAAGCGCGTCAAGCAGGCTCGTACGATTGTCGAGCGCGAGATTGTAGGTCTGCCTGTTCACGCGTATGGACAGCGCAGAAAATTCTCTCGGTTCCGAAGATTTGGTAGGCGGCACCTCCACGGCCTCTGTTGATTTTGTCAGAAGCGTTTTGGCATCGGACATGACTTGTTCCTGCTTGGCTGGTTCCTCGCCGAACAAACGGTCTCAAGCAAAGTTCCCTCCTCACATGCACGTGATCGCTTGCGACCTGCCACCAAAAGAGCTTGCGGGCCGAATTGAAGACTTCCGCGGCGAGCATGTTGATCGCGCGCTCCGCCGTCTCGGTATGATTGCCGTCGGTTCCCGGGATGCTTCGATTTCCGCCAGCCGTTGACGCCGTCAAAACCATCGAGCTGATTGACCCGCCGTCTCATCTCGCGGTACTCGTCGGCGTGCGGCGATGCAATGAGCGGGCGAGAATTTCCTTGTTGCCGCTCACATCGTCGGCCACGGAAAACTTCGGGTTTTGATGGCGAGCGACCTGCTGGCGCATTAGGGCATATCCGAACGGTCCTCTGATCGCTTGGTTGACGAGCACCTACAGCTTCACGGCGCTTTCGCGCGCCCACAGACGCAGCTTGCGGCAACGCTCTATGAACGAACGCACGGATGCATCCGAGGTGAATTCGATGAGGCCTTCATCGGCGTCGGCCGCCACCCCGGCTGCAGCCAGAAGCGGCACCGCCGAGGCCGCAAAGCCGATGAATTTCAGATGCGCGAAGGCGTCGGCTACGAAGTCGCGTGCCGCCGCGTCCCTGGCCAGCATATCGGCACCTTCCTCGGAGAGGAGCAGCACAACCGCATCGAACAGCACTGACGGGCCGCCGTCGATCATGTGATTGGCCTCGATCCAGCTGCCGTCATCGGATTCGGCACCGGCTATCCGCTGCGCGATTATTTGTACCTCTGCGCCTTCGGCCTTGGCCGTTCGGCGCAGTGTCTTCAACAGGCCGGCATTAGCCCCGTTGCTGACCAGAACGCCGATCTTGCGACCCTTAAAGCTATCGGGACCGTTTTCGATAATGCTCAACGCCGGCGACGGCTCGAGATCATCGCGCGCCGGCACGACGGCGTTCGCCGGCGCTGGCATCGTCGTGATGCCGAGCTTATCGGCGACCGTCATTGCAAGCGTTTCGTCGATGTTGAGAAGATGAGAAACCATGCGCTCGCGGATGACAGGCGTCTCGACCTTGCCCAGTTCGAACGCCAATGCCATGACGATGTGACGCTGCTCCGGTTCGGTCTGACTGTTGTAGAACTGGCGGGCTTGGCTGTAATGATCGGCGAAACTCTGCGCCCGCAGCCGGACCTTCTGGCCTTCCTCGGCCTGGGCGAACGATCGGAAGCCGCGCTGTGGCGATTCCCGTGGCCCCTCGCGCCAGGAGTTCGGCTCATAGTTTGCCCGCCCGATCGGGTTGCGCATCGCCATGTGTCCGTCCTGCTGGAAATGATGGAAGGGGCATTTCGGCGCGTTGATCGGGAGATGAGTGAAGTTCGGGCCGCCAAGGCGCTTGAGCTGCGTGTCAAGATAGGAAAAGTTCCGCCCCTGGAGCAACGGATCGTTGGAGAAATCGACGCCCGGTGGCACATTCTGCGTCATGAAGGCGACTTGCTCGGTCTCGGCGAAGAAATTGTCGGGCATGCGGTCGAGCACCAGGCGGCCGACCGCGATCGGCGGCAGGATCTCCTCAGGGATGATTTTGGTCGGGTCAAGAATGTCGAAATCGAAACTGTCGGCGAAGTCCTGGTCGAACAGCTGCACGCATAACTCCCACTCGGGGAAGTCGCCCGACTTGATCGCGTTCCACAGGTCCCGGCGATGGAAATCCGGATCCGCGCCGTTGATTTTCACGGCCTCATTCCAAATCACCGATTGCATGCCGAGTTTCGGTTTCCAGATGAATTTGACGAAGGTGGATTCGTCGTCGGCGTTCACCAGCCGGAACGTATGGACGCCGAAACCTTGCATAAAGCGGAAGGAGCGTGGGATGGCCCGGTCGGACATGATCCACATGATCATGTGCATGCTCTCAGGGGTAAGGCTGATGAAGTCCCAGAAATTGTCGTGCGCCGACTGGGCCTGCGGGAAGCTTCGGTCAGGCTCGGGTTTAACCGAGTGGATCAAGTCGGGGAATTTGATAGCGTCCTGTATGAAGAACACCGGGATGTTGTTGCCGACGAGATCCCAGTTGCCTTCCTTTGTGTAGATTTTTACCGCAAAACCGCGCACGTCGCGCGCGAGGTCGAAGGACCCCTTGCTGCCAGCGACAGTCGAGAATCGGACGAAGGCCGGCGTTTTCTCACCGGGCCGCTGGAAGACGTCCGCCTTTGTGTACTTGGCAAGTGACTCATAGGTCTCGAAGAAACCGTGCGCACCATAGCCGCGGGCATGCACCACGCGTTCGGGGATGCGCTCATGGTCGAAGTGGAAGATTTTCTCCCGAAAGTGGAAATCCTCAATCAGCGTCGGCCCACGGTCGCCGATCTTAAGCGTGTTCTGGTCGTCCGACACGGGAACACCAACCGCCGTCGTCAGCACCTCGGTCGTGCCTTCGGCAATCTGGTGAAGCTCGCCGCCGTGGCCGCGAACCAGCTGCTGATCGTGGATGGCAGCCGTCGGCTGCTCGTCGGCCCGATTGGCTTTCCTGGGCATTCCCGTCTCCTTGTGGCTTGGATGGATTACCAACCTTCGACAGGAAGGAATGTTCCAGACTGATCTCGACGTGAGCCCTGTCTCTTCACCATCAATTTGGAACATCTCAAACGTCCGGAAGTTCGGTCTCTATCGCAATCAGGCGATCAATCAATCCAGGAGACTTCAATGATCAAACTTATCACGGCATCGGTTCTGGCCCTGGCGCTGACCGGCTCGGCCATCGCACAATCTGGGTCCGGGACCGGAAGCGGCGGCAACACGGGCAGCGGAGGCGTGACCGCGGGCAGCGGCAATGGCACCGGCACAGCGACGGGTGCCGGCAACGGCGGCGGCGCGGGCGGAATCAACAACGGCACCGTCGATCCGAACGCCACAAACAGCACGGGCACTTCGAACGGTATGGCCGACCGCTGCAAGGACGCGGCAGGCAATGATGCCGACAATAACACCGCCAGCGGCACCACAACTTCGAACGTGCAGAACTGCAACAAGTAAGGCTGCTTCCTGTACGTCCGCCGCCGCAACGAAAATGGGCCCGCCCGATCTGGCGGGCCTCTATTACCGGGCCTGCATCGGCAAGCGGATTGTCGTATCTCGTCAGTCCTTCAGAGATTGCGCCGGTTCGCGCAGAATAGGAGACGACGGTACCTTGCGCATGCCACCAGACGCGGTGAGCGGACCGTTCCAGAACCTGCGATCTCGCGCGCCGCAGCGGACCGCGCGCGAGTTCGACTGTCCTGACTATTTGTCAATCCGGCAGGAATGGCGCTCCGCCGTGGCTTTGCGGTGGAAGGCGCCTGGAGACGCGCTACCGAGCAGACCTCTTCAGGACGCGCTCACCGCCGACCAATAATTCAATCGCGCTATATTCAGTGCGCCAAAAAACCTCTCCTCAACCAAGCCAGTATCTTGCTTCCATTGATGATCCTGCGGACACGTCCGGCGGCCCAGCCGGCCTGCATCGTGGCGCCTGTATGACAACTGCAGACAATCTCGTGCAGTTGCCAATCGGAGAGTTCGAAGAAGCGTTTGGCCTCTCCGTACGTATCCGATTGCATACCTGACGCCCGCAGCATCGGGTCGTCGAAGGCGACCGTGATTGCCGACCCGTCCGCGCGCGCTTCCTCGCGGACGGACGGGTGCAAACGCTCAGTGCCGGTGAGCGCGGCAAGACAGCGCGTCGGATTTCTGTCGAGCAGTTGCGCCCACCGCTCTATCCGTTGCGTCCGCGACGCGGGCGGAGTTGGCGATAGCGGGCTGACGTCCGCGACTGCTTGCAGTTGATCGAGTGTGTGGTGCTTCATGACTCACTCCCGTTCGTCGTTCCACAATCCTCATGCGTGCGCTGCAGGAAACGAATGACGCGAGCCGCGCCCTTAGGGGGCGGGCGTGACGATCATCTAGTGCTTACCGACATTCGTCCGCAAGCACGTGCAGCGACACCAAACTTTGCGACTTCGCCAATGTTCCAGGCTCCAAAAAATATGGCTTATGGTCAGCGCCATCGACCAGGAGAAGGTTCCTGATTCCTGACGCTACTTTGATGCGCTGCAGAAGCAGTGGCAGGAAACCACGAACTGATATCTTGGCTAGCCGTCACTGGCGGCTGAATCCCAGTGGTCCGGCAAGCGGATGACGTCTCTTCACAAGGGCTTGCGATGACGTCTCTCCCCGGGATTCCGCACGCCGGCCCGCGCCTGGTTGAGCCGGCTTTTCACCGTTCCGCCATGGACCACGACGGCGCGAGATTTTAGCCCTTATCCTTTCGCCCCAGCCACCGCCGTCGTTTGTCTGCTGCGTTTTGACGAGCAGCAAGCGGAATTACGTTGTGCTGCGCTGGCCAAGCCTCTCCGACCGGATTTGGTCCGGCTTGATCATGGCCGGCGCCGTTGTACAACTGCAGATCGGTGACGCCACCTGCGCCCAAGCGCGCACGCGCCTGCAGCAGACGGGCCAATTCCGGATGCAACCCCTCACCCCTCCGGGCGGCGAATATATGCAGGGACATAAAGCTGTCCATTCATCTGGCCTTTCACCACAAACCGAGGGCTCGCCTCACGTGTTAGACTTTGCTCTTCTTGCCTCTTCGAAATCGACTGATAAAACTATGTTGCCGCTGCCATCGCGCACTCTCACCGCCCAATCCTTCGGCGCCAACGGAGAGGCCGCATCGTCGAGCAGATCAATGGCCGACCGAAGCGCCTCGTCATGTGCAGCCGCCAAGCTCGGCAGGTCGACGGCTTCGAGCTTCCGCACGCTGCCTTCATCGTAGTATTCGAATGTATATGGACCGGTCGCCGTATTTGCCTCGGCTGAACCGCCCTGCCTGTCGGGAAGATGATCGCTCCGGCGGCCATATTGTGCGCCAACGCCGAAAACCGCGCACTGGACCATCATCTGCCTTGCCCGGCTGACCAGCGCGGCTTCATCGGGCACAAGTTGCGGTTCGGACAAAGCCATGGTGACTGCGACCTTTTCACCGCCTTCGCCAAGAAACTCGACCAGGACATTATCCGGCCCCGCATGTATCGCTGTATCGAGAACCTGCATCTTCGCCTCAACGTTTTCATGTGACCAAAAATAAAAGCCGCCCCCTATCCGAAAGTTCCGTCCAAGCAGGAATGTTCCCCAATCGATTCTTCCCATACAACAAACCGTGTTGAGTGATGTTGATGGGCTAGGTCAGGTTGCCGTGCCCTCCCGAAAGCCAGGACCACGATGGCCAGCAGGATTCCCGAAACGCTATCCAGTCGCGCCCGGCGCTGGGCGATTGAACTCACCGAGCAGAGGAGCGTCACCGGCACCGACGGCGAGGCCGCTTTTGGCCCTTGGTTCGCCGGGCAACTGCGAGCGAAGACGGCATTTCAGCACGCCGAGGTCTGGACAATCGAAGTCGGTCCGCTTGACGGCCGTCACTGCGTCGCGATGCTGCTTCGCGGCACCGGGCGGGCGACCGTGCTTTTGACCGGGCACTACGACACGGTCGGGACAAGCGACTACGGGCAATTGGAAGATCTGGCCTCTCGACCAGAGGCCTTGACAAAAGCCCTCCTCAGATCTCTCGTCGCGGTCGATGCTCCGAGCGCCAGATCGGCCCACCACGATCTCGCGTGCGGCGATTTCCTGGCCGGGCGTGGCCTTCTCGACATGAAGGCCGGCCTCGCCGCAGGCCTATCTGTGTGTGCCGACTTCGCCGGAGGGGCAAAGCAGTCCGGAAATCTGCTTTTCATCGCTGTGCCGGATGAGGAGAATAATTCCGCTGGGGCTCGCAAGGCGGCACAGGTGCTGCCCGAAATTTGCGAAGAGCGCGACCTAGATCTGATTGCCGCAATCAACCTCGACGCGATTGCCGACGACGGCGACGGCAGCAAGGGTCGCACTATCGCTTTGGGAACAGTGGGCAAGTTGTTGCCGACAGCCTATGTCGTCGGCGTTCCTGCCCATAGCGGTTTTCCCCTGAGTGGCCTCAACGCGGCCGCGATCGCCGCCGCAATTGCTGCACGGGTGGAATGGGCACCCGAACTCACCGAAGCGTACGGCACTACACCCGGTACGCCTCCCAGTCTGCTTGGCATACGGGACGGAAAGACCGGATATGATGTCACCACGCCGCGGACGGCGTATGCTACCTTCAATGTGCTGAGCTATCGCCGAACAGCCGCCGAAGTGCTCGATCGCTTCGACTTGTTGTGCGCCGCGGCAGCCTCCGGCCTTCTTGCTGAGCTACGGTCTCGCCTCAGTCCCCTTGCCGGGCAAGTCGATCTGGCAACTTCTGTTCCCGTCCACCGATACGAAACTTTGATCGGGCGCCTCGGCGGGCAGGAGCGAGCGCGGCTGGAAGCAGCTTGCGCCTCAATTGCCGCCTGTGATCTCGCGCTGCCTGAGAAATGCCGATTGATAACCGAGCGGGCCTGGGAACTCAGCCAGTTGACCGGACCAGTCATCGTTACGGGCTTCGGATCTATCCCCTATCTGCCGACGAACCTTTCTCAACTGCCGGCCGCCTCCCGGCTGCGAGCCGCCGCCATCGACGTGGCCGCCCAAGCAACGGCACGCTACGGCAACACGGTAGCCTGCACCGATTACTTCGCCGGGATTTCAGATATGAGCTTCTTTGGCGAAGCTGCGGGGTCCTCGCTCGACATCATTGCCCGCAACACGCCGGCTTGGAAAGACAGCGTGCGCTGGCCGCTGCAGCGAGGCCTGGCCGACATCCCGACAATCAATATCGGTCCATGGGGCCGCGATTATCACACCCCGTTCGAGCGACTGCATGTCGAGTACGCGTTCGATGTCCTGCCACAGCTCATTCGTGACGTTTGCGCCAGACTGCTTGGGCTGGACGCGCCCTGATGGGTTCCTTTTCCCGGCTCGCGGGTGCGTCCTGGTTCAGCAAAGCATAAGGCGACGACAGCGGGCCGTCCAAATTTGCAGTCCCAAACAGCCCGAGATCATGCAACATTTGAAAAAAGAGAGACGTCGCATCGGGCCAAGCCGTAGCGCCAGCGGTGTTCGGTTGTGGCGACACGGCTCTGGTAAAACAATGAAAGCTGGCCGCCTTCGATCATCACCGTGGAGTGGCCGTTCTCTCCCGGCTGGCCTGGTTCCAGCACCGGGCCGATCGAGACGTAAGGCCCGGCGACCTCATCGGCTATGGCAAAGAAAACCCGCTGCCGGTTTCCCCGCAGTCCATTCGGAAGAAAGCACGTTGCGTTGAGAAGCACCCGCCCGTCCGGCAATTCAACCAGTTGTGCGCCTTCTATGCCCCACTCGTAGTCCGGATCATCCCTTGTGTTGTGATGGGGCACATCATTGTGGTCGAGGATCTTGCCGATCCGCTTCCACGGACCGAACCAGGACTCGGACTGACTGCGTGCCAAATAGATATCGGGCTGCGGCACCCTGGTGAATTTTGGCATGGCCGAATAGACAAGATATCGCTTGCCGCCAATGACTGCCGGATGCGGGTCGTAGACACCATCCTCGTCCGTGCCCGGGATGGCAAGGATCGCCGGGCTGAGAACCACCCAATGAAATCCGTCGTTGGAAACGGCATGCTCGCAACGGCCGCCAGACTTCATGAACTCAGTCTGGATGAACATATGGAACACGCCGCTCTCGTATATCACGCCGGGAGCCGCAACGCCGGTACCGTTGATTGGAAGTTCGATCGGCTCATGCTCTGCCCACGGCCCGTATAGGTCGGGCGCCGTGGCGTGCAGGATTCTCCACGTCTCGGTCGTTACCGTACCGCTTGACCCGAAGACGTGCCACAAAACCCCGTCGAAAACAGGACATGGATCCTTGAGATCATCCACGCTTTGCGGATGAAACAATGGAAAAACGTTGGTCTCAAAGTTGATCTTCATGTCCGCCCCGGCATTCGCCCTGCCATTCGGTGTCGCGCAGCATTGCGTCGAATCAATCCAATGCCTGCATATTTTATAGCCAACGAGTTTAACGCAAATACGGCAACGCCGCTCTCCACCGCATTCCTCTCGTCTGCCCCGCCTTCAATGGCCCGACACCTCGTGCTTCCGGGAGCCGCTCCGGACGCGCAATCGGATCACCGCATTTCAGTTGGAACAACTCACCTGATCGAAAGTTAGGAGCTAGAGTCAAGTCTAGTTCCCCGTCCGTTCGCGATTAACAAATGTTAATCGCAATGTATTTAGTGTATAGAAGAGGAGCAGGTACAATGGAAGTGGCCTATGGCGAGGTAATTGGCAGTAAATACGCTCGTCGCGAAAATCTACTGGTTTGCTTCTCGCACCTGCGATGGAATTTCGTTCACCAAAGACCGCAGCATCTCCTTACGCTCGCTTCCACGCAGCAGAGAGTGGTCTATTTTGAAGAGCCAGTTTTCGAAGAATTGCCGCAGCCGCTGATGCGGACAACCGACGCATGCGACAACATTTTGATTGTCACACCAGTGCTGCCGCTGGGCACGTCTGCCACGAAAGCCGATGCGGTGCAGCGGAGATTTGTTCAGCAGACGATCGCTTCTATTCCCCACCGTCGGCTTGTCGCTTGGTACTATACGCCGATGGCTCTTCGCTTCACGGAGTACCTCGACGCGGACATATGCGTTTATGACTGCATGGACGAACTCTCCGCTTTCAAAAATGCGCCGCCAGAACTGGCGCAGATGGAAAAGGCTCTTCTACGCCGAGCCGATCTCGTCTTCACCGGCGGTCTCAGTCTGTTCGAGACCAAGCGCCGTCTGCATCATGCGATTTACCCTTTTCCGAGCAGCATTGATGTACGGCATTTTCACAAGGCCAGGAAGCCGGGAAAGGATCCAGCCGATCAGGCCGATATCCCTCACCCCAGGGTGGGGTATTTCGGCGTCATCGACGAGAGACTGGATGTCGATCTCGTGGCGCTAGCGGCAAAGTCCATGCCGGACGTGCAGTTCGTCATGCTCGGTCCAGTCGTCAAAATTGATCCGGCAGGTCTCCCGCAGGCCGCAAACCTACACTGGTTGGGACCAAAATCTTACTGCGATCTGCCCGACTATTTACGCCATTGGGATGCCGGGTGGATGCCGTTTGCACTCAACGAGGCCACCCGCTTCATCAGCCCCACCAAGACGCCCGAATTTCTCGCAGCCGGCCTGCCGGTGATCTCGACGGCGATCGTGGATGTTGTGCGCAGCTACGGTGCTGCTGGATTGGTGGCGATCGCCGACAGCGACGATCTGGAAGTCAAGCTGCGCTCCGTTCTTGCGCAGCCACGTCACACCCTTTTGCAGCGCGTCGATGCCTACCTTGCGGACATGTCCTGGGAGAAAACATGGAACGCCATGGCAGCTCACATTGAGCGTGCCTATCAACGCAAGAAGGTCGTTCCCCTTCGCAGGAGCGCATAGTTATGTTCGTTTGGCTTATCGTCGGCGCGGGGTTTGCCGGAAGCGTGCTTGCTGAAAGGATAGCCTCGCAGCGTCACGAAAGCGTTCTCCTGATCGATCGCCGCAGCCATGTCGGCGGCAATGCTTATGATTGCTACAACGAGGCCGGCATCCTCATCCATCGCTATGGGCCGCACATCTTCCACACCAACAGCCAGGCGATCGTCGACTACCTGTCCCAGTTCACAGAATGGCGGTCATACGAGCACAGGGTTCTGGCGGCGGTGGACGGGAAGCTCGTTCCCATCCCCATCAATCTCGACACCATCAACCGCCTTTATGGGTTGGATCTTAACTCGGCGCAGTTGGAAGATTTCTTTGCATCGCGACGCGAGACGGTAGAGGACGTTCACACGGCCGAAGATGTCGTGGTCAGCACCGTGGGACGTGAGCTCTATGAGAAATTCTTCCGTGGCTACACGACAAAGCAATGGGGTGTCGATCCCAGCCAGCTAAGCAAATCCGTGACGGCACGAGTGCCGACCAGGACCAATCGCGACGACCGTTATTTCAGCGACAGCTTCCAGAAAATGCCCGCTGGCGGATATACGCGCATGTTCAATCGCATGCTCGATCATCCCAACATCAAGGTCATGCTGCAGACCGATTTCCGCGAAATCCGTGAGACGATACCGTTCAGGCGTCTGATCTTTACCGGGCCAATCGACGAATATTTCGGCTGGCAGCTCGGGCGTCTGCCTTATCGATCGCTTCGGTTCGAGCACGTTACACTCGACTGCGAACAGTTTCAGCCGGTCGCGGTGGTCAATTATCCGCAGACCGAAGATTACACCCGCATAACGGAGTACAAACATCTTACCGGCCAACGGAACCCGCGCACCAGCCTGACATACGAATACCCGACGGACATTGGTGACCCATATTACCCGGTGCCGCGGGCCGAAAACGAGGCGCTTTACAAACGCTACGAGGCCCTGGCGGCAAGCTGCCCTGACGTCTGGTTTGTAGGGCGCCTGGCAACCTACCGTTATTACAATATGGATCAGGTGGTGGGGCAGGCCCTGGCCACCTTTGCCCGCATCCAGAAAAGCGTCCCGGAATGGGCAAGCCTTGGAAAGGCGCCCCTCGAAGGGGCCCTTTAGACCTCACCCAGACAAACGGCGCAGGCGTGGTGACACGGCTGCGGTCGGGCTTCCTCCGCGCTCTAGACTAGTTGGTCGCGGCGCCCCATCCCGCCTGCGCGAACAAAGTTTGCTGACGGATCAGTTCGTCCGCGATAGGCCGGCGGACGTGTCGCCAGCCGTCCGCCTGGACGACCGAAAACAGCCCAACCTCCGCATGTCGCGAATTGTCCCAGCCCGGGTACGCTGTTATCGGGTAAAGGCAAATACCCTCTATCGGCGCTTTGAGACTCATCGCGGCCCGCACTTCGTCGCAAACATAGTGGAGCCAAGCCGGTCCGCCCGATCCCTCGGAACCTGTCTCCGCAATGAAAATCGGCTTGCCATAGCGATGGCTCACCTCGAGCAGCATTTGCGACAGAGCTCGATACTCATGATGTCCCATCGGAATCGTAGGGCCGCTTATGTACCATTGATTGTGCGGGTAGAAATTCAGCCCAATGACGTCGACAACATCTTCGCTGCCACCCAGCTCGGGTTCTACCCGACCCAGCAGCATGTCGTAGGCTTCAAATTGCCCCAGACGGGCGTTTTCGGCCCGGCGCCGTTCACCTCGGGTCCCGTCGCGAGGTGCGATATGGATAAGCGGCTCGGCCCAGACAAATCTGCATGCCGGGTCGGCGTCCCGCATTGCACGAACGCCCGCTAGCGCGGCCTTCACAAGATGGCGTTTGAACCATCCACGTTTGTTGGGCCCCACGCGCGGGAAATAGCCGACCTCGACGGCCCATGCGAAAAAGGAGATTTCGTTAATCGGGCAAAACAGAGGCGATGTTCCGGCGATCGAGCGGTGTACTCTCACGGCCTCTGCCGCAAACGCGGCATATGCGTCGATAAAATGCATCGATCCCTGATCAACATGGTCTGGAGATCCGTAATGGAAAATATCCCAGATAACCTGAATGTTCGCCGCTTTGGCAGCCTCGACCATCGGCGCCCAGCTTGACCAATCATAGGTTCCGGGCGCGGTTTCGATCAAATGCCACCGCAGCCCGTCGCGGACGGTCCGCAGGCCGAGATCCGCACAGCCGCGATAGTCGCTCAGGGCGTGCAGACTATGCGATGTCGCGCGGATCAGATCTAAGCGAACACCATCCTTGCGCCGGTGTGAAGAGCACTCGAAGCCCGCCATGAAGAAACTGGCAAACTGCGAAGTGCTGGGAATAGCAGTCACCCCATTGCGGTCGCTGTTGCCTGCCTCGCTCATGCGAAGTCTCCCGTGGCGATAGGGCTTGCACCGTCCCGCGCGGGGATCAGCCTCAGCCAGGTTAAGCTTGCGCGCTTAGACGTGTGTCTTTGCCGTGACTTGGCCCACACTGAACGAGTTACCGAAAAAACCAGATCGTCGCAGCTTTGTTCCCGTGATCGAACCAGAGGGCGGGCAGAAGCAAGCCGGGCACAGTCAAGGAACAAGGCGCGCGGAAGGAAGTTCGAGACAACGCAACCAGCCGCCAGCGGATCGCTGCGGCTCCTGTCAGGACAGAGAACGGCATGACGATACAGATTGGACTTTCCGAGATCGACCACGCCAGGCGCGAGGATCATGGCGACGGTGCGTGGAGCATCGCGCCGGATTTGGGCTATTTGCGGCTGTCAATGGTAAACGTCGTGTTCTTCGGCGCCCCAAACAGTGGAGATCGGAACTGGGTGCTCATCGATACGGGGCTACCGACGTCCCGAAGCAGCATCGTTGCGGCTGCAGAAAAGCGCTTTGGGACTGGCGCACGGCCTGCCGCAATTATTCTAACGCATGGCCATTTTGACCATGTGGGCTCGGTGGTGGAACTTGCGAATACGTGGGACGTGCCTGCCTTCGCGCATCCACTCGAGCGCCCCTATCTGGATGGAACAAAGTCCTATTCGCCACCGGATCCTTGGGTGGGAGGCGGGCTCATGGCACTGCTTTCGCCGCTTTTTCCACGGGGGCCGATCGACCTTGGCAGTAGGTTGCAAATCTTGCCGGCCGACGGATCGCTTCCAGCAATGCCCGGATGGCGATGGTTGCACACCCCCGGGCATGCTCCAGGGCATGTCTCGCTCTGGCGCGAGGAAGACCGCTCCTTGATCGTAGGGGATGCGTTCATCACCACGGGTCAAGAGTCCGTCTACCAGGTCGCCGTTCAGAATCTCGAGATGCACGGTCCGCCGCGCTACTTCACACCGGATTGGGACGCGGCAGAAAGATCCGTGAAACAATTGGCCGCGCTAAAACCGGAGATGGTCATAAGCGGACATGGGGCGGCGGCCGCGGGCGCCGGCATGCGTAAAGCTCTTGACACCCTGGCGGATCGATTCAGGGAGATAGCCGTGCCGCCGAAAATGAAATTCGCGCGCGAGCCCGTGCCGACTCCAAGCGGCTGAGCCCGGCGGAGCACCAATTGCCCCAGCCATGAAGGAAGCCGATCATATTGTCGTGCCGCTGCGACGGCTGGGGTACCGGATCGTGTGGACGGGGCGTCTTTGGGTAGCCGAAGGTGGCGCTCACGACCGCGTGTGAGGCGGAACTCCGGGGTCCGTGGGGGCCTGCCTCAACTTGGCACCAAGTCGGTGCTCCTTGTCGATCACCAGGAGCCCCAGCATTGGCTAAGTTGACGCTCTTGGTCGCCAGCGCTTGAGTCCCGTCGCGAGCGCGTTGCCCCGCTGCCCAGGAGCTGTTTTGCCGCTCTAGCCTCCCGACCTCAACCAGTCGGCGATCTGCTCGCCGATGTGGAGAATAAACTTGGCAGTGCGCAGGGCTGAAGCGGCCAACGGGGTCCAAAATGCTCCACATGAGACTCGATGGTCGCGCAGAAGCTCGGTGAATAGCGGAGAATCAGATCCGCCTCACGCGTTGACGCACTGCCGCAGCACTCAACAACTGTGACGCCGCGGGCGCACCATCGCCGAGCGCCGCCGCCCGTGGCCGCTCACCTCTCGGTGCCATCGTCGTCCGCCATCGGCTGATCGGAACTTTTGGCGAGAATGATAGTTCGAGCACCAACATCAGCCCGGTGGTCAATTTGTCTCTCATCTCCTCCTCGGATGTGCTTGTTCGCAAACTTCAGACAATCTCGGATATTCGGGAGGCTGATATCGGCGTTCTAAGAGCCATTCCGGTCCAGATGAAGGATTTTGGGGCCAACCACGACCTCGTGCGCGAGGGCGACCATCCGGCTTACTCGTTTGTGGTTCTGGAGGGCTTGGTCGGTTCCACCAAACATACAGGAGATGGAAAGCGGCAGATCACATCCTTCTTCGTGGCCGGCGACATTCCTGATCTGCACGGGCTCCATCTATCGGTCATGGATTGTAACTTCTCGACCCTTACGCCAGCCCGGATAGGCTTCATGCGACACGACACTCTACGGACCGTTTGTGACCAGCACCCTCGCATTGCCACCGCTTTTTGGCGATCGACGTTGATCGATGCCGCGATTTACAGAGAGTGGGTGACCAATGTGGGAAGGCGCGAGGCTTATACCCGCATGGCGCACATTCTATGCGAGCTGATTTTTCGCCTGCGCTCGGTCGGACACATCCAGGATCACGTGGCCGATCTTCCCATTACACAGGCAGCCCTAGGCGATGCACTGGGCCTGTCCACGGTCCACGTCAACCGCATGCTTCAAGAACTACGACGCAAAGGCCTCATCGCCACCTCGGGATCAAAAGTGCATGCACTGGACTGGCCCGGCCTCATTCATGCAGGTGATTTCGACACGACCTACCTGCATCAAAGGAACCGAACAGACCAGTGACGACGGATGCTTTCCGATGGCACGATTTTACTTCGACAGCGGCGATCGCAATAAGATCTTCGAGGATGAGATCGGGGTCGAATGCGCCGGCCTCGAGGAAGTACGGCAAGCAGGATTCGAAGGCTTGATTGACCTCACGAGAGAGTCACTGAAGAGCGTCGACGGGCAGCGATTGTTTGTCGAAGTGCGCGATGAAAACGGTGACAAAATTTTGCGGCTAAGCCTCTCACTGCAAGTCAAATTGATGAAACAAATTTAGACTCAGGAGCGCCGTTTGCTGTGCGCGCCAAGTGCCGCATCGGGCGAGGAGAGGATTTCGCATCCCAAACGCCCGCAGTAAATTGAGCAAAGGCAGGTCCGTTAATCCATGTAAGTGCACCAGATCGGCGATGGCCCTAATGATTACGGCTGTGCCGAAACGACTTGGACACGTACGCCGTCACGCGGATTGGGAGCTGACGGGCCGTTTGCCAGCCGGGAGGATACATGGCAGTTGGCTTTTTGGTTCATCAAGCCGCCATATGGGACCGAGTTGAAACGGTCTTCGTTGCTGGGGAGAATCCGCGATGACTAAACATCGTCGGAAGCTTAACTTGTCGGGTCCGGGCCTGTCGGCGCAGACACCGCGCTCAGCGCAATCGTGCCGCTCATCGCCACCAAGTCCCGCTGAAGCGAAAGATCTGGTCGACCTTCTTCCGGTCTTGAGGGCCTTCGCACGCTCACTCTGCGGTAGCCTTGACCAAGCCGACGACCTCGTCCGGGAAACTTTGTTCAGAGGATTGGCCGATATCCAGACGCTGCAGGAATCCCGGATGAAGCCGTGGGTCTTCGCCATCATGCGTAGGATTCATTTGGCCAGGCTGGAAGCTGCGGCTTGGCGACATGAGAGCTCGTCGAGCTGCTTGTCGGAAATCTTTTCCACCGATGCGCGTGAAGGGACGCTTTACGGCCGAGAAATTGCCCGAGCCATGGACCGCCTCCCGGTTCCGGAACGCCAGGCCGCGGTTCTGGTTTGCATGATCGGGCTGTCGCATGAAGATGCCGCCGACGTTTGCGATTGTGACGCGGCCACAATCAAAGTCCGGGTACACGATGCAAGGAAACGTCTGTGGCCGTGCTGGCCAATCGCGCTGGGGTCAAATCAGACAAGCCCATGGCGGACCAAGTCGAGTGATGATTCGCCCCCGGCGCGCGGGCAATGCCCGGGCCATCTCATCGCCGGTCAGCTGACCGTCGAGGCCTCCGTCGTGACCTGGGCCGGTTCCCACGGAACGGTTTGTTATAGGAGACCGGGAACCATCAACGACCCGCCGAGTTCGACCCAGAACAAGTTCGGGGTCTTAGCATGGAAGAAATCGGCAAGGCACGACAACAGGCCATTGCCCGCCTCATACGGAAGTGGATCTCATCGGACACCAATCGACGCCAGCTTCGTCAGTTGCTCGATCTGCCGACAGACGCGGATATGCCTATCGAGCATATGTCACTGCTTGACGAACTCGACCGAGGCGCGACCAAAAAGCGCGCGGCTGGAGGGCTACCCAGGAAGACTGACTCTTAGAGGCGCCCGATTTCTTTGACGCGTTTGAACGCCAAGTCATGTGTGGTTCATATTATCTCTGACGATAGGCACCAAGATGAAACGAAAATCAACCGAAGCAAGCAGGGTGGTGAAGGGACAGGAACTTGAGGTCGAGCATCTGGTCGAAGTCACGGACATTGATCCCAAGCAGGCGCGAACACTTCTCCGCCGCCACGGTGCCGATTGGCCCAGGCTCAAGGACGAGGCGGAAGCTCTGAAGAAGGAGGACTAACCACCGAGAAGCAGGCTGTCCGGGGTGTTGTCCGTGATCCCGGCGCGGGATTATCCCAATAATAGGCACGCCGCCAATTCTCGGGCCCTTTGCCCCATCACCGCGCTGCCTGGGAAAGGCATGCGCTGATAGGATGAGCACGTGTCAATGCATTCAAGTCCGGGCCAGGTGCCTGGATAGGTCAGGCCGTGGAAGCCTTGGTGCGAGCCTCAGCGTGATTAAATTTGGTCTTACCCTGTGGATCTTTGGTCCCAGGCAAGAAACAAAGCGCACTTGGCAGCATTCTGCATGAACTGGCGATCAACCTTCCCCTATCGCCAGGGCATCGGGATTGCCGCCATCTCCCGCGAACTGGCGGCCATCCATCGAAGCTGATTATACCAAATACTGGGCGTGAGCAGCCGCTATGGCCAGCCCAGAGGAGGAGCAGGATTTTTGAGCACCTGCTCGGGGCCACGCCAATGTGATCGGAGACAGTCATGATCGAAACTTCCAAAACGCTACGTAGCAAGGTGTCGCATTTGCACGAGAGAATGAGGGCCGCCAACGTTAGTGTCGAGGAAATGCAGGCGTTTGAAAGGGTCGCCGATGTTTTGAAAGACAGCCATGGGATCATAGAGGGCGACAATCTGATCGCTCTTTCGTTTGTCACCTCGGATGAACTCTGATCATGGGCCGGATGGATGGGATGCGACCGCGGCGATCTGGCCCCAGCCGATCTGTTTCACGAAACCTTTGCCAGAAGTCGTTGACCGCGCGCGCCCTCCCAAAGCGCCCGCGATAACCGGTGTAAAGAAGTTGACGCCATTGAGATGGCTTCACCTGCAAACCAAAGTTTACGCCGTGCTGGAAAGGCAGATAGTCGGGCCCTTGGAGGCCGATCCTCAGTCCGCTCGCATTTTTCTGGCAAGGAAGCCCGTCGCTCTTGCAAACGACGGGCCTGCCCCATCAAGATCAATTGTAAACTTTGATGATTTTGCGCGTGCTCGGATCCACCACGACTGTCCGATTGTCGATCACCGTATAGCGGTATTTGACGTTAGGAACGTCATGCAACTCGACCGTGTCGGGGAGAGCCGTGCCGATGTTAAGTTCTACCCCGGGGACCTTGACCGAGGCCAATGGCTGTTTGTGCACATATTCCTTGATGACGGTCTCATCCTGCGGCTGGATGACGACGTCGTCAGCAACGGCTGCACCGACACCCACGAAGAGAAGATACCCAGCAACGGCAGGGACCAAGTTGATCTTCATAACTACCTCCTAGTTTGTTTGTCGCACGGGCACAGGCCTTCGCGCCGCGACGAAACGTGACCCTTTCCGGAATGTTCCGAGATGGGACTTCGGTCCGAGGAGGATCCGTCCGAGGTCCTAAGTCATTGTCCTCTCGCCGTACGGAAACCAGCTATGGTCCAAGATGCTCCCGGTCAGGAATGGAGCGCTAAGACGCCGACCTGATCATCCAGGGCCTCCGATCCCGCAACCTCGAACAACCCAGCAGTCGCTCGCTTGACGCTGACACGCTGCATCGCCTGCCCCTGCCCTTGCCAGTCTACAAACGCCCTCGACGCGGTTTATCGATGTGGCGGCCTCCCGTTCCGACCGCTCGACTATCGGGAGCGCGCCAGCATCGTTCTCCCTGATGGAACGATCTCTTCGTTACTTCGCCCTTGGATTGCCTGATCGGCGGTCACGAACATAAACATCACGTCCGACAAGCCCGGCAGCGGTGTGACGGCGATCAAGGCTGTCAAGCGAGCCACAGATTCGAACACCAATCTTGATATGGACCATTAGGCCCCACTCAGCGTGACGCCCAATGCCTTGCCGCCCATTGCAACCCGAGCGCGCGATTGGTCCATTGTCTGAAGTATCTCCGATATCGGAGCGCCCACGTCAGGCAGCGCTGCTGGCTTCCATTTTCCAATCGATATGACAACGCTTGCGCACGGCCGTCATCAGCTTGGCCGCCTCCGTTACCCCTGTCTGGAAAAGCCTGACCAGCTCTCTTGCGATGGAATCGGCCGTATCAGTGTCGGGGAGAACTGCAAACTCCTGGCATAGGTCGTCGAAAACAGCGCGAAGCGTAGTCAGATCGTCGGGATAAAGAGCTTCCCTGTGGGCGAGTATGGCTCGGTCAAGCATTAGGTGTCTCCGAACGAGTGAGAATGCACTTGGGATGCCATGCGATTTAGCCTTTATGCGGCAAAGCGCACCAACGTGTCATTAACCTATGACGTACCCGGCCTGTCGGCCTGGAACCTGCGCACGCCGAATGTTCGCGATGGGGCGCGCGAAAAAAACCTTCCGTCGTGCAAGGAACTCCTGGCTACGCACAGCATTATTGAGCCGGGCAAAACGGGAGCAACATGGCGGTCACCTCATGCGATCAGCAATCTGACGTTCAGCGACGCTTCGAACTTTTGGCAGCGCTGGGCGATCGAATTCGCGAGATTGCTGATCCTGCCGAACTCGCCTACGCAGCCGCGGAGCTGCTGGGAGACCATTTTGGGGTCAGTCGAGCCGGATACGGGACGATTGATCTTGAGAGCGAAACGGTCACCATCGAAAGGGATTGGAACGCTTCAGGCACCAAAAGCCTAGCAGGGACGCTGAATTTCCGGGACTATGGATCTTATATCGAGGACTTGAAGCGAGGCGAAACCGTTGTCATCGAAAACGCGGAGACAGACCCGCGAACCAGCGGCCATGCGGACGCGCTCAAAGCCATCAGCGCTCAATCCGTCATCAACATGCCGATTACCGAGCACGGCGGGTTGGTGGCGCTGCTATACCTGAACCACTTCGCTCCCAGGCGCTGGGCCGCGGAGGAGATAGCACTCATTTCGGAAGTAGCGGACCGGACGCGCACGGCCATAGAACGACTTCGCGCCGAGGGAGCCCTGCGTGAGAACGCCGAGCGCCTTGCCTTTCTGGACCGCCTCGGCAGGGAGATCGCCCTTGCAGCCGACGCCGACGCCGTCATGCGGATCACCACTCAGCTTCTCGGCGAACATCTTGACGTCTCGATTTGCGCATACGCAGACATGGAGCAGGACCAAGACCATTTCACCATTCGCGGTGACTGGAGCGCACCTGGCTCGCCCAGCATCAAGGGTTATTATAGCCTTGCCGACTTCGGTCGCCTGGCAGTCACCAACCTCACCGCAAATCGGCCACTTATCATCAACGACAACCGCGAGGAAATTGCCCCTCAGGAAGCAAGGACCTTTCAGAATATCGGTATAACGGCCACCATCTGCATGCCTTTGGTCAAACAGGGCCGATTAACCGCCCTTATGGCGATCCACGACAAGCAGCGCCGCATCTGGTCGCAGCGCGAACTGTCGTTGCTGACGGAGGTAACGGAGCGCTCTTGGGCTCACATCGAGCGCGTTCGCTCGGAACAAGCGGCTCGGGCCAGCGAAGAGCGGCTGCGGCTTGCCACCGATGCAGCCGCAATTGGGACCTGGGATTACGATCCCTCCACCGGGGTGCTGCGGTGGGACGACCGGTGCAAAGCCCTGTTCGGTCTGCCGCCGGACGCAGAAGTGACCTATGAAAACGCTTTCCTGGCGGGCCTTCATCCAGAAGATCGCGAGCGGGCGCACGAGGCCGTTCGCCAAGCGCTCGCGCCGGGAACATCTTCCCGCTACGACATCGAATACCGGACAGTCGGTCTGCACGACGGCAAGGAGCGCTGGCTTGCAGCAACGGGAGAATCGCTTTTCCAATCCGGACGCGCGGTCCGCTTCATCGGCACTGTGATGGACATCACTGCGAGAAAGCGCGTGGAGCATCAGCTTCAGTTAATGAACGCCACCGCTGCATCGGTGGCGGCCGAACTTGACGTTGAGCGGATTGTTCAGACGGTCACTGACGCCGGCGTGGCCCTGTCGGGCGCGCAATTCGGTGCTTTCTTCTACAATGTCATCGACGACAAGGGCGACAGCTATATGCTCTACGCCTTGTCAGGGGCCCCGCGTTCCGCTTTCGAAAACTTTCCCATGCCCCGCAATACGGCGGTGTTCGAGCCTACTTTCCGCGGAACAAGCGTGGTGCGCTCCGACGATATCCTCGCCGATGAGCGCTACGGGAAGAACTGGCCCCGCAAGGGGATGCCGCAGGGACATCTGCCGGTGCGTTCTTATCTTGCTGTGCCGGTCGTCTCACGTTCCGGCGAGGTGTTGGGCGGCCTCTTCTTTGGTCATTCAGAGACCGGCGTCTTCACCGAACAACAAGAGACGGCGTTGCTGGGGCTTGCGGGCCATGCCGCGACGGCGATCGACAACTCTCGGCTATTCAAGGCGCTGCAGACACTCAATGGCACGCTTGAACAGCGCGTCATGGACGAAGTTGCCGAACGCGTCAGAGCAGAAGAGCACCTGCGCCAGGCCCAGAAGATGGAAGCAGTCGGACAGCTCACTGGTGGCATCGCACACGACTTCAACAACATGCTGGCCGTCGTCATAGGCGGCCTGAACTTGGTGCAGCGCAAACTCAGAAACGGCGATACCAACGTCGACCACTTCGTAAACGGCGCCATCGAAGGAGCTCAGCGTGCGGCAGAACTTACCAAGCGACTGCTTGCATTTTCCCGTCAGCAACCGCTGGCCCCCCAGCTGCTCAATCCAAATCGCCTCGTCTCCGATATGAGTGAATTGCTAAACCGGACGCTAGGCGAGACCATTCAGATCGAGACCGTGCTGGCTGCCGGACTGTGGTACGTGAAGGCTGACGCGGGACAACTGGAAAGCGCTCTGCTCAACCTTTGCGTCAACGCACGGGATGCCATGCCTGCGGGCGGGAAGCTTACGATCGAGACATCCAACGCCCATGTCGACGATCGCTATGCCAGGGAGAACTCGATCCCTTCCGGCCAGTATGTGATGATAGCCGTCACTGATACCGGAACCGGCATGACGGCTGACGTGTTGGCCAAGGCCTTTGACCCGTTCTTTACCACCAAGGCGGTCGGTAAGGGCACCGGCCTCGGGCTTAGCCAAGTTTACGGGTTTGTTCGTCAATCGGGCGGCAGCGTCAAAATCTATTCCGAGCAGGGTATCGGAACGACTTTGAAGATCTATTTGCCGCGCTCGCATCGCGACATGCCTGACAGCCAGCAAGAGGCCATCACCGTAGAACATCCCGGTCGCGCTCACGAGATCATCATGGTTGTCGAAGATGATGATCGTGTGCGACTGACAGCTGCCGAGGCTCTGCGGGAACTGGGCTATTCCGTGCTGGAAATGCAAGGACCGCGTGAGGCGCTGGCGGCCTTCGAGAACGGTCAAGTGCCTTCGCTTCTATTCACGGACGTGGTCATGCCGGGGATGTCCGGGCGCGATCTGGTAGATCAGGTCAAAAGCAGGCACCCCTCGCTAAAGGTGCTCTACACCACAGGGTACACGCGAAACGCAATTGTGCATAATGGGACGCTTGACGTCGGTACGGAACTCTTGACGAAACCCTATACGATTGACGAATTGGCTGAGAAGGTTCGCAACGTGCTGGATCGAACGTGAACAGGGCTGTCCGGCGTCACTGGCTCACAGGCCCTCGCGCTTCCACAGGAAGATAAGCGCTTCCCGCGGCAGCAGCGATGATGGTAACGGGGCAAAAGCAGCGTGCCGGACAGGGCCCAGGCTAGGTCAACTTTGTTCTGAAGCGCGAGGTATTGCTTCAGCTGCGAGATGCCTTCGCAACTAGCAAGGAACTATTGCAACCGGAGGCCGTTAAAGTGTCCACGTTGGAGAGCGAGGGCTACTTTGGAAACAGGCGATGCTTCACCCGTTCCGTCAGGCGTCGACGGCCTCGATTACGTTTTGCGCGGCGGCTACGCAAAATTTCGCGCGCATTTGATCGAGGGTCGACCCGGGTCGGGCAAGACTACCGTAGGGTTGCAATTTCTCGTCGCCGGTGCGGAGGCGGGCGAGAAATGCCTTTACATAACCCTCTCCGAGAGCAAGCGCGAACTCCTGTCAGTGGCGCAGCGGCATGGCATGAAGCTGGACGGAATCGAAATTCTAGAACTGGTTCCACCAGAACTCAGCCTCGACCCATCGCAGCTTCAGACGTTGGTGCATTCATCCGATCTCGAGCTCGGCGAAACAGTCCAAACTGCGCTTGCAGAAATCGGCCGGCTTAAGCCTAACCGTGTCGTTTTCGACTCTCTCTCCGAGATCCGCCTGTTGTCGCAGGGCTCTTTACGTTACAGGCGCCAAGTCCTGGCCTTGAAGAGCTTCTTCCTTCTCAACGACGTGACCGTCCTGCTCCTTGACGATTTGACCGCTGAACATGACGACCTGAACCTTCACTCGATCAGTCATGGCGTCATTCGGATGGAACAGCTCGCACCGGTCTACGGGAGTGAACGGAGACGGTTACGCGTTATCAAGATGAGAGGCGTGGAAATTCGCGGAGGATACCACGATTTCGTGATCCGGCCGGGTGGGATATCGGTATTCCCACGCTTGGTAGCTGGCGAACATGACGAAGGGGAGCACGGCGAGCCCGCCTTGAGCCGGACGGCGGTCGACACCTTGCTGGGCGGCGGTTTGTCGCGAGGGACGGGCACGCTTTTGATGGGACCGTCTGGGGTAGGCAAGTCCACAATTGCGACAACGTTCTGCCACGCTGCGCTGATGCGCGGTGAAACCGTGCTGGTGCTTCTTTTCGATGAAACCAAGCGTATCTTTCTGGCGCGCGCTGCCGGGCTCGGGCTCGACCTCCAGTCGTTTGTCGAGAGCGGCCTGCTGCTGTTGGAGAAAGTTGAGCCGGCCGAACTTTCGCCGGGCGAGCTTTCGTCGCGGATCCAGGCCGCTGTAGACGAGGCGAGTGCGCGGCTCGTCGTGATCGACAGCCTGACGGGGTACCTAAATGCAATGGCCGAAGAGCAGCACCTTGTGTTGCAGATGCACGAGATTCTTACCTACCTCAACCAGAAGGGCATCGTCACGATCCTGCTTCTTGCCAACCATGGATTGCTCGGTCCAATGGCGGCGCCAGTCGACATGACTTATCTCTGCGATTCTGTCATGCTTCTGCGATTCTTCGAAGCCGGTGGGCGATTGCGTCGGGCGATGTCGGTGGTCAAGAAACGAGTGGGTCCGCATGAAGACACCATCCGCGAATTCAAGATCACCCCTGATGGCCTGGTCGTTGGCGAGCCCCTTAAACAATTCCAAGGCATTCTGACGGGCGTTCCCTCGTTCCAGGGAAAGCAGGCCGATCTCCTTGAAGATCAGTCCGTCTGATGCAAGACGAACCAACAGTGCTGATTCTCACTCCGCTTGGCCGAGATGCAAGAATTGCAGCTTCGATCCTCGCGTCGAAAGGCATTGCAACACGGATCTGTGGAGACTTGGAGGAGACGGTCGCTCATCTCGACAGTGCTCACTGCCTTGTGGTCGCGGAAGAAGCCTTGGTACATTCCGATCGAAATTCATTTGCCGCGTGGCTGGCAAGCCAGCCGCCGTGGTCGGACTTTCCGATCGTTCTGCTGACTATGCGCGAAACTGAGCTTGATGCACGACTTGGATTTATCGACCGCTATCTCATCGTACTCGAACGCCCGTTTCTGGCGTCAAGCCTCACCAACTCGGTGCGCGCCGCCCTGCGGGCCCGCGCGCGGCAACTTGAAGTGAAATCCCTGCTGGAGCAGAAGGAGGAAGTGGCCCGTCGTCAGCAGCTGTTGATACGGGAGCTTCACCACCGGGTTAAAAATACCCTTGCCAATGTCAGGGCGATGATGGGAGCGACCGCGCGGTCAGCTGACAATGTCGATGAATTCATTAAGGACTTTTCCGCCAGGCTGGTTTCGCTCGCTGAAACGCACTCGATGTTGACCGATGACTATTGGCAGACTGCGCAATTGCACAAACTGCTTGAAACGGAACTGCGACCCTATGCTACCCGCGACGCCTCGCGTGTCGCCATGCACGGTCCGGAAGTTTCGCTGGTTGCGGATCTCGCCATTCCCATAGGTATGGCTATCCATGAACTTGCGTCGAATTCTTCGAAGTATGGCGCCCTCTCCAAGCCCGACGGCAGCCTCGATATCCGCTGGTCGGTTAACTCGTCAGCGGGTGCTAGCGTTCTGGATTTTGGATGGCGCGAAAGCAACGGGCCCAAGGTGACGCAGCCCAAACGGCGTGGATTTGGCACCACCCTGTTGGAAAAGGTTGTTGCAGTACAATGTCACGCTGATATCAGTCTTAAGTACGAAGCGGAGGGTTTTGAATTTGCAATGAAATTACCGCTCCGTGACACCAGGCTGGTGCCACACTACTGAATTAACCCTCGAGCCGCTCACTGGGACTGGGCGATGCAGGCTTGCGTTGCTCGACTGAGGCAGTCATCGACCCTGGCTGCCAAAATAGACATCCGGATCAATCAGGCCAGCAACCCAATTGGACTGCTGGCGCGATTGGCCAAGGCTACCCGATCTTAACTGTCTTCTGGGCGGCATGCGAGGTCAGTTGCACGATATTTTCAATAAGATCCCTTTCGTGAAATGGTTTACTGAGCAGCGGGACGTCCGCTGGGCGGTCGATGATGGCGTCCGGGTCTGCATATCCGGTAATAATTATGGCTGGCCATTCGGCGCGGAGGTTTCGCGCGAAGCGAATTACCTCCACCCCCGAAACGAGGGGCATCGCAAAATCAGTGACAATCACGTCGAAATCCTGGGGGGCCTTTTCTATGATTGCGAGTGCTTCGGCCCCGCTTGCTGCGCAGGTTACCGCGAAACCATGCTGCCGAAGTGATTGGGCCGTCAGTTGTCGCAGAGCGCTGCTGTCGTCGACCAAAAGAATTGATGGCAGGTCCTTGTACGCGTCGGCCGGCGTCACCTCGGGCTCAGCAATGTCGTCTGCAGGCTGCTCGATCGAACGCGGCAACCACAATTCCATGGCAGTTCCACGACCAACGGCACTGTCTATGCGAAGCGAGCCGCCGGACTGCTTCATGAACCCGTAAACAGTACTGAGACCCAATCCAGTTCCTTTGCCAACCGGTTTTGTGGTGAAGAAAGGTTCGACCACCTTGGCCAAAATGTCCTTCGGAATGCCCACACCAGTATCCCTGACACTGACCACAACATAGTCGCCAGGCATCAGATCTTCAGACGCGGTTTCCATCACGCGATTTTGCGCGAGCACTGTTATTGTTCCGCCTGATGGCATGGCGTCGCGCGCGTTGAAAACCAGGTTCATCAAGGCCAGCTCTAGTTGTCCGACATCGACGTGGGCGGTCCAAACGGAATCGTCGACCTTCCATTCAAAGCGGATGAGACCACCCAGCACGGGAGCCACCAGCCCGTTCATTGTGTCTCCAAGAGATGCGAGACGAACAGCTGCCGGGTTCAGGTTCTGGCGCCGCGAGAAGGCGAGCATGCGGCTGACGAGTTCTGCTCCTTGTTTCGCCGAGCGCCGCGTCAGGTCAACGACCTGTCTCGCTTGCTCGTCAAGCTTTGCGTGACGCTCCAGCAATCCTAAACCGCTCAGGATTGCGGCGAGCAGATTGTTGAAGTCGTGTGCCAACCCTCCCGTAAGCTTGCCAATAGCGTCGATTCGCTGCGATTGAAGCAGCTGATCTTCGAGTTCCCGCCGCTCGGTCACGTCAAGCAGTGTGCCCAGGATTTCTGGGCGACGACCATCGGCGCGCTTCGATAGTATCCCTTGGTCCAGAAAGATGCGGTATTTGCCATCCGCGCACTGCCAGCGAAACTCGCACGTGTAGGAGTTCGTTGTCTTTGCGGCCAGCAATGCCTCGCGCACTCTTGGCAGATCGTCGGGGTGAACCCGGCTCAAGCCAAAGCGAGGATCAGACGTCAGGCGCTCCGGAGGAAATCCAGTCAGGCGTTCAACGCCTTTGGTGACGAAGCGGGCTGCAAACGGCGGGTCGGCCGATCGCGCGTGAAAGCAGACCGGTAGGGAGCTAAGAATGGCTTCCTGGCGCTCCTCTGCGCTGCGCAACGATCGCTCGGCCTCAAGTTTTTCTTTTTCGGCCTGCAGGGCCTTTGCCAGCAAGGCCTGCTCGGCGATCGCCTTGCGCTGGATCTCGAGTGTCTTCTCATGAAGCTCCACGAATACAGCCACTTTGGAGCGAAGCATAAGCGGATCGAAAGGCTTGAACACATAATCCACCGCGCCAGCGTCGTAGCCGCGCAGCATGTGAGCCTCTTCCTTGTTTATGGCTGTAAGGAAAATCAGGGGTGTGCGCTTGGACTGTTCACGCTGGCGGATCATGGCGGCTGTCTCGTAACCGTCGAGGCCCGGCATCAGCACGTCCAGCAAGATAACGGCGAAATCCTGCTTCAGCAGGCATCGAAGAGCCTCCTCCCCGGATTGAACGGCAACGACCTCTGCAATGGAAGCCAAGACCTCACGGATCGCCAACAGATTGCGTTCGTCATCATCGACGGCAAGAACACGCGCTTTCGCAGGGCTGTCGGCGAAATGCTCGACTTCCAATTTCTTTGCCCGGATACGCGACAACTTTTGCATCAGGCACCTGTCAGTTTGCAGACAAGAGCAGCTTTTGCGAAGTCTCGACTCGTGCGCGCGAGCGTCCGACCCAGACCCGCAGCAACGCTAGTAAAAGGTCGAGATCGACAGGCTTGGCTATGTAGTCGGAAGCACCGGCGTCCAGACATTTCTGTCGATCGCCTTTCATAGCCTTGGCAGTTACCGAAATCAGCGGGATGTGAGCGATAGCAGGCGTGCTGCGAATCCGCCGCATCGTCTCGTAACCATCCATTTCCGGCATCATGATATCGATTAAGGCAGCATCGATATCAGGCGCCTCTTCAAGCAGCGCGATCCCCTCTCGGCCACGCTCGGCATGCATTACCTCTATGTCGTAAGTCTCAAGAACGCTGGTCAGCGAATAGATGTTACGGATGTCGTCGTCCACGATAAGAACCTTGGCGCCGGCCAGACTTGATTTGTTGTCATTTTCTCGGCTTTCGGTCGCGCTGCCCGGGCGCGCGCCACCCGGAAGCGTTGCAGAAATAAGCAAAGCCAATTGGGCCAAATTTTCGGCCCGCGGAACATCCGTCCATGCCGGGTTCAAGGCGACCACTTGGTCGATGGCCTCCAAATGAGGGGCAAAGAACAAAAGTGGTGGCAGACCGTTCTCGAATTGATCGGCAAGCTCATCGAGCACCTGCGCGTTGTCTTTGGCCGACCTGCCGAAGCCTACTACGATCGCATCATAGGAATCCACGTTTAGGTCATTTGCGTTAGCAGCCAAGCGATTGATCCCAGTTACCGAGGTGACGCCATCGCGGATCGCCTCGATTAAAAAGAGGCGGCGCTCGGGATCGGGGTCGGCGACGAGGATCCGACGCTGAACGCGCAGCTTTCTTGAATGGATGTCCTGAAACACGTTCATCAGTTCGTCGGACGATACGGGCTTGGTGGAGATGCTCGACGCTCCCTTGCGAGCCAGGTCCTCGGCGTCTTCCGACCCGGAAATCACGTGAATCGGTATACCCCGGGTCTTCGCATCATGGCGCAGCAGATCAAAAAGCACCCAGCCATCGATGTCCGAAAGCCCCAAATCCAATGTAATCGCATCGGGAACCAACTTGCGGGCCAACGCCAAAGTGCCGGCTCCCGCTGTCGAGAGCACCCCCTTCAGACCGGCAGCCCGCGCAAGGCCAAGCAGCAAGCCCCCAAAAGTCGGGTCGTCCTCGACGATCAGCACGACCCGATCCTCCGGGGATATAGCATCGCGATCGTCCATCAGTTCCGCCGAGGGCGTACCGTTGGAGAGTGGCGTTGTGACAATTGACTGTGTTTCCGGCAGCAATTCCGGCTGAATCGGCATTGCAATCCTCGGGCCATCCAGGGGTATGACGAGCGTAAATGTCGATCCTTTGCCAAGGGTGCTTTCGACCCTCAGTTCACCGCCAAGCAAGCGAGCAATTTCCCGGCTGATCGAAAGGCCAAGTCCGGTTCCGCCATATTTGCGGCTGGTGGTGCCATCAGCCTGCTGGAATGCTTCAAAAATCAGCTTCTGCTTGTCCTCAGGAATGCCGATACCGGTGTCGGTCACGACGATGGCCAAAGCTTTCGTCTGCTGTTTGGCACCGTTGCGGCGGCCGGTTTTCTCGACTCGGAAATTCAGGCTGACTTCGCCTTCGGATGTGAATTTGAACGCATTCGAAAGCAGATTGAGGACAATCTGTTGTAATCGTTTTTCATCGGTGCGCACGGTCTCGGGAAGATTGGCATCGACGTTGATCGTAAAGCCAAGCCCCTTGTCGGCAGCAAGTTGCCGGAATGTTCGCTCCATATGCTGCCGCAGATGCGCGACGGGCATATCGTTGATGTCGATCGAGACCGTGCCAGATTCGATCTTCGAAAGATCGAGAATGTCGTTGATGAGGCTGAGAAGGTCCGTTCCGGCCGAATTGATTGTGCGCGCAAACTCAACCTGTTTTTCGTTGAGATTGCCTTGCTGGTTGGTCGCCAGCAGATTTGAAAGAATCAGGAGGGAATTCAGCGGCGTGCGAAGTTCGTGACTCATGTTGGCGAGAAACTCTGACTTGTATTTGGAGGTCAGCGCCAGCTGCTCGGCCTTTTCCTCCAGCGCCCTTCTGGCCATCTCAATTTCAAGATTTTTATTTTCAACCTGTTTCTTTTCGTTCTCGAGAAGCTGAGCTTTTTCCTGCAACTCTTCGTTTGTTGCGTGCAATTCCTCCTGCTTCTTTGTCAGCTCGGTCTGACGCGCCTGCAATTCGGAGGTCAGGAGCTGCGACTGCTTAAGGAGACCTTCCGTCCGCATCGTCGCCGCGATTGTGTTGAGAACGATGCCAACCGATTCCATCAACTGGTTGAGAAACGACTGGTGCGTGTCACGAAACTCGCTGAACGACGCGAGTTCGATGACGGCTTTCACCTCGTCCTCGAAAAGAGCGGGAAGAATGATGACGTTTGCCGGGCGGCTGCTGCCAAGACCGGACGTCACATGCAGGAAGTCCGGTGGAACCTTGTCGAGCATGATCGCCCGCTTGTCGGCGGCGCTCTGGCCGACGAGGCCTTCGCGCAGGTCAAGGCGCTGCTTCAGCGCGGCCTTGCTCTCGGCACCGTAGGACGCCGCCAGCTCGAGATAGGATTCATCCTCGTCGCGATTGGTGACGTAAAAGACGCCGTACTGCGCGTTCACCAGAGGAGCGAGCTCTGACATGATGAGGCGCGATACGGTTGCCAGATCGCGCTCGCCCTGTAGCATGCGCGAGAAACGGGCCAGATTGGTCTTGAGCCAATCCTGCTCCGCATTTTTGAGCGTTTGATCCTTCAGGTTGCGGATCATCTCGTTGATGTTGTCCTTTAGCGCGGCGACTTCTCCAGAGGCCTCAACGCTGATCGAGCGCGTCAGATCGCCCTTTGTCACTGCTGTCGAGACCTCGGCGATTGCACGCACCTGTGTTGTGAGATTGGCAGCGAGCTGATTGACGTTGTCGGTCAGATCACGCCAGAGGCCAGCGGCACCCGGCACACGGGCCTGGCCACCGAGTTTGCCCTCGATGCCCACTTCACGCGCCACATTGGTCACCTGGTCGGCGAAGGTCGCCAGTGTCTCGATCATGCCGTTGATGGTGTCGGCCAACGAGGCGATCTCGCCTTTCGCATCCACCGTCAGCTTGCGCTTGAGATTGCCTTGCGCAACCGCTGTCACCACGTCGGCGATACCCCGCACCTGGTTGGTCAGGTTCGTTGCCATCAGGTTGACGTTGTCGGTCAGGTCTTTCCAGGTTCCCGCGACGCCTTCGACCCGCGCCTGGCCGCCGAGCTTGCCCTCGGTACCAACTTCGCGCGCCACGCGCGTCACTTCGCCGGCGAACGAGTTGAGCTGGTCGACCATGGTATTGATGGTCGACTTGAGTTCTAGGATCTCGCCCTTCACGTCTACGGTGATTTTCTTTGACAGGTCGCCACGAGCGACAGCGGTTGTCACTTCAGCGATGTTGCGCACCTGTCCTGTCAAATTCTCGGCCATGGAGTTCACATTGTCGGTCAGGTCCTTCCACGTGCCGGCAACGCCGCGGACCTGAGCCTGGCCGCCAAGCTTGCCTTCGGTGCCGACCTCGCGCGCCACGCGCGTCACTTCCGAGGCGAAGGAATTGAGCTGATCGACCATCGTGTTGATCGTGTCCTTCAGCTCCAGAATCTCACCGCGGACATCGACGGTGATTTTCTTTGACAGGTCGCCGAGCGCCACGGCGGTGGTCACTTCCGCGATGTTGCGCACCTGGCCGGTCAAATTGGCGGCCATGGCATTGACGTTGTCGGTCAGGTCCTTCCAGGTGCCCGCTACGCCGCGTACCTGAGCCTGGCCGCCTAGCTTGCCGTCAGAACCGACCTCGCGCGCCACGCGCGTAACCTCCGAGGCGAATGAATTTAACTGATCAACCATCGTGTTGATGACATCCTTGATCTGCAGGATCTCGCCGAGAGCATCGACCGTGATCTTCTGCGTCAGGTCGCCCGTCGCAATGGCCGTGGCCACCTTGGAGACGTCCCGCAACTGCACGGTCAAATTGCCGGCCATCGCGTTGACGTTGTCGGTCAAATCCTTCCAGGTACCGCCCACGCCTTCAACGTGAGCCTGTCCACCGAGCTTGCCTTCCGATCCCACCTCTCTGGCCACACGTGTGACTTCCGAGGCAAAGGAGTTCAATTGATCGACCATCGTGTTGACGGTGTTCTTGAGCTCCAGGATTTCCCCTTTGACGTCGACGGTGATCTTCTTCGAAAGGTCGCCACGCGCCACGGCTGTCGTCACCTCGGCGATGTTGCGGACCTGCCCGGTCAAATTGGCAGCCATCAGATTGACGTTGTCGGTCAAATCCTTCCAGGTGCCGCCGACGCCCCTCACCTCGGCCTGGCCGCCGAGCTTGCCTTCGGTGCCGACCTCACGCGCCACGCGCGTCACTTCCGAGGCAAAAGAGTTCAACTGATCGACCATCGTGTTGATGGTGTCCTTCAGCTCAAGGATCTCACCTTTCACCGCAACCGTGATCTTCTTCGACAGGTCGCCCGATGCGACCGCTGTCGTCACGTCGGCAATATTACGCACCTGGCCAGTTAGATTCTCGGCCATGGAATTCACATTGTCGGTCAGATCCTTCCAGGTGCCGGCGACGCCTCGCACCTGAGCCTGCCCCCCGAGCTTGCCCTCGGTGCCGACCTCGCGTGCGACACGCGTCACTTCCGAGGCGAACGAATTGAGCTGATCAACCATCGTGTTGATGGTGTTTTTGAGTTCGAGGATTTCCCCTTTCACATCGACAGTGATCTTCTTCGAGAGATCCCCCAAAGCCACAGCTGTCGTTACCTCGGCGATGTTGCGCACCTGCCCTGTCAGGTTTTCCGCCATCGAATTCACATTGTCGGTAAGATCCTTCCACGTACCGCCGACGCCTTCGACGCGCGCCTGGCCTCCGAGCTTACCTTCGGTGCCGACCTCGCGTGCGACACGCGTCACTTCAGAGGCGAACGAATTGAGCTGATCGACCATCGTGTTGATGGTGTTTTTGAGTTCGAGGATTTCCCCTTTCACATCGACCGTGATCTTCTTGGACAAATCACCGGAAGCGACCGCCGTGGTGACCTCGGCGATGTTGCGCACCTGGCCGGTAAGATTGGTGGCCATGGCGTTGACGTTGTCGGTCAAATCCTTCCAGGTGCCCGCCACGCCCTTTACGCGGGCTTGTCCGCCAAGCTTGCCTTCCGTACCGACCTCCCGCGCCACGCGTGTGACCTCTGACGCAAAAGAGGCCAATTGCCCGACCATGGTGTTGACGATCTTGCCAATGCGCAGGAACTCGCCCCGCAAGGGCCGGCCATCGATTTCGACCATCATCGTCTGGGATAGGTCACCCTTCGCAACCGCGCCAATGACGCGAGCAACTTCAGCCGTAGGCTGGACCATGTCTTCTATGAGATCGTTGACTGATCGGACGCTGGATTCCCAACTGCCAGTGGCATTACGGACATGGCCGCGCTCGCCAATCCTGCCATCCTTACCGACGACCCTGCTCAGCCGTTCGAACTCGCGGGTCACCTGATCATTCAGTTCGACGATCTGATTGAAGGTGTCGGCTATATCAGAATCGAGACCTTCATAGACGTTGTCGATGCGGACGGAGAAGTCGCCTCGCCGAAAGGCTTTAAGGGAATTGAGAATTTGTCGACGGTCCAGTTGCGCTTTTGACTTCTGCACGCTCACAGTTCCACTCCCAGCCAGCGGTTTGTGAATTTTTCTGCCCGTTAAATGTCCGCCCCGCGGCCGCAGATGCATTGGGCCGCAAGCCCCGTAACGCGGCGCGGCTCGTTTGGTTCCGTTCCCGTCCGAATAGCGCAATGAGCCGGTGGGGATCACGGCACGGCTGTGAGAACATGCCGGCTCACAGAACATAAACGTCAGCCGCAGGTCTGACAGGATGCTGGCTACGCGGTACGCCGGTCAGCGGCTACAGCCGACAGCCAGGCACCGCAGCCTGCTGCTACGGACCGAGCGCGCTAACGATGCCTGGCGGAACTAGGGCCGCGACCTCGGCGAGCTTTCCCGCATCGAGCCGATGCTTAGACGTCTGCTCGAAGTGTCATCCTGCCCAGCCGCGCCTGCTCGAAAAGTCCGGCCCAGCCCGCGCGTCGGATGGTGTGTCGCCAGGGTGTCCCTAATACGCCTGGCATGCCAGATCGTCTTACGGCCTTGGCAACCCATAAGCAGCTTGCCTGCTGGTGTCGCGCCGACCATCGGCCGGGAGGTGCTCAAGCGCTGCCGTTTTTTTCAAAGAATGGGTGGCAGGCAGCCATTTCATACGATACCTGGCCGCGTCTGCAAGCTCCTGCTCGCCGGTAAGGCCGTTCATGAAGAGCTTTAGCAAGTGGGAAGCGGTTTTTTCAGCATCGAGGGAAGTGAGCTGCAATCCGTTCTCATCGCACACCGTCCTGCAAACGCGAGATAACATCTCGATCTCGCACGGGGCAAGGCAGTGACCAGGGTACAACATAATTTTCTCCATACCGCAGCGGCCGCAACTGACCACACTACCGTGTCACGGCGATGACTTTTCGGGCTCGTGTACGCACTTCGCCGGGCGGTGGCTCAATCTGGCGCGCAGCATGATCGTCAGAACGGTCTCGTCTCTGACGCCTGTTTGAAACAGCCGGGCCAATTCTGCCGCGATTTGTTCGCCCTCATCAGAAGTCGATAGGAGCTTGCAATCTTCGCAAAGCTTCGAGAAAACGCTCCCCAGCGCACCCAGTCCGTCCCGAAAGCCCGGTCGCTCACCACCGATGCGGTTATTCATACAAACCCCTTGGATAAGGCTAGTCTGAAATGCATGCGCCAAGCCAATATGACTCCAAAGGCGGTACCGGTCGCCATCATTTGCAAATAGGCGAACCATTTCTAAAAAACGTACGAATTGGTCGTTGCCGCAGGCCCATGGTCAGGGACGGCCGCTGACCGCCGGGCTCCGGGGCGCCATTGACGCACATAGCGTAACCATAGACGTCAAACCGCTGGTCTGCGTCTCGCACGCACTGTGCGAACTCTAAGATTGCCCTCAAAGCGAAACCCTGTCAGGCCTTCGGGAATGCGACGGGTGACCTCCGCCAACGGCGGGACGACAGCCTCAACGATATGTTATGCGCCGCGACAGAACTTCTGTGGCGGACAAGGGTCATCAAGTCGCGGTTCGAGGCGGACCAGAAACGACTCTCGTTTGCCATCGTCAACGCCGCCTCGATACGGCGGTCGCAGACGCGCGGCTCGGCATTACCGAGGTCGAGCTGTGCCGACAGATTCAATCGCGCATTGTTCAATACGGCGCCGACCGTGCCGACCCGATCGCCATGACCTTTTGCCGGGGAGAATTCAATTATGCCCGGCCGCCCGAGGCGAGACCGCTTGAGACAGGTCATTACGCCTGGACGGATTTCCGCTCCACCTATGGTGGGTATCCTGCCGACCGAAACCGGATCGCGCGCGGTGGCGAACCAGAGTCATGGGAAATCGAGGCCTACGGCCAGAACGTGCTGTCACGGTCGCGCTGGCGCAGGGCGTGAAGGCAGGGATGACTTGCGGTGACTTGTTCAGGGATTTCGACCGCCTGTGGCGGGATGGCGCCGGAAAAACTTCTCGCCTGCTTAGGCTCCAGGCTTTGCGGTTCTCGATCGGACGCGAGTCTCTTGCTGACCTACGGCGCTATCGAGATGCAGCTTGATACGTATCACGTCAGGTGCAGCGGCACGAAGTCGTTCTTGGCCCGATCGAGTTCAAGATGCTGCGCTACATGCTGGAGAACCCCGAACGCGTCCTCAGCCGTGATGAACTGATCAAGGCGGCGTGGCCGCGCAATGTCTTTGTGGGCCCCAGGACTGTGGACGTCCACATCAGCAGGTTGCGGCGGATCTTCAGACAGTTTTCGCGTGCTGATATGATCCGCACCGTCAGGCTGGGCGGATACGCTCTGGAACCTCTATCGCCCGCCAGGGGCTAGAAGACCCGTTCAGAGACCAACCTGGCGAAGGGTCGATGCGCCAGGCGAAGGAGGTCCTACCCTTGCCCGTTGAACGCAGCCCGCAGGGTGGCCTACCTACGCTATGTGAGATGACGCAGTGGCTTGCCCGGGCTTATCGACTGCACCGCCGCCAGGATCCCTTGAGCATCGAGGTCGTAATGCCGGTACAGATCTGAAATGCTCCCGCTTTGTCCGAAACGCTCGACCCCCAGGGCGCGGGTCCGATGGCCGCGCACGGCGCCCAGCCAAGACAATGTCGCGGGATGGCCATCGATCACGGTTACCAGCCGACAGGTCGAGGGCACATTCGCCAGCAAGCGCTCGATGTGGCTAAGGGCAGTGTCGATGCCCTGCTCGCGCGCCCGTTGGGCCGCGCTCCAGCCTGCGTGCAGCCGATCGGCAGACGTGACGGCAAGCAAGCCGACGTCGCGTCGATCCTCTGCCATGAGGCCGACGGCTTCGATCGCCTCGGGGGCGAGCGCGCCCGCATAGGCAACGATCACGTCGGCGTTGGGCCCGCAAGGACGCAGCCAGTAGCCTCCACTCACTATGTCGCAGGCCAGTGCCTCGTCAATCTGGCGTGTGGGTTGTTCGATCTGGCGCGTCGAGAGCCTTAGATAGACCGCACCGCCAGCCGCATCGCCCAACCAGGTAGTCGGCTCGGGATATGCGCGTCCGCTGCGCTGTATGTAGTCGAAGGCAAAGCGCATGATGGTGGCCAGCTCATCGACAAAGGCGGGCTCAAAGCTCGCAAGGCCATCCTGAGCCATGCCGATCAGCGGGGTGGCTATCGACTGATGCGCGCCGCCCTCGGGTGCTAGCGTAATTCCGGCAGGCGTTCCGGCGACGATAAAGCGAGCATCCTGGTAGCAGGCGTAATTCAAGGCGTCGAGCCCGCGCTCGATGAACGGGTCATAGAGCGTACCGACCGGCAGCAACCTTTCGGCGAAGATCGAATGGGATAAGCCGAGTGCCGATAGCATGATGAACAGGTTCATCTCTGCAATGCCGAGCTCAATATGTTGTCCCTTGGGTGAGAAGTCCCAGTTGACGGTCGACGGAATGCGCTCTGCCCTGAAACAATCCGCGGCTTCTTCACGGGCAAAAAGTCCGCGCCTGTTCACCCAGCCGCCGAGGTTTGTCGAAACGGTCACGTCAGGTGATGTGGTGACGATGCGGTTCGCGAACTCACTCTCAAGCTTGCCGATACCATTCATGATCAGGCCGAAGCCCTGCTGTGTCGACATCGTGCTCTGCGGTGTGTAGTTCAGGCGCTGCGGCACGGGGATGGTCTGAGCCTCGTAGCGGCGTCGGCCTCTCGATGTGAAGGGAACGGCGGCAAGGAACGTCTTGAGCTCCCCTCGCCCCTGATCCACTGCTTCGAACGGATCCCACTCGTGTCCCGACGGCACGCCGATTTTCTCACGAAACGCGGCGACTTGGCCAGGTGTCATCAGCCCGGCATGGTTGTCCTTATGGCCTGCAAGTGGCAGCCCGAACCCCTTGATCGTATAGGCTATGAAGCAGACCGGCCTGTCGTGTCGGCGCGCAGCCTCGAACGCCTCAAGAAGGCTTGGCAGGTCGTGGCCGCCTAGGTTGGCCATAAGCTGCGCCAGTTCCTCGTCGCTTCGCCTGTCGATAAGCGCGGAGAAGGCGCCCTGATCGCCCAGATCGTCCAGCAGGCGCTTGCGCAATGCGGCGCCGCCCTGGAACGTCAACGCCGAATAGAGCTGGTTCGGGCACTCATCGATCCACTCTCGCAGCTTGTCGCCTGCCGGCTCGGCGAATGCTTGCCGCAGCAACGTGCCATATTTCAGGACGACCACTTCCCAGCCGAAGTTGCGGAACATCGCCTCGAAGCGTTCCCAAAGACCCTCCCTAACGACGGCATCGAGACTCTGGCGATTGTAGTCCACCACCCACCAGGTGTTGCGAAGGCCATGTTTCCAGCCTTCCAGGAGAGCCTCAAAGATATTGCCTTCGTCCAGTTCGGCATCTCCCATAAGTGCTATCATGCGACCTTCCGGGTGGCCCTTTGCCAATGCCTTGGCCCGCAGATAATCCTGCACAATCGAGGAAAAGAGCGTCTGTGCGACACCCAGCCCGACGGAGCCCGTGGAGAAGTCCACGTCGTCGAGGTCCTTGGTGCGAGACGGATAAGATTGAGCGCCGCCATAGGCCCGAAACGCTTCCATCTGGTCTCGTGTCTGATTGCCGAGGATGTACTGGATGGCGTGGAAGACGGGGCTGGCATGAGGCTTGACCGCGACGCGATCTTCCGGTCGCAGGATTGCGAAATAGAGCGCGGTCATGATCGTGGCCAAGGAAGCCGATGACGCCTGGTGCCCCCCGACCTTAAGGCCATCATCATTGGGCCGCAGATGATTGGCGTTGTGGATCATCCACGTTGAAAGCCACAGCACCTTCTTTTCGAGTTCCTTCAAATTCCCGAGCCTGTTCACCGCTACCTCCTCGTCCTTTCCGTGCGATGGACGAAGGGTAGCGGCGCACCGCTGGCGGCGGCGACTATTCTTAACCGGATTGTTGGCTTAGAGTGACGGCTTGAGCTAATTTATGGCGACATATTGAGGAATAATGCCAAAATCTACACTCGACGTCATCGATAGAAAGTTGCTTGTCGCGCTGCAAGAGGATGCGCGACTAACCTCGGACGAACTCGGCCGCCGGGCTGGCTTGTCTCCGTCGCCTTGCGCGCGCCGGGTCCGCAATCTTGAGGCGGCAGGCATCATCAAGGGCTACGTCGCAGTGGTTGATCAAGCTAAGGTGGGATTGCCAATAAGTGTGTTCGTGTCGATCAAACTGGAGCGCCAGCGCGAAGAGGAGCTTGACCGGTTTGCCTCGGCGGTGGCGCGCTGGCCGGAGATCGTCGATTGCTATCTGATGACGGGACAGCGGGACTATTTGCTTCGTGTCGTAGTGAAGGACCTGCCGGCCTATGAAATGTTTCTGAAGCAGAAACTGACGAGGCTCGAAGGGGTCGCGTCGATCGAGTCCAGTTTTGCTCTGGGCCAGGTGAAGCAATCGACTGTGTTGCCCGTGGTGTAGGTGTCCTGGGATGTAGGCTTCGACCTGCCTTCCCCTCCCCTCCCCTCCCCTCCCCTCCTAGCGCGAACTGGGCACGGATTTATTAAGGTTACCACTCGCTAACGGGCCTCCCCGAACATTCGACAAGCGCAGGAGCCAAGTCACGATGCCGGGCTCGCGCGCGGATCTTGGTGGGAGTGCGCGAGATGACCGGCCCTCGCCCGTTCTCAATAGATGCTGTACCCATCCGGCCGTCATGTCATGCCAGGCTTCGGCCAGCGCTCGCCCAGGACGGGAGCGGATTTGCCTGATGCCGGAGCGGCTGCCTGCGGGCCGGGATGTCGTGCGGATGCGCGAAAGCTAACCTTCGCCGGCGTTACATACGTGTGCATGGGCCGCCCTCTCCTCTTGACAGCAGGCTCGGGGCAGTCACTTGGCCTCGCACGGCACAGCGCGGTCTGAGGGCAAGCAACCTTCCGGCCGCTGCACGCCTGTTGCTATGGCGATGCAGGCTTGCTGGCAAGCAGGCGAGCGCCCTTGCCTGTCAACGAGCGGTTTTTTGCGAAAACCGCGCCTGGCGGACATTGAGGTGGTTGGCGAGCGCTTCTGCGGCATCGACGTGCAGGTCGCGCATGACGATGTCCATATGGGTCTTTCTAATCGCTGAGGAACCAGAAGCAGCGACGTCATCCGCACGGTCAGGTGGGGCGGCGACGTCTTGGCGGAGCGGTTTGCTCTGATCCAGCCGCCGCGTAGGTTATCACCGGCAACTGAAACTTATGAACTTTGCGGCTGGATACATCGCTCACCCGGATCCAGGGCTTCCCAATGTGGCGCCGGGGTATCGACGGCGGCGAAGTCGTCTTGACCAGAAGATGAACATGGCTCCGCGCTGCGGCGGAGATACCTTTGACCACGCTCCTCCCAAGCACCGCGTCAATGTTGCCGGTCGGCATGGTCCCTCGCCCCGGCTGAGGTTCGGGCTGATTGTGGATAAGAAGTTTTTTCCAATGGATTTATCGTGCGGGGGCTGGGCGCCAATCTCCACCGGCGCAACGTACTCAGGCGCCGAATTCTTTTTGTCGCGACGTCTCGCTCTACCGCAAATGCCTGTGCGAGGGCCTAAGGAGGATTGCCGTGGGGCCTATCGTGAGGATATGGGGCTGCACTTCATCTCCGTTTTGCTCAAGCGGTCGCCGGTGTGACGACCGAGAGATGAACCTGCTCTTCTGTACCGGACAGTGCGCAAAGGCGGGTAATGCTGTTCGACGGCTGTGTCGACAATGACAGCGGCAATTCAACGGATCGCGGCGACCGATCACGGTGCTGACGGTCGCTATCGTCACGCGAAGCCGTTCGATGTTACCTCCCCGTCGGCGGATGGGCAGCGAGGGCGCTGCTTGCCAGAGTGGCCGAGGCGGGGTGGCTCGGCCGGCGCCCTGACGCAATGCCGCTTGTCTGAGCAATTCGCGTCTCGATGTATGGACCTAAGGCATATCTCCTGCTCGAGCACTCCCAAGTCCGTCGTTCATTTCCGGCCTGCTCGGGCGGCGAATTTACCGCAGTAAAAATGCGGTTGATCGGTAGAGAAAACAGGCATTTAACGGCGCGGAGGAGCGTGGTGCTCCTCTCCTGGTGCGGTGTGCGCCCAATGGTCGGCTCGTCTCTATGCGGGCGTTAACCTTGTGTTAACCCAAAACTTCTTGCTGGTTGTTCCGAATCGGAGCTTAATGGCGCTTATTGAGCGCATTGCTCACGAAAAGCGCCAATTCGGGTTTCGCGACAAATGACCATTGCCATGCGGCTTCCTCGTTTTGAGTTTGACGACAAGATCCTTGAACAAGGCGCCGAGATCTCGAGGCGCCTCAATCAGCTGCGCATGGAAAAATTTCCTCCCAATGCAACCAAGACCCTGCGCAAATTCTCCTTGGCGGAAGTTGCGCATTATCTCGGTGTATCGCAAAACAACCTGAAGCGGCTGCACCTCGAAGGCAAGGGCCCGATGCCCGATCAGGTAGCCTCGGGGCGCCGGTCCTATACCGCCGAGCAGATGCTTGAGCTTCGGCACTTCCTTGATCGGCATGGCAGAACCGAAGTCAAGAAATACGTTCCGCACCGCAAGCCCGGCGACAAGCTCCAGGTCATAGCTGTGGTAAACTTCAAGGGAGGCAGTGGCAAGACCACGACCGCCGCCCACCTTGCCCAGCACCTCGCGCTGACCGGTCACCGGGTCCTTGCGATCGATCTCGATCCGCAGGCCTCCCTGTCTGCCTTGCACGGCTTCCAGCCTGAACTCGATCACAACCTTTCGCTCTATGAGGCGATCCGCTACGACGATCAGCAACGATCGATCGCCGATGTGATTGTGCCCACCAATTTTCCTGGTCTCGACATCATTCCGGCCAACCTGGAGCTGCAGGAATACGAGTACGATACGCCGCTTGCGATGCAGGATAAGTCCTCCGCCGCCGGCCGCCAGTTTTTCACGAGAATTGCGAAGGCACTGGCCGGGGTCGACGACCGCTACGACGTCGTTGTCGTCGACTGCCCACCCCAGCTTGGCTATCTGACCCTGACGGCGATGTCGGCGGCGACTTCCGTGCTGATTACCGTTCATCCGCAGATGCTCGACCTGATGTCGATGAGCCAATTTCTGCTGATGCTCGGCGGCATCTTGAAAACCATCAAGGCCGCCGGCGCCTCCATAGAGCTGGATTGGTTTCGCTACCTGATCACCCGTTATGAGCCGACCGACATTCCGCAAGCGCAAATGGTCGGCTTCATGCATTCGATGCTGGCCGGTCAGATATTGGAGACGCCAATGCTCAAGTCGACGGCAATCTCGGATGCGGGGCTGACCAAGCAGACGCTCTACGAGGTTGAAAAATCTTCTTTCACCCGTTCCACATACGACCGCGCGCTGGAGTCCCTTGATGCGGTGAACTCCGAGGTCGTCTCTCTGATCCACCGGGCATGGGGGAGGGCATGATGGCGCGATTTACGGCAGTAAATATCACAAAATTTTCGCGTGAAATCAGGCAGCTAGCCACAAAACGGAACCATTGAATGGCACGCAAGGACATCTTTGGCAGCGTGATGGGCCCGTCGCCGGCGGTGAGCGGCGCGAAAGATGTGTCGGGCTACGCCAGCCGCGGCGCCTCACGCTCGATCATGCAGTCCTTCGAGGAACTCTCCAAAAGTTCGGTCGTCGATCTCGACCCCGCCCTGGTCGACACGTCGTTCGTCTCGGATCGCCTGGATGAAGACGACGAGGAATTCCAGGAATTGCTGACCGCAATCCGTGAGCATGGGCAGGACTCGCCGGTCATGGTCAGGCCGCATCCGGACGTCTCCGGGCGCTTTCAAACCGTCTTCGGGCACCGGCGCGTCAAGGCCGCCCGCCAGCTTGGCAGGCCTGTCCGCGCGGTCGTCAAAAAAATGGGTGACGAAGACCACGTCATTGCCCAAGGCCAGGAAAACGCGGCCAGGGCCAATTTGTCCTTTATCGAAAAGACGCTTTTTGCCGAGCGTATTCTAAAGCGGGGTCACACACCAGACACGGTCAAGTCGGCGTTGGCGCTGGACGACACGACGTTTTCCAAGATGCGTTCTGTCACCAACGCCATTCCCGAACAGGTTATCGTGGCGATTGGTGCGGCCAAGGCCGTCGGCAGGGACAGATGGTGGCAGCTCGCCAAGCTCATGGAGCAGCCGGGCAGCGCGGGCAGGGCGGTCGAATACGTGAAAAGCGCCGAGTTTGTCCATCCGGTCAGTGACGCGCGATTTGCCCGTCTCTTCGATTTTCTGAGCGCGCCGGTCAAGCGACCCTCGCGTGGATTGAAGGCGCAGGAAAAGGCCTGGTCACCGCAAGACAGGTCGGTGCGTGCCAAGATTACTGATACCGGAAAAGTGTTCACGCTTGCTTTGAAGGCCAAGGAAGCCTCGCCGTTCGGTGCGTTTATCACCGAGCGACTCGACGAGCTTTTCGAAGCCTTTCGGCAATCGGAAAAGTCCAAGAAAACGGGAGACTGAACAGCAAAAGAAAAAGGCCCCCGAACGTCGCCGTCGCGGAAGCCCTTCTCGTCTGTAGCAAGCTGAGAATCGCACTTCCCCGAATCACTGTCAAGAGTCGTGGCGTCATTTCGGCGAGCAGATTTCTTTTGCCTGATTGAAAGGTGAGGGAAATGGAGAGTGGGTTTGCGACGACGCCCTTTGGGCGGCGGCCGATGACGCTTGCTCTGGTGAAAGCCAACGCAGCATCGCGGCAGATCCCCAAGGGGTCGATCGTTGAGAAATGGCAGGTCTATCGTTGGCTTTGCGAGGCAAAATCCATTGTCGGCGTCGGCGATCGGGCACTCGCGGTTCTTAGCGGATTGCTGACGTTCTATCCGGACGACCAGATCAGCGAGGAAAACGGGCTGATGGTCTTCCCGTCGAATGCGCAGTTGTCGCTGCGAGCGCACGGCATGGCCGATTCCACGCTGCGGAGGAACCTGGCGGAGCTGGTGGCGTGTGGGCTGATCATCCGCCGCGATAGCCCGAACGGCAAGCGATTTGCACGCAAGGGGCAGGGCGGGGCGGTAACGGAGGCGTTTGGGTTCTCGCTGGCGCCGCTGCTGACCCGGGCCGCAGAATTCCAATTGGCGGCCGACCAGGTTCGCGCCGACAACAGGGCGCACAAACTGATGCGGGAGCGCATCACGTTGCATCGCCGGGATATCCACAAGCTCGTCGAGGCGGCCGTCGAGGAGGGCGTCCCCGGCGATTGGAGCATGATCTGGAAGCGCTTTCGCGATATCGTGGAAGCAATCCCGCGCCGCGCTGTCCTGTCGCAACTGGAAGCGATCCTTGCCGACCTGGTCGAATTGCACGATGCGGTGAACAAGCTGTTGGAAAGCTTCTTCTATTCCAAGAATCCTAGCGGCAATGAATCCCAGAATGAGCGGCAGCAATCTGATTCAAACACAGACTCCACTTTTGTATTTGAACCAGCTTCCGAGAAAAGCAGGGCCGAGGTTGAGCCAGCATCGCATCTGGCAACACAGCCGAAAAGCTACCCGATAGGGCTGGTGCTGAAGGCCTGCCCGGACATTGCCGACTACGCGCCCAACGGGATCGGCAACTGGCGCGAGTTGATGATGACGGCAGCCCAGGTGCGCGGCTACCTTGGGGTGTCGCCTTCGGCCTATGAGGAGGCCTGCCACGTGATGAGCCCGGAGGTGGCGGCGATTGTCATTGCGTGTATCCTGCAGCGCGCCCAGCATATCAATTCGGCGGGCGGTTACCTGCGGGTGTTGACGGAGAAGGCGAGGGCGGGGGCGTTTTCGGTCGGGCCGATGCTCATGGCGGCGCTCAAGGCCAACGGCGTGGTCGCCAAGATGACAGGATAAGCATTTTGAGCGTCGCGCGGCGCCTGCCGCAGCTTCTGTTTGACCGCTCAGGTCTGCGAGCCCTCGGATGTCGGAGCTAAACGATCACGCGGGCCGCGCGGCCCAGCTGCCGCTCGGCGTCGTTGTAGTAGCGGGAAGCTTGGCTGATGGAGCGATGCTGCGACTGCTGCATCGCTTCGACCAGGGGAATGCCGCGGCGCGCGGTTTCGGTTAGATAGCCCGAACGCAGCCCATGCGCCGAAAAGAGCGACGGATCGAGCCCCGCCTGCGCAATGCGGCGCTTTAGGATCAGATTGACGGCCTGCGGCGTGAGTGCCCGCCGATCGAGATGGCCCCAGCGATCTATGCCGCGAAAGACTGCACCTTCCGCGATCTTGGCGCGTTGCAGCCACTCTTGCAGCGCAGTCACCGGTCGACCGACGAGAAGGACGACACAATCCATATCGGCCGAGCTCGTCTTGGTACGGCCGAGTTGAATTCTGGTGCATGGAAGCTTCTGCCCGTCAGGATCGGCCGCATCAGCCGGTACAGTGTCCTCGTCGACCAACTGTTCGACCCGAAGAGAGGCGACTTCGCTGCGGCGCCGACCGCCGGATGCAAAGGCCGTCAGCAAAAGGGCGCGATCGCGCACGTCGACAAGACGGTCGCCGTTGCAGGCGTTGAGCAATGCCGAAAGAATATCGGCCGTAACGGCTTTCCGGCTTTTTCTGGCCTTCGGTCGGACACTGGCGCGCACGGCAAGTTTGATGGCGCTGCGCAAGCCCGGCCCGTTGAACTTCCCCTTCAATCCCCGCCAGTTGGTCAGTGTCGACCAGCTCGACAGTCGCCGGCGTACCGTGTTAGGCGCGTGCGGACCGTCGACGCGCAGAAAGCCTGCCGATCGCAGCGCATCGGTTACGTCTTGCGGCATCCCATGCGTTGCGTCGGTCTCGCGTTTTGCCGGATCCCAAAGATGGTGCGCGACAAATTTGATCAGCAGCGCTTCGGGCGCCGGCCAGGTTAAAGGCGCGGCCGTTGCGGCCTGGCACCAAGCCTCGAGATAGGCGAGGTCGGAGGCGAGCGCGCGCAACGTGTTGTCGCCCATTCCTTGCTTTGCCAGATGCCGCAGCGTGGCGACATCATCGTCAGTCAGCAGTCCGGCTAGCACCTCGCGTCGGTCGAAGGGCAGCACCGAGTCCAAAGCATCGAGCGCCTCGGCGCGGTCAAGGGCGGAGGTTGTCATCGCCAAGCCTTTCGAATGGTTCATGCGCAGTCGCGCCGGCAAGGGCGAAGATCGGCCCATTGGTAATGGACAAGCAGCCGAAGGAGCAGCGGCGACCCCGCGGCGGACGGGCTCGTTGGTCCGACGGGTCAAGCGCGCAATTGCCTGCGGCTGACCTTGGCGCTCGCTGGCGTGATCGCAACACGGTCGGGGAAGGGATTTGCTTCTCACTACTGCATTCCCTGGGACGCCGGCGGGCATCACGTGGGCGAATCTGGCTGATTTCGGCCGTTTTAGCAATCACTATCGATAAGAGGTCATTATCGATAGGGAAAATGGTGGCCAAGGTCATCCGCTGCGAGTCAATCTAATTGGTAGGTAGCTGGACTATTGCGAATCATGCTACGGTAAATCAATGGTTTACAGCTTAGACGAACCGCTCCTGCGAAGCCTTTTCGGGCCAGTTGCCCGCGCGACCGAGGTTTTGGCGCGACTTGACGAGCGGCTGGCCCGCTCGCCCGTGCGTGACGGGTTTGTCGAACGCCAGCATTTTGCCGATGCGGCAGCAGCACTTTGGCTTGAGGGCGAACTCGTCCATATCGAAGACCTGGTTCTGCACGACTCCCATATGGACATCCGCGCGCCGACCCACGAACTCACCCGGGCGCACGCAGTGCTGCGGACCCGCCGGCGGATTTGTGCCGAAAGGCCGGACTGGGCGCTCAGCCGCGACGGTTTGTTGGCGCTGACCGGCCGCGGCGGCGCCATCCCGGCGGCCGCCGGTCCAAAGGACCCTCACAGGGAGGGGGCAGGGGCAGGCACCGTTGAAGCCGATGCTCCTGATGATACCCAGGACGATCTCCTGGCCGAAGAATTTGCCGAGATCGATGCCGTCCTGGCGCGGTCTTCGAAGCTACTCAGCGGCGCCGACGTGCCGGCAAGGACGCCGCGTGCCGATGACAGGCCGGACCTAATTTACGATCTCGACTGGAATGAAGAAGAACGCATGGCCGAATGGCGCGATGTGATTGCCGGGACACGCGATCTTCCGGTGGTTCTACGCGGCGCAATCCTGCTCGAGGCATGGCAAGACATTGAGGTGTTGCAGCATGCCACCTGGCTTGGCCCGCTGCTGGTCGCCGCGCTGCTACGCCAGGAGGGTCTTGCGGCCAACCATCTCGCCTGCCTGAATCTCGGCGCCAAAAACATTCCGCGGGAGCGGCGGCGGGCGCGCAATCGCAGCGATCGGCTGCTCGCCTGCCTCGACGCCATCAACGACGCCGCGATTGCTGGCTTGAAGGAGCACGACCGGCTGGTGATGGCGAAAAGCCAGATGGAACGGCGGCTCAAACAGCGGCGGGCCAGTTCGAAATTGCCCGCCCTCGTCGAGTTGGTGCTGTCGCGCCCGCTCGTCTCGACAGGCATGATCCAGGAGCGGCTAAAGGTGACAAAACAGGGAGCGCTCAACCTGGTCGGTGAGCTCGGGCTGCGCGAGATGACGGGCAGGGGGAGGTTTCGGGCATGGGGAATTATCTAGCCCGCGGCCATTCGTTACCTAACTTTACGAAATTATCGAACCTGACGAACTTGCGATCAGCAATCATATTCGTGACAGCAGGAGGTTGTCACCATGGCCGCTCCAAAACGCAGCAATCATAGCGGGACCGCATCCCATTCGGCAGTCGCCGCCTTGAGTTTCACCACGAAGCTGCCGGCACAGGCAGACTTCAAGAAGGTGTTGCTCGAACGTTATCAGGAAGCGATCGCACGCAGCCGCAAGATCGGCCATCGCGTATCATTCCGGGTAGAGGTCGATCCAACGGCTGGTGCGCTGACGGTCACGCCGGTCGAAGAGCAACCGATCGCCTTAGACGATACCTTTCCCGCCGAGGACACGGGCATGCCCGATGCCGATCTCGAGGCGGCTCTTGCCGGCGCGCGCGCGTGGCCGCAAGCGTGTCGCCGAAATTGTCGCCGGCAAGGACATGCTGAGCGCGGATGCCTTTGCCAAGCTGCTCGGCACGTCGCGCGTGACGGTCAATGCCAGGCGGCTAAGCGGACAGGAGCTCGGGATCGATGGCGCCAAGCGGGGCTTCCGCTTTCCTGTCTGGCAACTCGACAAGGAGGGTCGTCCCTTCGGCGCATTGCCGGCGTTGCATGCCATGTTGGGCCACAGTGCCTGGGCCGTCTATCGGTTTCTGGTGTCGCGCCATGGCGCCCTCGATGGCCGGACCGGCCTTCGAGCCCTTCAACAAGGCGATGACGCCTCCGTGTTGGCCGCGGCGGAAGGCATGGCCAGGGGCGATTTCGACTGAATGCCCGGCGTTCCACCTCCACCCGATTTCGCGCGCGCAAACCGAACTTTTTGATCTCGCTCGCCATCCGCCGCTGTGATCGAGGCTAATATCGTTCAGACCTCAGTCGCTGCGTAGAATATTCGCTTCTAACGCCGCTGCAACAAAAGCTCTTCGCGCTACGGGCGTCTGGGCTCCACCACGCAGAACCTGAAGACATGCATCCATAGCCAGTTTTCGTTTCTGCGTCTGATGAGGGAAACTTCGCAGCAGGATCGTGGCTGCGTCGTTCACATCGAATATGACGCGCTCACGGTCATGCCGGCCAATTTGCACCACGACGGGCCGGGCGAACCTGCACGACATGCAATTACTCTCTCAGTTCATCTCTGATACCGGTCTTCCCGTATCATGACGTTGGGTCAATTTCTACATGTTTGGGCTAGGCTCGAAGGGAGCGTGCAGTTGCTCAATCTCAAGACAAATTGCCTGTCCAACTTCAGCAGGCCGCAATCTGAGTCCTGATTGTTCGCTCTCTTGTTTGCGCAGGAAAGCACAGCGGATTTCTGTCGCGTCCGGAAGGTGAAGCGGGGCCTGGTTTTTTTTGCTTTCCTGAAGCCCGAGCCTCTCTCCTGGTGTCAGCTTTGACGCGGTCGCTGCCGCGGAGCCGACGCTTCCAGTGGCGCGCGGACGCCGGAGAGGAAAAGGGCGGGAGGGTGCGGTGGCGGGTGAAGGTCCCGGAGAGAGTCTCCTGGCGCCCGCCAAGGAGCAACACCCATGACCCAGATGGAAATTCTTGCGCCCAGGCGCAACGAGCGTGCCGGTTACAAGGTCGACGTCAGCCGCGGCCAGCGCATTGGCCGCGTGTCGTCAGAATGGTTCAACCGGCCGGCGGACGAGCGGTACCTGTCGCTCAACGACCTTGGAAATGCCGTGAAGAGCCGGTCGGAGCGCAGCAAGACCCGCATCGTCGAAAGTGAGCTGATCCGCGTCGAAGCCAGCCGCGACGATCCTGAGCGGCTGAGGCTATTGCTGCCCCACACGCCGGCCCCCGTGTCGCCCACGCATTGGAGTTTTGGCCAGCTCGCCGGTCTGGCCGGCGCGCCGGCCACCTATCTTCGGGAGCTTCCAGCCCCGCTCGCGGCGATCAACCTTCAGCACGGTCTCCTCAACCACCGCGCCGAGCAGGTGAAGACGCTGGAAATCGAGAACGGACGCCTCGAGTTGCGGGCGGTGACGGGCCCGGATTACGGCAGAATATTTGACTCAGAACTGGTGGACGCGGTGCAGAAGATCGCCGGCAACGGTACCGGCGACACGCGCTGGAAGGTGCCAGGAGTGCTCGACTGGTCGACGGGAATCTACAATCCGCACGTCGACATCTCCCGCGACACCACGACGCTCTACGCGTCAGATCGCGATGTCTTTGTGTTCCTCGTCGACGATCTGAACCCGATCGAAGCCGGTCGGCTGCCGAATGGGGAGCCGGATCTCTATTTCCGTGGCTTTTATTGCTGGAATTCGGAAGTCGGAGCCCGCACCCTCGGCGTCGCCAGCTTCTATCTGCGCGCCGTGTGCCAGAATCGTAACTTGTGGGGCGTGGAAGATTTCGTGGAAATCACTATCCGCCATTCAAAATACGCGGCCTCGCGTTTCGCCCTGGAGGCCGAGCCGGCCCTGATCCAGTTTGCCGATTCCTCGCCCATGCCGTTCGTCAACGGCATCAAGACGGCGCGGCAACGGATCGTCGCCAAAGACGACGAAGATCGCCAGGGCTTCCTGCGCAAGCGCGGCTTCTCCAAGTCCGAGACCACGAAGATCATCGATACTGTTCTCATGGAGGAAGGCAGACCACCGGAATCGATCTTTGATTTCGTGCAGGGCATCACGCGGGTTGCGCGCGACAAGCCGCATCAGGATGTCCGCCTGGACATGGAGGGCAAAGCCAAGAAGCTTCTCGATTTCGCCGCCTGATGGTGAGGACGCCGGCAACGAAAACTCTCGTCGCCGGCCTCGCCTCCGGGCCCTCTTCATCAATCCAAGCGCGGTCCTCCGAAGCAAGGGGACGGCGCTTTTTTCGTGGAGAACCTTGTGACTCCAACATGCTGGAGGCCCTCCGGTGGCTTGGTCGCGTCGAGATCCGCGAGCAGGGGCCGGGTCGGCGTGGGGCTTGGAGGCAGAGGGGGGAGGGGAGGGTTTTTGACGGGCTTGGAGGTTCGGGGAGAGGCCCCGAGCCGCCCGTCATGGAGAACCTGACCATGGCAAAGAACGCCATTCAGAAGATCGCGATGAACGCCGCGGAGAACATTCCCTATGACAAGCTGATGCTGTCGCAGAAGAATGTCAGGCGCATCAAGGACGGCGTGTCGATCGAGCAGCTGGCCGAAGACATCGGACGGCGAAACTTGATCCAGAGCCTGAACGTCCGTCCCGTGCTCGACGGCGAGGGCGAGGAGACCGGCACGTTCGAAGTGCCCGCCGGCGGCCGCCGTTATCTGGCGCTCGGCATCCTCATCAAGCAGAAGCGCCTGGCCAAGGATGAACTGATCCCCTGCATCGTCAATCGCAGGCAGGAAACCTCGGCCGAGGAGGATTCGCTTGCCGAGAACCTGCGGCGCGCCGACCTGCACCCGCTCGACCAGTTTCGAGCCTTCAAGACGCTCGACGATCAGGGCCTCGATCCGGATGAGATCGGCGCCCGCTTCTTCGTGTCGCCTGCCACTGTGAGGCAGCGCCTGCGGCTGGCATCGGTGTCGCCAAAGCTTATCGAGCTCTACGCGAAGGACGAAATCCGGCTCGAACAGATCATGGCTTTTTCGATCTTCGACGATCACGCGCGCCAGGAACAGGTCTGGGAGCGGATTGCCAGCTCGCACACGCAGGAACCCTACTACATCAGGCGCCTGCTGACCGAGACGACGGTGCGGGCGGACGATCGTCGGGCCGTCTATGTCGGCGCCGAAGCCTATGAGGCTGCCGGCGGGGTCATCCTTCGCGATCTCTTCGAGCAGGATTCTGGCGGCTGGTTCCAGGATGCCGCACTTCTCGAGCAGCTTGTCTTCGACAGATTGAAGGCAGACGCCGAGACGATCCGCGCCGACGGCTGGAAGTGGGTCGACGCGGCAATCAGCTTTCCCTATGGCCACACCTCCGGCATGCGGCGCATCTACGCGCAGCCGCAGGAGCTCAGCGCCGAGGAGATCGAACGCTACGAGGCGCTGAAGGCCGAATACGACAAGCTGGATGCGGATTATGCCCAGGCTGAGGACCCCGACGAGGCAACCGAGGCGAAGCTCGACCAGCTGGGCGCCGAGCTCGATGCGATCGATGATCGTCCCCAAAGCTACGATCCCGCCCAGAAGGCGATTGCCGGTGTGTTCGTGACGCTTGCCGCGAACGGCGAGCTCCAGGTCGACGCCGGTTTCGTGCGGTCCGAGGACGAGCCGCGGCCCGAGACCGGCGACCTCGATGAGGGCGAGGAAGGGGGCGCCGAGGGCCAAACCCGATCCAGTGGCGACGACGATGGCGATGGTGTTGTCGTCAACGGCGAGCCGGTGGGTGACGGCTCTGGCGACGACGGCGAGGATGATGGCATCAAGCCGCTGCCTGATCGGCTCGTCTTCGACTTGACCACGCAGCGGACGCTGGCGCTGCGCAACGCGCTCGCCGGCGACGTCGACATCGCCTTCAGCGCCGCACTCCATGCCTTCGTCCTGCAGGTCTTCTATCGCCTCGCGCCGAACACGTGCCTGGAGATCAGCCTGAAGAGCGGCAGCTTCAGCCAGGTCGACGGGCTTGCCGAGACATGCTGGGCCAAGGAGATCGCCGAGCGGCACGAAGCCTGGGACCGCGATTTGCCCGATGCGGCGGAAGGGCTCTGGGACTTCCTCATCGGCCTCGATGAAGCAAGCCGCAAGGCGCTGTTCGCGCACTGCGTCTCGCTGACCCTCAATGCGGTGGTCGAACCCTGGAACAGGCGAGCGAAGGCGCTCGAGCACGCAGACGTGCTTGGCCGCTCGCTGCGGTTCGACATGGTCGACGCGGGCTGGACGCCCACGGTCGAGTTCCTCGGGAGGCTCACGAAGGCGCGGATTTTACAGGCTGTCCGCGAAGCGCGTGGCGCAGACTCCGCGCAGCTGATCGACCACATGAAGAAGGACATCATGGCCCGTGAAGCCGCCCGTCTTCTCGAAGGCTCGAACTGGCTGCCAGAGCCGCTGCGCGCTGAGGTCGATGAAGTGTCTGCCGATGCTGGCGACGCGGCCGCCGGCGAGATGTCGGAGGAAGCGGCTGTCGACGGCGATGCCGCCGAGCTGCCGGCCTTCCTCGCCGACGATGCGGATCCGTCCTCCGAAGAGCCGGTGACCCTCGACGGCGACGAGGCGGACCACCTCCAGGCCGCCGAATAACCGGCCTCAAGCTCGCACTGGGCCCGGCTCTCCCGCCGGGCCCAAGCCAGTTCCAACTCACTCTCAAGCCCGGGATCGCCATAGCGACCCCGGGCGTTTTTGTTCCATGGAGATCGAAATGTTCGACTGGAAAAGATCCTGCTCCTACGACGAGCAGCAGAAGAGACGTTTCCACACCACAGCCCGTTCACGGCTGAAGAAACTCGCCGCTGAATTAAACATGCCATCGGGCAGCTTTTGACCTGCGCTCAAACAAGGCAGGCATCGCCGTTTGCGGTGAAATTACCCTGCACCATGACCGTGCCTACATTCAGGTCGGCCAGTTCGGCCTGTCCTCAGGTCACGGCATCCTGATCCGCACCTGCAAAGGCCGCAAGGACTACACCGGCGGGGCCAACCACTTCGTCGCACTCGGCATGCTGGACGACATCCCGGCGCTTGCCGCCGCCGTCCGTGCCATCACCGGGGTTGGTCGAGAAGCTTCGTGTTGCTCCGAGCGACGCGCCGCCTGAACCCTGCGAACCCCATCATCGCCAGTGCCCTCGCCGGCCGCGGGCTCTGCCCCTCGCCAGCCACAACACACCAGGCAGTTGCCATGGCGCGGCGATGCCGCGCGTGGCCGACTTGCCTTCAGGAGAACCTCATGACCGCACATCCACCCTTCAGGAAGGTGCTCGACGGCGTCGCCACCCGCGAGCAGATGTTCCAACTGTTCAGCCGACACCAAGACACTCCCGGCATCGATCCCAATTCCGGCACTCCCTATTCAGGCGAGTGGTTTGAGATCACCCCGTCAGAATATCACTTCATGCTCGATTTGTTGCCGCCGCTCTTCATGCGCACCGGCATGTTCGGCATGTCGGAGTACAAGGCCGGCAACGTCACCAGCGTATTCTTCGCGATCCGGATCCGGGGCCGCGAGCGCTGGTTTCATGGCTTCTGCGATCTCACCGATCGGCAGTCGCCAGACCAGATGCGCACCGCCATCATCGCCCACGAGACCGACGCGAGCGACAGCATGACCCGTTCGGAAAAGCTCGAGGCGATCTGGAACATAACACCTGTCGAACTCAGAGGGACCGCCCGCAACACAGATCCCGAGACCGGGTGGGCCGAACATCAAGGCAAACGCACCATTCTCGTCAACGCCGGAAGGCATGATGCCGGCTTCAGGCTGCTCGATGACCTGTCGGATCTCGAGATCGACGAATTCCTGTCCAAAGTGCGATCGCGTCTGAACTGACGAAGGAAGGCGACGATGGATATCTATGAGAACCGCGCCTCGACGGCGAAACCTCTCCATCACGGTGACCGACTTTCGCTCAATGGATGCACCACCCATCCTCAAGCTGTTGAGACATGCGAGACTGTATGGCCAACTGCCCGATACAAGCATCCGGCCCTCAGCAAAACTTCAGGTCAGTGCCTGCCACGCGGGAGATATCCGGCATTGCGTAACGCGCCGATCAACAGGCTCGCCGGGCCCGCGATACTCGTCCTGGCCTGCGTTGCAAGCGGCAGCGTGTTCCAGTCCTCCAACGGAGCGATAAAGCTGGAGAAGGTGCCATTGACGATGCAATGGCTGCTCAACAAGCCCTGCTTATCCAGCACCAGCACGCCTGTCTGATCGCTCGGATAACGGATGGCGGCGACGCGCTGAAGTTCCATGTCGCCATCGACGCGCAAATTGAAAAGCACAGCGCCATGGCTTCTGCGAGCGACTTCCGCGACTTTATCCGTGAAAGGAACGGGAAGCGCCCGAACGCTGTCGACCGCCATCCCGAAAACAAGCGCGTCCAGCTCTTCCGCCTCCATGAGAATATTAGTTCCCAAGAATATAAGGATTGCAATCGCTCCAGCCGGATTGTGCACAGTCGTAGCACTCCGCCAACTATACGCCTGAGCATCGCGTGCATGAGGGAGCTCTCTCCCGGTAGGCACATTTGCCACGTTGATTGAACCGGTTGCCTGGGCCCATAACACACCGCTTGCTCGTTGCAGGGCTTCTCCGATAAAGCACGACGAAAGCGATACGATACATCGAGCAGTCGCTGGCCCAAACTGCGACTTGGATTGCAAGTCATGCTCACATCAAGGAACAGATTATGAAGCGCCAGATTCGGCCATTCATCGTGGAAGTGAAACAGAGGCGCGGGAAGCAAAAGCCAAGCCATTCGATCTGGGGCGATCTCGACCTGTCCAGGATCGCCACGCAGATGACGCAGCCGGGCTATGTTGCTCCGCTCCCAAACCCTCAGGTCATTGACTTCAGTATAAGACCCCTTGATGCTGAAGAAGCGGAAAAACAACAAGCGGAGTATATGATGGCCGATGTTCAGGACGCTCAGACTGTTCAGACGACAGTAGCCCCAGCCAGAGTGGAAGTGCCTGAATCGAAGAAGAAAGTTCCGCGAGCAAAGAAAGCAAAGGCAGAGCTCGTGAAGCCCGCCCGCAAGAATGGGGCGAAACTTGCGCGCCCGGCCGCGGAAGCTCCGGCGGCGGCCAAGACCGCCCGCAAGACATATTCCGAAAAGGAACGCGCCCGAAAGCTGGCCCAGATCGAAAAGTCGATCGCGGGCGGCGCGACCAGCAAGATGGCTGTCGGCCAGGCCGGTATATCGGAGCAGACCTACTATTACTGGAAGAGGGCTTCCGCACCTCCTTCTTCAGACAGCGGCGACCTTCGTGATCTTGTCGCGCTCGAAGAAGAAAACAAGCGCCTGAAGAACCTGCTTGCCGACCGTCTACGCAAGGAAAATGCCGAGCTCAAGAAGAAGCTGGGCCTGGCCTGAGGCATACTGAAGCTTCGTTGGAAATCTCGCGCTCAGAGCGGTAGCGGCGGCATATCGCCTTCGCCGACCCGCCAGACCCAGGAGCCGATCTCCGGTCGCGCAGCGATCATTTCGTCGAGCGACACTTCGAAGTTCTGGTCCGCTCCGGCCGGAACGACAAACAGCGCGATCGGCTCGTCCCTGTTCTGAAGCAACGCATTGGCGATCGGCTGGTCGGGTTGCAGGTCAAAGCGCAATCCCTTCACGCTCTTCTCGCGAAGCCGGGCGAGCCCATCGACGAGCCTTTTCTCCGGTACCGTCTCGTAGGGAATCCAGTTCTCGGACACCACCATCAACGCCATCTCCTCGACAATGGCGAGGCCGGCCGGGTTCAGTCCGAACGTCGCGATCGTCATCAGATGCGAGCTGAAATCCGCTGCCCACAGAGACAATTCTTTCTCAAAACGCGCCTGCAAGCGGCGGTGCAATGCATCGTCGATCATGAAGAGAAAACCGGGCAGGTGCCTGATGACGAGTTTCTGACCGGAGCGGGCGGGCACGATCTCCTTCACCTCGCCGACCAGGACCAGCAACTTTCGGGGACCTGATTTCGGCGGGAGCGCCGTGCCGAGAACCGCGTTGCGACGCTGCTCGATGGCTTGCCTGTTCTCGGCCCGAAACGGCTCGGGCACGAACAGGATATCGGCGAGCGGTCCGCCTCTCACCGTCATTTGCCCGGCAGCCTCGAGAAGGTGCCAGCGGACATTCCACCAATGCCGTTTGCCGGCCCACCTCGAGGTCCAGACCGTCAGTTCGGCCTCGTGCCAGAGATAATGAAGCAGGCCACGCAGCGACATTCTCCTGGGATCGGCGGTTACGCTGGCGGAATTTTGCCCCGCAGGCACCGATGCCGCGCGGCTTCCTGTCTTCGACAGGCTGAAGTCCAACTTGAGGGCGGCCAAGCCGTTTTGCGGATCGAGCTGTATCGCGCTGCCCATCAAGGCGCCCAAGCCGGACAGTTCGTATGGCGATTCGTATGAATCACAGGATGGATCATGCCCGCCGCCGCTCAGCGGCATGCGCTTGATCAGATGAAGATCGCCGATGCGGGCGATGTACATCGGGCAGCCCGGCTCGCGGCACAGGCATAGCGGACGCTCGGTACGGGCATATGCACTCGCCAGCGCCGCCTGCAGGTCAGGCGCAGCCTCCTCGTAGACCGCACTGCCAATGCTGAACCGTCGCATCACCTCCACAGCTCCAGGTCGCCGCCGCATCCCTGTCCGGGCATTGAGTCATGGCTTTGCGCAGAGCGCAACCCCTTGGTGCATCGGCGCCCGAGGCAGAGGGGAGCCATGAGGAGGGCGGCCCGGCTGGCGCGGAGAGAGTGCCGGCGCGGGCGCCACCCCCCATCTCGCGAAGGACATCTCCATGAACATTGTTTCGACTATACCTGCCGCTTCCCTCGGTGCGCCGACGCCGGCCTCCATGAACAACGCCGAGGCTATCTATCAAGCGGCAACGCTGCTTCTGCCTTTCCTCGAGCAGGGCAAGCCTATCACCACCGCAACACTGCGCACCGCCATGACGACCAGTTTTGGCGGCAGCGATGCGCAAGGGTTGTGGGTGTGGAAGGAGGGCTATGAGGCGCTCGAGGTCGCCCAGGTGCTGTTTCTGCGCCGGTTCGACCCTGCGATCCTGTCCCGGTCGACCAAGCCGCAGGCAACGTTGGCGATGATCAAGCGCATCGCCGACCTTCTTCCCACCCATACGCGACGGTCGCACGGCGCGCAGTCGCATGTGCTCGCCGTCGCACGCAAGGATCGAATTCGGCCGCTCAGCCTCGTCGACGCACTGGCCATCGTCCGGGCTGAACCGCAATCGGCTCTGCGGGTGAACACGCGGTCGAACCGCGCGGCGATACAGCTGCCGACGGCGAGCCTGATGCTCGACGACGGTGCGATAGAGCAGCGCGTGCGCCTGCTGCGGCCGACGGACGAAATGCGCTTCGGTCCCAACGCCCTTGCCGAAACCCACTGGGAGCCCGCCGACCGAAAATTGTTCTGCGACCTGTGGCAGGCAGAAGTCGCCGCCGTCCCAAAGTTCACCACCAGCACCTTTCACATCGTGACGGGTCTGCTGTTGGCGATCTGGCGTCGGGTGCCGGATCATGATTGTCAGGTCTACCGGATCCAGACCGATGCCGGCGAACGCATCATCGGGCGACACATCGCGCCGACGCTTGTTGCGACCATGTTGCGCAATCTGGGGCTCGATCATGTGCCGGCGCTCGCGCCGCAAGATGCCTGGACCGGGCTCGTGGAAGGCAGAGTCGGACTGCAACTCGCCGACGGCCTGATCCTGCGCCGCAGTCGGATCATGAACGACTACCGTATCGAATTGATCGGCTTTACCGACGCTTTAGTTCCGCGGCTGAAGGCGCTAGGCTTGATCTCCGAAGCATCTCCTGGCAGCTCCGGCTGTTCATCCCGACGAGCGAGCAAGGGCCGTCCATCCTCGCCGCGCTCCTTGACCGCCACACATTGGTTAGCGTCACCGACCGCGCGTCAGTGGCGTGAGGGGAGACGATCATGACCGTCTCGGCCTCCGAGCTGGCCCGCCGCCTTGGCGAACATGCCGAGGCGGTGTGCCGCGAATATCTCTACAACGGCCATCGCTCCGGCAATTACTGGATGGTTGGTGATGTCCGCAACGCGCGCGGCCGCTCCATGCATGTGCGGCTCAAAGCGGTGGGCGGCAAAGCTGCCGGAAAGTGGGTCGACGAGTCGTCGGGGGAACATGGCGACCTGCTCGACGTCATCGAGCTGAGCTGTGGTCTGGTCGACTTCCGCGAGGTCGCTGACGAAGCACGTCGCTTCCTCTCCATGCCGCTGCGACCCCCCCAGCCCCTTGGCGCGCAGCGCCAGCCTGCCGCGTCACGCGGCTCCCCCGACGCTGCGCGTCGCCTGTTCGCAATATCGCAACCGATCGCCGGCACGCTGGCCGAACGATACCTGGCCGGCCGCGGCATTCTGCTCTCCCCGCGTGAGCGCGCCCTGCGCTTCCATTCCGGCTGCTACTACCGGGATTTCGTGACCGGCGAGACGCGGCCCTTTCCGGCGCTGATTGCCGCTGTCACCAGCTTCGACGGTCAGATCACCGGCCTGCAACGCACCTGGCTTGATCCCTCGGGTGAGGGCAAGGCGCAACTCGCCGATCCACGCCGCTCACTGGGTCATCTCTTGGGCAACGCCATCTGGCTTGGCCTTGAGCCTGGTGCGCCCGTCCCCGTCGCGGCTGCCGGCGAGGGGTTCGAGACGATGGCGTCGCTCCGGACTGTGATGCCAGCGCTGCCGGTGGCAGCCGCCACCTCGGCCAATCATCTCGCCGGCCTGAGCTTCCCGCCTGGCTGCCGTCGCCTCTACATCGCGGCCGATGCCGACGCTGCCGGCCGGCACGGCATCGAGCGTCTCAGCCAGCGCGCGGGCGAGTCAGGGATCCTCGCCTTGGTAATGCGGCCGCAGCTCGGCGACTTCAACGACGATCTGCGTCACCTCAGCCCGGCCCATCTCGCGGCATGGCTCCGCGACCAGCTCGTCCCGGAGGATGCCCGTCGCTTCCTGCCGCCCGGATGAACGGCCGCGCCGGCACGCGGGGCGGGGCGGCGTCGCCGGTTAGCCTGCAGACATGGCGGCGGCCCACCAGAGAGCCGCGCCCGCGGCCTGCCTGAGAGGCGACCCCTGCCACGCGCCGGTCACGGCCGCAACGGCTGCGCCGTCCTTCGCTCGCGCTCCGGCCTTTGGTGCTGCCGCGCCCGGCGCGCGGCCGGGATGCGCTGTCAGGCCGCGATGGGCGCGGCCACAACCGACGGAGACACCGCCATGACCTATGAGCTTCCTCTCGACGACGCCTACGAGCCCTACCACGCCTCCTCGCCGACCGACCGCGTCATACTCGAACTGCAGATGTACGGCCATCGCCCGCATCAGGACGAACCTGATCCTCGGCCACTTCCCGACGACGAGGTGATCCGGGCCGGCCTCGCCGGGATCGTCGAGACCTTTGCCGGGATGCTTGGCGACACCAGGCTCGAACCCGATCTCGACGACCTGCTCTGGTCCTTCGCAAACGTCTTCCACCGTGCCGCCGAGCGCGTCGCCCGCATCCTCGACCGCAATGAGGAGGCGCAGCGTTCGAGTCAGCAGGAGCAGGACGGCTCCGAGGTGAAGTCCGTCGAGTTGGAGCGGCTGACCGCGGAAGGCATCAGCTATATCGAGCGCCGCAACGTGCTCGAAATCATGCGCGATGAGGCCGCCGACCTCTACGAGGCGCAGACCGGATCGGCATGGCGGCCGCGCACCGGCTCCAAGGTCAGCCACCAGGCGATGACCGCTTCGGTGATCGACTCCAGAGACTTCCTCGCCGCCCGTCGCCACGCCGAAACCGAGGTGCTCGTTCCAGCAGGGACCAAGATCGCCTTCGCCGGCGGCCTCGACTGCAACGATCACGACCGGATCTGGGACGCGCTCGACAAGGCCCGCGAAAAACATCCCGACATGGTCCTGCTCCACGGCGGCAGCCCGCGCGGCGCCGAGCGCATCGCCGCTTGCTGGGCCGAGAACCGCAAGGTCACCCAGATCGCCTTCAAACCGGACTGGAGCCGGCACGCCAAGGCGGCTCCGTTCCGCCGCAACGACCAGCTTCTCTCCGTGGTGCCCTACGGCCTGATCGTCTTTCCCGGCTCCGGCATTACCGACAACCTTGCCGACAAGGCGCGTCGGCTGGGCATCCCCGTGTGGCGGTTCGCGGAGGGCGGCGCGTGAAGCGCCGGTTTCCCACAATCCGCACCAGCGAACCTGACCGCGCGCGGTCAGGTTCGACCCGCGCGCACCAAAGCCACGCGCGAAGCACCGGCACTACGCATCGTATCGACGCGGTGGAGCGTGCCGCCACGCAACGTGATATTGCGGTTCGCGTTACAAAGGCGTATATACGTCCGCAGCACAGGAGCTTGCCATGGTCACCACAGCCACGAGGAAGGAAACACCGGTCTCGATGCGGTTTCGCAACGATGATCTCACCATCATCGACCGCGGCGCCGAGCTGCTCGGCCTGTCGCGCACGGAGTTCATGCGGCGCGCAGCACTCCACGAGGCCCAGGCGGCCATCCTCAACGAAACCGTCATCCGCGTGTCTCCGCAAGTCTATGACGCCTTCATGCAAGCGATCTCGGCATCGGCCGCCGCGCCCCCGCCGAAGGCGGCCGAGCGGCTGCGTCGGTCTCCGCCCTGGGACCGCTAGGTGGCGCTTTCACGCATCGAACTCCTCGACGACACGCACCGCGTCGACAGCTTCGATTGCGGCAAGCCGGCGCTCAACGCTTGGCTGGCCGGCTTCGCGCGAACGAACCAGGCCCGCGGGTTTACCCGCGTCCTGGTCGTTCAGGACGAGGGAACAGTCGTTGGCTATTACGGCCTCGCGCCGGGCGTGATCCAGCCAAACAGCGCACCGCGCGCCATCCGCACCGGACGGCCACCCGATCCGATCCCTTGCCTGCTGATCGGACAACTCGCCGTCGACCGCCGCTATGCTGGACAAGGCATCGGCAGCGGCCTGGTCAAGGACGCGCTGCATCGCTGCGTCGCCGGCGCCGACATCGTCGGCGGCCGCGCGGTGGTGGTGCGGGCAATCGACGCCGAGGCCGAGCGCTACTGGCAGAGCTGGGGCTTCATTCCCGCGCGTGACAATCCGTCGGTGCTCATGCGCTCGATCCAGGACGTGAGTCTCTGGCTGGCCGACAAGGGCCGCTAGCTCCCGGCGCGTAGCGCCTCCGGCAAGCTCCGGGCGCGCCGGCCTGCGGCCGGCCGGGCTGTAGTCGCGGCGTCCCGCCGCTCCCCGAGCCGGCTTCGCCGTCTCGGCCTTCGGGTGACGATCCCTCGCGCAGGGCCAGAGGGAGAGAGCGGCCGGCGCGGGGCGGGGGACGCGGGAGAGAAGGGAAAGTCACCATGTCGATGATATTCATAGGCGGATCACGCGAGATATTCGAGCTGCCGGAACCTGCCATCGCTCGCATCGGCGCAATCGTTGCTGCCGAGCACGGCGTGCTGGTTGGCGACGCGCCCGGAGCCGATGCCGAGGCGCAGGGCCTGCTCGCGGGCTACAAGTACGAGCATGTCGGGGTCTTCCATGCCGGCAAGGAACCCCGCAACAATCTGGGCGACTGGGCCGCCTATCATGTCCCGTCACCTGGAGGCACTCATGAATCGTGGTACGACGCCGCCAAGGACCGGGAGATGGCGCGGCGCGCCGACTTTGGCATGATGGTCTGGGACGGTGCATTACCCGGTACGGCCGTCAATGTGCTTCGGCTCGCAATCGCGAACAAGCCGTGCGTCATTTACGATCTGGCCAGGGGCAGCATGGCGACGACGTACAATGTGGAGGACTGGTGCGCCATGCTCCGCCAAGCCGGTCCGGACATTCGCCGCCAAGCGGAAGCCGGCATGACGCCGGACGAGCGTCTGGCGTCGCCAGGATGATGGATGCGGTTCCGCCGACAGGCCGGCGGTTCAATCGGATATGTTGATCCGGCTCCTCGCCGCCAACTCCACTTGTATGAGCGGAGGGATCCGGCCCCTTTCGAGACCGGTCTACGCGCAAAGCCGCAGGGCTTTGTGCGGATGATCATCTTTTCTCGCCTCTGAAGCGCGTGCAAGCGTGCCGAACAACATCCTGGCTTGCCGGGTCATTAACCTGACCGCGCGGTACCATCCCCGAAGGCGTGAAGGCCGCTGCCACCCGGCCCCGATCTCGAGACCGCTATGCCGCCATACCGAACACGCAAGGCGGTCGCGCACCGGGCTGCTGTTCGATGTGTTAGCAATGCCGACGATATGACCCGAGAGGCTGCAGCATTTTCCTGCGATCCGCCAGCGTTGCGTTGGCGGTCAGGCGATGGCGGCCTGAGTTCTTTTCCTTCGGTTGCATCCGGGGCCATTCCCGTTTCATGTCGCCTTTGTAGACGACCGCCTGCTTTGTGCGGTCAACCCCCGTTGGGGGTACACTCGGCGAATATTCAGGAAAATTCGATTTCTGTTTTTGGTCTGCGGACAGGCGAAGGGCCTGGCCGCTGTTTTCGGCAAATAGAATTTTCCAGAATTTTCGCCGAGATGACCGCAGCAGGACGGCCCTCTCCTTTGGCGCCATCGGGAATGGTCCCGATGCAACCGAAGGAGAACTACCATGGCCACCACGATCGCAAACCTCACCACCAAGGCCGACGGCTCGATGGAAGGCGTCTTTGCCACGCTCCGGGTCAATGCCCCAATCGCCCTCATCCCGAACACCAACAAGTCGCGCGAGGACGCCCCCGACTACCGGATCGTCAACAAGCGCACGGGCTTCGAGATCGGAGCCGGCTGGCACCGCATCTCCCAGCGTTCGGGAGAGGAGTACCTCTCGGTTAAGCTGGAAGCCCCCGAGATCGGCGTCATTTTCGGCAATCTCGCTCCCGCCCCCGGTGGCGAGGAGAACAAGAGGGTCATCCTCTGGAACAACCCCCAGTGAGGCAACGATGGCCGGCCCCTTGCGGGGCCGGCTCCCACCGGCAACAGGAGGTTGCAATGAGCCGCTACGCCATCACCGTCACGGGCATCACGACCGGACAAGGCCGCTTGGACCCAGACGCTATCATCGGCTACGATCCACCCCTTCGGACCTACTTCCTGCAGGCGTTCCCGCACGAAAAAACCGACGAGCCCGGTCTTTGGCTCGGCACCCACGATCGCGCGTTCGAAACGCTTGAGGATCTTCACCGCGCAGCCATCTCACACGGCTACGACTTCATGCCGCTGCCGCCCAAACTGGCCGCAAAGCTGGTCGACGACAAAGCGGCAGCCAGCGGGCGTCCGGTGCGAGACACAATCTTCCGCCAAGTGCTGAAACACCTCAACCAACCCAACTAGGCAAGACGTCTCGGGGCCCGCGACGGAGTGTTCCGTCGCGGGCCCTTTTTTTGCGCGTCGCAAAAGAGCCACGAATATCACCCGCTACAGCAAGAGACAGAGTCTCCAAACCGCCGACTATTCCTTCGGCAGTTTGTGCTTATGAATGCGGATATAGTCCTGGACAGCCTTTCGCAGCAGTTCGGTCATGCTGTGCCCGTTGCTGATCGCCAGCAACTTGAACTGGCGCTGCTCCGCGGCCGTCAAATAGTAGCCGCAGCGGATCATCTCCTCCTCGCGAATCTTCTTTCCGGCGATGGGGTCCTTTTTCTGACCTTGCCGCAGCAGCTTGCGGAAATCGGGCCCGACAGCCGGGGACGGCTTTGTCGGTTCCTGCATCTGTGACGCAGCTCGCTCCTTGATCTCTGACGGCTCGGCCTTCGGAGGGATGAACATGCTGGGCAGCGCCGGCGGCTGCGTGGAGATCGCCTTCATCATGCGGGCCTTCTTGTCGTCGCCGGGTTTCGGCGCGGTTTCTTCACTCATGCCGCGTTCCTTGTGGCTTCGATGAAGGTTTGCAGAACGTCGTCAAAGACCCCTTCGCTCTCGGCAACCGCCTTCGCGTCAGGCACCTCGGGGCTGTAAAGGGTCTGCCCGGTCTGAAGGTCGCGGTAGGCAACGCGATTATGCAGGACGTGTTCCGCAATGGGCGTGCCGTTGGCCTGGATGATGGCTCGCAGTTCGGTGAGGGCTCGCGCCCTGCCATCGATGATGGTCTGCTTGGTCAGCACGAATATCGCTGGCAGCGGTCTACCCCGGCTCTCGACCGCCAGTGGGATGTAGTGGTCGGTGATCTGGATGGCGGCGGTCACATCGTCGAGGGCAAAATAGACCGGCACGACGACAATGTCGGCGGCGAAGAGCCCGGCCATGAGGTTATCATTTGTGGTGCCTTCCGTATCGATCAAGACGACCGAGCGTTCACCGTTGTGCGCGGCTGCCGCGCGGAGGATTTCCTGCGGTGTCATCGCGCTCACCATTGTGAGCCTGTCAGGACGATTGCCAGCTTCGCCCAACATCTGGAACCAGCGGTTCATGTTCTGCCGCCGGTCGCCGTCGATAAGAGTGACCGAGTAGCCCCGATGCAGTGCGACGGATGCGAGGGTGCGCAGCATCGTCGATTTGCCAGTGCCACCCTTTGGGATCGCAGCGGAGATGATCATGGGGCCTCCTTCCGGCATGGACACATGAAGCGAAATCACGGTCGCAACATGGTGGCATTGTCGATGGGGAAGACTCGTTTGGCAACCCAGGCGCGCATGATAAGGGCTCGCTAAAGGGGCAGTTTTTGCGCAGCTGCTATCTTTAGGAAAGAGGTGTCCGGTAGGCCCGTCGACTGCGCATTTCCGACTACGGTTTTCCGGCTGTCCATCAGAGGGGTGATGTTTCCGTGTTAACATGGAAACAAGTCGTCATCGTATCATAGACACATCGCATCAAATCACGATGGGAACATTCCACCCGCTCTGCTGCCGCTGACAGCTGGGCTGGTGAGAAGACGCGCCCATAATTTCCTTTCCCCTCGCTTCCTTCGTGTTGGCAGGATAGCCTATTTTGTGATACACACAAAATAGGCGGCGCGGCCCTGGCGGGCCTTAGCGCCCGCAAGCGGGCTCGAAAGATGGCAGACGCTGAGAAAGCAGCGGTGAAGAGCGCGTCACGACGCTACGGCAAGGTGACGCACATCCGGTTTTCGGCTGACGAGCTGGCCAACCTCAAAGCCATTGCGGAGCGGGACGGCGTTACCGTCAGCGAGGTCGTCCGGCGTCTCGTGCGGGCTGAAGCCGGGCATCTGCCTGTCGCGTCAGAGGCGTTGCGGCCGGCGATCGTGGACATGACCGATCAGCTGCGGCGCGTCGGCATCAATTTCAATCAGGCCGTGCGCGCGATGAATGACGGCCGGGTTGCCCATGATGAAGATCTTGAGCAGGCGCTGATCGCTGTGGGCGAGCTCGTGCGACAGTTTCGCGATGAACTGAAAACGATGACCGTCGGCTCTCGCAAGGCAAGGGAGGCCCGGCCATGAGCGGTCGTCTTGCTGGCTACGCGGCCGAAATCCAACGCTACCTGCGGGGCGGGTCCGGCGTGAAGCATGAGGACGATGACGACAAGTCCGTGACGGGTGCCGGACGCGCGGCCGGTGAATTCCAGGCGATGAAGAGTTATGAGCGGACCGGTGGCCGCGGACGCCTCGGGCAAGGACAAGGCGGCTCAACGGTAGGTGGCGGCACGAGCGCCGCTCGTTCTTCGCCGGGAGGGTTGGGGACGGCGGGAAGCTCTGTCTCCAGCAGGGCACCGAAGCCCACTGCTGCTGCGAGCTCGCCCAAGGCCGCTAGCGCGCCGATCATGGTCTATGGCGCCACGCTCGCCGGTTTCCGGTCCGAAGAAGAGGAGGAAGACTGGAAGCGGCGCGGTGGCGGCGGCCGTCGTGGGGGTATCGCGGGCGGTACAGGCCGAGCGGCGCGGGCGGGCTATCAGGCGCGGGCCGTGGCGGCACGGGCAGGCTATGCGGCGGGCGCGCAGCCTGCTGTGTTCAAGGTCATGCCCAATCCTCCGTCGACAAAGGAAGCCGCCGCTCGGCTGCTCAATTACATCGGCAAGCGCGAGGACGAAAAAGGCGAGAAACACGACATCGCGATTTTTGACGAGGATGGGCAGGTCCTTGCGACGGGTGCAGCACGAAAAGCGTTTCTGGAGACGTTTTGCGAGACGTTCGAACCGCCCTTGGAAAACACCAATTTTCTGGAGGTACGTTTCGAGCTCGCCGGCGAGGTCACCGATGCCGCGTTGAGCGATGCGCTGAACATGGCCTTCGGTTCAAAACCGTTCATCTATGCGCGGGATGGACAGACGGTGGAGGTATACGCGCACACCGATGAGCGGGCCGGGCCGCTCGCGAGAGTCCTGGCCGGTGGTCGGGATAACTCGCGCAGCAAGGCGCTCGACAAGATCGAAGCGCGCTTGTCTGAGGCGATGGGCGCGGCTGGGGTGGTCGCCAAGGCAGAGGTGACTGCGGCCGTCAGCCGTGAACCCAAAGCGAAATACTTTTTGCAAAAGTTCATCCGGACCCACAGCCAAATCCGCCACGCCAATGGCGAGCCCGTGCCTGGGGTGAAGAATTCGACGAAGGCGGCGGCTTCGGTCTATGAGCAATGGCGCCCGCAGTTTTCGGGACGTGAGCGCCGCAATGCCTATCACCTGCTTTTCTCGGCGAGAGCCGGCACCGATGCCAACGCCGTCATGGCTGCGGCGCGCGCCGTGCTTGAGGAGCGAGCGCCAGGATACAAGTTCGTCCTGGCGCATCACAAGGACACCAAGCACGTCCATATCCATGCAATGGTGCAGGCACGGTCAGCCGACGGCGAGCGCCTGAAGTTCTACAAGCCGGATCTCGCAGCCTGGCGCGAGTCCTTTGCGGAAAAAGCACGCGAGAACGGCATTGCGATGGTGGCGACGCGGCGCATGGATCATGCGACGACGCGGCCTTTCACGAAGGAGCATGCCGGAGCCTACAGCCGCGCCCAGAGCGATCCGCGCTACCGGGTCAGCGCCCGGACGGTCGAGCGGGTGGAGGCCAAGCGGCAACGCCGTTTGGACGGGCAATCCCTTGTCGTAAACGGCGATGCAATCGTTGCCGCATGGCAAAAGACTGTGACGACGATGCGGACCGCGGGCATAGTCGGTCAGGCTCTCACGGCGGCGGAGTCGATCGGCAACAATTTTCTGCAGTTCCGTGGCGATCGGACAGGGGAGGGGCAGCCAGGTCCTGCGGGTCGCGGAGCTGAGCAATCGGGGCAGAAGTCTTTCCTGTCCCATCCTGGCATGCGAGAATTGAATGCACTGATAGGAGATTTGAACATGGCGCAAACCCCCTTGGAAATGCGGCGTCAGATGGCCCGCGTCAATCAGGCTCTAGACAACATGCGCGAGACGCTACCGCTGGCGCATCAAGGACAGTTCGAACAGTATCGTGAAGAGGTCAACGACAAGATGCACGATCGTCTCGCGCGGCTGCAATTCGAGCGGCAGCAGCAGCGTCGTGGCGGTGGCGAGCCGATCCCCGAGCGCGAGGCTCGAGGGCGAGACCTCCCAACTCGGGACGATCCCCGCCAGCCGGTTGAGCCGCGCTCAGGCACTGAGCAGGAGAAGGTGAGTGCCAAGCAGAAGGACGCGAACAAGCAGAAGGTTCAGCAGGCTGAAGAGCAGAACCGCAAGACCCAGCGCTCAAACGATAACGATTATGAGCGTTGAGCAAGGCGCCAACCCAGCGTCCTCGTGCGGCGGTCTATCGAAACGGCGCATTCGTCACAGAATGATTAGTCTAGATGGCAGCAATGCGCCTCATTCCGGTAGTTCGGGATGCCTTTGCCACTACCCAAAAGCAGACGTCACCCGAAAGCCATTCCCTCTCGGTAAAATAAGCCGCGTTACCTCCTTTGCCAGCTCATGGGTTCCCACAGCGCCCTCATAACGTGGAGCTCAAAGTCGCCGGGCGCGTGGCTGGCATCGGCCAACTGCCGGGCATCCCACTCCTGGGCAATGCGGCCCTCGGCCAGAAGCAGGGCGCGGTTGCACAGGCCAGGAACGGCCTCCATGACATGGGTGGAGATGATGACGGCATGGCGGCCACTGGAAGCCAGAGCCAGGATGATGCGCTTCATCTCGAAGGCGGCAAGCGGATCGAGGCCGTTCAGGGACTCATCGAGGATCAGCAGCGGTGGCGCACCGAGCAGAGCTGCAGCAATGGCGATCTTGGCCCGCGTGCCGAGTGAATATTCGCCGATCAGCCGCTCGATCCAGCGCTTCAGCCCAAGCCGTTCGGCGACATTGACGCCAGGCCAGTCGCTTTCGGCGCAGCCACGGATCGAGGCGACGAGTTGGAGATACTGCCGCCCGCTCAGCGCCGCCGGCAGGTCGGATGGATCCATGGCAAGGCCGAAACTGGACTTGGCTCGCTCCGGTGCGCCGGCGAGGTCGGCGCCGTCGATCGCCACCTCTCCCCCGAGCGGCCGGATCTGGCCGGTGATCGCCCTGAGCAAGGTGGACTTGCCTGAACCGTTGGCGCCGAGCAGGCCAAGGATGTCGCCCCGGTGGAGCGACAGATCGATGCCGCTGACAACCGCGCGGCTTCCATAGCCGGCGCTGAGCCCACGAACCGCGAGGATCTCGGCAGGATCGGCGCTGCTACCCAAGGCGATATCTCCGTTGCGCCCGATTCCACAGGAACAGGACAAGGGCGGCAAAGCCGATCAGCACCGCGCGCCCATATTCGAGGGACTCGTAGCTGGTGTAGGCGATGGCACTGAGGAAGCTCAGCGCGGCGACGAATGGCGCGGTCATGAAATAGGCAGCAAACACCGCATAGGCGCCGTTCAGCGCCAGCAGCCAGGTGCCGCTGGCGAGCGGCATCGCCCAGGCCGACGGCTCGGCCGCCAGGGCAGCACCCGCCGGCAGGAGAAAGTAGGCGACCGACAATTGCAGGGGCAGCCGCGCCAGGCGCAGCCAAGCCCTGGCGAAGCCGAGCGGAGCCGTGCGCAGCACCGGCGAGCCGAGCGGATGGAAGCGCGCGCTCAGCATGAAGACCAGATGGCCGCCGGTCACACCCGCCATAGCCGCGGGCACGGCGTCATGACGAACGAGGCTGATCGCTGCCGAAAGGGCGGCGGCGACACCGAAGAAGCTGGCCGTACCCACCAGTCGCCAGGACGGGCGCACATGGCCAGCCGGCAGGCCCCAGGCCCAACTGGAGAGCCAGGTCGGCTTCGAACGATCGAAGGCGCCTAGCCAAGGCTGGCGCCTGCCCGGATTGCCCGCCAGATCGGCAGTGTCGGTGTGGACCAGGTCGCGAGCGCTCCGCAGGCGCAGCACGGCTGCGACGCAAAAGCCGCCGCCAAATAGGATTGCGGCGCCGAAGCCCCAGACAGGCGCCAGTGGCTTGACGATGACGAAACAGCCAAGGCCCACTGCCGTCGCGACGATAGAAGCAATGGGAACGCCAAGAGTACATGCCGCCACTGCCGCCATGCGCCGGCGCTCCCGAAGCGAGAGTGGCAACGCCCTAAGGAAAGGCGCGAAGGCACGCGACAGGCAAAGGCTGGCGAGCGCGTTGCCGGCGAAGCCGCCAAGGCCAAAAAGCGTCCCCGGCAGGCCAAAGGTCCACAGCGGCTGAACCTGCCGCAGCGTTGTCGCCCCTGCCTGCAACGCGACAACGATGTCGGCGATGGCATAGGCAAGCAGAGCCCCACCGCCGGCCACGATCCAGGCAAGGTCGCGGCAGCGCATCGAGCGCAAGCCAGCCAAGAGCTCGCGCCAAAGCAAGGTCAGGACAAGCCTGTCGTGCCGCATTGTTCCATCTTCGCGATCAGGTTTCGCCAACGGTTCGGACATCGACATAGGTCGGCGACGAATGTGCCGCCAGTAGGGCCGTCGCGGCTCAACCTCCCGCGACGGGCTTGGCGTTGACATTCTTCAGCGCGGTCATGAGATAGTCCTGCATGGTCGCCTGCAGGTTGGTCGTTGCGGTGCGCACCACCGTCATTGCGTCCTTCACCGCCGCTTCGTCAAAGGGTTTGGCTGCTTGTGCCGCCGCCAGATTGGCGCGCGCAGTGCGCACGGCGCGCAGTGCCTGGAAGGTGCGCGCGCGGTCTAGGATTCCGCCTTGTCCGCGACCGACTCAACATCGTGCGGGCCGCCCTTCGGTGGCTAAGGTATTCCTGACTCCGACAGCGACAAGAGCATGTGCAATGACGATGAAGTCATCCCTGGTCGATCACGTGCGTCCGGTCGCGGAAAAGCCGCTAAACCACGCCGGAGTCGATCGGGCATCGATCGTCGGACTCGTTCGCGAATTCTATGCCCGGCTCCGCAGGAACGAGCGTCTTGGACCGATCTTCGCGCGCGAGATCACCGGCGACTGGGAACCGCATCTCGAGAAGATGACCGACTTCTGGTGCTCGGTCGTTCTCAAGACGGGTGACTATCACGGACGTCCGGTGCCGGCGCACCTGAAACTCAAGGATGTAACCGAAGCGGATTTCGACATCTGGCTGGCCATGTTCAGCCAGACCGCGGCGGAACTCTTTGCCCCCGAAGTCGCGTCGGTCTTCGTCGATTGGGCCAAACGGATCGCGACAAGCCTGAAGCTGGCGATGTTCTTCCGCCTTGCGGATCAGCGCTAGTTCGCGGGCTTACCCGATGCCTCCGGCGTTAGACCGCTCTCGACCAACAAGCATGGCCGTCCGACGTTAAGGCATGAGGTTGGCCAAGCGGCGCTGATCTCTAAGCAACCAGCGAAGCCGGCCTTGCCGATCCGTAACGGCATCGCCTGCTCGTTTCTGGTCAATTAGGGCGCCACCACCAAACGCCCCTTCATGTTGGGGTGGAAGCGGCAGAAATAGTCGATCGTTCCTGCGACCTTCAATGTCAGGCTTGCCGACTTATTCGGCGGGATCATTACCTCCCAGCCGCCCTTCACAGTGGCCGTGTGGGCGAACTTGTCCTTGTTCACCCAGGCGATCGTGTCGCCGACCTTCGCCTCGACGGTCGCCGGCGAAAAGACAAGCTTGTCGATGGTGACCTCTATGGTTTCGGCCGCTGCCGGCGTCGCCGCGAAGGCAAACGCCAGCGCGGCGGACCACAATCGCCGATTCAAATCGTCCGGCCTCATTTCAGCATACTGGCGACGTGTTCGGCGTGCTGCTCATGCCCCTGGAAGATCTTCAGGCCGGTTTCCAGCAGGCTCTTCAACTCGGCATTGCTGGCCGACGGGATGAGCAGGGTTTCGAGAGCGCCATCGACCTGCTGATGATAGGCCACCTCGTTGTCGACATAGGCCTTGTCGAAAGCGGCGCCCTTGAGCTTGGCAAGCTTGGCCCGCTCCTCCGTCGCGGCCTTGGTCAGCGCCTTGCTGGTGGCGTTGTCTTCCGGGGTGACCTTGAGTTTCTTGACCAGGTCGAGCGCCTGCACATTCACCGCCTCGTGGTCGCGCACCATGTCCTTGGCGAAGGCGAGCACCTCCTTGTTCTTCGATTTCTTGAGTGCCTGCTTGGCCGCGGCGACATCGATCACCCCAGCTGTGTAGGCGATATGGGCGATCTGCGGGTCGGTCGGCTTGTCGGCGGCTTGCGCGAGCGGGGCAGTGCCAAACAGCAGCATGGCGAGGAGCGCAGTGGTGTGACGAATAGGCATGAAATCTCCTTCCCCGGACGCTGAAAGCGCGCCGGTCGGTGTTTCGCGGTTGACGATCATTGGATGCGGGACGGCGACAAACGTTCCCGCGAAAATCAGTTGAATCTGACGGCAGTCAGCTTTCCAGCTCGAGCCGCCGCATGACCGCATTGGTCAGCCATTCGCAGCGTCGGCCGGCAAAGGGGAAGGCATCGAGCAGCACCGGCCCGATCTGGTCGTCCAGCGCCTTACGCACCAACGCCCGTGCGCGGTGCAGTCTTGTCTTGACGGTTTCTGGTCGTACACTGAGAAGATCGGCGGTTTCTTCGATGCTCAGCCCCTCGATCACGCGCGCCACAAACACCGTCCGGTAGACATCGGGAAGGCTGTCGGTTGCCCGTTCCACCAGTTGCAGGATCTGCCGTTGCGCCATCGTCCGCTCCGGATCGTCGCTGGGGTTGAGAGGGAACCGGATAATCTCGGCTTGCGGGTTCTCCGGCATCGCCACCGTTCGCCGCCCTTTGCGCAAGCGGCCGAGCGCCTCATTGATGACGATGCGCGACAACCAAGTGGCCAGCGAAGAGTCGCCGCGAAAGGTTTCGAGGCTGGCGAAGGCCCTGACGTAGGCCTCCTGGACGATGTCCTCCGCCTCACTCTCATTGCGCACCACGCCACGCGCGATCCGGTAGAGCCTCTGGTTGTGTGTCTTCATGATGGCGCGGATTGCATCGCCGTCGCGCGCCAGGGCCCGGTGCACAAGTTGCATATCGCCGGAAGCGACAGAAGGCACGGCCGTCAACACAGCAGGCATAGCCAGTTTCCTCAACTCAATCTCCTCACCGGAACCTTGCTTGAGAGATTGGACGATATTGCCGGCAAAAGGTTCCCGAACATTTTTCGCCGGGCCTGGCGACGGCTATCGTACCGCTTGCGCCCAAGACTTGTAAGCAGCCTGCAGACGAGCGATTGCCGCCAGTAGATCGGTCTGGGTAATTAGATCGAGAATTCGCCTGTCGCCGTCGACGGCGTGACTGTGGCCATCGGTCAGTACGGGCAGCGGCCTATGGCCGCGGAACCAGCCGAGGCCCTTGCGACGAGCGAAAGCACCGAACCAACCGCACCCCCAGTCGGCGGAAACAGTACGCCCCTTCTCTCGCGAGCGGAGTTTTTCGGAACGGCTCCAGGAGATTGGCCGCGAGCGGTGCTAACTTCAGGGCCGACGCCGCTGCAGTCAGTGAGATGATCGTCACCTAAGAACCCGAGCGTGCCGTCGACTGCACAATCGGGATGTGGTGCCGATTTAGCCGCCATCGCGAACCAGCAGACGCCTCAGCATCGGTTCTATCCGTGACAGCTCGTCGACATGTGCGGCCGACAATTCAGCCAGACAATCTTCAGCGCGCTCGGTTAATTGCAGCAGCACGCGTCGATGGTCATCCTTATCCTGATCTCTTGCGACTAGTCCGGCCTCGCAAAGACGGTTGACCAGTTCGACGGCGCTGTGATGGCGGATGCGCAGGCGCTCCGCCAGATCGCCAATCGCAACTGGTCCACCGCCCGGGAACCCCTTGATCGCGAGCAGCGCTTGATGCTGGCGCGGCGTCAGCCCGGCGTCCTCAGCTTGTAGCTGGCTGAATTCGAGAAAGCGGCGGATCAGATAGCGGAACTCGGACAGCCGCTGGTAGTCGGCCTGTTTGATGGTGGGGCGTGATTTTTTGGGCTGCGTCATTCCAGACATTTGTTCCATTCCGGTCAAAGGCTCAAACGGTTTTGATGCGAAACCAGCTTGAATTTATATCGTGTTACGATATAGCGAGCCGACAAAGCCGCCAGCGTCTTCGCCGTGACGCATATCCGAGATCCGGCCGCCGCCAGAAAGCCAGCCATGAAGCCCCATCATTCCGAAATCAGCCATCTGAGGGATTTCACAACCGATGCAAGGGTGCTGTTTATCGCGGCCATTGCCATCGTGGTCGCCACGGCGGCGCTGTTCGCTGGCATCGTACTGTTGAAGCTTATCCGGCTTGCCACCAACATTGCCTATTTCGGCCAGTTCTCGCTCGCCGATCTGAAGCTGCAGGATACGCCGCTCGGGCTTGCCGCAGTGGTGGTGCCGGTGATCGGTGCGCTGATCATCGGCCTGATGGCACGCTACGGCAGCGAGAAGATCCGCGGCCACGGCATTCCCGAAGCCATCGAGGCGATCCTGCTCGGGCGTTCAAAACTTGGCGTGAAGGTTGCGATCCTGAAACCGTTGTCGTCGGCGATCTCGATCGGCTCCGGCGGACCGTTCGGCGCCGAAGGCCCAATCATCATGACCGGTGGCGCGATCGGCTCGCTGATCGCGCAGATACTGCCGGTCAGCGACAACGAACGCAAGACGCTGCTGGTGGCGGGTGCCGCAGCCGGTATGACCACCGTCTTCGGCACTCCGATCGCCGCCATCATGCTGGCGGTGGAACTGCTGCTCTTCGAATGGACGCCGCGCTCCTTCATCCCCGTGGCGGTTGCCGCGATCATCGCCGAGGTCGAGCGTACCGTGCTGCACCTGCCCGGGCCGATCTTTCCGTTTCAGGGCGGTATGGCGGTGTCGTTTACCGGGCTTGGCGGCTGGATTCTGGTCGGTATCTGCGCCGGCTTGCTGTCGGGGCTGCTTACCCAAATGGTCTATGCCTGCGAGGACGGTTTCCAGAAACTGCCCATCCACTGGATGTGGTGGCCGACGATCGGCGGCCTGGTGGTCGGCATTGGCGGCTTGATCGAGCCGCAGGCGCTCGGCGTCGGCTATGACAACATCGCCGCCATGTTAGACGGCCGCACGCTTGCCGCCGCGGCGCTAATGTTGTTGGTGGTCAAGGCCATCATCTGGTCGGTGGCGCTTGGTTCAGGGACTTCCGGCGGCGTGTTGGCGCCGCTGCTGATCATGGGGGGTGCGATGGGCGCCGTGCTCGGCGGGTTTCTGCCGACGGCGGATCCCGGTTTCTGGACGCTGCTGGCAATGTCGGCGACCATGGGCGGCACGATGCGGGCGCCGTTGACGGCGACGTTCTTCGCCGTGGAACTGACCGGCAACACGCATGTCCTTGTTCCCTTGATCGCAGCCTGCGCGACGGCGCATGCCGTGACCGTGCTTTTGATGAAGCGCTCGATCCTGACCGAGAAGATCGCCAGGCGAGGGAACCACCTTGTGCGTGAATATCGTGTCGACCCATTCGCCTTGACCAGGGTGCGCGAGGTGATGACGTCGCAGGTCGAGAGCGTGCCGGCGACCATGACGCTGCATGGCGCGGCGGCGTTCCTGACCGCGCCGGAAACCCGGCACCCGAGCTTTCCGGTGATCGACGAGAACAGGCAGGTGCTTGGCCTCATCGATCCGCCGGCGATCCTGCGCTGGCGGCGTGCCGGCAAGCACAGGACGACGCCTCTCGGCGACTTGCTTGCCGGAAGCAAGGTGACGCTGGCCTTTCCCGACGAATATCTCGAAGGCCTGTCGGACAAATTGCTGGTGGCCAATGTCTCACATCTGCCGGTCGTAACCCGCGAAGGCCAGCAACTGATCGGATATGTCGGCTGGAAGGACCTAATGCGCGTGCGGTCGAGAAAGCAGGCTGAGGAGCGCGAGCGTTCAACCTCGCTTGGCTTCGGCACCAGACGCAAAATACAGGACTTTTTCAGGCAAGGCCGCCCTCTCTGACTGCCGGTTCGTGTGCAAATCGAATGCAAACCGAAACGATTTGGCTGATGTCCGTCAATTCTACGCCGGATCGAGCGCACAGCGTATTCACTCTGCTGCCTGAGGTCTATTGACTTCGATGATCGCTCGGATTTCAGACCGACAGGAGCCGCAATTGGTGCCGGCCTTCAGCGCGCCGCCGATGGCTTCGACAGTCGTGCAGCCCGCAGCCGCGGCCGTCGCGATCTGGTTGGCGCCGACGCCGAAACAGGAGCAGACGACCGCGCCGGCATCTGGTCGTTCGGCTCCAGCGCGGCCAGCGACGATCCTGAAGCGTTCGCGCTGGCTGACGTGGTCCTCTTCGAGTTGTTCGGCCGCCCAGCCGCGTGACACCGCGACCGGGCCGGGCGCGACGAACAGTGCTCCCGCGAGGTGCTCGCCGTCGAAGGCGGCGATGCGATGCTGGCCGGCGTCGTGATCGTGATAGGCGAGCATTTCGGCCAAGGGGGCATTGAAGAGCGAGCCGGCGAAGGCTGTCCAGTCGACAGCGTCGTCGGCAAAGGCAAGCTCGAGCCGCCATCCACCCTTGCAGCGGGCTGCTGCCCAGTAGTTTGCGTCAACCAGTCCCGGCTTCTGTAGCATCACGGCAAAACCAAAGGCCTTTGCGGCAAATTTCTCGATGCGGGCCGCGACATGTTTCAGTGCCGGCTGGCCTGAAACCGGATCGATAAGCGGCGCGGTCAGCGCGTCAAGTCGTCCCCTGGCGGCGAACTGGTCGGTCCAATGCATCGGCGCGAAGACACTGCCACGGCGCTGACGGGACGTGATCAGGGCGCGGACGAGCGCTTCGCCGCGTGGGCTGGAGATACTCACGATGTCGGCGTCGCCGATGCCGTGTTGTTGTGCATCCGCCGGGTGGATTTCGACGAAGGGCTCGGCGATGTATTGGGACAGACGCGGGCTTTTGCCGGTGCGCGTCATGGTGTGCCAGTGGTCGCGGATCCGGCCGGTGTTGAGGATGAGCGGGAAATCGGGGCTGGTACGGGAGTGTGCGGCTGGACGGATGGCGATGAAGCGCGCCTTGCGGTCGGGTGTGTAGAAGTTGCCGCTGGCGAAGAAGCGGGTGGGTTGTTGCTCCATCGTGCCGCCTCCGAGGCTCGGCGCTGGCCATTGGAAAGGCTCAAGTGATGCGTAGCTATCAGCATCGACCCCAGCATGCGCGCCTATATTAAAATCCCGTGCGCCATCATTCTCGAACCCGGACAGCGCCGCGTGCTCGCCAAAAATCTCGGCAGGGGTGGTATGCCCAAACGCCTCGCCAAACCCCATCCGCCGCGCCACTTCGGCGACAATCCACCAGTCGGGCCGCGCCTCCCCGGGCAGATCCAGGAAGGCGCGCTGGCGCGAGATGCGGCGCTCGGAATTGGTGACGGTGCCATCCTTCTCGCCCCAGGCGGTAGCCGGCAACCGGATATGGGCGTGGCGCACGGTGTCGGTCTTGGCCAGCACGTCCGACACCACGACGAACGGGCAAGCCTTGATCGCCGATTCGACGGCATCGGCATCCGGCATCGAATCGACCGGGTTGGTGGCCATGATCCACAGCGCCTTGATGCGCCCGTCGGCCAAGGCTTGAAACACCTCCACCGCCTTCAGACCGGGCTTTTCGGCGACGACAGGCGCATTCCAGAAGCGCTGTACGCGGTCGCGGTGCTCGGGGTTTTCGATCTCCATATGGGCGGCCAGCATGTTGGCCATGCCGCCGACCTCGCGGCCGCCCATGGCGTTGGGCTGGCCGGTCACCGAGAACGGACCGGCTCCCGGTTTGCCGATGCGGCCGGTGGCGAGATGACAGTTGACGATGGCGTTGACCTTGTCGGTGCCGGACGATGACTGGTTGACGCCCTGGCTGTAGACGGTCACCGTTTTCTCTGTGGCGGCGAACAGGCTGTAGAAACGGCCAAGCTCGTCTTCGCTGAGGCCCGTGGCTATGGCAACGCCAGCGAGGTCGAGCGTGGAGGCTGCAAAAAGCGCTTGCCCGAATCCGGTCGTGTGCGCCGTGATATAGGCACGGTCGAGTGCGTTGTGTCGGCCAAGCCAGGCGAGCAGGCCGGTGAACAAAGCGACGTCGGCATCCGGCGCGATCGCCAGATGCATGTCGGCGATATCGGCGGTCATGGTGCGGCGCGGGTCGATCAGCACGATCTTCATCTCGGGCCGCTTTTCCCGGGCCGCCGCGATGCGCTGATAGAGCACCGGATGGCACCAGGCGAGGTTGGAGCCGACCAGCACGATGAGGTCGGCGAGTTCCAGATCCTCATAACAGCCCGGCACCGTGTCGGAGCCGAAGGCGCGGCGGTGGCCGGCGACCGACGAGGCCATGCACAACCGCGAATTGGTGTCGATGTTGGCCGAGCCGATGAAGCCTTTCATCAGCTTGTTGGCGACATAGTAGTCTTCGGTCAGCAACTGGCCGGAGACATAGAAGGCGACCGCGTCCGGCCCGTGCTCGGCAATGGTTCGCGAGAAGGTCGAAGCGACCAGGTCGAGCGCCTCATCCCAGCCGGCGCGGCGACCGTGGATTTCGGGATGGAGCAACCTGCCGTCGAGATCGATGGTCTCTGCCAACGCCGATCCTTTCGAGCAGAGCCGGCCGAAATTCGCGGGATGGTCGGGGTCACCGCGGACGGACACTTGCCCGTCCGCGGCGACCTTCGCCAGCACGCCACACCCCACCCCGCAATAGGGGCAGGTGGTCCTCACCTCGCGTGCTGCGTCGATCTCCATGTTCAGGCGGCGCGGCTGGCCAGCGCTTCCAGCGCCAGGAACAGTTGCTGGCCCTCGACCTTGACCGGAATGGTGCGCACCACGCCTTCATCGGCGCCGAGCGCCTTGCCCGTCTCCAGCGAGATCACCCAATTGTGCAAGGGACAAGTCACTGCCGTGCCGTGGACAATGCCTTGGCTCAGCGGCCCACCTTTGTGCGGGCAATGATCGTCGATGGCATAGACCTGGTCGTCCAAGGTGCGGAAGACCGCGATTGTGCCTTGCGGGGTCGCAACGCAGCGCGCGCCACGGCGCGGGATGTCGGAGAGGGTGCCGATGGCGATCCAGTTCATCTAGATTTCCTTTTCCGCGTGTTCTTGACCGAAAACCGGTTTCCACTTTTCGGGAACACGCGACTACTCCGCCGCTTCCGCAAACCCGACCGAGGCCATCGGCCGGAACTCGTGCTTGTCCTTGCCGGAGACGCGTTCCGACCATGGATCGACCTGCGCGAATTTCTGGCTGAACACGAAGCGTTCGTAGTAGGCTTTGCGCTTGCTGGCATCGTCCATGATCTGGCGCTTGATCTCGGCAATGCCGATGCGCTTGGCCCATTTGTAGATGCGTTCGAGATAGCGGGCCTGCTCGCGATACATCTGCGTCAGCGCCACGATATGCTCCAGCGCTTCGTCCTCGGTCCTGACCAGGCCGAGCACTTCGGTGCCCTTGATGTCGAGGCCGGCCGCACCGGCGAAATGGATCTCGTAGCCTGAGTCGACGCAGATGACGCCGACATCCTTGCAGGTCGCCTCGGCGCAGTTCCTGGGACAGCCCGAGACCGCCATCTTGACCTTGGCCGGTGTCCACGAGCCCCACATGAATTTCTCGATGCGGATGCCCAAGCCGGTCGAATCCTGCGTGCCGAAGCGGCACCAGTCCGAGCCGACGCAGGTCTTCACCGTGCGCAGGCCCTTGGCGTAGGCATGGCCGGAGACGAAGCCGGCCTGGCCGAGATCGGCCCACACCGCCGGCAGGTCTTCCTTACGGATGCCCAGCATATCGATGCGCTGGCCGCCGGTGACCTTGACCATCGGGATCTCGAACTTGTCGACGACATCGGCGATTGCGCGAAGTTCCGCGGCATTGGTGACGCCGCCCCACATGCGCGGCACCACCGAATAGGTGCCGTCCTTCTGGATATTGGCGTGGACGCGCTCGTTGATGAAGCGTGACTGGTAGTCGTCGGCGTACTCTTTCGGCCAGTCGCAGACGAGGTAGTAGTTGAGCGCCGGCCGGCATTTGGCGCAGCCGCAGGAGGTCTTCCATTCCAGTTCCTGCATGACGGCTGGAATGGTCTTCAGGTGCTTGGCCTTGATCAGCCGGCGCACCTCGTCATGGCCAAGCGTGGTGCAGGAACACATCGGCAGCACGGCCGCCGGGTTGTAGGTGTCGCCGAGGGTCAGCACCATCAGCTTCTCGACCAGACCGGTGCAGGAGCCGCAGGAGGCCGACGCCTTGGTGTGAGCGCGCACGTCGTCGAGCGAAGTCAGGCCCTTGCCCGTGATCGTGCTGGTGATCTTGCCCTTGCAGACGCCGTTGCAGCCGCAGATTTCCGCATCATCCGGCAAGGCTGCAACGGCCGCCATAGGGTCCAGCGGGGCGCCTCCCTGGTAGGACTGGCCAAAGATCAACGTGTCGCGCATCTGCGATATGTCGGTCTGCCTCTTCTTGAGATCGTTGAACCAGGCGCCATCCGCCGTCTCGCCGTAAAGCACGGTGCCGATGATGCGGTCGTCCTTCAGCACCAGGCGCTTGTAGACGCCGGCGGCGGCGTCGCGCAGCACGATCTCCTGCCGATCTTCGCCCTCGGCGAAGTCGCCGAGCGAGAACAGGTCGATGCCAGTGACCTTGAGCTTGGTCGGCGTGTCCATATGGACGAAGGCGGCCGCCTCGTTGCCGGCAAGCTGGCTCGCGGCGACGCGCGCCATCTCGTAAAGTGGCGCGACCAGTCCGTAGACCATGCCGTTGACCTCGGCGCATTCGCCGAGCGCGTAGATGTCGGGATCGTTGCTGCGCATGCCGGCGTCGACAACGATGCCGCGATTGACCGCGATGCCGGCCTCCTTGGCCAGTGCGGCGTTCGGCCGGATGCCGACTGCCATCACCACCAATGTCGCCGGAATGACGGTGCCGTCGGCAAGATCGACCTGCTCGACCTTGCCATTGCCGGTGATCGCCTTGGTGTTGGCCTTGGTGATGACCTTGATGCCACGCTCCTCGATGGCGCGCTGCAGCAGGTAGCCGGCGGCCGGATCGAGCTGACGCTCCATCAAGGTCGGATTGACGTGCAGCACGGTGACGTCCATGCCCTGCAGATTCAAGCCGGCCGCCGCCTCGAGGCCCAACAGGCCGCCGCCGATGACCACCGCCTTGGCGCGCGACTGGGCGGCGAGCATCATCGCCTGGACGTCGTCTAGATCGCGATAGGTCAGCACGCCCGGCAAATCATGGCCAGGGACCGGTATGATGAACGGCACCGAGCCGGTGGCGATGACGAGCTTGTCATAGGGTTCGGTCACACCATGGTCGGAGGTGACGGTCTTGGCCGCCCGATTGATGGCGATGATCTTGTGGCCCTTGTAGAGGGTGATGTCGTTGGCGATGTACCAGCCATCGCCGTGGATGATGATTTCCTCATAGGCCTTTTCGCCCGACAGCACCGGAGACAGCATGATGCGGTCGTAATTGACCCTGGGCTCGGCGTTGAAGATGGTGACGGCGTAGCGGCCCGGGGCCTGCTCCAGGAGGTGCTCCAGCATGCGCCCTGGGGCCATGCCGTTGCCGATGATGACGAGTTTTTCAGTCATGGCGCTACTCCGCGGCTTCGACGAAGCGGTGGCGTTCGTAGAGGAACTTCAGCACCGCCTCGCGGCAGCGCAGAAAGCCGCGGTCGGAGGAGAGTTCGACGCGCCGGCGCGGCCGCGCCAGCGGCACGGCAAGCACCTCGCCGATGGTCGCCGCCGGGCCGTTGGTCATCATGACGATGCGGTCGGAGAGCAGCACCGCCTCATCGACATCGTGGGTGATCATGATCGTCGTCGAGCCGAGACGCGAATGGATGTCCATCACCGCGTCCTGCAGATGAGCCCGCGTCAATGCATCGAGCGCGCCGAACGGCTCGTCGAGCAGCAGGATTTTTGGCTCCATGGCCAGCGCCCGCGCAATGCCGACGCGCTGCTTCATCCCGCCCGATATCTCAGCCGGGCGCTTGTCCCTGGCATGCGCCATCTGCACGAGGTCGAGATTGCGCATGATCCAGTCATGCCGCTCGGCTCTGCTCTTAGAGCGGCCGAAGACCTTGGATACCGCGAGGTTGATGTTTTCGTAGACGGTCAGCCACGGCAGCAGCGAGTGGTTCTGGAACACCACGGCGCGCTCAGGTCCAGGGCTGTCGACCTCCCTGTCCTCGAGCAGCACGGCGCCGGCTGAGACCTTGGTCAGTCCGGCAATCAGATTGAGCAAGGTCGACTTGCCGCAGCCGGAGTGCCCGATGATGGAGACGAATTCGCCCTTGTCGATGGTCAGCCTGATGTCGCTCAGCACTTCGCTGACCTGGCCGCCGCGGGCGAAGGACTTTTCGATATGGTCGAGTTTCAGATAGGCGGTCATCACCCTCTCCTCACTTAGCCGTTGTGCCGCGGGTGACGAAGGCGCCGACGCCAGCGACCATGCGGTCGAGGCAGAAGCCGGTGACGCCGATATAGGCGAGCGCGACGATGATGTCGGGCAGCCGCGACGAGTTCCATGCGTCCCAGATGAAGAAGCCGATGCCGACGCCGCCGGTCAGCATTTCGGCGGCGACGATTGCGAGCCAGGACAGGCCGATGCCGATGCGCAGACCGGTGAAGATGTAGGGCGCGGCGGCCGGCACCATGATCCTGACGAAGAATTCGAACGGGTTGAGCCGCAGGATGCGCGCGACGTTGCGGTAATCCTGCGGGATGTTGCGCACACCGACGGCGGTGTTGATGATGATTGGCCAGATCGAGGTGATGAAGATGACGAACAGCGCCGACGGGCTGGAATCGCGGAACGCCGCAAGCGACAGCGGCAGCCAGGCCAGCGGCGGCACGGTGCGCAGGATCTGGAACACCGGATCGAGGCCGCGCATCGCCCAGATCGACTGGCCGACCAGAGCGCCGAGCGCGACGCCGACGATCGCCGCCAAGCCGAAGCCGATGGCGACGCGCTGCAGCGAGATCAGCACCCGCCAGGCAAGTCCGATATCCTGCGGGCCATTGTCGAAGAACGGATGCGCGATCAAATCGTAGGCTTCGTTCCACACCTGGCTCGGCGGAGGCAGGCTCGATGTCGGCGACGAACAGGCGATCTGCCAGACGACGAGCATGAGGGCGATGACGATGATCGGCGGCACCAGCGTGCTCGCCAATTTGCTGGCGATTGCGACGGCATCGAAGCGGCGCCGCGCCCTGGCGGTGAAGGCGACCACCTCGGCGGGTTTGGCCAGCGTAGGGAACGCCTTCACTGTTGTGTCCTCGATAGTCTGGATCGACATGTCTGGGAAAAACTCCTTGGTCGGGATTTGCGGCAAACGGCGCAAGCGCCGTTGCACTTAGGGGCGACAAACGGCGTAAGCGCCGTTTGCGCTTAGGCCGACGCCTTGATCTTCAGGCTGTCGAGATAGGCGGATGGGTTGGCCGGATCGAAGATCTTGCCGTCGAAGAAGGTTTCCGTGCCGCGCGAGGAGGAGGCCGGAATATCGGCCGCCGCCAAGCCGAGATCCTTGGCCGCCTCGCGCCACAGATCCTCGCGGTTGACCTGATCGACCAGCGCCTTGATGTCGGTGGTCGGCGCGAACTTGCCCCAGCGGATATTCTCGGCGAGGAACCACGAATCATGGCTCTTGAAGGGATAGGAGACGCCGCCCTTCCAGAACTTCATGTAGAGATCGGTGCCGGAAGCGACGCGGCCGTTGCCGTAGTTGATGTCGCCCTTGAGGCGGCCGATGATATCGGCGACAGGCACGTTCATCCATTGCCGCTTGCCGATGATGGCGGCCATCTCGTCCTTGTTCTCCTTGGCCTCGCACCATTGCTGGGCTTCCATGACAGCCATCAGGATCGCCTTGGTGGCGTTCGGATGCTTGTCGATGAACTCGGCGCGCAGGCCGAGCGCCTTTTCCGGATGGCCTTTCCACAATTCGCCTGTCGTGGCTGCGGTGAAGCCGACGCCCTGGTGGACGAGCTGCTCGTTCCACGGCTCGCCGACGCAGAACACGTCCATGTTGCCGACCTTCATGTTGGCCACCATCTGCGGCGGCGGCACGACGATGGTCGAGACGTCCTTGTCAGGATCGATGCCGCCGGCGGCCAGCCAATAGCGCAGCCACAGATCATGCGTGCCGCCGGGGAAGGTCATGGCGGCCTTGATCTCCTTGCCGGCTGCCTTCTTGGCGGCGAAGGCGTCCTTCAGCTTGGAGGCATCGAGGCCGACACCGGTGCCGGCATACTCCTGCGCGACCGAAATGCCCTGGCAGTCGTAGTTGAGCCGCGCCACGATGGCCATCGGCATAGGCTGGTTGTTCTGCGTCACCTTGCCGGTGTGCATGAGGTAGGGCAGCGGCGTCAGGATGTGGGCGCCGTCGATGCCATTGGCGGCGCCGCCGAGCATCAGATTGTCGCGCGTCGCGCCCCAGGAGGCCTGCTTGAGCACCTCGACATCAGGCATGCCGTATTTGGCGAACAACCCCTTCTCCTTGGCGATCATCAGTGGCGCAGCATCAGTCAGGGCGATGAAGCCAAGCTTGGCGCCGGTGACTTCCGGAGCGGTCGTGGTGGCATAGGCGCCGGAGGGGAAGAGCTTGCGGGCCGCCACGAACAGGCCTGCGGTCATCGCGCTGCTGACAAGGAAATCGCGGCGCGTAACATCCTTGAGCGATGTTCCCGCCCCGATCCATGTCTTCATCATCTTCTTCATCGTCGTCTCCGGTTGAACGCGATTCCAAAACAAAAAAGCCGCCGATCAGGCCTCGCGCGTCCGTACATCCGGGATCGCGCTTAGACCTGAGCGGCAGCTTTGCCTGTGGCGCCCACCATTGGACGCCTGTTCCGTAGCCCAAGAAGGGCCTGATTATTTCAAAGCAGGAACCATGCCAGTTTGCGGAGAAAGGAAAAACATCAATTAAATCAGTGACTGGTGCCCGTCGACCGCGTGCCGGGCAATATGGGGAGCAGGCCAAAGATTGTTCATTAGCGCCACTGCACGCACAATTTTTGTGCAATGCACAAAGAATGGCGCGGAAATGATCAGGCTTCCGCTTGGGCCGATTTCTGGCGTGCGATGTAGGCGTCGATCTCGTCGGGATCGAAGATCTGGCCGTCGAAGAAACCGTCGGGACCAAGCACCAGGCCGGCTCCGGTCGCGCCGACCGCGGTGGCGACCTTGAGCGCACCCTCGACCTTCGCATTGGCGCCCGGAAGTGCCACACCGAGTGGCTTCAGAGCCGAGCGATAGAGGTCGGGCCGATAGCATTCGCGCGCAATGGCAAGGTTCTCAGGGGTGTGCGCCACATGCCCCCAGCGCACCATCTGCGTGTAGAACCACAGCGCATGGCTCTTCCAGGGAAAGTTCGCCGCTTTGTCGAAGGGCAGGAAGAAGTCGCCGACATCCAGCTCCGCGCCGTCGCCCAACCGGAGATGGCCGGTCAGGATCGGCATTTGCACTGCCGGCGGCAGGCCGAGGAAGCCAGCTTTAGCCATCACATCAGCCAATTCGGCGCAGTTCGCCGGATCCTGGCACCAGCGCGCCGAATAATGCAGCGCGCGCAAGAGCGCCGCCAGCGCCTCGGGGCTCTGTTCTGCCCAGGCCTTGCGCACGCCGATGACCTTCTCCGGGCTGTTGCGCCATATCAGCGCCTTGACAGTGACGATATGGCCGATGCCGGCGGCCACTGCAGCGCTGTTCCAGGGCTCGCCGACGCAGTAGCCGTCGATGCGCCCAGCAGCCAGCGCGTCGGCCATGAAGGGCGGCGGCACGATGACGATCTCGATTTTGCGGTCGGGATCGATACCGCAGGCGGCGAGCCAGTAGCGCAGTTCGTAATTGTGCCCCGAATGTGGGTGCACCACGGCGAAGCGAAGCGGCTCGCGGCCTGCGGTGGCCCGCTCGCGGATCAAGATGCCAAGTGCTGCCCCGGCACGCGCCGGATCGAGATCGGGCGCCGCGCCATGTGTCGCCATCCCGTCCCACACCGCGTTGGCGATGGTGACGCAATTGCCACCAAGCCCGAGCGAGAACGGCACGATGGTTTCGGACGCGAGCGGCGTCAGCCCGAGATTGCAGGCGAGCGGCATCGGTCCCAGCATATGCGCGAGATCGAAGTGGCCGATGGCCATGCGGTCGCGGATGTTGGCCCAGGAGGTCTCGCGGTGCAGCGTCAGGTCAATGCCTTCGCGTGCGGCGAAGCCCAACTCGCTTGCGGCGACCAGAACGGCGCTGTCGAAAAGCGGCATGAAGCCGGCGGTGATCTGGTGCTCGGCGCTCATACTCATTGGTCCTCCGCCGGTCCCAGCAGCTCGGCGGCAGTCACCAGACTCTGGGCGATATCGCTGATCTTGCGGTTCTGGTTCATTGCCGTCTTGCGCAGCAGCGTGTAGGCGGCCTCTTCGGACAGGCCGCGCGATTTCATAAGGATGCCCTTGGCGCGATCGATGACCTTGCGGCTCTCAAGCTCGCTGCGCGCCTCTTCCAGCTCACGCGCCATGCGCGAGAAGGCATTGAAGCGGCTGACCGCCATGTCGAGGATCGGCTTGACGCGCTCTTGCCTGAGTCCGTCGACGACATAGGCCGAGACGCCGGCATCGACCGCCGCCTCGATCGAGGCCTGGTCGGAACGGTCGACGAACATGGCGATCGGGCGCTTTACGGCGCGCGACAGCTGGAACATGTTTTCGAGCATGTCGCGGTTGGGATTTTCGAGGTCGATGACGATGACGTCGGGCTCGATCTCGGCGATCCGCCGGGCAATGCCGGTCACGTCATGGATGACCGTGACCCGCTGGTGGCCAGCCTCACGCAGACCGGCCTCGATGATCGAGGCGCGGATGCGGTTTTCGTCGATCACCAGGACGGCTAGGAAGGATCGGACCATGCCTGCATTGTGGGCAAGGCCGCGAAATTGTGCAATGCGGTATGATCATTCGCTGGCGCCATAGCATGCTCTCCCTCGCTCGATACGAAGGTCTGCTATGGTCAGGTGACGACAATACTCCTTAACTGAATGTCCGCTCTTGAAGATCGCCCGCCGGAAGCTGCCAGTCCGCAATTGATGCGGTGGACGGCTCTCCTCCCTTCCTGCGGTATGATCGCGGGATTAGAGCTGGAGGAGCGCTATGATAAGCAACGTTACGACAATCGGTCTGGATATTGCGAAGTCCGTGTTTCAAGTCCACGGCGTGGATGCGGCTGGCGAGGTTGCAGTTCGCAGGAAGTTGACGCGTGGGCGTGTGCTGCCGTTCTTTGAGAGTTTGCAGAGATGCCTTGTCGGGATCGAGGCGTGCAGTTCGTCGCATTATTGGGCTCGCGAGCTAATCGCGCGCGGCCACGACGTGCGGCTGCTGCCGGCACAATATGTGAAGCCGTATCTGAAGCGGCAGAAGAATGATGCTGCAGATGCAGAGGCGATCTGCGAGGCCGTTACACGACCGACGATGCGCTTCGTGCCGGTGAAGTCGCCTGAGCAACAGAGTGTGATGATGCTGCACCGGGTTCGATTGATGCTCAACCGCCAGCGCACACAGATATTGAACGCGTTGCGGGCGCATCTATCCGAGTTCGGGGTCGTGGCGCCGATCGGGCGTAATGGAATTGAGCAACTTCTCGTGGTCATCAACGACGACAACGATGCCAGGATACCGGCCGACGCACGGCTTTGCCTGAGGATGCTTGAAGCACAGCTTCGTGTCGTGAAGGAACAGATCCTCGAAAACGATCGCCTGGTCCGTGCGAGTGCGCGAGAGACCGAACTGGGTCGCAGGTTGATGGAGATTCCGGGCGTTGGCCCGCTGCTGGCGAGTGCGTTCGTTGCGACCGTCGCCGATCCGCACGCATTCAAGTCGGGGCGATGCCTCTCGGCTTGGATCGGGCTCGTGCCGAAGCAAAACTCTAGCGGGGGCAAGGAGAAGCTCGGCAGCATCTCCAAGGCAGGTAATCGCTACCTGCGCCAGCTGCTCGTAGTCGGGGCGATGGCAGTCATCCGCTATGCCGAGCGGAACGGGACCAGGCGCCCATGGCTCGTGCAGTTGATGGCACGACGAACGACCAAGGTCGCGGCGGTTGCGCTGGCTAATAAGACAGCCCGCATGGTCTGGGCGTTGATGACCGGCGGCGAGCGCTACAGGGAGCCGGTCATCGCATAGACGAAACAAGGCGCGGGATCGCCAACGAGGTTGGAAAGGGCGGACAGGAGCTAATGCACAAAGCCGGTTGAAACCGCCGGATCGGGAAAACCCACTGGGGCCGTGCACTATAAGTGCGAGCTTTCGATCGGGACCTGAGACGCGCGAATGGCATTATGGCCAGCGGCACATGAAAGGCCGCACCTACAGGTCGGATACATGGCCGCACCAACCAGCAACTGCAAAAGCTCACAAATCCCTTGCCAACGGAGAGCCGACCGGCACAGCGAAGGCCGCCCTGCCAGCACGGATGACCATCGCAGGCAACAAAAGCTCGGGCCCCCGTTCGTCTGATTTTCGGGGCGAATTGCTGTAGCCAGTGATCCAGGCTTTGCACGCTGGATAGAAATAACTGGACGTCGTGATCGGCCGCCATCGGTTCAAGCGCCGCAACCGTCATGCTTTCTTCCAGGGGGGCGGCGTCTGATGGCCTTGCGCTACCGTTCGTTAGGTTCAGGAGGCATATCGAGCCCGGTTAAGAATGCTGCGAACGCTTCCGGGCTGGCTGCAATGATAGCCTGGTCGAGCCGGGCCTCTTCTGCTGCTATAAGCGCGGCATCAAGGACGAAATCCGTTCGGTTCTTCCCTCGCGCCTTGACATGGTTAATCAGGCTCCGTTCCTCGGCCTTGACACGGGTAGCCTATCCGTCGACTACATCAGGCAAAGTATCTTCGACGACGCTCAAATTTCGATCGAAAGCCTCGGTGTCGGATGCGTGGGCTCGGAGAGATCGCACCTTGTTTAGCATCGCCGCAACCGCAACTTCTTTTTCGGGCGCTATGCGTGTTGTCACCGCTTTGGCCGCCAAAGCGGAAAAATCTATAACGCCATAGACTGCTACCGCTGCAGCGTCTGTTGCTTTCACCCGTTCTTTTACGATTGCGCGCCGGCCCGGCGGCGAAGCTATCCGGCCTGCTTTTGCGGCAAATGTCGCGCCGCGCCGCAGCCGGGTCTGCAAAGGGCCTGAGCGGTACGCGGGTGCCGTCGGGACAATCGTCGGGAGCGCAGGAGATGGAACCGCCGCAGCGGAGCCCAACGCAGGGCTTGTCGTTCGCGAAACGCCAGTAGAGGCTGGGAGGGGCAAGAACGCGCGTTTGGTGAGCTGGCCGTCGGCGAAATAGAAATTCCGCGTGCCAAGGATCGGCAGTTCGCCGCGCGGCAATATGATGACCTTGTTCTTGTCCAGGGTACGGATTTCATCCGGCCGCATGAGGGGCCGCCGCACTTCCTTGCGGTGTTCCGAGCGCGTGTAATAAGTGTCGAACAACGTTGTCTTGGTGCGCGTCACGTCCTTTTGCACATCCGACGTTTCGCCGAGCTGTTCGGAAACATAGCGCAGATCGTCAACGTCCTGCGCACCGAAAAAGATCTGCACGCGAGCAGCGTTGATGAGCGTCTTGCGCCCTTCCGGGCGATAGATCTCGTCGACAGCCTTCAGCGACTGCACGAAAAACCACATCGAAACGCCGTTGCCGCCGAGCACGCTCGCCATTTCGGTCACGTTCTCCAGCTTGCCGAGGTTCTGGAACTCGTCGAGCAGCACAAGCACCGGATGCTCGTCCGGCTGCGGCATGGTTTCCGACATGAAGTTCATCATCTGCGTAATCAGGACGTTGAACAACGGTCCAAGCGACGTGATCTGCTCGCGCCGGACGTCGAGATAGAGAGACATCCGATCACGCTTTAGCGTGCGAATATCGAACGTGCTGCGCGCCGTAGCTCGCATCAGACGCTCGTTGAGAAAGGGGGCCATGCCGGTCCGGACGCCGGCGTAGATTCCGGAAAACTGCCGCTCGGACATCTCAAAATAGGGCAACAGGGTTTGCAGCGTGAAATGCGAACATTCGCGGCGGCGTTCGTCGCGCAGCGAGCTGATGAATTCCAGCAGCGGCTGCCCGGCACCGTTCATGATCTCGAGGATTGTGGCGAAGGTTTTTTTCTCGTTCGGGATTGCGGGCGATTCCATGACGAAGGACGCTATGCCGGTAAAAAGGAGGCGGGCATCATTGACCCAGTACGGGTCTGCGTTGGACGGAGGCCGCGGAAACAATGCCGCAGCGATATTGCGAAGGTCGATGTCGCGTTGTGCCGAATCCAGCGAGATGAAGTCCATCGGATTGTAGCATGCAGTATTGCCGTCGGGGTCAGCCGGCGCAAAACGCACCACGCGGCTCATGGTCGAACGGTAGCCGGCGGTCGCTGCATAGGTCTCGCCCCGCAGATCGAGAATCACGAGCGAATGCGGCCAGGTCAGGGCGTTCGGGATGATGAGAGACGTGCCTTTACCCGAGCGTGGCGGTCCTATGACGAAGCCGCCGACATCATCGCCATCAATCCACAATTTCTTGCCGCCGATCAGCTTGCGCTGTGTCAGGCGGATCTTGCCGGAGCGCTGGTCGCGGCCGGGCGACAAAATTTCGGCAAGCCTGCCGCCGGCTCGACCGACGAAGACGCCGCCCACTTTCGTCAGGCCAGTTTTCGATACGTCACTCATGGTCATGAAGCGAGAGTCATTGCGCTTCCTCGGGCGCATCAGAAACAGGCTGACCAGGGGCGCAAGAAACCCTAATGCCCCCGCTGCAACGGCGTATTGTACCCGGCCAAAATTCCTCGCCATCGTGTCCGCCCACGCCTGACGAACGACCGGCAACGGATTGGCGTTCAGCCGGTCGAACAGGACGTGGGAGCCAGTCCGGCGCCAATCAGTCGCGGCATAGGCGACCGTGAAGAGCAGGACGCCCAGGGCCATCGCCATGAGCATCATGAAAATTGCTGTTGCGACTTTCTGCATGGATAGGCCCCGCTAGATCGTCTCGGCCTTGGTGAACTTGATCTCGCTGATCCCGCGCCGTCCGCCTTCAGTGCGGACCATCTGGACGACCACCGGAATGACCTCACGCAGATAGTCGAGAATTTCGCCTCGTGAGAGGCCGGAGCTGCCCTGCATGACCATCAGCGCCAGCCGCTCGTAGGCGGACCGGGCGGAATTGGCATGAACGGTCGTCAGCGAACCCGGATGGCCGGTGTTGATCGCCTGGAGAAATGCGAAGGTTTCAGCGCCGCGCAACTCGCCCAACAATAGACGGTCGGGTCGCATGCGAAGCGCGGCCTCGAGCAGCTGTTGCGCCGAAATCTTGGCTAGGCCCTGGTCGCCCTTCGACGCAATCAGGGTGACGTTGTTGGGAGCCGGCAGCTTTAGTTCCCGGGTGTCTTCGATCGTGATGATCCGTTCATGAGCCGGAATCTCCTTCAGGAGCGCATTCAAAAATGTCGTCTTGCCGGTCGACGTGCCGCCTGAAACGACGATAGAGACGCGGTTGCGCACTGCATATTGCAGGAAGTCCATCGGCGACGTGTCATGCAGCATTTCGACAAGTCGCTTTTCTTCGACCGACAGCGCCAGTCCGCTGCCCATCGCCGTGTTCTCGAATGCGCCGAGATCCTTGTAGGCATCAAGGCTCATATCCATGATGACCTGCTTGCGAATGGAAATCGCGCCGCCTTCGGGAGCCGCTGGCGGCAAGATGCATTGGATGCGCTCGCCCGAGGGTAGAGCGGCCGACAGGACCGGCTTTTCTTCGTTGATGACCTGGTTGGTCGCCGAGGCGACGCCCGTCGAAATGTTACGAATCCAGCCCGACGTGACCTCGCGCTTGACGACGTGCTCCATTTCCTTCGCGCCGAGGCGTTCAATGAACACTTCACCGGGCCTGTTGACTGCAATCTCGGACACCGCATCTTCGTTCAAGTAGGGCCATATCGGCTCCAGATGAGCGCGCAGGACCGGGGCTTTCGCCCAAGGGTCGGGGAGGGGATGCAGGGCATTCATTTCACCGGGCTCCCATAGCCGGGATAGAAATTATCCTTTGGTGTCATGTAGAGAGGCGTCGGATCGATCGCCGTCTTCGGTTGCCCACCGGCCTTCAGGCGCACCAGTTCTTCCTGGACGGGATCGGCGTACAAGTCCGAGAAATCGAGATCTCGCCGCACCAGCACGACAATCGATGTGCCCTGGTCGACGTAGACTGTCGGGCCAATGTTCTGCGTGTCGCGAAACGCCTCCTGCGCGAGTTGCTGCAAGGCGGTCGATGACTTGTCGAAGGCGATGCCGCGGGCGTCGCGCTGCGAGCCGTTGCCACCATAAGTCACGGTCGTGGTCTCACCGGTTACGGGGTCGATGGTCGACACCTGGCGCTGTTGGCTATCTTGCCCGCTATCGCCAAGCGAGGACAGATATTCAGAGACGCCGCCAACGACGGAAAGCATGATGGCGTTGCCGTAACGTTCAACCCAGTGCGCATCGACACGGCCGCCCATGCCGCCTCGTCCGAGCGCGTCTGCACCAGGAGATTTGATTTCGACGGAGATGCCGTCCGAGCGGATGACCCTGCTCCAGACGATGAAAACACGCTTCTGACCACGCGCAAGCCCTGAGCGGTATTCTCCGGTCAGGCGCGAGCCCTTCGGGATGAGGATCCGCCGGCCGTCGAGAGAGAAGACATCCTCACGCACGACAGCGCGCACGGCGCCGGGAAGGTCGGTGTTAACAGCGGTTTCCAAATAGCCGCGAATGATCGTTCCTTCAGGGATCAACGCATCGGTTCGTCGGAAGGCCCTGGCTTTGACGATGCCGGAAGAGCTTGCCTCAGACTGCGCCAGGAATTCCTTGTTGGGATCGCTGTCCGCGCCGGGCACCGGCACGATCTGACCGTCCGGCGCGACTTCGACTTGCGCCGCCTGGGCGCCGGCATCTGTCGAGCCGGTTTGATCATTCGTCACCATCTGGTTCGACCGCAGGCGTTCCCACACCGCTTTTTCATGTTCGGCCGCCTCCGCTTTACGACGAGCCTCGTCCTCAGCCGCCGCCTTGCGACGGGCTTCTTCCGCCTCGGCCTTTCGGCGTGCCTCCTCGGCTGCCATTTGCGCCTCCAGTGCGCGCCGCTGCGCATCGAGATCGGCGCCTTGCTGCACGGTCTGCTCGACATTATCGGCTTGCTGCGTGCCATTCTTGTCGTCAGCCGGTGGCGGCACCACGATCTGGTCGATCGTGCCGTCGGCAGGTTGGGGCGGCTCGTTCAACGCCGGCGGGCGAAACTCCGGCGGATTGAAGTTTTCCTCGCCGTCGCTGCGAACATCGCGCGATACAGGCTCCCGTGGCCAGTTGAGCCAAATCAGCGCCCCTACCAGCACTACGCCGAGGCTGACCAAGGCGATCCTGGTACCCACGCCCGCACCACGGTGCGCGACCGTTGGGCTGCCGTCCAGCTGGTTATAATCAATCTGGGACATCAGCGCTCTCCGCTGGATCCGAAAAGGGTGGAACCGCCTGTCAGTTTCGTTGGACCGTAGACTTGCTCGACGGGATCGATGGCGTTGGGTCGCGCCCGGTTGTAAAGGCAGAGCGTCTTGCCATCGGCCCGCAAGGTGAATTGACGTGCGACCTTGTCGATGACGGTGTATTTGCCCTGCGTGCGAACGTTGACCAGCGACTCCTGACGCTTGTCGTCGACAACGAAGATCGCCGGAATGTCGCCCTTGAACTCCAGAAACACCTTGGTTCCGTCGTCGAACACGGTGCGCGGCTTCAGGCTGTCATCGCCCTTGTAGGCGTAGTCGTAATTGAGGTCGGCATAATTCAGCTCCTTCAAATCCGGATCGGCGGCGCTCTCCTTGGCCTGTGAGAGCAGGCGCGCGTTGATATCCTCGTCCGGGTATTTGAACCGAACCTGGAAGGATGCCCGGTCACGGCTGTTGTCAGTCGCCTGCAGCAGCAAGGAATAGACGCGCCGGTTCGTGACCACGTTGACGTTGGTCCACGCATCGCGCTCCAGCGGCTTGACGAACAGAAACCGCGATCCGCGTTTGGGAATAATCGACCATCCCTTCGTGTCCCCAGCCGACACGGTTTCGATGACTTCGGTCGGACTGAGTTCGACCATCGTGGAAATGCCAAGTGCGGCGCGCACCGACGTCACGTCGTCGTTGTTGAAGGTGACATATCGGATCCGGCCGTCGCGTGCGGCCGCGCCGTGCATCGCGCCGAGCATAAGGGCGGCCGACAGGACGAGGCCCGCGCGCCGTCTCATTGCAGGCTCCCCGCGGCCGGGGCCGATTCCTGGTCGCGGCGGTAATCCGTAACCTGAAATCCCAACGGGTTGTCGAAACGCCATTCGTTCTTGAGCGGCGTTGAGGTGTAGCGGAATTTTATCACCGCCACCCAATTGTCGGCCGTGGACGAATTGTCCCGCCGCGTCGTCGTGGCAAAGCGCACCGACGCTGTGTTGCGATTGAGCAGGGAAACCGATTTTATTTCGACCGAGACAGTGACATTGCGGCCATAAATCTTGTCCAGCGATTGCGGGTTTGCGGGCGTGAAAAGCCATGTCAAATCCTTGGACGCGGCATCGGTCGAATAGAGCTGGGCCAAATCGTAATTCTGTTTCAGTTCACGCGTATCGTAGGTTTCGCGGGCCCTGATGTAGCGCACCAGATTGGCCGCGGTGACGGCCTCGTTCTGCGATAAATCACCAGGCTTCAGCGCGCGCATGATCTCGAGGTAGCCCGTCGATTTGTCGACCTCTACAACATACGGCTCGAACTGACGGAGTGGCAGCATCAGCACGAGCGCCAGCAGCGACAGCACAGCAACCAACCCTGAAATGCCGCTGACGATCCAGGCCAATGTACGCGATCGGCGCATTGATCTGTGCGTGTCGTCTTCCCAGGTCGCGCCTGCCCTGTAATAGCGCTTGTCGACAAGTTCGCTGCTGCTGCTAGCAGTTGTTTCCATTGAGTTTGACACTTTACTATTGCCTCGTTAACGCGACGATCCCGATCCGACGCAGGGCCGCGAGCCGTGATCGTTCTTGTGTTCTAGGCCAGGGGCCCGGAGTTATCGCGCGCACCTTGCTGGATGGCGGTGCGGGTTGCGGCGTCCGCCCTGGCTGCTCGCGAAGATCGAAAACTGTTTGTCGCGAGCTGCCGCGCGCCCCGAGCGGCGCGGCCCGCGGCCCATCGCGCGCCGGAATAGCGCACGGCATTCCTGCCGAAGTTTTTATAAGGGTTGTATGCGCCCACGGTGCTGAGATACCCGCCGCCATTCAGGATCGAAGCTATCGAGGGTATCTGCATGAGAACGTAGATGCCGATGATCGTCACCAGCACCAAGGGCAGCACCAGCGACATCTTGCTGTCCATGGTCGCTCCGCCGGACGTGGCGGTGTTCAGCGCCGCATTGACGAGCGAGAAGTAGAAACCGAGAAAGCCGTAGATCAGGATTTGCTGGATCATGAGGAAGGTGGTCAGCGAAAGAAAGCCTTCGCTCATGCGCGAGGACCATCGGTAAAGCCAAAGGATAATCCATATCGGCGCCAAGGCCAGCGTGATGAACAACATCACTTTGGCGGCGATGATCGCGGCAATGGCAAACGCTGCGAAGATGATGGCCGACAGCAGGACGAGCAGCGACAAGAGCGCACCAAAAATGTCATAGAAGGATCCGCTGTAGACCTGATTGGCGACGTCCTGCGCCCCTTGGTAGAGATTGTCGATCAGCGCTGGAATTGCCGCCTGGTCGCTGAGCTGATTGCCGGTGGCCCGCGACACGGCGCCCACGATCACCTTACCGACCTCGTCTGGAATGCTTTGCACGAGCTGGTAGATCGTTGACGAAAATGTGCCCCATCCGTTCAGCAGCAGATAGATGATGACGGCGCGGCCGAGGCGATAGGCCGCTTCGATTGGCGAAATCGACTCTCGCCCGCTCAGGATCGAATAGCCCCACCACGCGATATAGAGGGTCAGCATCAGGGTAAAGACGTTGCCCATCGCATTGCCCAACTGCATATAGACGGTGCGAACGAAATCCTCGCCGATGTTGTCAATGCCACCGAGGATGCTTGCGGCGAGACCGTTCATGGATCCTCGTCAATGATGCTGGCGAACGGAGTTGAATTGACCGGCTTCAGTGCGCCGCATTCGTCGGGTTGGGCATACGCCAAAGGCCCGCAAGGCGCTTTCACTTCGCGATTTGCGCATCCAAAAAGCCCTGCGCCGAGCCCAATCACAACGCATATGCGCAGGACTCGCCTCGACAAGCGCTCAGCCCCCGCTCTTGCCGAATTCCGCGAACGGATTGACGGTGCGCGGTGTCATCATCTTCTGCACCTGGCTCTGGCGAAGAAGATCTCCCTTCAGCTTCTCATTCAGGGCTGCGACCGCGCCGTTCTGGACGCCGATCAGTTCGTTGACGGCGCGCGCGTTTTCCAGCTGCATTCGTGTGTTCTGGTCCACAGAACCCTTGACGTCCTGGGACTGCCCGATCTGCCCGCTCGCTGACTGCAGAGACTGTTGGCGCTGGGTAACGCCCTGCGAAGCCTGTGAGGTCAATGCGCTTAGCAGCGAGGCCACATTGACGCTGCCGCCGTAGGCCGTGTTGACGGCGCTCGTCTCCTTACCTGCAATCTGCTGCAGCTGCTTCACTAGTTGCAGCCCGTTGATGACGGCGCCGGCGATTTTCTGGATTTCAGGCGACAGGCCACCAAACGAAAGCGCACCGCCGTTCAGGATCGATCCGAACGATGGCGCCTGGGCGATCGACATATTGCCGCCGAGACCCATCTGTCCGATGCCGAGCGAACCGTCACGACTGCCGCTGAGAGCCTGCAGGATCTCCTCGCTCTTTTTCAGGATGTCCTTATTCGAATCCATGATGGAGTTGGTGTTGTCCGCATTCTTGCGGGCGACATCGAGATTGGCGCCATCGATGACGGCAATCTGTGCGTGGGCCGCGCTTGCCCAAAGCGCCAGACTGGCGGCAATCGCGAAATTTTTCATGTCAGCCTCCTATTGCTGTAGAGAATTGATCACGCTGGCAGCGCCGGCAGGATCACTGGTGATGATCATCGAGCGACTGTCGGCCGAGCTTACCCCGGCGTTCTCAAGTGCGCATGGCAGCCACCGGCCGCGATCGATCCTCAACCGCTCCAATTCCGCGGGATCACAAGAGAACGGGTTTGGAGAGCCGCTCTTCGGCTGTTGCACCAGTTTGGACGACTGCGATGCCTGAACATTCTGCAACGATAGAAGTTGGCCCAGCAACGCGGTAAAATCCCCCGCCTGCGCGAGGTACTGATTGGTGACATCGGCGTTGATCGCACGAGCCGACGAGTTCTGCTCCCATGCGTCCTTGTACTCGGTCACCTGGCCAACGCTGCCCGCCAGCGCGTCGATTGCAGCATTGTTGGCGCCGACCTGCGATGAGCTTGCATCAAGGCCGCCAGCCGCCTTCCTCACCGTGCCCATGGCCGCGTCCTGGGCCGAGCCGCCTGGGCCGTCGGCCGTTGCGATCGAGAACGGTGGCGGCGCGGCGGCAGGAGCCTTGCCGCTCGACACATAGTCGTTGAAGTAGCTGTTCCAGCGGCCGACGCCGCCGGCCCACTGGCTTTGCTCGCCAGCGTTCGATCCGTTGTAGAAGGAGGCGAGACAGCTATAGTTCGTCGCCCCGCATTGCTTCACTCCCATTCCGAGGTATTTCACACCGCCTTCGACATTTTGCTCGTTCACGTCGCGGTCCATTCCCATGGTCTTGCCGGTGCCTTTGGTCAGCTGCATGACGCCTTTGACGCCGGTGTGGCTCCCGGCGCATGTGTCGAAGCGCGATTCCTGATAGGCAACCGAGAGCGCCAGGCCTTCGGGCACGCCGTATTTTTGCGCGTAGTAGCGGATTAGCTTCACGTTGCCGGCGTCGCGCTGCAACGCGTCGGCCGGCGACCGGCGAAACATCTGTGAGCGGTATTTGTTCGAATAGGTGCAGACGACGCTTTTCTCCCTGTCGGTTTCGTCCTTCTTGGCCTCATCCGACTTCGTGCTGTGCTGTTCATCCTCTTGCCGCTTGTCGAGGTTCGGCCCGTCGATGACCGCGATCTGAGCGACCGCCACGCTCATGCTTTCCGCCGTCGCGAGAGCCACGGCCAGACAAGCGCTGCTAAGCCGCTTCGTCATGCTCGTTCTCCCATCCGCAGAAGTATGGCAGCCACATCTCCGGCTCGTCGCCGAAGGCTTCCCGGAGCCGGGCGCATTCCTTGCTGTTGGCTTCGTTCGAGGACAAGACCTTGATGAGATCGGGCATCGCCGACAAATCGAGCTTGGCGACTATCGAATCGCTGTCGTGCTTGACGAGGAAGGTGCGTGTTTCCTTCGCGGTCCGGCGCACGAACTCGAATTCCTTCGCTGTCAGCGAGAAGCGCTCCATGTAGGACTCCTTGCCCGCCTTCGGATTGGGGAAGAAAATGTTGGTCTTCGTTTGCTCGATCAGCGACGACGAGATGGAGGAATTGACGACGTCTTCCGCCGTCTGCGTGCCAAAGCCGACGACGCCGTTGCGGCGACGAATGGTCTTTATTGTCTCGTTGATGAAGGCGGCGAACACCTCGTCGTCCAACAGCTTCCAACCTTCATCGAGGAAGAGCATGATCGGCGAGCCGTCGATGACATCCTCGAGACGATGGAAGATGTAGAGTAACGCCGCCGAGCGCAGCTTTCGGTCGCCCAGGATCCTGGTCATGTCGAAGCCGACGACGGGTTTCGAGAAATCGATGAGATCGACGGGATTGTTGAAAAGCCAGCCCTTGTCCTTCGGGTCGAGCCAGGGTTGTATCCGCGCGGCCAGATCGTTCATGCCAGGCATCAGCGAGCCGCGCAGCACTTCGGGTAGCAGGTCGAAGGTCCGCTGTTCGTGCGGGATCTTGTAGATCATGTCGACGGCGGCGTTGATGACGCGCATCTCCGCCACATCAAGCGCACCGCCTTCCGGCGTTAGAATGTAGATAAGCAGATCTTCCAGGAAAGAACGGTTTTCTGGCGTGTCCTCGAGCTGCAATGGCGCGAACCCAGTGGGCTGAGAGGGTTCCATCACCTCGTAACGACCGCCGAGCGCCCGAACGAAAATTTCAGCGCCGCGCATGTAGTCGAAATAGACACATCGCGGCCGCGGCATGATGCGCATGGCCTGTGCCATCAGGAACGACAGCACGACGGTCTTGCCCGAGCCCGTCGGGCCGAACACCGTGAAGTGGCCGACATCGTGAACGTGGAAATTGAAATAGTAGGCCGTCTGGCTGGTCGTTTCGAGCAAAGCAATGGGCCGTTTCCAATGCAGCCGTTCACGTTGGCCGGACGGGAAATTGTGTCCGGAAAAAAGACCGGCGAAGTTAAGCGACGAGATCAACGCACGTCGCGCGATGTAGCTGAAATTTCCCGGCAACTGCGCCCAGAAAGCCAGTTCCGTGTTCAGTGTCTCGCGTACCGGCACGATCGACATGCGCGAAAGCTCGGCCGTGATGTCGGACAGCGCGCGGTTGAGACCAGCCATGTCCGGTGCCAATGCCATGACGCTCATGTGATGTTGTCCGAAGACCACTTCGCCGCCGGCGAGCTTGTCGGCGCCGTCGTGGACGGACTCCTCGACCGTCGTGCCCGCCTCGTCGGAACCCTCAATCTGGTTCGCGATGGTGTTGATCCTGCGCATCGCGGTCACACGGTCTTCGATCGCGAAACTCTGCGTCAGGACAAACTCATGTGGCAGGCGCAAGAGACCGTCCAATGAGCCGGGAGCGGTGAACGGCGGGTATTCCTTGATCGATACCATGGCGCCGAGTTTGGCGGTCTCCGGCCCGCGAAGTTCCAGCGCGGATTTGCCGAAAAACAGCTGTCGTGTCGCCAGCACATCGCCAAGGCTCATGCGCGGCAAAGGCATTTCCACGTCGACGCCGCCGGCGAGGATCTTCGCCAAGAATTCCGCCGGCTCGGAAAAGAAGCTTTCGCGGCGTTTTACGACGCCGAGAAGACGCGCACTATAAGCCGTGAAATCCTTGACGATGCCGTCGAGAACGTCACGCATTTCGGCCATCGCATCTTCGCGGGTTTCCTCGCCCGCGGTACTTATGCGAAATGCATTGAGCGCCTTGTCCACCCAGCCGACGCGGCCGACCATCGGTCGGCGTATGACCGCCAGATACGCCTCGTTGACGAAAAGGTTTTTCGCCCCAAGCTCATCCATGTAGCGGGCGTCGAGCTCGGCCACGAAAGGATTTTCGAAGTCGCCTTCGATCTCCGGCGTCACGTGGCGGCGGATGATCGTTGTGTAGACCGCAAAGCGAGAGGTCGAGAGATTGCGGAACGTCGTGTTGCGATTGAACATGCGGCTGTTCAACTCGGCCTGGTCCATCGTCTGGAACGGCAGGCCACTGAGCTGGATGACGCCGACAAGAAAGCCGCTCTTCGTGACGATCAGATTGTCATCGGCATGGCGAAGGTAAGGGATGTGCATCGCCGCGGGCTTTTCGCGGCGGCGTTCACGGCCAAATTTCAGGTCGGCATCGAGGCTCATGGCGAATAGCTCCTCGCCCCCCAGAAAGTAAGGTTCGCCACCGCTCCGCGTTTGGAGACGCGCCGCTCGAAAATATGAAACATGTAGGGGTCGCGCTGGCACAGATATGCGCTGACCAAATGCACTACGCCGAAGACCCCAAGGCCGAGCATGAAGCTGCTCGTGGCGATAAAACCGATCACGGCCAGGATGCCGTTCAGGGCAAAAACCTCATATCGCACCCCCCATTTCATCGGGGGGCGTGTCAGCGGCAGGCTGACCGGCTCGACATAGACTTCTTCGTCCTCCATGTCTCAACTGCCTCCGGCCGTCGCGCGAACCGCATCCACAAGCTGGGCGGCGCCGAAGATCAAAGCGATGCCGATGATGATGGAGAAAGCCATCATCCACGCAAGCCGACCGGTCATGGCGAGGAAGCCGAGAAAACAGACCGCGATGATGGCGAATGAGCGCGCTATGTTGCCCTGCAGGACTCCGACGAACCACTCCAGCACGTTTTCGACTGGCGCCGCCGACTGGGCATACGCAGTGGCTGGCGCGAGCGCTATTCCGACTGCCGAGGCCAAGGCCAGTTTCAGGGCAAAATTGCCCGCTTTCCTGTATTCCACCCTTGGCTCCTTTCAGTTGCCGAAATCGATGACATGACCATCCTGCCAAGCGTCCTCGCTTGCTGGCGGAGCGGCCGCGAGCGTCTCGGATTTGGTCAGGGTGGACTGCTTGACGACACCGCCGAACTTCCAGCGGTTTAGTATTTTCACGATGTATTCCGCCGTCTCCGGATTCACCGGGATGCCCTGCGCCTTGTAGACGCTGTTTGGCCCGGCGTTGTATGCCGCCAGCATCAGGAGCGGATCCCCGAATTCGTCATACAGTGACTTCAGATAGCGAAGGCTAGCCCGGACATTTGCCTTCGTATCGCAACGGTCGCTGACGCCGAGATCGGCCGCCGTGCCCGGCATCAGCTGCATGATTCCCAGGGCTCCGGCCTTCGAAGAACCCTGACTGGCGCCGAGATCGCTTTCGGCCCATGCAATTGTCTCGGCCAGGTCGGCGTCGAAGCCTTCCTCTTGCGCGATTGAACGCACAAGTTGGGAGACCTCGGCACGATTTGCGGTCTTACACGCTCCCGGCCATTGCGCCCCGACCGCGGCAAGGGCTTGCGCCGGCGTTGCAAAGGCGATTGCCACGCGGTCTGATGCCAGGTCCCGGCCGTGCGCATTGAACGGCATGGTGGCGCCAACGAGGGTGAGCAGAAGAGCGAATCGGGTATTCATACTGTCGCCAAGATTTAACACTTTACTATGGCTACACTCAGCCCTAGTAAAGTGTCAACACGATATCGACCACAAGGACGGATTTCGATGAAACAGACGGCCCTTTGCGCGGTCTTGCTGCTCCAGGGCACCGTGGCTTATGCTGCCGGCGCTGACGCCCCGAGCGCCTTTGCGCAACCCTCGGAGCACTATCTGCTCCAGTTTGCGAAGCCTGGCGAAAAGGTGTTCGTCTATGAACGCTACGATGCGAAAGGCGCGCTGTTTCAACGCGACGCGGCCGCTCTCGTCGGGCGGGTTAAGGTGCCGTCGGCGACCGAGCGCGTCGTCAACGGCGTGACGTACCGGCTGCGCGGCCTTGCGGCCTGCCCAAAACCCAAGATTACATACAAGACGCAGCAGTGGGACTGCACGAAAGCCGCGCAGGACTATCAAGAGGCAATCTACAACAACCGTGCATCTGTCGTGCTTTGCAAAACACTTGTTCTGCAAAGCAGGAAGGGTGAACCCGACGCTGTGTCGTGTTTCTCACTCGTGGGTTCGGGAAATGCAAACGACCCGTACAACGTCGCCTACGACGACGACGAAATGGTTTTTTTCCACATGGCGGCGATCGGACGCAACAAGGACGGCAAGTCGTTGCGCCCCGATCTGGAGCATTCCGCCGACCTCGGTGGACAGTTCCAGGAATGAAAAAGGCGAGCTTCGCAGTGCTGGCGGCATTTGGTTTGTGTGCATCGGCACAGGCCCAGGATGCGTCGGAGTCTGCCGTGACAGCGCCGCTCGCGGTATCGAAATCGGCTCAACTGCTGACCGGAGATACCTGGCGTGATGGAGATCACCTTTTTCGCCTCTATGGCGTCCAGTCATGTCTTCGAGGCACGTCAGCCGAAGAGTCAAATGGGAACAAAATCGATTGCGGGAACACTTCGTTGGCGCATCTGGCAGCGCTGTTTGACAGCGCGGCGGTGACGTGCCAGCCAATCGGCTACGCCCTGGACAAGGCGGTTTTTGTCGTATGCGGTGCGCAACTGAATGGCGAAACGATCGACGTCGGTACAGCGCTCATAGCGACCGGATACGCGTTTGCGGCAACGACAGCAAAGGGCAAAACCGTCAATGAGAACTACCTCGTTGCGGAAATCAACGCTAAGATGAAACGTGCGGGTTTGTGGAGCACGACGTTTCAGCATCCTGTTCAGTTGCTGCTAAACAAGCACTCGGAGAGACGACAATGAAGCACGACGATCCGGCGCACAAACATTATTATCCCGTGGAAGGACGCACCGACGGCGCCATCGGCGATGCTATAGCTCTCATCGGGATCATCTTAGTGCCGGCGGGACTCTATGCGGCCTGCGATACCGTGGCCGCATGGATTTCAGCGCTCTTCTCCTAGGATTGCCAGTTTCGCGAAAGAACCGAGCAACGCGCGAAAGTCGTCGACGTCAATCTGGCACCAGTCATGAACCGCCAGCCGTTCAAAGTAAGCAGCCTTCATCTTGATCTCCGCTATAGTGGTCATTGGAGCAATGGCAGCACGCTTTCTCAGCCCAGCCTCCTGCGCCATAACCGCGTCCAGTTTCGCAGCCAGCACGGTCGCGTCCGGCCCTTCGGCCCTCATCCATCGCTTGCCGATACGTTCAAGGGCGGCGACGCTCTGACGATGTTCCGCAATCAATTTCGCGAAGCCGTCGGCTGCTTCCATCTTTCCATTGCTGCAAACCTGCTGAAGAGACATCGTCCTGCTCCCTGGCGTATCTCGGTCCTATACAAGTACCCTTGGAGGCGACGAATTCTAGGGATGTTCACATCCCTAGATTGTAGAGACCAATTCTGGAATACTCGGCTCGGGGCGGCTGCGTAGAAGGATTCCGATGTTTCGTGCCCTGGTGGTCGAAGACCAGACGCTTATGCGTCTGGCTCTGATGAATGAAGTGCAAGCAAGCTTCGAAAAATGCGTCGTCCTTGGCGCGGAAACGCTGACGATCGCCACTACCGAGCTTCAAAACAATCATTTCGATCTCGTCGTCGTCGACCCTGGCTTGCCCGGCTTTGATCCCACCTCACAGTGCGATCGCATCGCTGTTGTCGAAAGGATCATCGAAGCTTCACCCAAGGCAATCCATGTTGTCGTCACCGGTTCCGACAACCGTTGCGAGGCCGATGGTTTCCGACAAATCGGCGCTGCCGCTTATCTCGGCAAAACGGGCCTTGCGCCCGGTGTATTCAGCGACGTGTTGGACGATATTTCCAGCAAGGGATTTTGCTTGCGCCTGTCCCGCGCCGTCATGACCAAGCCCGATTACCGATTTTCAGCTCTTACACCGCGCGAGCAGGAGGCCATCGACATGATGGCGCAGCGCGCACCTGGCGTGAAACGAAAGGAGATCTTTTCTCTGATGGCCGATCGCCTCGCGATAGCGCCTGGCTCGGCGGAAAAATACTACAAGCAGGCTCGCGCCAAGCTCATGCGGCAGGGCCATCGGATCCCGCGGGGGCTGTGAGCCAAACGAGCCATGATCGTTCATGGATCACGGTTCCTGCCACAGCAGGTAGTTTCGCCGATTATCTGGGTGTGCTTCAAAGAGCTATCTGCTTAAGGACGTCAACCGGATTTTCATCGCGGTCAAGGCGCGTCATCGCCGCCTGGCGCCCGCTTCTGCTCAAAGCAAAATACCTAGAATTGGCGACAGACGAACGCACCCAATTCCAAGCATTGTTCGACGATACCTCCAGCGAAGGAGATGTCGCAATGTCAAAGGTTGACACGGGTCAAGCCAAACCAGTTATCAGGAACAGTATTCCGGTTACAGAAGGCCGTGAGCATCGCCCACTTTCCGTGGGCACGGGTCGGGCCAGCGCCCATCACGGCGAGCTGCTGCAAGGCGTCTTTGAGGACGGGGAAGGGCGTCTCCACAGGGGTCTCATAACGCTTCCACTATCCTCGCAAGAATCGACGGTCACTTTCTGGCCGCGAGAGGAGAGGGGAATCCGAACGCGCCCCGAGAACCGGACAAAGGCAGCGCGAGCCGCAGAACTGACGCTTGGCCACTTGGGGCTAAGCGCAAAAGGCGGGGAGCTCACAATCGAGAGCGCGATCTTGATCGGACACGGGTACGGATCTTCGACCGCCGACGTAACAGCCACGATCCGCGCTGTCGCCGCATCAGCAGGAACCATACTCTGTCAGTCAACGGTTGGCCGGTTGGCGGTTGCGGCTGAAGGCGCCAGCGATGCCATAGCCTACCAGGATCAGGCGATCCTCTTTGCCCATAGGGAAGGCCGTCCAATCGAACATTTCGGCGGCGAATTCCCGCCTCTTGTCGTGGTTGGATTCCGTGGCGCCGACGATCAACCCGTGGATACACTGGCGATGCGGCGAGCCCGCTATGACAGCGAGGAAATCGAGACGTTTCGGACCCTTCGCGGTTTGGCCTGTCATTCTGTCCGGCTGCAGGATCCGAAATTGCTTGGTCGCGTCGCTACGGTGAGCGCATGCATAAGCCAGAGACATTTGCCGAAGGCCGATTTTGACACGGTACTTGCCTTGTCTCAATGGTTCGGCGCCTGCGGCGTTCAGGTCGCCCACAGCGGCACTTTGATCGGCATCCTCCTTGACGCGAACGCACCTAAGGCAATCTCCCGTGCCGGCGAAATCGCGAAGACGGCGATGGATGCAGGCTTTGCTGATGTCCAAGTGTTTTCGCTCAACGCGGAAGGCGCGCTCCTCCAATGATGCAGAATGGGGACTACCTGCGCGCCTTCGAAACTCCGCGGTTCGCCAGGCTGGCGCCCAATCTGAACGCAGCATGTTTCTCGCTGATGAAGCTGATGCCGGCGCGGTTCATGGTTGATCGCGCGGAAGCCACGGGCCGCCTTGCACCAGGCGGCCATATCGTTGAAACGACATCCGGCACTTTCGGCCTCGCCATTGCAATGCTGGCCGCCGCCCGTGGCTATGATCTCACGCTTGTCACGGCCTCAAGCTTGATCGACGCCAAGCTCACGCGGCGTCTGCAGCAACTCGGCGCGAAAGTGGTGGCAATCGCCGATCCCAAGGGAGACGGCAATCAGCCTGGCCGCCTCGAACATCTTCACCAGATGCTCTCGCAACAGGCCGATATCTATTGGCCACGACAGTACGACAGCCCCGAGAACCGGCTTGCCTATGCTCGCCTTGCGGACCTGATCGTTCGTTCATTCGGCAGGATCGATTGCCTGGTCGGCTGTGTCGGCACGGGGGGATCTCTGTGCGGCACCGGTGGCTTTCTGCGGGAACTCTTTCCCGAGCTCCGGATCGTCGCGGTCGACACTCACAGGAGCATCCTTTTCGGGCAGCCCGTCGGACGGCGCATGCTGCGCGGCTTGGGCAACAGCGTCCTGCCGGAGAACGTGAGGCACGACATGATCGATGAGGTCCACTGGGTGGGGGCCTTGCCAGCCTATGCGAAGTCTCATGAACTGTTTAGAACGCAAGGCGTCTTCATGGGGCCGACGAGCGGGGCCGCCGCTTTGGTCGCCGACTGGTTCGCGCGGAAGAACCCCGATGCGGCCACCATTGCTATCATGCCTGATGACGGGCATCGCCACGCCGACACGGTCTACAATGAGGATTGGCTCGCCACGCTGGAGGATTGGCCTTTGGGGCTGCCACTCGAGCCGACCCAAATCCATCAAATCAGACCCGCCCCGGAAACCGCGTGGACGCGATTTTCATGGAACCGGCGAACGCTGCAAGCGGTGCTGAGAGATCAGTAACTCGGCGGATTATGGGCAAGCTTCGGCCGTTCATCACCATGAAACAGGCATCTGTCTTTGATTTCACATGGGATGCGTCACGCGCCGCAGAAAATCACGAGTGCGGTCGTGCTTCGGCTCGCGAAGCAGTTCCCTAGCCGGACCCTGTTCGACAATCCGACCTCCATCGAGGAAGAGCACTCTGTCGGACACTTCGCGGGCAAACTGGATTTCGTGCGTGACCACGAGCATGGTCATGTCGTCGTCGGCCAGGACACGCATCACCTGCAGCACCTCGCCCACCATTTCCGGATCGAGCGCGGATGTAGGTTCGTCGAAGAGAATGGCTTGCGGCCGCATGGCCAGGGCACGTGCGATGGCCACCCGCTGCTGTTGGCCACCCGATAGGGACGACGGATATGAATTGGTCTTTTCGGCGAGGCCCACACGGCGGAGAAGCGCCAAGGCCCGCTCTCGGACGTCCTGCTTGTCTTCTTTCAACACGTAAACAGGGCCCTCCATGACGTTTTCCAGGGCCGTTCGATGCGGAAAAAGGTTAAACCTTTGAAAGACCATCGACACACGGGTGCGGATCGAATGAAGGTGCGGCGAGGCGACGTCGACAACGACGCCATCGATGCTGATGCGACCGCGCTGGTAACCCTCAAGCCCATTGACACAACGCAGTAGCGTCGACTTGCCTGATCCCGAAGGGCCTATCAGGCATACGACCTGGCCTTTGGCAATTTCAGCATCGATACCCTTGAGAACTTCGTGACAGCCGAACGATTTATGCACGTTGTCAAACGTAATCATCCTGCCTCCTCCAAGTGGATTTCAACGCGCCGCATCAGGAAATTCAAAGGGATCGTCAGGCAAAGGTAGAGGGCGGCGACGAGCGTAAAAACGGTCATATTGTCGAAGGTCGACGATGCCAGCATCTTTCCTTGCATCGTCAGTTCCTGAACCGAGATCACCGAGACCAGGGAAGAATCTTTCAGAAGCATCACCATATTGTTGGCGTAGGGTGGCAGCACGATCCGTAGGGCCTGTGGCAGCACGACACGCCGCATCATCAAAGGGCGCCGCATGCCGATCGATTTGGCAGCTTCAATCTGTCCTTTGTCGACCGCCTCGATTCCGGCCCGGAACGTTTCGCCGAGATAGCAGGAATGAGCGAGACCCAAACCGAGCACGCCCGCCTGGAGCGCGGTCAGGTTGATACCGATGTCGGGTGCAACAAAGTAGATATAAAACAACACGACCAACAGCGGGATGCCGCGCACGAATTCAACGAAAAAGCGCGCCGGCATGCACAAAGAGCGAATGCCTGACGTTCGCATGATCGCCCACACCAGCCCCAGGGCTGTCGCAAGGCATAGTGCAAGCGTCGTGGTCAGCACTGTCAGCCAAACGCCGTGGAGCAGGATTGGCAGATATTCCGTTGCATTTGTAACGAATGTATTCATGGGGCCTGACTTTCCGAATACCGAACTTCACCGTCAGATCAGCCCGGTCCAAATCGACCAGCCAGCTATCGTACCGCTGGATCGATGCACCGCTCTCACAGTCCATATTTGGAGAAGATTGCCGCCAGTTCACCGTTCTTCTTGAACTTGGCTATCGAAGCGTTCACCTGGTCCAGCAGCCGCGAATTGTTCTTGGCCACCGCCAAGGCAACCTCGCCCTCGCGCAATGGTCGATAACCACCGACGAGACGAACACCAAGCTTGGGATTTTTCGAAATCTGGTACGCGACGATGGGCTTGTCGCCAAAGCCGGCCTTTATGCGCCCCAGAACGACGTCACGCATCATGTCGGCTATTGAGTCATAAAGCTTGACCTGGCCGAACACGCCCGACGCCTGCAGTGCGTCGGCATAGGTAGAGCCGATCTGCGCGCCGACATTCTCGCCCCTGAGCTGCTCGATCGTATAGTCGTTGCTGTCGCCGGCGGCGACGAACATCGCTTCCCCGTAGGTGTAGACCGGAGTGCTGAAATCGATAATTTCCTGGCGCTTGGCGGTAACGAACATACTGGCGGAGATGAGATTGATCTTGCCGGTCGTCAGGGCGGGGATCAGGGCCGGAAAGGCGTTAATCTGAAATTCGACATCCGCTCCGATATCAACGGCGATGGCCGTGGCAAGATCAACCATGGCGCCGGTCGGCTTTTGGGTTGCGGCGTCAACGAAAGTAAACGGCACGCCGGTTGGGGTAATTCCGACCGTAATGGTCTCCTTTGCCACAGCCGCTGAGGCTACAAGGATAGCCATTGCGGCTATGTAGGGGATGACAAACCTCGACATCACAAAACTTCTCCCTGTTTGTATTGACTTTGTTCATGCAAATGCCGGCCGCGAATTGCGACTGACGCTGCGTCAGGCCGCTTGCCGTGACAACCGCGACCACGCGATCCGAAGCACCTATGACTCCCTGCCGCCTTAGAGTTCCGATCGCGGCGAGAGGCGTGACCGAAGCAAGCTCGGCAAAGATCCCCTCGCTGGCGGCCAGTTGTTGCTGCAGGGCAATCAGCCCGAAATTGCCCACGCGCACCGCCGTGCCGCGCGAAAGACGAAGGGCGCGCAACGCCTGGAATGTACTTCGTGTGGTTCCCATCGATACGGCCAGCGTTTCGAACGCGGCCGGTGCTTCCGCAATCAAGTCTGTCTCGCTGGCGAGCGCTTCAGACAGCGAGCCATGAATCTCGGCGGCAGCGAGGCGAGGAATGAGATCGATCTTCCCCTGTTCGAGAAGGTCGGTGAACCCCTGGAACATCCCCGCCAGGGCATCGCCGTAGCAGACCGGCAAAACACACCAGTCTGGCATCGAGCCCTGCATTTGCTCGAAGATCTCATAGGCAAGGGTCTTATAGCCCTCTACCCCCACGGGATGGCTGCCGACGACAGGCGCCTGAAACGGCGAGGTGGCAAACCATCCAAAACGCTCGACACCTGCCGCCAGGAGGGGCCATCGCTCAGATTTATCGGTCAATGGGACGACGTTTGCACCATATTTCTTGATCTGCGCCAGCATCGCCCCGGCGGTGCCCGCGAATGTGACGACGACGCATCGCAAACCCGCGCGTGCGGCGTAAGCGGCAAGTGAGGCGCCCGCGTTTCCTGAGGAGGCGGTGGCAACAACCCGAGCTCCGGACAGACGCGCCATCGACACCGCGACGGTCGAGAACCGATCCTTGTGAGACCATGTCGGATTTCGACCTTCGTCCTTGATCAGCAGGTTGGGGACGCCAAGCGCACTGCCGATCGTCGTCGCTGGCAAAAGCGGCGTCAGACCTTCGCCAAGTGATATCGCATCGTCAGACGCGCAAGGAAGCATGTTCGCGTAACGCCACAATGAAGGAGGGTGGCCTTGCTGCGTGAGATCGTCAGGGGCGAGGCTCTGGCTATGGTAGGTAACCTGCAGGTTGGCAGGCGCGACGGCGACGCACTTCGGGCAGCCTCGGGAGTCGATCTCTAGATCGAGAGGAAAGACATTGCCGCATCGAACGCAGGAGAATCCGGTGGGATGGCTCACAGCGGCACCACCATGATTTCGCCGTCTGTCTCCATCAAACGCTCGACGCCGCCAGCTCGAACGACGAGCATATCCTCGACCTGCAGTCCCCATCGGCCGATTTCGTAGTAAGGTGTCTCCACGCAGAGCACCATTCCCTCTTCGATAACCTCGCGGCTGCTTGGCGTTAGCGTCGGCGCATCATAACCATCGAGGCCTATGCCGTGGCCTACGTGGTCGCGCCTGTAATGCGGAATTCCTTCACGCTGAACGACGCGCATGACTTCGCCAAAGACATGCGAAGCCGCGATGCCCGGTCGGATGATTTCGCATGCGCGCTGGACGCCGCGCAGCAGCGCCTGGTGGAGACGCTTGGCCTCCCGGGGAGGTTCGCCCAATGTCGCGATGCGCGCAACGTCGGCGCGGTAGTGCCGAAATCGGCCACCGACGTCAAAGCGTATGATCTCACCGGCGCGCAACTTTCTATCTGACGGCTGAACGTTCATCAGGGCGCTGCGCTCACCAAAGCCGATGCATCCCAGGACCGGAAACGCGCCATCTTCGACCGTCTGGACATGAAACGCGCGCGCGAGATCAAGTTCAGACGCACCTTCCCTGGCAACGCCCAGCGCGGCCTTGATCGAACGTTCGGTAATTTGTGCGACGTGTCTCAGTCGATCGATCTCGTCGTCCGTCTTGACGGCTCGAACCTCGCGCAACAGCGCTGCGGCCGGCGTGATCCTGACGTGTGGCAAACGCGCCGCCAATGCCTCCATGTGCCCACTTGCAAGCCCGTTCTCGTCGATCCCGACACGACCATTTCCAAGTTGTGCGTCCTCCAAAGCAGCCACTAGGGCGGCGACCGCATCTCCGTGCGGGGGCAGCCTGCGAAGTTGAAGGTGTTCTTGGCCCACTGCGTCGCCAACCGCATCGGGGCCGAGTTCCGCATGGAACTCTCCAAAACGGCGAACCTTGGCGGCGCCCACGTCTTGGTCCGCTACAAGGTCAAGAGTGCTTGTACTGGTAATGATTTCTGGCTTATCCCGCTCGGAGGCTGGCCACACCACATAGGCTTGGGGACCACGGCGAATCCACTGGGGCAGGGCCCAGAACCCGCTCATATATGTAACGTTTTCTGGCGCCGTCGCTACGACTGCATCCAGCCCGGCGCTGGTCATGCGTTGCCGCAGCCTTGGTTCGTTAAGCAGCATGGCTGGGATCCTTGGTCCGATGGCTGATGGCGCCGCGATAGCCAAGGCTGGCGGAAATTCGGCTCGCGGCCGACATTACCGTCTCGCCTACCTCAGCGATTTCGACATGCGGCCCGACCGAGCGGGGATAGGCCACGCTTATCCCGGCAATAATTGCGCCCGAGGCGTCATGAACTGGTGCGCCGACCGCAATTAGCCCGGCGTAATTCTCGTCAATCGACGTTGTGTAGCCAACGCTTTCGGCGCCATGGATCTGGACCACGAGCTTGCTGATGTCGGTGACGGTTCTCGGCGTCAGGCGCTCGAGCGGGCCTTGCCCCAAAATTTCGATGATGGCCTCGGCGCTCAACTCCATCAACAGGGCTTTGCCGAGCGCTGTGGAGTGCAAGGGGAAGCTCTCACCCGGCGTGGATCGAATGACGACCGGGCTTTTGCTCTGCACGGTCAAGAGATAGAGACCGCGATCGCCTCGACGCACGGCGAGGAAAGCGTTGAAGCACCCTTCGCCGGCCAAGGCCTGGAGTTCTGTCTCGGCCAAACCAACAAGGCGGTCCTTGCGCAAGATATATCGCGCCAGCGCCAGAACCGAATGGCCAAGCCGGTAGCGTCGCGACTCCGCAGTCTGCTCGACATAGCCATACTCGGCGAGCGTATTCAGGATGCGCTGCACCGCCGCGGCGCTCTGATCGAGGCGACGTGCAAGATCGCGTACACCAATCGGCTCGTCTGTATTCTTGAGCAGGTCCAACACGGCAAGACCGCGCTCCAACGAGAGGTTCCCTGTCACGAATAGTGTTCCTTATTTGGGAATGCTGTTCCGATCCGCGACATAAAAAGCAGCAATGGTTCCGGCTGTCAACGACGAATGTGCACTATAGTGTGTCGTCCTATAGTGTGCGTCGCGGCGACCATCCCGCATGGACCTACGTGTGGTTGTTGGCCTCAACGTACAGAGGATTCGGCGCGAACAAGCTCTGTCCCAGGAGGAACTGTCGTTCCGTTCGGGGTTCACGCGCTCGTATCTAAGCGGTCTCGAAGCCGGACGCCGTAACCCCACGATCCTGTCACTCGCCAAGATCGCCAGTGCTTTGGGCGCAAGCGTCGAAGATCTCATTCGACAGCAGCGAGCTGATGCGTAGTGCGCAACGGGGCGGCCGCCCTGGAGATCGATACGAAACGTAAATCAGGTTCCTGACCCGCTATTGACCGTCTGGGACGCGCCAGTGTGGCGCGGGATGCTGCGGCGTATCAGGATTTCGACGTCAACTTGGAGGGCTAGCGCCAGGACCTCCATGGTGTCGACGGTTGGCGAGTTCTCTTCACGTTCCAGCTTGCCAACATAATTGCGGTCGAGCCCAGCGAGATCGGCCAGTTGCTCCTGCGACAAGCACGTCGCCTGTCGCAGCAACCTCAGATTGCGTGCAAAAACTGACCTCAGCCTCATTGGGTGAGGCAGTCAGACCGCGCTTTATAGTGCCACCTACTATAGTAATCAAAAGCAGCGACACGGCTTGCGATTGACCTTGAAGCACGTATTTCTTTGCCAACTCAACATGTCCGGACGATCTCGATATGGCGAAGACAGTTCAGTCCGTGCTGCAGCACGATATCGCTGAGATCTTTGAAGCCACGGCGCGTATGGACGGTGCTACGAGCATCAACGAAATCGTCCGGCAGTTACGCGCGCGGGTCCAGCCATTTGGCTATGTAGCTTGTCTCATCACCGATTTGCCTAACCCAAGTAACGGCGCGCTCGATGAACATGTCCTGGTCAACGGTTGGCCTGCCGATTGGTACGACCACTATATGGCCGCAAGCCATTATCGTCACGATCCATGTGCTGCCTTGTGTCGGACCGCGATCGCACCGTTTCTCTGGAGCGATGTTTCCCGAGCTCGAACCGATGCAAAAGGACGGCGCGTGATGGACGAGGCTGCGGAGTTTGGGCTGCGAGAAGGAATCTGCATACCGATCCAATGCCCGTTTGGCGAAAGTGCTGCAGTAACGCTTGCAGGCAGCGAGCTTGACCTGCGGCCATCGGCACGCTGCACTGTTCACGCCCTTGCCCGTCATGCCTATTGGGCCGCGAATCGGCTCGTCGGCGGTGTGCGCAAAGCACCGAAGCAGGCGCTCTCCAAGCGCGAACGTGAAATTCTGCAATGGGTCGCGGAGGGGAAGACCGCGTGGGAGGTTTCGAGGATCCTCTGTATTTCGGAGAGCACGGTCAACACGCACCTGCGCAACGTCAGGCAGAAGCTCGATACGGCCAACATAGTGCAGGCAATCGTTGAGGCGGTTCGCAGGCATGAAATCCAGCTTTGAGCCATCGTCAGATCTGAGTATGGCGGCTGCGGGAGCCGCATGCTCCTTGTGCTCACTCACCAGGATCCCGCGATGTTCAAAGTTCACGTCGTCGATGCCGCAAACAGTGTCGCCTATCGAGATCAACTCGATCAATACTTTCGGCTGCGCCATCATATCTATGTTGGCGAGCGTGGCTGGCGGGCGCTAAAGCGCCCCGATGGCCGGGAGATCGACGCATTCGATACGCCCGATGCGATACATCTTCTCGGCATCACAGCCGCTGGTCAGGTCGTCGGCGGCTCCAGGCTGGTTCCAAGTCTCAAACCACATCTGATGAGCGAGGTTTTCCCGCAGTTGGTCAGCGGTCGCGCACAACGCGGCCAAGATATTTTTGAATGGACCCGCTTTTTCGTCGCTCGTCATTTGCGCGAACCAGGCCGGTCCTGTACGGTCGCGGGTGTCATTTATTGCGGCGTCCTGGAGCTATGCCTTCAACGTCAGATCAGCCATTTAACTATCGTCTGCGAAGATTACTGGTTCGAGCGTTTTGCCTCGATCGGGTGGCAACCGAAGCGGCTTGGTCCATCGACCGACAGCGACGGCACGTCGATTGTCGGGCTCATGGTAGACATCTCTCCCGCCGCTCTTGCTACGACTCGCCAGATCTATCGGATAAACGAGCCTGTGCTTTGCGACGACGCGCGGCTCAAGACTGTTGCCTAATTGCCGACGGGAATCGTGAATCTGACAGGCAGTCTTCGTAAAGCAAAGCCCTGCAAATCGGTTACTTATGAATGCGTGAAATCGAGCACCATCATCTCCGTTACGCGAATGCGGCCGCACAAATGTTCCCAGTCATCCTGCGCGCCGCGCGATGAAGTTCTTCAACGGCCGTTTCCTCGCTGTTTTGCCCTATTTCGGGGTGGCTTCAGCGATTGGGCTGAGTGCGTGGACGTTCATCCAATCGGATCGCTACCGTCAGGAGACGGATGCCATCCTCAATCAGGCTTTGGAGATTCAGTGGCGCGCGGCACAGATTCGCGAGCGCCTTATTCGGGTGTATGGCTATCTTCGCATTGGCGACCAGACCGGCGAACTTGATGCCGACATCAATAGGCAAATGGCGCTCGTGAGCGTGGATGTTGCTGAGCTCGAAAACCTGCCAGATCTGAACCGCTTTTTTGCCGATTATGACGCCGCATTCCTTCGCGGGGTCCGCCAGACCATCCAACAGAAAATCGCTCCCCTTGTCTCGGCGCGCAATAACTACACGCATGCCATTGCCGACGTGGCCGAGCTGGAACAATCAATCGACGAGATTTCCAGCTCCACCGTTGATCACGGCGCCACCTTGCAGCGGACCGCCAGCATCGACATTGCCGCCTCGCGCAACTGGTTCATCTTCGCCATCGCGCTTGGCCTCGGCGCCGCCTTCAATCTCGTTATCCATCAGCGCTACTCCTCGGCCAAATGCCGTGATCAGCATATGCGCTCGTTCGCCTCGCTCTTTGCGCACACGACCCGATCGCGTGTTACAGCCCTGCGACTGTTTTTTGAGCATTCACGGCCAGAGACGCAGCCGAGCAGCGAAATGCTTGAGGCTGCGCGCAATGCCGCCAGCGAACTGGAATCTATCACTAACAGTGTGCTCCAAATCGCCTATGCGCCACAAGATTCAAGCGCTGTGCCGCTCGGCCGACTGCTAGATGATGTGAAGAGAGAGCGCAGCGGTTTGGTGCAAGTCAGGATCGATACCAAAGCGCATTTGCACCCTGTACCCTCGGCGGCATTCGGATTGGTGGTGAACGAGCTGGTCGAAAACGCTCTGGCCGCCTCGTCGGGTGCCGAAAACGCCCGAGTTCTTGTTTCCGCGACAGCCAAGCGACATCCATTCCTCCCGCGTATCTATCTAGTGCTTGAAGTGGCCGACAAGGGCTCAGGGATGCCGCCCGCGATCGCTGCAAAGGCGACCACCCCTTTCTTTTCAACTCAAGCTGGGAGCCATACTGGCCTCGGCCTGACCGCATGTTCGCAGATGGTTTCGACGCTCAAGGGAAAGCTCACCATCAATAGCGCTCCCGGCGTCGGTACAACCGTAGTGGTGAGAATTCCGATGGCCTCCGCCGCAGCCAGTTTTGGCAATCGTTTCGCAGGCATTGGGGAACGACTTCTTGGACCGGCGAGTACGAGAACCGGACAGCACCGGCCTATAGCGGTGATGTGGAAAAGCAGCTTAGGGATGTTTCGGATCAGGCCACATCTGCGCTCGCAAATCGCAATAGCCAAGGAAGATCGCGAGCGGGTGGAAGGGCGTTGAGGGCGGTGTCGGCGGATCGCGAGATTGGACGGGAAATTGCGCTTTTCGGGAAATCGGTCGAAGGACGTTTCGCTGTAGACGGCGCACCCGAAATCGCTCGTGCGACAGGCTTGGGCAAACCGTTTTAACATCCATCCGTACCGGAATCCGAACAGGCCTGGTTGGGTGATGGCGCGGCGCTCCAAATCTGGTCTCGCATCGCGACAATCTCAGGTCTCAAATCGTAATCACAAAGGGCTGCCGAGAAAACGACGCGGCGCCGCTATCGTTACCGTTTGGCGCCGAGGCTGCACTAACCGAGCGGTTCGTCAGGATCCGATGAACGAGGCATCCGAGCGTGTCGTCTGGCGCCTGGATTACGGCTTCTCGTCCGGGGCAGGTGAGGCAAGTAGTGCCCGCACAGCCCGCCAGAAACGCAAATCGCCTTTCCGATGCGCGTTGCTAGCCGAAAGCGCACACCATTCGATCGCTTGGGTGGCCTCGGTGCCAAACAACTCGCGCGCCGCCCTGGCAATCGCCTTTGGACTACTGCGGCCCAAAGTCCGCCGTCTTCTGTGACCGCGGGTCCGGCAAGCATACTGCCGGGTGTGGCCACAGTGGCACTTGAATCGCGTGCGGCCGCACGCGGAAGAGGCTTTCCCATCGACCGGCTTGTCATATCACCCGATCTCCGGGCCGGTACAGCATTACCGACATGCAGACGTCCTCCCGGCGTTTTCGCGGGTATGGCTCAGCTTGGGCGCTGCCTGGTATGAACGCGCCCGGCTGCAGCGCCTCGCCCACGCGTGTCAGATCGGCGAGCGCGGTACGCAGCTGAGGCCAGGGGAACTCGGTGCAGTCTTCAGCGCTTTCGCCCTCGCGCAGGACCGCATCGAGCTTGGCGGCCACGCCGGCGAGTGTCGTGGCAGGCGCTGCCATCAGGGACTCAACCAACTCTTGCTCTTGGTCGGCGGCGGCAAGTTCCTCCCGCTTGGCGGCGGAATAGCCGATGCGCCGGTCCTCTGCATCCCAACGCACTTGGTGCGCAGCTAAATCCGCCTCGGCCCGAGCGCGCAGGTCCGCAAGGCTAGGAATGTCCCCGAACAGGTCTTCGATATCACCCGGCCAGGAGACGGTGACGGTTACATTCTCGTCGGGCAATTCGACTTCCGCTTTCGGAAAGCCGATGGCGTCGACCAGTCTGGTCTCAAGGTGCTGCTGCTTGCGGCACAGCGCGACTGTGCGTGAGTAGGCAGACCGCCACTCGTGCCAAAGCGCTAGCGCTGGATCAAGGGTACTATTGCCTGCGGGCGGTTCGTGCGCCCACGCGCTTCGCAGAATCTGCATCGTTGCCGCGACACCTCCTGCACTCGCCAGCAACGTCCGTCGCGTGACTGAAGGACAAACTCGTGTATTGTCGGAATCACCCATGATCCGAGCTCCCAAATAGCTTGGTTTGTGGTCAGGCTGGGCGACGTGTGTCACCACGTCGTCCGGCCGTCTTGCAACTGGTAGACTACAGGTCGGAATGTGAATGGGCAAGAAAAATCATCACCGGGTGATGAAATTGGCGCGATCCAATGTAAGATGGCGCGAGTAGCGTTGGGGTGGGGCGTGCGGGAACTGGCCGAAGCAGCGCAGGTCGCAACGCAGACGATTACTCGTCTCGAAAAAGGCGATCGCCTCAAGGCAAAAACAGTTGCTGCAGTACGCACGGCATTTGAGGCCGCAGGCATCGAGTTCATTCCGCAGAATGGCGGCGGCCCAGGTGTTCGTCTCGCAAAGCCAAATGGCAGCGCGCCACCATCGACGCACAATGGTTAATTTTGGTCGCTGCGGAACCGCCAAGCGGGGTCATGCGCCACCCCTAAAGACGGCTACGAAAGAAGTCGAACAGGATGTCCTTGTGCAGAGAGAAGTTTAACGGCCTTGCGGTCGAAGGAGACGAACGTCTCCCCGCCTAACCAGTCGCCGTCGAAGGCAATCACGCCGTCCGCAAAATCACCGCCGGCCTCGAGCACTGCAAGCCCTGCCTCGACAGCTGGCCGGTTGACGACGACATTCGCGGTGTTCGACAAAGCCCTGATTGCCGCCGCTATATCTGCGCGTGCGGTTTGATATTGTCGGGCCAAAACCCACGCGAATTCGCACAAGGCCTGAAGGCTGACGGCCACGATGTCTGCCTTCACCAGGAGATCCACGGCTGCTTTCGCTTGTCGCTCATCGTCGGCGACATAGGCGCGCAGCAGAACGTTGGTGTCGGCGGTGACTTTCATTCCTTGCTCGATCCCGCTGCAGCGCCCGCTTCCGCAATCGCCTCGTTGATCTCGTCAATGCTCAACACTCGGCCATTCGTCTTGCCCTTGAGAAAACCGTAAAGCTCCCTGAATGATCCCTTCGCACGCGCCGCCTTCAATTCCGCCCGGCCGTCGGGGAGCAGATCAAGTTCGATCTTCTCGCCCGGCCTGATTCCCAGATGCTGCAGAACATCCTTGCGGAAGGTCACCTGTCCGCGTGCCGTCACCGTCAATGTCGTCATCGTACAGCTCCAATTCATCGATACAATTAGATAATGCAAATTTGCATTATCATCAATAGCAGAGTCCCGCGTTGTCGACCAGTTGCGCTCTGACGGGTCAACAATCGGCTTCGGTCACCCGTCAGTAAGTCATCCAATCGTTTCAACCGGTACGCGCGATACCTGTCTTGTGGAAGCTGCCATCCTGCAACGCTTCCGAGCGTGGACTTCAGATTGGGCAATGCATTTGCGCTGGATGAAGTTCTGGATGAGCGCAGTGGTGAACAGCTCGCCTACCTTCCCGGCTGATCGGAGATAGGTAAATCAGCTGCTGGCCGGATTTTTTCGGAAAAGAGAAAGGTCGCCGGATCAAGTTTCAACGCCTTCGCGATCGCGGCAATCGAGTCCACGCTGACGTTGCCGCTCGCACGTTCCAGTTTCGTGAATGTCGCCTCCGCCACGCCGATGAGTGTGGCCATCTCATAGCGGTGCAAAGTACGTCGCTGTCGCTCAAAATCGATGATGTGCGCCAGCCGCTTGCGGATCGCATTGTCGTCCAACCGATGCGCCCAGTCCGGAACTTTCTTACCGCCGGCGAGCAGTCCTGCAACAGACACTTGCAGGCCGTTTGCCATGATCTGCAGCGTCGTCAATGTGACATTATTTTTCTGACGCACAGTCTGAATATAGGTTCGGTAGGCGAGTTTCTCGCCGTCGGCGGTCCGAAACAGCTCGGCCATGTGCATATGGGTCAGGCCGCGTCTGGCTCTCTCCCGCTCAAGCGTCAGAGCAATGTTGACGCGCAGCGGGTTGTTGACCACGCCTCCGTCGTCTCGTTTCATAAATCGATGTAGTCGCACAAACCTGCCTTTTTGACCTATCCCTTTTCGCGCGGATCATCCATAGTAAACTGTCAAATCTGCAGCGAGGAAAAGGCTATGACCATACTCAAATTCCTACTGGGGGGTGCCGTCGCTATCGCGGGCGCAGCAGCTCTTCCATCCCAATCAATAGCGTCGGAATGGGGCTGTCAGGTCCTCCTATGTCTTTCCGGCGATTGGCAAGCCACCCCCTCGTGCCACCCACCAATTTACAAGTTGATTACGGCGATGGAAGCCCCAGGCTTTAATTGGCCGACCTGTCCGCAAGCCAACTCCAGCGCGGCGAGATTTGACAAGTATGAGGATTGTCCGTCTGGCTGGCAAGCAGTTGGCAACTCCGAATCCGATCGGCCGGGCTTAGGTCAAGAGCGAAACATCTGCCGCATCGCGGCCGATAGGCTCTCGTTGCCCGTCGTTCTCAAAAGCAACGCCCTCGGCGGGCGTAATGGAGACGGATCACGTCAGGTCAAAATCGAAATCGACGGTAAGGTGGTGACGGCAACAATCCAGACTGCGGGGAATGATCGCGGGCATGCCCTTGGTAGTGGCCCCACCTACTACGCCATCTCTCGACCGATGCGCGGAAAGCCCTGGTTCATCGAGTATGATGACGCGAATGGCTTGCGCCAGAAAAGCTGGTTCAATCTCAACATGCCATGAGCGGGGCGATCACTCAGGACGATGTACTATGGGGTCGCAATTCAGCGAGGTTTGTAGTGTTCAAGGCGCTTCTCCTGTCCACGGTATTTTTGAACACAGGCGCAGTGTTGACCGCGGCGGCAGGTCAGAGCGAGAAGCCGCGCTCAAGCGTGGACAATCCCATGTGGCCCGCATCACTGAAATGGGATTGCAAGACCGCCGCCAAGATCGTGTGTGAGCGTGATGGCAGTTGCTCGGTGGCTGAGGACCACACTGGATTTGTGCTGAACTACGGCAGCAACGAAGCTGAGTTCCCGCCCAGCAAGGTCAGGATCAAACGTCACTATCAACAGACCGTGCAGGCAAGCCCTTTGCAGCAGGAAGTCAAAGTCGAACTGGCCGACAATCGCGTACTCTGGCTGACGGCCGTCGATGCCAGCCGCGCTTATTCCGAAGCGTGGGTCGGCGCACTGAGCGAGTTGAAGGGCGGCGCGGTACTGATGGAATCCGAGGGAGTGTATTGCATGCCCCTTAAGTGAGTGATGCCAGTGACATATCGGCCGACTTTTGTATGTTTGCTGGGACGTCGTCTTCCCGGCTATTCATCTGCCCAGCGCGATACGTACGGTTCGGGCTCCGAGAATGCGGTGCCTGTGCTTGTCCAAGTGGCGATTTCGGCGAGGCAGGAATTGATCCGGTAGATGTCGTGGACACAACCAGTGCCGGCGATAGCGTCATTGCGGGTATTACAGTTGCTTTTGACGCCAGATAGGCTTTAGCCCGCGGCATCCGGGGCCGGGAGTCGAGCTGCAGCTCTAACCCTGCATCCAGCTCGCCGGGTCCCCCAATAGAAATCGCCGTGACTGACGCGCCCTTTTTTGCAGCTAGCGCGGTCGCAAGCTCTTCGTGCTGGCTGACATCACCGCCAACCTCGCCAACGATCTCGCAAATCGCCCCCAGTCGAACGCTGCAGGTGGGAATGAATTGCTGCAACATCGTCCTAACCGAGTGTGACGTCTTCTCCTCACAGGCCGAAGCAGCCGAGCGAGATCGTGTGCTTGCGGTGCTGCTCTTCGGTCAGCGGCATCAGGACGGTTTTCGCCGTTGTCGCCAGCTCAAAAAAAACTGCAGGGCGTCTTCCGGGTCGCGTTCACCTAAAAGCTCGGCAAGCCGTTCCTTTCGATCGAGGAGCGGTTGATCCGAGAAATCGACGTTGTTCAATTCCAGCAGGTCGAAGGCGTAGAACTTGAGCGGCATGCCGGCCGCAATGCCAGTCTTGAGCATGGAGAAATTCGTTCGGCCCTGGCTTTCGATTGCGACGATTTCACCGTCGATCAGCGCCGATCCTTTGGTGAGTGTCCGTAGCGGCGACAGGACCACCTTAAACTGGCGGGTCCAATCGTGGCCGTTGCGGGTGTAGACGACGACGTCCGATCCGGAAATGGCGACCTGCGCCCGATATCCGTCGAACTTCATCTCGAAGAGCCAGTCCGTTCCCACCGGAATGTCATCAGTCAGAGTGCAGAGCTGGAAGGGGCGAAAGCTGGGAAGCGGGTATTTGGAGGTAGATTCTGAGTCCCGGCGCGGTGCGCGCTTTTTGTTGAGGGCGACCTCTACGGCCGACATGCCGAACTCGAATACATGGTGCGATTCAATACTCTTGCTGGGGATTTTGTTCCACACGCGCATCGATGAATTGAACCGGAAGAGTCCGGCGGCGTTGTTGGGAACTAGAACGCAATCCTTGGAGGAAGAAAATGGCCACTACACAAACGACCCGTGGACGCAGCCAGGACCGCGCAAAGGTCGCCGGTGGGCAGGATCACGAGGTGAAATATGAGGCGGGCAAGACCGGAGCCAGCAAGGCCGAGGTCAAGTCGGCCGTGAAATCGGTCGGAAACAGCCGAAAGAAGGTCGAGGACCGGCTCAAGAAGTAGTGCCCGCTAGCGATGGTCCGCGTCGCTACGTTCAATGTGAACGGTGTTAATGGTCGCTTGGCGGTCCTTCTCGCGTGGCTCAAAGCCACGCACCATGATGTCGTATGCCTTCAAGAGCTCAAAACTTCGGACGAGAAGTTTCCGGCCGAGGCGATTGGCGACGCTGGATATGGTGCAATCTGGCATGGCCAGAAATCCTACAACGGCGTCGCCATCCTTGCTCGCGGAGCCGAGCCCATCGAGCGTCGACGCGGGCTACCCGGCGATCCTGACGACAGCCATAGCCGCTATATCGAGGCTGAGGTCAGCGGGCTCGTGGTTGGCTGTCTCTACCTGCCTAACGGAAATCCCGCCCCTGGTCCCAAATTTGACTACAAGCTGCGCTGGTTCGACCGTCTGATCAGTTACGGCCGGGGTTTACTCAAAGAGGGCGCGCCGACCGTGTTATGCGGCGACTATAATGTTGTTCCAACTCCGATCGATGCTGTAGCGCCGCGACGGTGGCTTGGGGATGCGGTTTACTTTCCCGAGAGTCGCCAAGCTTATGCCGGGATGCTTGAGGACGGCTGGATCGATGCGGTCAGGCGCATCCATCCAGAAAAGGGGGTCTATACTTATTGGAACCACGCCTATGGCGGCGGCTACGACAGGAGTTCTGGTCTGCGAATGGACCATCTGCTGGTCAGTCCCTCGTTGTCGCCCCGTCTTCGTGATGCCGGGGTGGATGTTGAAACCCGAGGGTGGGAGAAGCCGAGCGATCATGCGCCGGCGTGGATTGAGCTTGAGTAGCCCGGCTTAAGTCGAAATCCTCGGACAGCAGGATTCAGGTGCCCGCATCTGTCCGAAGTTTGTAGCAAGTTTCGGACACCCGTATTGCTTCTGTCCGAAACTTGTTGCATATTTCGGACATGACCTTGGTAGAACCTGAAAGTGATCTCCGATCGCGCGTGCTCGCACGGATTGAGGCCAACCCCGAAGAGGTTTGGACCCCAGGCGACTTTGCCGATCTCGGTGGACGTGCGGCGGTGGACAAAACCCTGCAGCGCCTGGCTGCCGCTCAAGAGCTTCGCCGGATCGACCGGGGTCTCTATGACCGACCGCGTACGAATACTCTGACCGGCCGCGCCACCGTGCCGGACTATCGCGCCGTGATCCGGGCCGTGACGCGTCGCGACAACGCCCGCGTCGTCATCGACGGCATGACGGCTGCCAACGATCTTGGGCTCACGACGGCGGTGCCGGCGCGGATCGAGGTGCTGGTCGATGCGAGATTGAAGCCGATCAAGCTCGGCAGTCAGGAAATCCATTTCAAATACGCGGCTCCGAGCCGCCTCTATTGGGCGGATCGGCCGGGCATGCGGGTCGTCCAGGCCCTGCATTGGATGCAGGATATGCTGACCCACGACAGCGAGCGCAAGCGGATCGAGACTGCTTTGCGCCGCCTGCTTTCCGACCCCAAGCACGGCCAGGCGATCCGCGAGGATCTGCGCGCCGGTCTTTCAGCCGTCCCGATCTGGATGCAGGAGTTCCTCCGCCAACTCCTCAACACAACAGCTGGGCCTGAGGGCAAGCCATGACGACCGCGGCGTACCGTCAGATTATTGCCGCCCCGGCACGGGACCGGCTCGATCTGTTCCTCGCCACGGCTAACCGCATTGGGGCCCCGGTTGGCAACGTCGAAAAGGACTTCTGGGTCTGCTGGACCCTCAATGCGCTCTATCACGAACGGCCGGCAGGAGGGCCGCGGCTGCTGTTCAAGGGCGGCACCTCCCTGTCGAAAGGCTATGACCTGATCAAACGCTTTTCCGAAGACATCGACGTCACCGTATTCCGCGACGACCTCGAGGAGCCGGCGTCGGTCGAAGAGCTCGAGGCGCTGTCGAACAAAAAGCGCCGCGCCAAACTGGACGCGATCCGAGATGCCTGCCGTGCCTACATCACCGGTCCGCTCAATGAGTTGCTCGCCGCCGAGCTGGCAGATGTCACCGCAGGGGCGGGGCGCGTAGAGATCGATGAAGCCGATCCCGATGGGCAGACTCTGCTACTTTGGTATCCCGAAGTAGAACCCCGCGATGGCGCCTATGTTCGACCGGCGATCCGTCTAGAATCCGGCGCAAAATCGGCGCTCGATCCACACGGGCCACTGACGATCACGCCCTATGTCGCCCGGGACGCAGCAGGCGTTGATCTTGCAGTGCCGGACGTCACCACGATCGAGGCGACCCGCACCTTCTGGGACAAAGTGGTGATCGCCCACGGATTGCGCCGCTGGTATGAGCGACGGGGCGAACTGCGGCAGGCAGGGCAGCGGGTTTCTCGCCACTACTACGACCTGCATTGCCTCATGCAATCGGAAACCGGCAAGGCAGCGGTCGCGGACCTCGATCTGGGCGCCGACTGCGTGCGTCATGCGCGTATGTTTTTTAATCGGCCCGATTATGACCTCGCTTCCGCCGTACCAGGGAGCTTCGCGATCGAGCCGGTGCCCAAGATGATCGATGCGCTTGCGCGCGACTACGACAACACGACAGCGATGATTTTCGGCGCAGCGCCCAGCTTCGATGACATTCTCGCCTCTGCACGACAGATCGAGCGAGAACTCAACACACGTGCTTAAACGCCAGTGCGAGAACGTTGCCGTTCCCTGCCGCTGGCCGCTTTCCTTGCCACGCGCAGCTCCTCGATCGTGGGTTGTCTCCAGATCGCGTCGTGGACCTTCGATCCGGAACGCGAGGGCCAGGTTTTCACCAGTTCGGCCAGTGTAGCCGTACGCCACTGCCCCCAAACGGCATCGGCTGAGGCTGGAACATCGGGATAAAAGGTAAGTAGGATCTCCGGATCGCCTGGCTCGCCATCGCACCCGATGAAAACGACCACGCCGTAAGCAGATGTCATCACGGGCCGACCAAAGGGCGGTAGATTCTCCGGATCGACCGGATAGCGTCTGCGGCGCCGTTCGGTGGCACGCGCACGCGCGGCCCGTTCGTTTTCCGACCCACGATTAGCCTCTCGGCGCTTCCTACGTTCCTCCGGCTCGTTACGCTTGGCCGCCTCCTCGATGCGGCTCCAGCGGCGGCGCAGGGCGTCATAGGACCGGTATGGAACCGTCCAAACGTGGCGATCAGAATCCCAAGAGGCAAATGGAACCTCGCGCATCTCATCCACGACGGTGCGGGAATAGGGCGTCACCACTTCCAAATGGTCATCAAGGCGTCGAAGATACTTCGAGATAGTGGGATCAAAGGCAAAGGCGTCGCGGCCCTTGAGGTCGGCATAGATTTGCGTCTGAGAACGCTCTCGTTCGAGCCATTGGTCGAAACGCCGCGCCGCGGTTTTGCCCGGAACGAACCACGCCTTCAGATCTTCGTTCCAGCGGGCACGAGGAAAGGTTGTTCGAAACCGCTCGACCGTCATGCGGTCATAAGGGAACACCGCCGTGGCGCCGCACCGATCCTTTCCGTTCGAACTGGCTTTACTATCGCTCATGGCTGATAAACGCGCCCGCAATAGACAATCACTTGTGTTCTACAACGTTTGAACCGGTGCTCGGTTCTGGTGAAGCCTCGATACGGCGCTCTCATCGACACCGGGTGATCATGACGGCTCGGCCGGCGCTTGTTTGGGGTAGTCAGCAGGGAGGGCGCCAAGCCAAGGGTCGCCCTGAGGCACACCTAACTCATCCATGTTGAGCGCCTTGATGACACTCGACCTGATCGTCTCGCAATATCGAAGAACGCGCTCGTCGGAAATGTCGGGGCGCTCTCGGGTCACCACGTAGCGTGCGCGCACGTAGTCGTTGTTTGCCCATAGCTTGCGGGACTGGGCGAAACTCTGAGCAGGCAATTTCAGCCCCAGTGATCTGGCGCGAAATACCATCTTATCGAGGTCGTGGCCCAAGGCCCGCAGGGCATCGATGGTTTCCCCGGCGGAACGCATGTAGGTTTTGAGAAAGAGCTCAGCCGCATGATAGGTCATCAAGCGCACCGGCCCTGTTCCTATTCTTGGGTCTCGAAAGGCGAGCTTGGCGGCAGCCAGATAGTCATCCGCCAGTAGGAAAATGCCGTAGGGAGTGGCTCCGGCCGATTCAGATATCATTTTCACACGCTTTCGAGCTGGCCTGCATGAGGGGGCCTAAGGGCATTCGGGTTGTATTGTTGCGTTTCACGAGTTCTACAGTAGTCTGCAACTGACTGATTTTCATGGGGCTGCGCTGGAATTCCAGGACGGTCGTCAGCGCGAGGCGGCAGTCTGGGGGGATAACGCTGCCGACCAACAACTGGATCCGGTTTCTTCGGAACTACGGACCCATTCCCACCAACGATAATATGTACGACGAGACCATTCAGCGGGCGTTGGCTCGCTTGAAGATGCAGCCCATCGAGCTGCCGGCTCAGCATCTGGCATGGCTGGTCGATAATTTCAGATCAGACGAGTGCCAGTCTATCATCCTCACGGGCAAAAGAACTGTCGCAGTCGGAGTCGCTCGTCTGATGTGCATCGCTTATTTCCAGCCGATCACGTGTGGCGAGCTTTCTTCCTTCTTCGGCAAGGAGGTGTCGCGCGACCTGATCGGCGTGCTGCGCGCGCAGGAGCTGATCGCCTCGGGTCCGCGCAGCCCGTAGCCGGGCGCGCCCTATGTGACGACGAAAAATTTCCTGTCGCAGTTCGGGCTCGACACGCTGCGCCAGCTGCCGGACTTCCAGATGCTGGAAGACGCAGGACTGCTGTCGAAGGCAAAGCTGCTGGCCGGCGACATCGTGCCGGCGTTTTCCGATCGGGATGTGGGGACAGCTTAGCCAAGAAGGCGGTGAGGACCTTCTGAAGGTGCTTGGTCTCGGGAGCTATTACAGCGCGCGCTTTCGAGGGGGAGCCAATCCTCGACGATCGGAGTGAGATTTGCAGATATGGTCTTGTGCATGTTCATGACAATGACGCCGGTTTCCGGCTTGTAGCCCGTGGCGAAATGCTCTGTAGGCCTCAGACGATCAGCAGTCTGGCCCATTTCCCGTCAGGGAGCGTGTGCATCAAAGCTCGGCGCGGCGATAGAACAATGCCCGCCCAGCCGGAATGAGTTGGAGTAGATAGTCGAAGTCCAAGACGTTGGCAGTCAGGACAGAGAATCCGAGCTTCTGCGCCTGAAGAAACAGAACACTGTCCTGCAAAGCGCGAAACCTTGCATCCTTCTGGTAGCCCTGGAGCCGACACAAGATGCCTGATAGGTGCGCCGCACGCCCCAACACGTCCGCATCGGGGGTAAAGACTCGGTGTGCCGGCATGCCTGCGACGATGACACCAATCTGTCTGACGACGCCTCTCGTACCGGAGTGAGCGGGATCGAGCACTCCGACCGTGTGCATGAGTTCCTGCACCGCAACCGTCGAGTGATTGCTCCGTCGAATTTTGAGCAGATCGGCGACGGCATCGGGTGCTCGCCCCTGCAAGCCGTCGATGTAAACGCAGGTATCGAGCAGCAGCTCCTGGCCTGCCTCCGCCTGTTCGCCTATGAAGGGCAGATCGGCGTCGGGGCGCCGAGACAATGTCCGTTTCGGATCAAACCGGGCCCACCGGACAGACTCGTCGAAACTGAATTCCGCCACGCTAGAAACCCAGTTTCAGCGACGGATCGACTGTGCCTCGAACCTCACCAAATGTCTTTCCGAAATCGTCCTCGAGCGCTACGTTGGCCAGGGCAAATTCAATCAGATCGGTATCGGTTTGAATTCCGGTCTGCTTCTTTGCCTGCTCCAACAGCGCGGGACTGATGCGACCACCGATGCGTGCGCTTTTTTCGCCGAGAAGGCCCGAGTGTTCCGCGGCCTTCATCACGGCCTTAAAGCGTGCTGCATCGACAACGAGGAACTTTCCAGTCTTGGCGGAGCGCCCGACCTTTGCCTTGCGAGCGTCACTGCCACCACGCATGGCAAATGGTCCGTGACCTGCTCTTTTCGTGAATCCTGCTTTTATCGCTTTTGCCATAGCCGTGTCCTCGCGTTGGACAGAATACTGATTTGTTGAACATAGCATCGAACGGCAACGATTCAAGACGGCGAGGAAATCACCGCTCGACTGATCGATTGACTCTTCGGCACGAAATAGGGGACAAATAGAGAACATTGCAGGAACCTCGGACGTCAAGCCGAGGGCTACGCCAGAAGCAAATCCAGGAAGCCAATAGACTTCGGCAGTCACGACGAGACCGAAGGGCTCGGGCCTGGTCTCTTGAATCCTAGCCAGGAGGAACTTCAGGCACTCGAACAGTTGAAGGGCATCGTTGATGCTACAACGGATTCCCTATTCGCCGAACGCTCCCGCTACTTAGCCATTTCCCTTGTGAAGGACACTGTGGTGCTTGCTGACGCCGGATGCGCGCCTACTCAATCGGACAACTCCCCGCTGCATCAGAACACGATGATGGCCACGGCTGCGACAGCCATATTGCTATCTCATGTCGTCTCAATCAATGAAAATCATAAGGCAATAGCCGTTTGCGGCGTGTCCGTGCCCGCAGGGCGCTTGCCGCAGCCAGCATCGCCCGAAGCGGCAGCGATCGTAGTTGCGCCGGGAGCAGCCTATCAGCCTTGCGATTTGTATCGGGCTCTGATCTTGATGATGAAGCGCAAACACTTTGCGCCTATCAACACGCTGCTTTCCGCCCTTGTAGACGCCGTCGCGCTTGGCTTGCTCGATCCCCTCGCGCTGGCGCTCTTTGATGAATCGCCGCTCCGTTTGCGCAACCATCCCTAGCACCGTCAGCACGATATGCCCTATCTCACCACGGGTTGATACATGCGGGTCGAGCACGGTGACGAACGCGCCTTTCTGCTCGCATTCGTAAATCGGGTTGAGCACGTCGCGCGTGTCGCGGCCGAGCCGGTCGAGGCGTGTCACCACCAACTCGTCGCCGGGGCGAAGGAAGTCCAGCACAGTTGCCAGTTCGGTCCTGCCGTCACGACTGCCGCCCGACACCTTCTCCGACCGGATGACCTCACAGCCCTCGGCTTTCAGCTTCGAAAGCTGTGTTTCGAGGTCTTGGTCAGTAGTGCTGACGCGGGCGTAACCAATGCGAGCCATAGCCTGTCACCTCAAGGTTTAGGCCTGACGCTACCCTGTCACAAATAGTCGATGTCAACCCAGATGTTACGCCCGCAGGCCTCGAAGGTGTTACGTCACGCCGGGGTATACCCTTTTGCGACAACGCGGCCCATCTGGCTGGCTTGCACCTTCCTAGAACCAATTATCGTGCTACACATCACACGGCTCGGCTTTTCATGGAACAGGTCCCTCGGAACGAACAATGATCAAAAACTGGACGTTGAAAAACTTCAAATCGATTAAGACTCTAGAAAAATTAGAAATGGCTCAGATAAATATCATTGCCGGAGCCAACAGTAGCGGCAAAAGTACGCTAATTCAGAGCATTTTGCTGCTGAAGCAAACGCTTCAGTATGGGTCCGCAAACAGACCCATTGCTTTGAATGGGCCGCTCTTGCGTCTCGGCTCCTTCGACGACGTTTGCAATTACGACTCTGATGGAGAAGACCTCGAAATAGGATTTCAATTCGAATTTGACGACGCCGATTTCTCTGGACCATTGAGTGTGCCATGGAGTCGCAGCCTCAGGCGCTATACTGTTGGATCGGAGTCTGGAGCGGTAAGAGATATTACCATAAGCCTTTCTTATCGAGCCAAAATGGACACTGCGCATCTTGCTTTCACGCGCCCGGGAGGGCAGGCAAACCTCACTCCAGACCTCGCAAGGATGAAACTTACAATTTCAAGGTTGAGTGGTGGAGAAGCGATAAAGGAGGCTTTCGCTTCGTTCTCCAAAACCGTGTCTTCCAGCGTGGATGATGAAAGTAGCACGTTCACCCCGTTTGACTATGAAGTGAAACTGGACAGCGATAGTATTGCAGAGATTACCGCTGGAAAGCCGGAGGCCTCGGTTCAGGGAAGTTTCCTCTCGCATTTTTTGCCTGTGTGGATCGCCGTTCACTACGATGCGGCAGCGCAGCGTATTACGCAGATTGCTGATATTCTTTGCAGCCCAAGCATTTCCATCGCATCATCAGTCAAGCTGCTTGCGGATCACCAACTCTCCCCCGCTGTCGGAAGTCTGATTAGTGACTGGCTCGTAAAACACGGAGAACAGCCAATCGAGCTCTCGGCAGATCATCTCTTTGCCAAGGAAGTGCGAGACCTGATCATACCACTGCTACGTCGTGCGAGATCTCACGGGATACTCTCTGAAAATACAAGTGGAAGGCAGGAACAGATTGTTGCTGATCTCGTCGAGCTGCGGGAGCAAATTCTCTCTCTGATGCGGGTTGAGTGTTCGCCTGAATATGAGGTTGAAGTCGAGTTACCGAGAAGCGTGGGCGCAGCAACTGAATTTCTCCGCGAGTTCTTTAAGCAAGGAATACGATATCTCGGTCCGCTTCGCGACAGTCCTCGTCCCGTCTATCAGTTGGAAGCGCTCGAGAGTACAACGGACGTTGGGTACAGGGGTGAGCATACCGCTGCGGTACTTGATTTGAACGGTACCTCGCCGATAACCTACCGAAGCCCTCCCAGTGAGAACTTCGACGTCGATTATGCATCGACCTCGGCTCTACGCAGGGCCACGCTCCACGACGGAGTTGTTGAGTGGCTAAAATACCTCGGAGTAGCGGACGAGGTCGTAACCACCGACGCAGGCGTGTTCGGGAATAGGTTACAAGTTTCTACAGACGGCCTTGGGCGACTTCACGACCTCACGAATGTCGGCGTCGGGGTCAGCCAAGTTCTCCCGATTGTGGTGATGTCGCTTCTCGCACCTCGGGGGAGCTTCTTGATCTTTGAGCAGCCCGAGCTTCATCTCCACCCTAAGGTGCAAGCCCGGTTGGCAGATTTCTTTTTGGCGTTAGCGTTAGACGGGAAGCAAACTCTTTTAGAGACCCACAGTGAATATTTGGTGGATAGGTTCAGATTGCGAATTGCATTGTCCGGAAGCGACATAGTGAGACCTCTTATTAGCATCCTGTTCTCGGAGAAGATTGGGGGACACAGTACTCTTTCGCCTGTCGAGGTTAGTGAATATGGATCTATTCTCAATTGGCCCAAGGATTTCTTCGAACAGTCTCAGCGAGATGTTGGCCGAATAATACGGGCTGCTTCAGGCAAGCGACAAAAGAAATCGAGTTGAAAATAATGGAATCGATTTTCCTCGACACGGCAGTTTTAGCCGTCCCCAACTATGCTGTAGACGACCAGACGGCAAAGGAAATATTCGATCGAGTAACCCATTTTGCAGACCTTGCACTGCCGGGCATTCCCGTACGATTGGTTATTGATACGATGGCTGAAGAGCTTTTGTGGAGCGCACATTGCGGTCCGGACTATGAACAGATTTCTGAATTCGTCGAAATCATGGGGCTTGCTCACGTGTATGCACCACGTGACTTGGTCCAACAGTTCCAAACAATTCTGGCGAATGCAAGTAGGTTAAATGAAGTAGCGCCCATCGCGATCACTCAAATGTCCGGCTTCGCTACCGATCCGGCGCTACCTGACGGATTGATGCCTATCGTTCTTGGGCACGAAACGAAGAGGATATTCGCCAACGTGGCTGCTCTTCAGACTTTGCAAAATAGTTGGAGTGTTGGCTCAGCTTTTCATGGCAGTGCAAACACACATTATAGGACAACATTGGTGGCGGAGGAAGCTGCTGGACCGACGCCGGAGGCACTTGGGACTCTTCCGGCTCAAATTGACGTCATCATTCGTGCATTCAGCCACTTACGCGAACTCGTGTCATTGGTGTCTGCAGAGAGGCTTTGGCGGCAAGCAACAACCGATGCGGATATTCATTTCGCAATTACTCTGGGAGCGCTCGCGATCATTCAGCAGGCCGGTGCAGTGATAGATGTCGCAGCAATAAAAGACTTTGTGATCGGTCCAAGATTTAGGGCGTCTCTAATAAACTGTCAGAGCCTTGGTCAGGGTCGGTTTTCATCAACGACTTTTAATGTTTGTGCTCAATTAGTTGCTCGCACGTGCACCCACAAGATTGGGCCTTTTGGCCGACCTGACCAAGAGGTGCGTGACTTCGATAAGGCCCTTGGCTGGCGGGTTCATCTGACCAAGGGGGCCGAAGGGCTGCGACTTATGTTTTGGGAGTCCCAGTCCTTGCTTGAGTTTGCCAACGTTGAAGTGAAGCGCCAAGTCGTGATCGAATATGGCGCGAAAGGCGTTCACGCCAGCGTAGATATTGGGGAATGCCTTCCTTGAACGACTATTTGAACGCGGTGTCAGGGCGGCGGCTTTGAAGAAATTAGAGCTGACTTGCCACCACGCCGCATGGTGTCCTCGTGCCAGAAGCTTGAAATAGATACTCGCCCATTCGGGAAAGGAGTGGCTCTTTTCAGCCTCGTCGCCTGAATTCATATGTCACGACCCGCGCAACATAGGCCGTTACACCGTGCTTTCTGATCATTTCCGCGTCGCAGCTATTCCAGGATCAAGAAGGCTCCGGCGCTTGGACCGCCGCTGCCTGGCGACCTCGGCCGACCGATCCTCGAGCACCAGCGTCAGCTTGGCATCGCGCCTGGGCTAGAGGTTTCCGCCGAGGAGCAGCGCCTCGCTCAGCAAGCGATTTCGGCGCGCGAGTCGCAAGTGCTCTTCCGCATCGAAAACCGGCCCCGGCAAGCGGATGCCGCCGGCAATGGGCAAGGCGGGCATTCACCCTTTGACGCGACGGCGCCGCAGCCCGATACCGAAGGTGCGCGAGCTTCGGTCGCGTCGGCCGACGGCGACCAGAACAACCAGCAGCGTAAGCTCGATTTTGTCAGCCAGCGGAGCACAGGCGGGATTTACAATCCGCATGCCCTGCAGAGGCCGGCTTCGCCCTATCAGATCATGGCCGGTAGCGTGATTGCGGCAAGTCTGATCACCGGCATCAATTCCGATTTGCCGGGCTTGGTCGCCGCACAGGTCACCGAGAACGTTCACGACACCGTCACCGGTACCATCCTGCTCATCCCTCAGGGTTCTCGTCTGATCGGCACCTATGACAGCGTTGTCGCCTTTGGCCAGAAACGCGCGCTGCTGGTCTGGCAACGCATAGTGATGCCGGACGGCTCGTCGATCGAAATCGACAATCTGCCGGCGACCGACGCCGCAGGTTACGCGGGGCTGGAGGACCAGGTGGATTTCCACACCTGGCAGCTAATCAAGGGCGTCGCGGTGGCCACATTGCTAGGTGTGGGTACGGAACTGAGCTTCGGGCAAAACGAAAGTGACCTGGTCAAGGCAATTCGTGAATCCACTCAGCAGAACGTCAGTCAAGCCGGTCAGCGCATCACCGAAAAGAACCTGAACATTCAGCCCACCATCACCGTTCGACCGGGTTGGCCGCTGCGCGTCATCGTGCACAAGGACCTCGTGTTGCGGCCATACAAGGGGTGAACAGGAGAAGTTCATGGCGCATCTGAAACTCGGCAAGCTTCCCGACCGCACACCGTCCAAGATCACCATCACCTTCAGCGCCGATCTAAACCAGGCGCTGAACGATTATGCCGCACTTTACCGTCAGACCTATGGCGTGTCCGAAACCGTTGCTGAACTGATCCCCTTTATGCTGTTGGAGTTCCTCGAAGGTGATCGGGCGTTTGCCAAGGCGAGGAAGGAAGGTTTGCCGGGATCCGGCCTGTCAGAGAAACCACGTCGGCAGTCGGCTTCGACATCAGACAACGCGTAAATTTTTTGTCAGGGCAGATGGGCTCTTCTCCCGGAGCCGCCCTCATAGCTGAAGCGCTCAACTGATATACCCTTTGCTAGGCACTGTTGAGTGGGTGGTTCAGGTGCGGTGATACATCCATGTCTCTCCGCTTTGTCGGCTTCGGGTCAAATCAGGCCGATGCTTTGAGGTCGCCAAGACCGCTTCTTTAAATCTATGCCTCAAAGTTGCTGTCCTTTTCCGGACCGGCAGCAGACAGACAGCAAAGCGCCTTCATGTCGGCCGTGTTGGTCTTGCCATACCCTGAAGCAGGTGTCGCCCGAAGCGGCAGCGATCGTAGTTGCGCGACATCTCGTGCACAGACTAGCTTATACTGCGTTGCGGCGACCCAGCAGCAGAGCGATGGCCAGCGCAGGAACCATCGCCGTCGCGACGGCGAAGAAGACGAATTGCAGCCCCGACGACGCGGCAACCAGGCCGAGCGCGGGACTGCCGAAGCCGAGCGCCACGTCGAGGAAGACAGTGTAGAGCCCCATGGCCAGGCCGCGGCTGCGTGGCGGAAGATGGCTTACAGCCTCGGCGCCGAGGCCGGGATAGACCAGCGAGTAGCCGAGGCCAGTCAGGCCCGCTCCGATCGCGGCGACAACAGGCCCGGTCGCAAGCCAGATCAGCATCAGCCCTGCCGCCTCGACCACAACGAAGATCACAGCGACGCGTGCGCCCCCAAGCCTGTCGGGCAGGTGGCCGAAGCACAGCCTTGCCACGATCAGCGACGCGGCATAGGCCGTGAACGGAAGCCATACCGGCTGCCAGCCCCGCTCGGCGAAGAGCAGGGCGCCGAAGCCCAGAATAGCACCATAGCCGAGGCTGCTGAAAGCAGCTCCGACGCCAGGAAGCCAGACCGCTTTCGCCACGCTCCTCCATGACTGCGGCACGCTGCCCGCGGCGGCGCCGGTGCCGCGCATCGGCAGGATGGCAAGCAGCGTCGCCAGCGGCAGGAGGATCGTCGCGAGCGCGATCGCGGTGAAACCGCTCGCTGCATAAAGCGCAGATCCGACCGGCGCCCCCAGCGCGAGCGCCGCAAACATCGCCGTGCCCACCCAGGCTATGACTTTTCCGGAGTTCTGTCCGCCCGCAACGGAGAGGCCCCACGCGACGCCGCCGGTGATGATGAAGCTCTCGGACGCGCCCAGCACCGCCCGTCCGGCGAACAGCGCCGATGCGGACGCTACCGGCCGGTCGAGCAATGCCAGCGAGCCGAGGTAAAATAGCCCGGCAAGGGTAGCGGCAATGAGGCCGACGACGACGGCGCGCTTGCCGCCGCGCCCGTCGGCATGGTTGCCAGCCCCGATGCGCGACAGCATCGAGGCGACGAACTGGCTGCCCGTCACCAGTCCCACTGCGAAGGGGCCGAAGCCAAGCTGCTGGTGAAGATGCAGCGGCAGGACGGGTAGCGCCAGGCCGATCAGCAGGAAGCCGGCGAAGACAGCCGCCATGATCGGCGCCAGTTCCGCCATGACGCCATTTCGGCCTGATATCCGCGCCATTTTGGTCAATCGGTAATCCAACTGTTCGGATCAGTAGCGTTCGTAGGTCACGCGCCAGCCTTCGGCCGGATTGTCCGGCGTGAGGACCAGTTTGTTGTCCGAGATTTCGAATTTGCGTTTCATGCTCTTCCCGACCAGGTTGCGGACCAGGGAGGACTCGATCGTGATGACGAAGGTCTTGTCCTGGTCGTTGATGGCTACCGGCCCGTAATAGGCCTCGTATCCGTTGGCCGTGTAAGGCGTATCCGGCGCCTTGGCGTCGGGGTTCTGGGCCTGCACGGAGAGGGTGCCAGCCTCGGTGAAAATGACCTGGCCGGAATACGGCACGGGCTTGAGGTTTCCGTCGGCGCCAACCTCGAGCGCCGTCATGCGCCATGCGCCGATGATCGGGGACTCTTGCGAGAGAGCCGGCGTGGCGACCGAAAGCGCAAGCGCAAGGGCGGTGATCTTCAATCTCATCGTCATATGCGTTGTTCCTTTTCTGCTTTGTGGGTCTCGTCTTTGTGGGTGCTCGTCCGCCAATCTTCGCTCACACTGAAAGCAGGACCTTGATGGCGCGCCGCTCGTCCATGGCGCGGTAGCCTTCGGCGACCTCGGCCAACGGCAGCTTGAGGTCGAAGACCTTGCCGGGCTTGATCCTGCCTTTGAGCACACGCTCCATCAGGTCGGGCAGGAAGCGGCGCACCGGCGCCGGCCCGCCCAGCATGCGCTTCTGACCAAAAAACAGTTTCTGGCCATCGAAGCTTACGCCGTGCGGCACGCCGACATAGCCGATGGTGCCGCCGGGCCGCGAGCAGGCCAGCGCCTGGTCGAAGGATTCCGCCGTCCCCACGCATTCCAGCACCGAATCCGCCCCGATGTCCCTGGTGAGGTCCTTGATGCGTGCAATGCCTTCCTCGCCGCGCTCGGCCACGATGTCGGTGGCGCCGAATTCGCGGGCGAGTTGCTGACGGCTCTCGTGCCGGCTCATCGCGATGATGCGCCCGGCGCCCATCTCCTTGGCGGCGAGGACACCCATCAGGCCGACGGCGCCGTCGCCGACGACCACGACGGTCAACCCTTCCCTAACCTCGGCAGCCTCGGCCGCGTACCAGCCGGTGCCCAGCACGTCCGAGACGGCCAACAGGTCAGGCACAAGTTCTGCCGGCGGAACCTCGGCGGTCGCCACCAGCGTCCCGTCTGCCAGCGGCACACGGGCATAGGGCGCCTGCGCGCCCGACATGAACTCGCGCTGGACGCAAGAGGACTGGAACCCGAAGCGGCAATGCGGGCATGTGTTGTCGGAGAGGCAGAATGAGCCGACGACGAACTGGCCGGGACGGACCGTGCGCACCTCCGCGCCGACCTCGACAACGATGCCACAATATTCGTGGCCCATATGCATCGGGGCCTCGACCGGCTGCAGCCCGCGATAGGGCCACAGATCCGAGCCGCAGATGCAGCTTGCCGAGAGCTTGATGATGGCGTCCGTCGGCCGCATGATTTTCGGATCGGCGATTTCCTCGCAGCGAATGTCGCCCGGTTTGTGAAGGATGGTTGCGAGCATTTTGGTTCCTTTCGAGTGGAGAAGATTAAGCGCCGTAGTCGGCGTCGCTGACATGTTCCAGCCAGTCCACGACCTTGCCGTCTTTGACCTCCTGAAGAGCAATGTGGGTCATGGCGGTCTGAGGCGACGCGCCGTGCCAGTGCTTTTCGCCGGGCGCGAACCAGACGACGTCGCCCGGATGGATTTCCTCGACCGGGCCACCTTCGCGCTGAACTCGGCCCAGGCCGGAGACGACGATCAGCGTCTGGCCGAGCGGATGCGTGTGCCAGGCGGTGCGGGCGCCGGGCTCGAAGGTCACCTGTGCGCCTTGAACCCGCTCGGCGTCGAAGGGATTGAACAGCGGATCGATCCGCACCGTTCCGGTGAACCAGTCAGGTGGTCCCTTGCCGGAAGGCCTGGTGCCGGCGCGAAGAATGTCCATGGTGATCTCCTTTGCGTCCTCAAATGCGTTCGACGCGAAGCGGAAACTCGCCGCGCACGTGCAGGGCCTGCTCGCCCGCGTCGAATCGGCCGAGCCTGATCAGCCCGGGATGGCGGTAGTCATCGTAGAACATCGCCAGGTTGCCCCAGGGCATGAAGTAGCAGAGGTCGTAAGGTTGCTCGTTGGCGAACGGACCGCTTCCCTCCTCAGTCAGCTTGCGCGGCAGATAGGCGATCTTCTCGTTATGCGCGTAGTCCTCGATCTTGAGGTCGAGCGGCAGCATTGAGAAGAAGTCGCGCGCCGAGGGATTGTCGTAGAGCGTGGCGGTCATGGTGCGGCCGTTGAAAATCATGCTGATCTTCATGTCAGTGGGCTCCTGGCTTACTGGGGCTTCGCCTTCTTGGCTGGCGGCTGCGCGAGGCAGGGCCGCCACCGCGAGCGCGGCGCCGAGCAATGTCCGGCGGCTGAGCGCCGCACGCTTGAGGGTCACGGCAAAGATCTCCGGGCCATATGCGATGCGGCAAAGGCGGCGAGCGCCGATCCGCAGAGCAGCACCGCGCCTAGAGCGAACGCTCCCCACCAGCCGACCATATCGAAGAGCGTGCCGCCGATCGCGGCACCGCCGGTGATGGCGAGCTGGATGACGGCTACCTGCAACCCGCCGCCGGCCTCTGCTTCGTCGGGCAACGTGCGGCTGAGCCACGTGCCCCAGCCAACGGGCGCGGCCGTGCCAAAGAAGCCCCAGGCAACGAGCAGCAATGCTGTGGGAACCGGCAAGGCACCGAGGGCGATGAGCGCAACCGCCAGCCCGGCCATGACCAGAGGGATGACGATGAGGATGCTGAACAGGCGCGTGCGCAAAAGCCGGCCGACGCACCATGTGCCAAGCACCCCCGCAAGTCCCATCGCCAGCAGGATCGCCGAGAGAGCATCGATCTCGAGCTGAGTGACGGTCTCGAGGAAGGGCCGCAGATAGGTGAAGAGCGCGAACTGGCCCATGAACAGCATCATGATCGACGCCATGCCGGTGGCGACAGGAAGACGGCCGAGGAGCGCCAGCGGAATGCCTTGACGCTTTCTCCGGCGCGCGGGCAGCGCCGGCAGGCTCGTCCACTGCCAGACTAAAGCCAGCAGCCCGAGCGGCACGACGAGAAAGAAAGCGCCGCGCCAGCCTACATAGGCACCAAGAAAACTGCCCAGCGGAGCGGCGATGGTGGCCGCAATGGCATTGCCGGCGTTCAGCGTAGCGAGGCCCTTTGGAACCATATCTTGCGGCACGAGGCGCATGACGATCGCGGTCGACATCGACCAGAACCCGCCGATTGCGATACCGAGCAGCGCCCGCCCGACCATGAGGAACGCGTAGTCCGGCGCGAAGGTGACAGCCAGCCCGGACACGATGAGGAGGAGGGTGAAGCCGGTCACGACAAGTCGGCGGTCGATATGGCGCGTGGTGCCGGCGACCAGCAGGCTGGTCACGACCGCGAAAACGCCTGAGATCGAGATCGCCTGCCCCGCGCGGCCCTCGGTGATGCCGAGATCGGCCGCTAGCGGCGACAGCAGGCTGACCGGCATGAATTCAGACGCGATGAGCACAAAAACACACAGCGCCATCGACAACACCGCGCCCCATGCGGCGCGGCCTTCGACAAGCCTTGTGTCGTACGTCGTTTCCATAATTGGCATCCTTGCGAGGCGAGGGGGCGATCAGCCGCCAATCCCCGTCGCGATGCCGGAAGATATTGCAGAAGAACCCATTCTATTAGATTAAGTAATTCGCATGAACTTATCTGGCCATGATATAAATGTCGGACGGGAGGCGCCCTATGCAGCGCGACGGGATGAAGGATCTGCTCTGGTTCGTGGCGGTCGCCCGGGAGCGCAGCTTCACCAGGGCGGCGGCCAAGCTTGGAACCTCGCAGTCGACCTTGAGCTCGACAATCAAGGAGCTTGAAGCTCGTCTCGGCGTCCGCCTGCTGACGCGTACGACGCGGAGCGTCGCCCCGACCGAGGCCGGCGAGCGACTTTTCCAATCTCTTGTTCCCCGCTTTGAGGAAATCGAAGCCGACCTTGCAAGCCTAGTGGCCTTTCGCGACAAGCCCTCCGGAACGGTCCGTATCACGCTGTCCGACCATGCGCTCCAGACGACCGTCTGGCCGAAGCTGCAGCCGTTGCTCAGCAACTATCCTGACGTGCGCGTCGAACTTTACAGCGACAACGGCATGAAGAACATTGTGGAGGAGCGCTTCGACGCAGGCGTGCGACTTGGTGAGAGCATCGACAGAGATATGATCGCGGTGCGGATCGGGCCGGATTGGAGGCTCGTGGCCGTGGCTTCGCCGGAGTACTTTTCCCGCCATCCGGTTCCGACCGCACCCCAGGATCTGGTCGATCATGAATGCATTAATATGCGGCAGGCGACGTTCGGCGGATTATATGCCTGGGAATTCGCCAGGGATGGCCGCGATCTTCGTGTACGGGTGGAAGGCCAACTCACCTTCAATTCGTCCATTCCCATGATCGAAGCTGCGATAAGCGGTTTCGGGATCGCCTATGTCCCGGAAAACCTCGTCAGCGACCACATTGCCAAGGGATGTCTCAGGCTCGTGCTTGACGACTGGAGTCCGCCATTTGCGGGCTATCACCTCTACTACCCGAGCAGGCGTCAGCTCTCGCCCGCAATGGCGGTGATCATTGAGGCGCTCCGCCATCGTATCTGACCCCCAAAGACTGTGCCTATTGATCAAGATCTGCTGGGCGCGCGAGGTGGAGGCGCAGCCTTCTTTGGCAAGAATGCCTTAAATCTGGAGCCTCGTCTCTGCTAGCCCATTACTGCAGCCACATGTTTGAACAAACGATGCTCAGGTGATGGTTAAAATCAAAGGCCGGAGAGGGAAGACCGATCCGACCGAGGTAAGGGAAGTCCCAGAAGTCGCGGCAGTCGCGGGCCGAGTTAGATCGGCTGAGCGCCGGCGATGACTTCGGCGAGAGAAAAGCAAGCTGTGGCAGCCTGCCGACATCAGAGACGGCGGTTGCATTCACATTGGCGATCTCAACTCCGGTATAGGGCTTGGCACGCCTGCGGGTGTCCCGCGAGGCGGAGTTCGCGGAGGTGGGCAGTCTGATCGCCGACATGCTGGCAGCTCTGGAACGCAATGGGCAGCCGAGCGGGTGTGCTTTGTGGCCAGTTCCCGGGCTGCAGCAACTGGCTTTTAGCGCCGGCGCTGGGCCATCTGGGCTCAAACGCGCTAGCTCGCCGGGCGGAACGGCTTTGCCAGCGAAGCGGGGAAGTGCAGGGCTAGCATCTGGCGGTTGCGCGAGATCAGCACCAGCACCACGATCGTCGCCAGATAAGGCAGGGCCGACAGCAACTCCGATGAAACCTGCAGCCCCAGCGCCTGTCCTTGCAATTGCAGGATGGTCATGCCGCCGAACAGCCAGGCGCCGAGCAGGATGCGCAGCGGCCGCCAGGTTGCGAACACCACCAGCGCCAGCGCGATCCAGCCTTTGCCGGCGGTCATGTTCTCGACCCAAAGCGGGGTGTAGGCGACCGACAGATAAGCGCCCGCCAGCCCGGCCATCGCACCGCCGAACAGCACGGCCATGTAGCGGATCCTGATCACCGGATAGCCGATGGCATGCGAGGTCTGCGGCGATTCCCCGATCGTGCGCAGCACAAGCCCCGCCTTCGTGCGGTAGAGGAACCAGCTGATGGCCAGGAACATCAGCAGCGCCAAATAGACCAGAGGATCGAAACGGAAAAGCAGCGGCCCGACCAACGGCAGGTCGGACAGGACCGGAATATTGACGCCGTGCAGTGCCTCGATCGGCTCGCTGCCGAAGCCGCGTCCAAGGAAGGCCGATACGCCGGAACCGAAGATCGCCAGCGCCAGCCCGGCCGCATATTGGTTGGTCAGGAAGGTCAGCGCCAGGACACCGAACAAAAGCGAAGCGGCGGCACCTGCCAGCGCCCCGGCAAGGATCGCAACCGGCATCGAATAACCGGCGGTCACCGCCCAGAAGGCGAGCGCCGCGCCCATCAGCATCATGCCTTCGATGCCGAGATTGAGCACGCCGGATTTTTCAACCACCAGTTCGCCAAGCGCCGCGAAGATCAGCGGGGTGGCGGCGATGATGGTGCCGGTGAAAATGGCAATGAACAATTCCATCGGTCAGTCTCCCGCGAGGCGCGCCGCCTGCAGCCCATGCGTGGCCCTGGCCCGCCGCACAAGCCGAACGCGATAGAAGATGAAGAAGTCGGCGGCGAGCAGGAAGAACAGGAGTATGCCTTGGAAGATGCGCGTTAGCGCTGAAGGCAGGCCAAGCGACATCTGCACGCCTTCGCCGCCAAGGAAGAGGAGCGACATCAACAGCCCGCCAAGAACGATGCCGAAGGCGTTTAGGCGTCCGATAAAGGCGACGATGATGGCGGCAAATCCGTAGCCGGGCGAAATCTGCGGCGACAGCTGGCCAAGCGGCCCGGCGGCTTCCGCCATGCCGGCGATGCCGGCTGCGGCGCCTCCCGCAAGCAGCCCGATCCAGACCGCGGCCGATTCGCGAAACCCGGCATAGCGGGCCGCCAAGGGAGCGGCGCCGCTCACCGACATCTTGTAGCCGAGGAAGCTGCGATCGGTGAACAGCCACATCAAGAACACGGCGACGACGGTGATGAAGATCGAAGCGTTGAGCCGGTAGGCCGGATCGAAGGAAACGAACATCGCAGCCGTCGGCAGAAGTGCTGTCTGCGGGTAGTTGAAGCCGGCCGGATCGCGCCACGGCCCATGCACCAGATAGGACAGGAACAGCGTCGCGATATAGGTCATCATCAACGTGACCAGGATTTCGTTGGTGTTCATGCGCGAGCGCAGGAAGGCCGGGATCGCCGCCCATGCCATGCCTGCCGCCATGCCGGCAAGGAACATCAACGGCAAGAGTAGGGCGCTGTCGGGATTCGGCCAGAAAAGTCCGACGCCGCTCGCCGCGATCGCGCCCATGGTGAACTGGCCCTCGGCGCCGATGTTCCACACGTTGGCGCGGAAACCGATCGCCAAGCCGCAGGCGATGAGGATCAGCGGCGAGGCCTTGAGCAGCCATTCCGACAGGCCGTTCATTGAATTCAGCGGCTCGATGAAAAAGGCGTGAAGCGTCGGCAGCGGGTCGTGTCCGAGCGAGGCGAAGAAGATCGAGCCGACGATCAGCGTCAGCAGCGAGGCCAGCACCGGTGCGGCGATGCGCATCGATGCCGAAGGCTCTGGCCTTTGTTCAATCCTGAAACGCAACGTCGCCACTCCCACCTGCCATCTGGTCCCTGCTCATCGTTCGCCCGGTCATCAGCAAGCCGATCTCCTCGCGGTCGGTCGTCTTGCGCACAAGCGGCGGCGACACGCGCCCCTGGCAGATCACCAGCAGCCGGTCGCAGATCTCGAACAGTTCGTCGAGCTCCTCCGAGACGACGAACACCGCCGCGCCGGCGCGGCTGAGGTCGACGATGGTCTGGCGGATGAAAGCGCTCGCGCCGACATCGACACCCCAGGTCGGCTGCGAGACGAGCAGCAGTTTCGGCGCCAGCGCGATTTCGCGTCCGACGATGAATTTCTGCAGATTGCCGCCGGACAGGCTCTGCGCCGTCGCGCCAGGACCATTGGCCTTGACCTTGAAGCGGTCGATGATACCGGCGGCGAAGGCGCTGGCCCGGCGGCGGTCGACCAGGCCCTTGCGAACAGTGCCAAAGCGGTGCGCCGTCAGCACAGCGTTTTCCCACAGCGTGTGCGACGGCACGGCGCCGCGTCCGAGGCGTTCCTCCGGAACAAAAGCGAGGCCGAGCCTACGGCGCTCGTCGGGACGCAGGGCCGCAGCCGGTGTCTCGTTGATCGCGATCGCATCGTTTTGCCCATGCCGGCGTTCGCCGCTGAGCAGCGCGACGAGCTCGGCCTGGCCGTTGCCGGAGACGCCTGCAAGACCGACAATCTCGCCGCCATGCACGGTGAAGGACACATCCTTCAGATCGACGCCGAAATGGTCCCTTGCCTTCGCCGACAGGTTCCTGACCTCGAGCACGGGCTTGGCGCTCGGAACGGCAGGGCTGACATGCATCTCCGGCAGCTTGGAGCCGACCATCATGCGGGCAAGCTCGAGCGACGTTGTTTCCTTGGGCCGCGCGGTGCCAGTGACCTTGCCGTTGCGCAGCACGGTGGCGGTGTCGCAGAGTTCCTGCACCTCGTCGAGCTTGTGGCTGATATAGACGATCGAACAGCCCTCCGCCGCCAATTGCCGGAGCGTGTCGAACAGCTTGACGACGGCCTGCGGCGTCAGCACCGAGGTTGGCTCGTCGAGGATCAGAAGCTTCGGCGCCTGTAGGAGGCAGCGCACGATCTCGACGCGCTGGCGCTCGCCGACCGACAGGTCGTGCACCTGCCGATGCGGGTCGATGGGCATGCCGTAGCGCACGGAAAGCGCGCGGATCTTCTCGGCAAGCGCAGGCAAATGGAAAGCACTGCTTGCCGACAGCGCGATGTTCTCGACCACGGAGACGGATTCGAACAGCGCGAAATGCTGGTAGACCATCTCGATGCCGAGCGTGCGCGACATTGCCGGGTTGTGCGCGGTGATCAGATTGCCGTCGCAAAACATCTCGCCGGAATCGGCTTGCGCCGCGCCATAGATGATCTTCATCAGGGTCGACTTGCCAGCGCCGTTCTCGCCGAGCACGGCATGGATTTCACCAGGTTGAATCGACAGCGAGACATCGTCGTTGGCGACGACGCCCGGATAGCGCTTGGAGATGTTGCGCAACTCTAGTCGCGGATGCATGGCGGGTCCTGCCGTGGCGTGAAGCGAGGTTGGACGGGAACCAGGCGGGGAGACGCCGAAGATGGCTTCGGCGTCTTCCCGGTTCTCTGCAGATCAGCTCAGCTTGCCAATCATGCCCTTGACGAACCAGTTCATGCCGCGAATGCCGTCGTCGTCGAGCACCGATCCGGCCGCGACCTTGACGTTGCCGCCCTGGTCTTTCAGTTCGCCGGCATAGGGATGCACTTTGCCGCTGCCGATATCGGCTTCCAGCTGCTTCAGCTTGGCCCTGCTGTCGGGCGGGATGCCTTCGTTGTAAGGTGCCATCTTGACCACGCCGCCGGCCAGTCCGTCCCAACGCACTTCCGGCTTCCAGGTGCCGGCGGCGACAGCCTTGGCGGCGCCGACATAGTCGCTGGTCCAGTCGAGGACGAAGGAGGTCAGCTGCTTGCCGGCGGCGAATTTCGACATGTCGCTGGCATAGCCGATCGACCACGCGCCGCCTTCGCCCGCGACCTGCACGCCGGTCGCCGTATCGGTCATCGAGCAGATGACGTCGCAGCCTTGCGACAGCAGCGTCTTGGCGGCTTCCTTTTCCTTGCCGGGATCGAACCAGGAATTGAGGAAGATGGCGTTGCAGGTGGCGTTCGGGTTGACGCTTTGCGCACCGAGCAGCAGCGCGTTGGCCGGACCGACGATATCAGGAATCGGGAAGCCGCCGATGAAGCCGATCTTGCCCGATTTCGACATGTAGCCGCCGGCCGCGCCGGCAACGAAAGTGCCTTCGTAATATTTCGCTTCAAAGGTCCCGAGATTGGCCAGATGGACGATCCCCGAGCAATGCTCGAAGGCGATCTTGGGAAAGCGCGGCGCGACCTTCTGCATCGGCGTTCCGTGCGAGAAGCTGGTGCCGAAGATCAGCTCGTTGCCGGCGCTGGCCAGCTCGCGGAAGATGCGCTCGGCGTCCTGCGGCATGAAGATGTTGTCGATGACGGTGAGCTTTGCCTTGTCGCCGAACGCGGACTTGATCGCCTCGACGCCGAGGCTGTGCTGCTTGGTCCAGCCGATCTCGGCGATCGGCGAAACGTAGACGACACCGACCTTGAGCACGTCGTCGGCCCGGGCGACGCCGCTGAAGCCGCCGGTGCCGATCGCGGCGCCCAGCGCACCGCTGTATTTCAGGAATTTTCGTCTTGTCAGTTCGTTCATGATGGTAACCCTCTGTTGGTTTTTTTGTTTGATGCCCGGCTTGTCGGTGCCCGGTCTGTCTTGGGGAGATGGACGTGCACGTGCGTCGTGCCATCGCCATTCCCGGATGGTTTTGCAGGCAATCTCATGGCAGGTGGAATCGTCGCCGCGTCGGCCTTGCCGTCGAGATAGGGCGCCAAGGCCTCAGCCGGCGTCATTTCCGGATATATCTCGCGATCCATGATGTAGCCGCGCACCACGGCGCGGTGATGGGTGTCGATCAGGTCCATGGCCTGTTTCAGGCGGCCCTTTTCCAGGAGGTCGACGACACGCGAGTGGTCGTCGAGCAGATTGCAATAGTCGAAATCGGCGGAAATGAGCGAACGCAGCAGCGTCGTGCGCCGCACCAGTTGGGCGTGGATTTCCTGCATCACCTTGTTGCGGCTCAAGCGCACGAAGACGGTATGGAATTCCTGGCCGAGTACATCGGCGAGGGCATCGTTGCCGGTGGCGACGGCTTGGCGCTGGCGCTCGACATGCTGGCGCAGTTCAGCCCATCCGGCCGGGCCGAGGCGATCGCTGAGCTGGGCGGCGACGCCCTGTTCGACCAGCGTGAGCGCGTCATAAATCTCCATCGCTTCCTGCATGCTCGGCTTGGCGACGAAGGCGCCGCGATTGCGTTCGATCTGCGCCAGCCCGTCATCGGCGAGCCGGATCAAAGCTTGGCGCACGACGATGCGGCTGACGTCGAAAATCTCTGCAAGCTCGCGCTCGCCGAGCTTGCAGCCGGGGACCAGCCGATGGTCGATGATGGCACGGGTAAGCATATCCGCTATAGTCTGGGAACGGCTGCTCAAGGCACGGCTCTCCGCCAGTTCGAGGACATGATTAGCAAGCTTTCCCCAGTAAGACATGCCTGCGAAGATGCGACATATCTCAGGTTCAGAATTTCATATATCGGAAGTCAATCCTTGAAATCTGTCAACACGAAAGTTGGATTTGGTTGCCAAAAAAAAGTTGATTGATATCCAATCTTGTGTTTTCGTGCTGTCGAAACGCCGGGCTAGGTTCATGATGAAGGGCTAGCCGAGCTGAGAGGGATGCCGATGGCTACCCACTGCGTAGACCGCGAGCTTCTGAACGACTGGCACATTGTCGCGGACCAGGAATCGCTTGCCCAGGATATGCCATTTCCGACACGGCTGCTCGGCGTCGACCTCGTGGTCCACAGGCGTGCGGGAAGCATCGAGGTCATTCGCGCCGACACTGGCGCCGCGCTGAAGTCAGCCGATCGTTACGGCTTCGTCTGGGCTTGCCTCGACAAGCCGTGGCGCGACATAGTCTATATTCCAGAGGCCAATGAAGCCGACCGTCATTTGGTCAGCGGCGGCTCGATCGCGGTCAAGGTCTCGGGCCTGCGCGCGGTAGAGAATTTCCTCGACATGGGCCATTTCCCCTTCGTCCACACCGGCTGGCTCGGCGAGGAGCCGCACACCGAGGTGGCGCCTTACAATGTCGAGATCACCGCGCAGGACGAGGTGCTGGCGACCGAGTGCAAATTCTATCAGCCGATAGCCTCGCCGACCGCTAAGGAGGGCTTCGTCGTCGAGTATATCTACAAGGTCATCCGACCCTACACGGTGGCGCTCTACAAGAGCAATCCGATCCAGAAGCATCGCCTCGACGTCATCACGCTCTTCGTGCAGCCGGTCGACGAGGAGAACTGCATCGCGCATCCTTATCTCTGCTACCTCAAGGAAGGCATGGAAGCGGCGACGGTGCGCTCCTTCATGCAGTTGATCTTCGCCCAGGACAAGCCGATCCTGGAGAACCAGGTGCCGAGGCGCCTACCGCTCGATCCGCGCGCCGAGACGCCGATCCGCGCCGACGCCGTTTCGGTTTCCTACCGGCGCTGGCTGCGCGACCGGTCGGTCACCTACGGCGCCATACCGGCGTGGAGCTGAGCACGATGTCCGCGGCCTGCAAAGGAATGACACGATGACGAAATGCACGGATCCCGTGATCCTCAATCTCTGGCATCCGGTAGGGGCGGTCGCCGAGACCGTCCCTGGCGCCGTGCAAGAGACGGTGCTGCTCGAGGAGCGTCTCAGTTTCGCGGTCGACGCCGATGGGTCGCCGATGGTCTGGCGCTCTCGGCCGGATTTGCGCCAGGCCGATCGGATACCAGCCGCCGAGAGGCTGCCGGCGAAGAGCGCCTATGGTTATGTCTGGACCTCGCTTGGCACGCCTTCGGCAGAGCTCTTCCCGATCCCGGAATATGCCGAGCCGGATCGCCGCCGGCTCAACGCGGCGACGTTCGGCGTCAACGTCTCGGCGCCGCGCGCTATCGAGAACTTTCTCGACATGGGCCATTTCCCTTACGTGCATACCGACATTCTCGGCGCCGAGCCGCACACCGAGGTCAAGGAATACGACGTCGAGATATCGGTCGACCGCGATGAGATACTGGCGACACGCTGCCGCTTCTTCCAGCCGATGGCATCGACAGCTTCGGATGGCGGAGCCGACGTCGACTATGTCTACCGCGTGCCCCATCCCTATTGCTCCGTGCTCTACAAATCGAGCCCGGTCGACGAGAGCCGGCGCGACGTGATCGCCATCTTCCTGCAGCCGGTCGACCAGGAACATGTGCGCGCCCACATGCTGCTTTGCGTGCTGGACGAGAACAGCGAAGACAAGGTGATCAAGCGTTTCCAGCAGACGATCTTCGGCCAGGACAAGCCGATCCTGGAGAACCAGGTGCCGAAGCGTCTGCCGCTCGACCCGCGCGCCGAGACCCCGATCCGGGCCGACAAATCGGCCATCGCCTACCGGCGCTGGCTTAGCCAGAAGGGCGTGACCTACGGGGTCATTCCGGCGGCGGCCTGAGCAAGAGATTTTTGGAGACGACGAATGCTGGAAGTAGCCAAAAGCCAGTGGCATCCGATCGCCGCTGCCCATGACCTGCCGTTCCGCCATGTGTTCCACGGCCAGTTGCTCGGCCGCGAGTTCGCCGTTTGGCGGGCCGATGACGGCTACGTCAACATCTGGGAGAACCGTTGCCTGCATCGCGGCGTGCGGCTCTCGATCGGCATCAATGATGGCCGCGAGCTGAAGTGCCAGTATCATGGCTGGCGTTATTCGAACCGCACCGCCGGCTGCACCTACATTCCCGCGCATCCCGCCGATGCGCCCGCCCGCACCATCACCAACCGCACCTATCCGGCGGTCGAGCGGTACGGCCTGGTCTGGTCTTCGGAAGAGCCGCGGGGCGAGGTGCCGGATGTCGGCGGACTGGCGGAGGGCAAGCTGCTCGCGCTACGCGGCATCCCGGTCAACGCGCCGGCCGACAAGGTTGCCGAAAACCTGAAGGCCTATCGCTTCCAACCGAGTGCCGCGATCGACGGCGATGGCGCTGAAATTGCTGTTGAGGTCGCTCAGGATTTTGCCGTGGCGCTGCGTTCAAGCGACGGCGGCGCCGAGACGCTGGGCGTCTTCTTTGTCCAGCCGGTCGATTCCAACCGTTCGGTCATCCGCGGCGTTCTCGACCGTGAGGCCGAGGGCTCAGCGCGCATTGCTATCCTGCGTCACCACAACGAACGGCTCTCCAAGCTGCGCGACCAGATCGAGCGCGACGTGGCGAACGCGCCGGCTCCGGCGCCCATCGAGCCGGTCTATGAGCGGGTGTCGGCCGAGCTCGCCGAAATGCCGGAGCTGACCGCGCATGGCCGCAAGGCGGCGTTGCGCGTCACGGTCGCCCGGAAATGGCAGACCGCCGACGGCATCGCCGGTTTCGAGCTGCGGCCGATCAAGGGCATCCTCCCCACCTTCCAGCCGGGCGCCCATATCGACGTCCATATGCCCAATGGCGAGATCCGCCAATATTCCATCACCAACGGACCTGGCGAGACAGACAGTTTCACCATCGGCGTCAAGCTGGAACGGGATTCGAAGGGTGGTTCCAAATGCATGCACGAGACGGTGCGTGAGGGCGACGTGCTGGCTATCTCGGAACCGCGCAACAATTTCCCGCTGCGTCGCGATGCCATCAAGACGATCTTCGTCGCCGGCGGCATCGGCATCACGCCGCTGCTCGCCATGGCGCAAGCGCTGAAGAACCAGGAGCTGACGCATGAGCTGCACTATTTCGCGCAAGGCGAGCAGCACCTTGCTTTCGCCGAGCGGCTGACCGGCCTTGGCGATGCGCTGAAGCCGCATCTCGGGCTGTCGCCCGACGCAACGGGCGCCATGCTTCGCCAGGTGCTGACAGGCTACCGCAACGGCATGCATCTCTACATATGCGGTCCAGGACCGATGCTGGAGGCGGCGCGCAGGATCGCGGCCGAGCAGGGCTGGCCGGATAGCGCCATCCATTTCGAATATTTCAAGAACACCAACAAGATCGACGACAGTTCGAGCTTCGAGGTGGCGCTGGCACGCTCCTGCGTCACCTTGCAGGTACCGGCCGGCAAAACGATCCTGCAGGTCATGCGCGAGAGCGGCATCGACGTGCCGTCGTCCTGCGAGCAGGGCGCCTGCGGCACCTGTGTCGCGACCGTCATCGAAGGAGAGCCCGACCATCAGGACGTTTATTTGAACGATGCGGAGCGCAAGGCGGGGACGAAGATCATGACCTGTGTCTCGCGCGCCAAATCGGCGCGTCTTGTGCTCGACATCTAGGAGCTGGCGATGATCACGCTTTACGACTACGAGCTGTCCGGCAATTGCTACAAACTGCGGCTCTTGATGGGCTTTCTCGGCATCGACCACAAGACCGTGCCGGTCGACTTCTATCCCGGCCGCGAGCACAAATCGAAATGGTTTCTCAGGCTCAATCCGCTTGGACAATTGCCGGTCATCGACGATGACGGGCTGATCCTGCGCGATGCCCAGGCGATCCTGGTCTACCTCGCATCGAAATACGATCCGTCCGGCACATGGTACCCTAGGGACAATCCGGCCCTGCTCGGCGAGATCAGCCAGTGGCTGGCCTTCGCCGATGGCATCACTGCCACGGCATCGGCCGCCCGCCTGCATGACGCCCTGTTCTACGATTTCGACATCGAAGCCGCGCGAGCTGGTGCGCACCGCCTGTTCCGCATCCTCGACGAGCATCTGTGGTTCGGCGAGCAGCAGGGACGCCAGTGGATTTGCTCCGCCGCGCATCCGACGATCGCCGACATCGCTTGCTTCCCCTACATCATGCTGTCGGAGGAGGGCGGTATTCCACGCCAGGATTATCCCGCGATCCGCCGCTGGTGCGATCGAGTGAAGCGCATCAAGGGCTTCATCGTCATGTCTGGCGTGTTCCCGGCCGGACCCGCCAAGGCCGCCGCATAGTTTGAACCGTAAGCCGGGCACTTGTCTCGGTCGTTTAAGTTTGGGAGGCAAGAAAATGAAAACCCGCGCCGCAGTCGCTGTCGCCGCCGGAAAACCGTTGGAGATTATGGAGGTCGACCTCGATGGACCGCGCGATGGTGAGGTGCTGGTCGAGATCAAGGCGACCGGCATCTGCCACACCGACGAATTCACTTTGTCGGGCGCCGACCCCGAAGGCCTGTTCCCGGCGATCCTCGGCCATGAAGGCGCGGGCATCGTCGTCGATGTCGGCAAGGGCGTCACCTCGGTCAAGAAAGGCGACCACGTCATTCCGCTCTACACGCCGGAATGCCGGCAGTGCCCGTCCTGCCTGTCGCGCAAGACCAACCTGTGCACTGCCATCCGCGCCACGCAGGGACAGGGCCTGATGCCCGATGGTTCCTCGCGCTTCTCGATCGGCAAGGACAAGATTTTCCACTATATGGGCTGCTCGACCTTCTCCAACTTCACCGTTCTGCCTGAGATCGCGGTGGCCAAGGTCAACCCCAACGCCCCCTTCGACAAGATCTGCTACATCGGTTGCGGCGTCACCACCGGCATCGGCGCCGTCATCAACACCGCCAAGGTCGAGCAAGGCGCCACCGCTGTCGTCTTCGGCCTCGGCGGCATCGGCCTCAATGTCATCCAGGGCCTGAAACTTGCCGGCGCCGACATGATCATCGGTGTCGATCTCAACAACGACAAGAAGGAATGGGGCGAGCGGTTCGGCATGACGCATTTCGTCAATCCGAAGGAGATCGACGGCGACATCGTCCCTCACCTCGTCAACATGACCAAGCGCGGCGCCGACCAGATCGGCGGCGCCGACTACACATTCGACTGCACGGGCAACACCAAGGTGATGCGCCAGGCGCTTGAGGCCTCGCATCGCGGCTGGGGCAAGTCGGTCGTCATCGGCGTTGCCGGCGCCGGCCAGGAAATCTCGACCAGGCCGTTCCAGCTGGTCACCGGCCGCAGCTGGATGGGCACCGCCTTCGGCGGCGCGCGCGGCCGCACCGACGTGCCAAAGATCGTCGACTGGTACATGGACGGCAAGATCCAGATCGACCCGATGATAACCCACACGCTGAAGCTCGAGGACATCAACAAGGGCTTCGACCTCATGCATGAGGGCAAGTCGATCCGCAGCGTCGTCGTTTATTGAAGCAAGCCACAGGCCGCCGACCGACCGGCCAGCGACCTCTGTGGTTTACAACTGGGAGGAGAAAAGAATGGCGGAAAAACTGCATCCTAAGATCGACAATGGCTTGCCAAAGGAAAGTGCTGCCTTTGCCGGCGGGACGCTGGTCTGCGCCTGCACCAGCAAGCCGGTCAAGGTGAAGGTCAAGGGCCAGATCGCCCACAACCACGCCTGCGGCTGCACCAAGTGCTGGAAGCCGGACGGCGCTGTATTCTCGGTCGTGGCCGTTGCCGGCACCGGCGACGTCACCGTCACCGAGAACGGTGACAAGCTGAAAGTGGTCGACGCTAGCGCGCTGATCCAGCGCCATGCCTGCACCGGCTGCGGCATCCATATGCATGGTCCGGTCGAGCGCGATCATCCGTTCAAGGGCCTGACCTTCATCCATCCGGAGCGCTTCGAAGAGGAAGGCTGGTCGCCGCCGGGCTTCACCGCCTTCGTCTCGTCGATCATCGAATCCGGCGTCGATCCGAAGCACATGGACGGCATCCGCGCGCGGCTGAAATCGATCGGGCTTGAGCCTTACGACTGCCTCAACCCCGGCCTGATGGACTACATCGCCACCTGGACCGCCAAGAGGTCCGGCGCATTACCGGCCTGACTTAGTCGGTCGGGACGACAGGCGATAACGATACGCCATGCTGAAGGTTCTGTGTTCCCAAACTAAAGTGCCTTCCAGGCTATGGCGTAAGACCGGCGGCGTGATTCGAGCCCGCGCAGCTCGAGCGCGCCGCCGGTGCAGTTTAGCCAAGCTGCACGGTTACGAGCGGCTTCGCCGGCGGCGATGCCGGATTGAGATATGCTCAAGAGAGGCAGAGCGGATGAAGGTCATTTCCACGTCGAAATCGCATGGCGGCATCCAGGGCGTTTATTCCCACGCTTCGGACGTCTGCGCCTGCGACATGACCTTTGCCGTCTTCGTGCCACCCCAGGCCAGGGACAGGCCGCTGCCGGTGCTCTGGTATCTCTCGGGGCTCACTTGCACGCATGCCAATGCCATGGACAAGGGCGAATATCGACGTCTGGCATCGGAGCTGGGTCTCGTCATCGTCTGTCCCGACACCAGCCCGCGCGGTTCCGATGTTCCGGATGAAAAGGACAATTGGCAGTTCGGCTGCGGCGCCGGCTTCTATCTCGATGCGACCGAGCAGCCCTACAAGAAGAATTACCGCATGTATTCCTACATCACCGAGGAATTGCCGGCACTGGTTGCCGCCAATTTCCCGGCCGAAATGTCACGCCAGTCGATCTTCGGCCATTCGATGGGCGGTCATGGCGCAATGACGATTGCGTTGAAGAGTCCTGACCGGTTCAAGAGCTGCTCGGCCTTCGCGCCGATCGTGCAGCCGAGCACGGCCGGCTGGTCGCGGCCGGCCTTCGAAAAGTATCTGGGGTCCGACGAGAAAAACTGGCGCGCCTACGACACAACGCTGTTGATCGCGGACGGCAAGCGGTTCCCCGCTTTCTTCGTCGACCAGGGCAGCGCGGACGGCTTCCTGCAGGATGGCCTCCGCCCATGGCTGCTCGAAGAGGTCTGCAAAAGGGCCGGCATCGATCTCACGCTGCGCATGCAGCAAGGCTACGACCATTCCTATAATTTCATCTCGACCTTCATGGACGACCATTTGAGGTGGCACGCTTTCCGGCTAGCCCAGTAGGCCTGTCGTTTCCTACTCGCTGAGAATTAAATTGGAATCAGGCAGCGCCATTCCATAGGCTGTGTCGGCCGCACCTTCGGCGATATCGCTCGCCAGGCGATAGCCCTTGTTGGCGCGCACCTCGCGTGGTGACATGCCGAACTGCTCGGATATCTGCCGCGAGAAGTGGAACGGGTTCTTGTAGCCGCATTGATAGGCGATCTCGGAAATCGATTGCCCGGTCTGCAGCAGCAGCGAATGGCCGTGATGGGCACGCACCTGCCACAGATAGCGCACCGGGGTCACGCCGATATGCTTGCGGAAGGAGGAAACGAGATGCTGCGGGGTAACGCCGACCAGCGCCGCCAGCCTTTCGACGGTGATCTCTTTCTCGTAATTCTCGTCGATATAATAGCGGGCGCGCAGCACCGAGCGCGGCATCAGGCGCTCCTGCTCGGACATCTGCGCCTCGTGAAAGTAAGCCAGGAAGATCGTTTCGCCGAGCGCATTGCGCAGCATATTCAGATTGGAGCTGGAGCCGGCGCCGAGCTCGACGCCCATGCGCTGCATTGCCTCGACTCGTTGTGACAGCGCAATGCGCGGCGAGAGTGAGCGAAGGCGTATCGCCAGCGCTTCCGGCAGATCGCCGGCATAGCCTTCGCACCAGCTGACGCGGGTGTTGCGGCCTTCGGCATACTCGATGAAAAGATGCCGTTCGTTGCGGAAGAATCCGCAGCTGCGCGGCCCCATGACGGTTTCGTCGTCGTCGCAGAAAACACGCGCCTTGCCTTCGTGGACGATCAGCAAGGTGACATAGCGCTCCTTGAGCGGGCCATAGACCCCGCCCGCCGGATAGATCGCTTCGCCGAATATGTATCCACGGCCGCCATCGATGAACGCATGCATGATCACATCCTGCTCGTCAGCCGTCCTTCTGGTAGCACGGCTAAGCAACGTCTCAAAGCCAATGTCGAAGCGAGCTTAACTGCAGATATGTATTCCGCCACGGCAGGCATTCCGCCACAAACATGGCTGCGGGATACTTCCCGGCGTCCGGTCGAAGTGGCTCCGCCGAAGCCCGGACAAGCCAGCGAGACTCGTCCCAAGGAGGAAGCGTTTGTTTCTGCCAGCCGATCATTCCAAGACTAGGGACGAGCTGCCGCGAGGCTGCACATTCTCGCCGAGCGACTGGCACATCCTTGCTTCGTTCTGGCATCCGGTCGCGTTCGTGCACGACATCGCCGACAAGCCCGTCAGGGCGCGCCTGCTCGATGTCGACCTGGTCATTTACAAGACGTCGGCCGGCATCACGGTTGCCCGCGATCTCTGCCCGCATCGCGGCACGCGCATCAGTGCCGGCTGGATGGTGGACGATCAGATTGTGTGCCCGATGCACGGCCTGCACTTCGCTCACGGCGGCGCCTGCTCGAAGATCCCGTCGATCGCCAATTCGGAAGGCCGCATTCCACCCAAGCTGAAGCTCGAGACCTATGCTTCGACCGAGCGTTACGGCATCATCTGGGCCTGTCTCAAGGGCAACCCGATCTGGCAACTGCCCGACTGGGAAGGCATTTCCAACCCCGACCTCAAAAAGGTGTATGTGCCGAACGGCACCTGGTACGCGGCGGCCAGCCGCCACGTCGAGAACTTCAACGACGTCGCGCATTTTCCATGGGTGCACACACAGAGTTTCGGCGGCAGCACCGCCGATCCGATCCCGCCTTATGACGTCGAACAGACAGACTACGGCCTGCGTTTCGATCTGCCTTATCACGAGGGGTTCAACCGCTTCGATGACGGCGTCGCCGGCAACGAGCGCGACGTGGTCTACACCTATGAGCTGACCTATCCGTTCTCGACCATCATCAAGATCGCGCCGCAGGGCTCGGACTACGTCGTCTATTTTGCCGATACGGTGTGCCCGGTCTCGGCGCGTGAAACGCGCATCTTCCAGCTGATGACCGACACTTCCGGAAACCCGGACGCCGACTACTGGATCAAGGACGCGCTGCTCATCAACGATGAAGACAAGCCGATGGTGGAGGAGCAGCATCCTGAGGAGCTGCCCCTCGATCTCAGCGAGGAGATCCACGTTCCTTCGGATCGCATGTCGCTGGAATACCGCCGCGGGCTGATCAAGCGCTTTGGCCTTGGCGCGCCGATCGCGAGTTAACCGCCAACCCGCATCGCAACTGGAGACACCGGGTCGAGATCATGATCGTACGTTCGAAAACAGCACTTTCGTCTTGCCATGAGTCGAGGACGTGACCTTGGACATGCTGGGCGACGACACGGTGCGCAAAGCTCGAATCGACGCGGGTCTGACGCTTCGCGTTGCCGGCAGACAGGATTGCGCGGAAGGCATAGCGGCATTCGAGCTTGTCGCCATCGACGGCGCGGATTTGCCTGCCTTCACCGCCGGTTCGCATATCGATGTGCATCTGCCTGGCGGCATGACGCGGCAGTATTCGCTGCGCAACGACCCGACGGAGCGCCATCGCTATTGCATTGGCGTGCTGCGTGAGCCTTCGGGGCGCGGCGGTTCCGCCCATATGCATGACCGGCTGAACATCGGCGACCTCATCGAGACCAGCCTGCCGCGCAATGCCTTCGCGCTTGATGAGAAGGCACCTTTCTCCCTGCTCATCGCCGGCGGCATCGGCATCACGCCGATCCTGTCCATGGCGCATCGGCTGACGGCGCTCGGTCGCGACTTCGCTTTCCATTATTGCGCGCGCAGCATCTCGCGCATGGCCTTCCGCGATGAGATGCTAGGCTCGGCCTTTGCCGACAAGCTGCATTTCCATCTCGACGACGGGCCAGCGGAGCAAAAGCTCGACCTTGCCGCCTTGCTGGCATCTCGTCCGAGTGGCGCGCATCTTTATGCTTGCGGTCCCGGCGGGTTCCTCGGCGCGATCATCGCGGCCGCCAAAGAAGCCTGGCCATCCGAGGCGGTTCATCGCGAGTATTTCGCCAATGCCGTTCATGGTCCGGCAAGCGGCGACCGGCCGTTCCGGGTGACGCTTGCCGGCGACGGCCGCAGCTTCGAGGTGCCGCCCGGCCAAAGCATCGTCGCGGTGCTGGCTCAGAACGGCGTCGAGATCCAGGTGTCCTGCGAACAAGGCATCTGCGGCACTTGTGTGACGCGCGTCCTTTCAGGCGTGCCGGACCACCGCGATCTTGTGCTCACCGACAAGCAGCACGCCGACCGCATGACACTGTGCTGCTCGCGCGCGCTGACCGATGCGCTGGTGCTGGATCTGTAGAAGGGAGTGCGGATGACGCTGGACGTTTTTACAAGGGCGCTGCCAAAGGCCGAGCTGCATCTGCACCTTGCGGGCGCGGTAAAAGCGGAAACTTTTCTCAAGCTGGCGCGAAAAAACAATGTCGCGCTGCCGCGGTTCGTCGAGATCGACGATCTCTACCGCTACGACAATCTGGTCGACTTCCTGCAGATCTACGACCTCGTCGCCCGCTCCGTCGTCAGCGCCGACGATTTCCACCTTATCGCCTATGAGGCGCTCGCCCATGTCGCCAATGCCGGCGGCCGTTATGTCGAGTTCTTCTTCAGCCCGCAGGTGCATCAGGACGCGGGTATCAGCTACCAGACGATGTTTTCCGCAATCCTGAAAGCGATGGACGATGTCGATACCGATTTCGGGCTGATCTCGCGGGTTATCCCGGCCATCAATCGCGAACTGACGATCGACCGCGCTTTCGAATTCCTCGATCTGGTGCTGCCGTTCCGTTCGGACAAAGTGATCGGCATCGGGCTGGATTACGACGAGGAGCCGTTTCCGCCGGCGCCGTTCAAGCCGGTCTATGACCGGGCCGGGAAGGCCGGCATGCGGTTGACAGCGCATGCGGGCGAGGGCGGGCCGGCCGCCAATGTGCGCGATGCGCTCGACCTTTTGTCGGTGGAGCGCATCGACCATGGCTACCGCGTCATGGAGGATTCGGCACTGGTCAGGCGCTGCATCAATGAGGGCATCGCTTTCACCGTCTGCCCGAGTTCAACGGTGATCCTCACGCAATGGCGCGACCTGACGGCGGCCGACCACCCGATCCGCGCCATGCTCGATGCCGGGCTCAAGCTGGTGGTCGATACCGACGATCCGCCGATGCTGCAGACAGACCTCGCCAGGGAATACCGTTTGCTTGCCGAAACCATGTCGCTTGACCGCCGCACGCTCGCCGACCTCGCTCTCAATTCGCTCGACGCGGCATGGCTCGACGATTCGACGAAACGCGACTGGCGCGCTGCGTGGTCGGACGACATCAACCATCTGTTGGCCGGAGCAGGCGGCATCAATTCTTGAGATCAATCCGCCCGGGAGAGGCGGACCGGAAGACAAACAAAAAGGGATCCAACCCAAATGACCCCAGAGGGAAAGGCAGAATCCTATGTTCATGATCGTCGTCAGAAGAGTGGCGGCACTGTCCGCGCTCGCCATTGCCTGTATCGCCGTGGGCGCGGGGCTTGCCAGGGCGACCGAGCCCGACAAGCTTCGCATCGCCGTCATCCTGTCGGCCGGCATTGAGAGCGGCTGGGACGGCACGCTGATCCAGGCGCTGGAGCGGGTGAAAGCCCTGAAGCCGCACGGCCTCGACATCAGCTGGAAGTACACCGATCCGCTCTGGGGCGACGATGCCGGCGACGCGATGCGGCTGTTCGCCGAGAGCGGCCAATACGACATCATCTGGGCGCACAGCACCTATTCGGACCAGGTGAAGAAGCTCAAGGACGAGTTTCCCGATATCCTCTTCGTCGTCGTAGGCTCCGGCAATGAGGGGCTCGGCGGCAACCAGTACTGGGTCTACAAGCGGGTGAATGAGCCCGCCTATGTGCTCGGCACTATTGCCGGCAAGATGACCAAGTCCAATAAGCTTGGCACGGTCGGCACATTTCCCGCCGACGACGTGAATGATGAGATCAACGCTTTCTTCGAGGGCGCCAAAGCGGTCAATCCCAAGATCGAGCGCAGCGTCGCCTTCATCGAATCCTGGTACGATCCGGCAAAGGCGGCCGAGTACACTTCGGCGCAGATCGCCACCGGCGCCGACCTGATTTTCCAGTTGACCGGAAACTTTAAGCCCTGCGAGGAAGCCAAGATTTTGTGCTTCGGCAATTTTCAGGACCAGCACTCGTTCTCGCCGTCAACGGTGTTGTCGAGCACGGTCGCGCTTTGGGACCCAGACGTGAACCACATCATCGATGCCTGGTGGGCGCATAAGGCCGAGGGCAAACCCTATGCCGGCAATACCGAGAAGCAGTGGTTTTCGATGAAGGATGGCGGCTCAGCAATCTCGCCTTTCGGCGAGCTGGAATCGAAACTGCCGGAAAATGTCCGCAACGACGTTGACGCGCTCAAGGCAAAGATCATGGCCGGCGCTTTCCAAGTCCCGGTGGACGTCTCGGATCCAAAGACGCATTGAACGCTTAAGAGACCGTGCGGCCGTGACGCGCTGAGGCGTCGCGGCCGCTGCTTCCGCCTCCAGCCATTCGGTATTTGCCATGTCCACTGCCTTGCGCGTCGAAGGCCTGACCAAGCGTTTCGCTGGCGTGGCCGCCAACGACAATGTCGACTTCGATCTTCGCCCCGGCGAAATCCACTGCCTGTTCGGCGAAAATGGGGCCGGCAAATCGACGCTCTCGTCCTGCATCTTCGGCTTCTATCGTCTCGACCAGGGGCAGATATTCGTCCGTGACCAACCGGTTCACATTGCCTCGCCGATCGACGCCATCCGCCATGGCATCGGCATGGTGCATCAGCATTTCGTGCTGGTGCCTGAATTCACGGTGCTCGAGAACATCATCGTCGGCACGCAGCGCTCCGGTTGGCGGCTGAACGCCGGCGAAGCCAGACAGAAACTCAAAGGGATCTGTGATGGCTATGGCGTCGATATCGATTTGGACGCATTCGTCTGGGAATTGCCGGTCGGCCGTCAGCAATGGGTGGAGATCCTCAAAGCGCTCTATCTCGGCGCTGAAATCCTGATCCTCGATGAGCCGACCGCGGTGCTGACACCGGCGGAGTCGCGCATCCTGTTCGACATCATGCGCAAGATGTGCGCACGCGGCCTGTCGATTATCCTCATCACCCATAAGCTGGTCGAGGTCATGCAGTCGAACCGGGTGACGGTATTGCGCAAAGGCAAGGTCGTCGGCACGCTCAACACCCTCGACACGTCGCCCGACGAACTCACCCGGTTGATGGTGGGCCGCGAGGTATCGTTCACCGTCACAAAGCCCGACCTCCAACCGGGCGAGACAGTTCTCGCGGTCCAGGGTCTCACGGCGCGCGGCTATTGGGGCGAGGAGGTTCTGAAGGACATTTCCTTCGCTGTTGCCCGCCATGAAATCCTCGGCGTCGCCGGCGTTGCGGGCAACGGCCAGAAGGAATTGTTCGAGGTGATGTGCGGCGTGCGCAGGCCCCGTTCCGGCTCGATCAGGCTGATGGGTGAAGAGGTGGCCGGACTGACGCCTCGTTGCATGATGAATCGCGGCGTCGGGCACATACCCGACGACCGTTTCAGGGAAGGCCTGGTGCCGGAATTCAGCGTTGCGGAAAACCTCGTGCTCGGCTGGCAGCGCAGCCCGAAATACCGCAATGGCCCGCTTATCGACAACCGGGCAATCTCGAAGCTGTCACGCGAAATGATCGCCGAATATCAGATCGCCACGCGCAGCGAAAAGGTTGCCGCCGGCAATTTGTCGGGCGGCAATGCGCAAAAGATCATCATCGCGCGCGAGTTCCTCCACGCTTCCGGTTTGATCCTCGCCAACCAGCCTACCCGCGGTCTCGACGTCGGCGTTATCGAATATGTGCAGGCGCAACTGCTTCGCAAGCGAGCCGAAGGCTTCGCCATTGTCCTGGCCTCGGAGGAATTGGGCGACCTGTTCAATCTGGCCGATCGCATCGCGGTCATGTTCAAGGGCGAGATCATGGGCATCGTCGATCCGAACGAGACGACCGTTGGCGAGGTCGGCGCGATGATGGCCGGTCGCCGCGAAGGAGCCGTCCAATGATCCGCTTCGAACCGAGGCCCGATGCCGACGCGCTTTGGACCGCGGCCTCATTTGCCATGGCCATTGCCGCCGGGCTGGCGATCTCTGCCCTGTTGCTCGCATCGACCGGCGCCGATGTCGCACAGGTTTTCTCGGCGCTCGTCCGAGGCGCGGTCGGCTCGCCAAAGGCGTTGGCCACGACGCTGGTTAAGGCAGCGCCCATCATCCTCACCGGGCTGGCCACCGTTATTGCTTTTCGTGCCCAGCTTTGGAGCATCGGCGGGGAAGGCCAGGTGTTCGCCGGCGCCATGGGCGGCTATCTCGGCGCGCAGCTGCTGGCCGGGATGCCGCCGCTCTTGTTCTTTCCAGGCGTTCTCATAGTCGGCATGGCGGCGGGGATGACGCTCGGCTGGCTGGCCGCCATGCTCAGGAATCGTTTCGCGGTCAACGAGATCATCTCGACGGTCATGCTGAACTATCTGGTGATCTATATCTTGTCCTGGCTTTTGCAGGGTGGGCCGTGGGGCGAGAGCGGCGGCACCATCTCCTACCAGCAGACGCCGATGCTGCCCACCGATGATTTCCTGCCGGCCCTGTTCGGCAGCGCCAGGCTGCATGCCGGGGTGCTCTTGCCGTTCGTCGCCGCCGCCCTTTGCTCGATCGTGATGTCGCGCACGCCGCTCGGCTACGAGATTCGTGGCCTGGGCTACAATCCCGAGGCGTTGCGCCACAAGGGCGTCAACATCGCCCGCACCATCTCCGTCATCTTGATGGCAAGCGGCGCGCTTGCGGCCCTTGCCGGTGCGATCGAACTGTTTGGCGTGGCGCATCGTCTGCGCGCCGACAACCTTGTCGGCCTTGGTTATACCGGCATCATCGTCGGCATGATCGGCGGTCTGAGGCCGCTCGGCACGGTGCTCGCGGGGCTGTTCTTCGGCGGGTTGGCAAGCGGTGCGGTCTATATGCGCGTGCTGGGCGACGTTCCGGCCGCGCTGGTGCCTGCCATCCAGGGCATCACGCTGTTCTTCTTTCTTTGCGCCGGCGTGCTGGCGCGCTACCGCGTGGTGAAGGTCGCCGTCCAATGAACCAGCTGTTCCAGGAAGCGATCATCGTCAGCATCCTCGCCGCAACAATCCGCACCATGACGCCGCTGTTGTTCTCGGCCATGGGCGAGCTCATCACGCAGCGCGCAGGCATCTGGAACATGGGTGTCGAGGGCACGATGCTGATGGGTGCGTTCGCCGCCTACATCGTCGCGACGTCGACCGGATCGCTTTGGCTTGCCGTTCTAGCCGCGATCGTCGCCGGCGCCCTGATGGGCCTGATCATCGCCTTCATGACCGCGACGCTGCGCGTCGACCATTTCATTGCCGGCCTTGGGCTCAACCTGCTTGCCAGCGGGCTGACGCTCTACTGGTTCCAAAGCTATATCCAGGGCAGGGCGCAACCGACGTTTTCCGGCTTCGAGAATATCGTCATCCCGGTGCTATCGGACATTCCTGTCATCGGGCCGATCCTGTTTTCGCAGCGCGCGTTGACTTACGTGGCGCTGCTGACCGTGCCGGCGGCATGGTTCCTGCTCTACCGCAGCCGCTATGGTCTCGAACTTCGTTGTCTGGGCGAGAATCCCAAGGCGCTCGACGTCAAGGGGCTGAGCGTGACCGCCCGACAGTTCGCCGCGGTGATGATTGGCAGTGGGCTCACTGGCCTTGGAGGCGGGTTCCTCATGCTCGGCTTTTCAGATCGCTTTCTTGCCGACTTCACCGCAGGGCGCGGTTGGATCGTGGTGGTGGCGCTCATCGCCGGCAATTGGAAACCGAGGGGCGTACTGATCGCGGTTACCGCCTTTGCCTTCCTGGAATCGCTGGCCACACACCTGCAGGTGCTGGGCGCCCAGGTCCCGCATCAACTGCTGCTGGCGCTACCTTACCTGGCCTCGCTTGTGCTTCTTATGGGGGTACGTTTTCGAAGCGGGCAGCCGGCACGGCTCGGTATTCCCTACAGGCGGGAGTGACGGCATTGCAAGGGAAGCGGTTTGTTCGATCTGCGCACCATGCAAACCCGCTCATGCGGAGACCCCGCAATCCAATCTCGGGCACTGCAGGCATCGAAACGATCGCCGAAGGGAGTGTGCCTATGTCGTCATAGCCGATAGAATTCCGGTATTGTCGAGGAGATGCAAGCGTGCTGAGTGCGTCGATCGCAAGTCGAAGATTTGACTTCTATCTTTTACCAGCTTTCTCGCTTCAGGCTTTCTCCTCGGCGCTGGAGGTTCTAAGGCTGGCAAACGAGGTGATCGGGCACAGCGCATATAGCTGGCGCATCATTTCGAATGATGGGGAACCCGTCGCTTCCAACAGCGGCCTGTTGATCGGTGCGGACGCCTCACTTACCTCCGAACGCGGTATGACTCGAGGGTCAAGCTCGACTTCGATCGTCGTTGTGGGCGGCAGCCTCTCCGCGCCGCAAGCCAACAAGCAACTTGATGCCTGGTTAAGAGAAAGCCGCAACCGTGGATTTGTTGCAGGAATAGGCGACGGCGTCATTGTGCTAGCCCGCGCCGGCCTCGCCGAAGCACGGCGTTGTGCCGTTCATTGGGAGCAATTTCCCGCGTTCAGGGAACATTTCCCGTCTGTTTTTGCCGTACAAACCACCTTCGAGCAGGACGGTGACCTGTACACTTGCGCCGGAGGCGATGCTCCTTTCGACATGTTTCTGAGCGTCGTTGAAAACGATTTTGGAAGCTTGGTTGTCAGTCGAATCCGCCAGAGGGCGCTTGCATTTCGTCTTCGCTGCGCGGGCGACCGGCAACGTCCTCCTGGTCACTCACGTGTACGGTTCAACCATCAAGCGGTGCTCGCGGCGATCGACTTGATGGAAGCGACCATCGGCGAGCCGATGCATGTGGACGCCCTCGCGACGACGGCTGGTAAGTCGCGTCGCCAGATTGAAAGGCTATTCAGGCGAGAGCTTGGGTGTACGCCAAGCCGCTACTATCTGGGGCTTCGCTTGGAACGTGCGCATTTGTTGCTGATCAGTTCATGTCTGTCGATCGTGGAAATCGCGATGGCATGTGGCTTTGTATCGGCGTCGCATTTCTCCAAAACCTATCGCGATAGCTATGGATGCGCTCCTCGTCAGTCCCGCTTGGCAGATGCAAGCGAAGCGAGGTCAATGCCGAGCTGCGCGGCGAGCTGTTCGCCATCCCCGAATTCGCCAAACCCAACCAACATCAAAAGTCCGACGATGTTGTGAAAACGTGATTGCGGTCTCCGATCCTTGATACTGCCCGGCCGATAGTAATTCTGAGCCTGCGGCCTGACCATCTGCGTCGGGTGCCACCCGGACATGGACCGTGGAAAAGGCGCTCGCGCTTCATGATGCGCCCTTCAACGAGCTCCTGTTACGGGCGCAGACTGTCCGCCGTCAAATTGCGATCCCAACAAGGTCCAGCTAGAGCCGGCTGCTCAGCATCACATCAGGCCAATGCCAACATCTTCGACGCGGTCGGCAGGGACCTCGATATCGCCGATCATGCATCGTCAATACAATAGCCGGCTACGGTGACTCCTCCGCCGCGACAATTCCGCTGTCCCTATCGCTCGCCGATCAGGCCGAGCCGTTCCAGCCCGGCGAAAAAATCCTTCTCACAGCGGCGGTACAGAGCTGCGGTGCAGAACTGACCGGCGGAGCGCTCATCTCGGAGTTTAGCAAGATTACCCGACTGCTGAAGGGTCCGTTTGTTCCAGAAACAAAGGCGCAACCGTAACACCGAAATGTCGGGCGTCCCGAGGCAGCTCTTTCAGAGAATATCGTATGGAACTGCACCTCGGCTGTGGGCCGGGACGACGATCTTGCGCTTTAACGGCGGCACGGCGCGCTGGGCGCAAGCGGTGCGTTCGCAGATACGGCATGAGATTCCTATCGGATCAAAGGCTGCTCGACTGGTCATGTCGAGCTTGTCCGCATAGACAAATGCATTGGCGTAGGCGATCTCACAACCAAGCGCGATAGCGTAGCGGCGCCGAGGCGCATTGAAGCCGCCGCCGCTCTTGGTCAGTTCTGTGGCAATGCTGAGATAGCGCACGCCGTCAGGTGTCTCGGTAAGTTGCCGGATGAAGTGCCCTGGCGTTTCAAAAGCCTGATGCACGTTCCATAAAGGACAAGCTCCGCCGAAACGTGCAAACTGCAGTTTGGCGGCGCTGTGACGCTTGGTGATATTGCCGGCACGATCGATGCGTGCGAAGAAAATTGGGACCCCCTTGAGGGTTGGCCGCTGCAAGGTGCTGAGCCGATGAGCCACTTGCTCGAGAGAGGCCCCAAAGCGGAGCGCAAGCAGTTCAAGGTCGTGACGCAACTCATTCGCTGCCGTCAAAAAGGGTTGGTAGGGCAGCGTCAGCGCGCCAGCGAAATAATTGTGCAATCCAACTCGGCAGACGTCGCCAGCCTCGTTCGAGCGAAATTCCGCCCTCTGGACGATGCGATCGATCTGGGTCTCCATTTCCAACTCGGCGATCTGGAACGCCATCTGGAAATTACGGGTCGCTGCAGGGGAAAAGGGGTTAAGGTATAACAGCTTCGCTTTTGCGTCGAAGCGGCGGATCGTTTTGCCATCGCTGCCTGGGCCGACGCGCACGCCATGGCGTTTTTCCAAATGATGTGCGAGCGCGGTACCGGCCTCTTGGCTTTCGATCCCGATTTTGCCCGCCAGTCGTTCAGCAGCAAGGTCTAAATCATGGATATAGTTGTCCACGAAATGAAAGAAGTCTCGCACTTCCTCGTAGGGAGTTGGCTCAGCCGGCGAAATCCCGCCTTCCGACTGCGCCAGACTGGCAAGCTGTTCGCCCGTGCGGCGGTAGGCTTGGTGGCAAGAGATCAGGGCCCGCGCAAAGCCTGGCGCATTTTGAGTGACCAGCTTCAACTCTTGCAAGTTCGGCCTGTAGTTTTCGAACAAGGGATCGGAAAGCACCTCGCCAAGGGCCGACAACACGCGGTCGCCGTCGGTCTGCGAAAGCTCGGTCAGGCTGATCTGAAACTTTTCTGCGAGTCCCAGTAGCACGGCTGCTGACACCGGCCGCTGATTGTTTTCGATCTGGTTCAGATAGCTGGTCGAGATACCTATGCGCTCAGCAAAATGACCTTGTGTCAGGTTCTGCCCAACGCGCAGATCGCGGATCCTGCGGCCGATATAGAGCTTTGGAGGGGCCATTCGCAATTTAGCAAAATGCAGTTTGCAATTTCATACCATACTCTCTTGCACCTTATCAAGCATCCGCTGCGAGCGCCCCGGTGTTACAGAGAAAACCATTTCGTAAGCGACTAGGAGAGATCCATGGCACTGTCTCAGCGCGTTCCAACGCCGCATACCGTTATAGGGCTCTCGGGACTTGCGTGTCCGATCGCGAGGGAAATATTCGCAAGGAACCGGCCCTGATGCGTGCGGTACTGGAGCAGCTCGAGGTGCGTCGCGCCGAAGCCCGGCTTGGCGGCGGACTGAAGCGAATAGACGCGCAGCATGCCAAGGGCAAGCTGACGGCGCGCGAACGGCTCGATGTCCTTCTCGATGAGGGGTCGTTCGAGGAATACGATATGTATGTCACGCACCGCGCAACCGAGTTCGGTATGGCTTCGCAGAAGATAGCCGGCGACGGTGTCGTCACGGGCTGGGGTACCATCAACGGCCGCATGGTCTATGTCTTCAGCCAGGATTTCACAGTTCTCGGCGGCTCGCTGTCGGAGACGCATGCCCGCAAGATCTGCAAGATCATGGACATGGCGGCGAAGAACGGCGCTCCGGTTATCGGGCTTAACGATTCCGGTGGGGCGCGTATCCAGGAAGGCGTGGATTCGCTGGCCGGCTATGCCGATGTATTCAAGCGCAACGTCGATGCTTCCGGGGTCGTGCCGCAGATTTCAGTGATCATGGGACCATGCGCTGGCGGCGCGGTCTATTCACCGGCCATGACCGACTTCATCTTCATGGTGCGTGACACGTCCTACATGTTCGTCACCGGCCCTGATGTCGTCAAGACTGTCACCAACGAGATCGTGACGGCCGAGGAACTCGGCGGCGCGCGCACGCACACCCATAAATCCTCCGTGGCAGACGGTGCGTTCGAGAACGACGTCGAGGCACTTGAGGCGATCCGGCGCCTGTTTGACTTCTTGCCGCTGAACAATCGCGACAAGCCACCGGTCAGGCCTTTCCACGACGACCCTGCGCGTCTCGACATGCGGCTGGATACCCTTGTGCCTGAAAATGCCAACAAGCCCTACGATATGAAGGAGCTGATACTGGCCATCGCGGATGAAGGCGATTTCTTCGAGATTCAGGAGGCCTATGCCCGAAATATCATCACGGGCTTTCTGCGCATGGAGGGGCAGACGGTGGGCGTCGTCGCCAACCAGCCGATGGTGGCGGCCGGCTGCCTCGATATCGATTCTTCCCGTAAGGGTGCGCGCTTCGTACGGTTCTGCGACGCGTTCAACATTCCGCTTCTGACGCTGGTTGACGTTCCCGGTTTCCTGCCCGGCACGGCACAGGAATATGGCGGCGTCATCAAGCACGGCGCCAAGCTTCTGTTCGCTTACAGTCAGGCGACGGTGCCGATGGTCACACTGATCACGCGAAAGGCCTATGGCGGAGCGTATGATGTCATGGCCTCGAAACATATCGGCGCCGATGTCAACTATGCGTGGCCAACGGCCGAGATCGCCGTGATGGGCGCCAAGGGCGCGACCGAAATCCTATATCGCTCGGAGCTCGGCGACGCGGCCAAGATCGCTTCGCGGACGAAAGAGTACGAGACGCGCTTCGCCAACCCTTTCGTAGCAGCCGAACGCGGCTTTATCGACGAGGTGATCATGCCTCATTCCTCGCGCCGGCGAATTGCCCGGGCTTTTGCAGCACTGCGCGGCAAGAGTGTCGAGCCGCGCTGGAAGAAGCACGATACAATTCCCCTTTGATCAAAAATGAACTCTGTCGAACCCTCTCACATAGCGTTGCGACGGGCGACCGGTGAGGATGAGCCATTCATGCTTGAACTCGAGCAATCAGCGGTTCGCAAGGTTTCGGAAGCTGTCTTTGGGCATTGGACTCCACGGCCGGGGATGGGCACGACGTTTCCCGAAGGCAGTTGGATCATTCAACATAAAAACGAGGATGTGGGCTGTTTTACGCTGCATGAAAAATATGGGGTGGTTGAAATCGAGCAGTTCTATGTTCGGCTCGATGTCAGAGGTCGCGGTATTGGAAAGTGTGTCATGAGGAAAATAATTGCCCTGACGTCAGCTGCAAATCAAAGCATTCGGGTAAAGCTGATAGCAGGCACCAGCGCGCGAAAGTTTTTCGAGGATCTGGGTTTCTCCGTCACAGATGAATCTGCGACGCGCGTGCGTCTGGAATACTTTTTCCCCACAGAATCTTCGGCATGGATAAACTGATGTTTCGAAAAATCCTCATTGCGAACCGGGGCGAGATCGCCTGCCGTGTCATCAGGACGGCGAATAAGCTCGGCATTGCCACCGTTGCAGTCTATTCCGATGCCGACCGCGACGCGCTACATGTGAAGATGGCCGACGAAGCCGTCCACATCGGTCCCGCCCCGTCCGCGCAGTCATACATTTCGATCGGCAAGATACTCGACGCAATTGGCGCCACAGGCGCCGACGCCTTGCATCCCGGCTATGGCTTCCTGTCGGAGAACGCCAATTTCGCCGGTGCCCTCAAGGGCGCCGGCGTGACCTTCATTGGCCCACCAGTGACGGCGATCGAGGCGATGGGCGACAAGATCACCTCCAAGCGCATCGCCGCCGCTGCCGGCGTCTCGACCGTGCCCGGCCATATGGATCTGATCGAGGACGCCGACGAAGCCGTGCGCATCGCCGCTTCGATTGGCTATCCGGTGATGATCAAGGCCTCCGCCGGCGGCGGCGGCAAGGGCATGCGCATCGCCTGGAACGACCGCGAGGCGCGCGAAGGGTTCCAGTCGTCGCGGAACGAAGCCAAGGCCTCCTTCGGCGACGACCGCATCTTCATCGAGAAATTCGTCACCGAGCCGCGTCATATCGAGATCCAGGTGCTGGGCGACCGGCACGGCAACATCGTCTATCTAGGCGAGCGCGAATGCTCGATCCAGCGGCGCAACCAGAAGGTCATCGAGGAAGCGCCGTCGCCCTTCCTCGACCCGGTCACGCGCAAGGCCATGGGCGAGCAGGCCGTCGCGCTGGCGCGCGAGGTCGGCTATTTCTCGGCCGGCACCGTCGAGTTCATCGTCGATGCAAAGAAGAATTTCTACTTCCTAGAGATGAACACCCGGCTCCAGGTCGAACATCCGGTGACCGAACTGGTCACCGGCCTCGATCTCGTCGAGGAGATGATCCGGGTCGCCGCCGGCGAAAGGCTGCGCTTTGGCCAGGAGGATGTGAAGCTGAATGGCTGGGCGATCGAAAGCCGGCTCTATGCCGAGGATCCGTACCGCAATTTCCTGCCCTCCATCGGGCGCCTGACACGCTACCGGCCGCCGGTCGAGGGGCCGCGCGAGGACGGCGCGATCCTGCGCAACGACACCGGCGTGTTCGAGGGCGGCGAGATCTCGATGTATTACGATCCGATGATCGCCAAGCTCTGCGCCTGGGCGCCGGACCGCAGCGGAGCGATCGATGCTATGGCGCATGCGCTCGACGATTTCGAGGTGGAAGGCATCGGTCACAACCTTCCGTTCCTGTCGGCGGTGATGGGACAGCCGCGCTTCCGCGAGGGCCGGCTGACCACGGCCTACATCCAGGAAGAGTTTCCGGACGGTTTTCTGGGCGTCGAGCCGGACGATGCACAGGTGCGCCTGCTGGCGGCCGTCGCCGCCTTCGTCAATGCCAGGATCGTTCGCCGGTCGGCGCGGATTTCGGGCGCTCTCGCCTATACGCGCAGCATCGGCAAGGACTGGGTCGCGACGGTGGCCGATCGCGAATTCGCGCTCGCCATCGTCGAGAGCGAGGACGGCGAGGTCATCGCCTTCGCCGACGGGCCGAGCTTCGCGGTGTCGAGCGATTGGCTGCCGGGCGACAGCCATGCGGCCTTCGTCGTGAACGGTGAAGCGGCGGGCGTGAAGGTGGCGCTCAACGGCTCCGGCTTGCGGCTGCGCTGGCGGGGCATCGACGTCATCGCATTTGTACGCTCGCCGCGTGTGGCCGAGCTTGCCCGGCTGATGCCGGTGAAGACGCCGCCCGACACATCGAAGATGCTGTTGTGCCCGATGCCGGGCGTCATCACTTCGCTCGCGGTGCAGGTAGGCGACACGGTCGAGGCCGGGCAGACGCTCGCGACCGTGGAGGCAATGAAGATGGAAAACGTGCTGCGCGCCGAGCGCCGGGCGGTGGTGAAGGCGATCGCGGCGAGAGCCGGCGCAAGCCTTGCGGTCGACGAATTGATCATGGAGTTCGAGTGATGGCCAACGAACTCGAGCAGTGGCGCGCCCTGGCCGAGCGGGAGCTCAAGGCCGACCCGGACACGCTTACCTGGCGCACGCCGGAAGGCATTGACGTCAAGCCTCTCTACACGGCACGGGATATCGAGGGGAACGACTATCTCGGCGGCTTGCCGGGGCAAAAACCGTTCCTGCGCGGCCCGCGCGCAACCATGTATGCCGGTCGCCCCTGGACCATCCGGCAATATGCCGGCTTCTCGACTGCGGAAGCCTCCAACGCCTTCTACCGCAAGGCGCTCGCCGCCGGCCAGCAGGGCGTGTCGGTCGCCTTCGATCTTGCCACCCATCGCGGCTACGACAGCGATCACCCGCGCGTCGAGGGCGATGTCGGCAAGGCCGGCGTGGCGATCGATTCCGTCGAGGACATGAAGATCCTGTTCGACGGCATCCCGCTCGACAAGGTCTCGGTGTCGATGACCATGAACGGCGCGGTGATCCCGATCCTCGCCAGCTTCATCGTCGCGGGCGAGGAGCAGGGCGTGCCGCGCGCGCAGCTCTCGGGCACGATCCAGAACGACATCCTCAAGGAGTTCATGGTCCGAAACACCTACATCTACCCGCCCGAGCCCTCGATGCGGATCGTCGCCGACATCATCGAATTCACGGCGAGGGAGATGCCGAAATTCAACTCGATCTCGATCTCCGGCTATCACATGCAGGAGGCCGGGGCGACGCTGGTGCAGGAGCTCGCCTTCACGCTCGCCGACGGGCGCGAATATGTCCGCGCGGCGCTGAAGAAAGGGCTCGATGTCGACGACTTCGCCGGTCGGCTGTCCTTCTTCTTCGCGATCGGCATGAACTTCTTCATGGAGGCGGCCAAGCTGCGCGCTGCGCGGCTTCTGTGGACTCGCATCATGGAGGAGTTCCAGCCGAAGAAGGCCTCCTCACTGATGCTGCGCACCCATTGCCAGACATCCGGCGTGTCGCTGCAGGAGCAGGATCCCTACAACAACATCGTGCGCACCGCCTACGAAGCGATGAGCGCGGCGCTGGGCGGCACGCAGAGCCTGCACACCAACTCCTTCGACGAGGCGATCGCGCTGCCGACAGAGCTCTCGGCCCGCATCGCGCGCAACACGCAGCTCATCCTCCAACACGAGACGGGCGTGACCAGGGTCGTCGATCCGCTGGCCGGCTCCTATTATGTCGAGAGCCTGACCAAGGAACTCGCCGACGCGGCGTGGTCGTTGATCGAGGAGGTCGAGGCAAGAGGCGGCATGACCAAGGCCGTCATCGAAGGGCTGCCCAAGCGCCTGATCGAAGAGGCCGCGACGCGCAGGCAGGCCGCAGTCGACCGCGGCGAGGAGGTGATCGTCGGCGTCAACAAGTACCGTCTGGAGAGCGAGGACCAGATCGATATCCTCGACATCGACAACAAGGCCGTGCGCGAGGCGCAGGTGAAACGCCTTGAGCAGACGCGCCGACAGCGGGATCCCAACCGGGTCGAAGCCGCGCTCGCCCTGCTCGAAAAGGTCGCACATACCGGCAAGGGCAACATCCTTGCCGCCGCCGTCGATGCCGCCCGAGCGCGCGCCACCGTCGGGGAGATTTCAAATGCCATACGTGATGCCTTCGGCCAGCACATGGCCGAACCGAAGGTGGTGAAAGGCATCTTTGGTAATGCCTACGACGGCGATCCCGAGTATGCCACGCTGGTAACCAGGCTCGACCAATTTGCGGCGAAGGTGGGTGAAGCACCGCGTCTGATGGTTGCGAAACTCGGCCAGGACGGGCATGACCGTGGCGCCAAGGTGATCGCCTCGGCGTTTGAAGATCTTGGCTTTCAAGTGGTGACCGGGCCGCTGTTCCAGACACCTGAGGAAGCCGCGGAACTTGCGGTGCAATCTGGGGTACACGCGATCGGCATATCATCCCTGGCGGCGGGCCACAAAACGCTGGCGCCGCAACTCATATCAGCGCTGCGAGCCATGGGTGCCGAAAACATTGTAGTGGTCGTCGGGGGGGTCATCCCGCGTCAGGACTACCAGTTTCTGCTCGATCATGGTGTGGCTGCCGTCTTCGGACCCGGCACCAATGTCCTGGAGGCCGCCAGAGCTGTCCTTGACCTGTTGGAACGCAGGCGTAGAAATCTTTGAGGCCACTTGCCCTCGGCGCTCGCGCTCGGCGACTTCTCCGTCGAGATGGCTGATATTGGGCTGCATCCCGTAATCTACGCACGCTGGCGCTGATTGACGAAAGCCAGGCAATAGCGCGGTCGCCCACCCTGCACGACGAAAGGCGCGGCCCAACTGCAATGAAGGCGACAAGCGCTCACAGGTGCTCACGCTGACAGAGAGGAATCCCCGGATGGTGCCAAGTGCCATCGTGCCAGTACGTTCTGGTAGTTGGGGCCGCCTCCGATGCGAGTGCGGCTCATGGATGCTGGAAGACTCGTGGACTATGACAAATAGCCCCGGGTTGCCGATTTGCCAGGGGCAGGATTCCCTCGATAACCCCACTCACCGCCGTGGCCACTTCCACTGTCGTCGCTGAGCCACCTCGATCCGGCGTTCGGAGCGCAGTGCTCTGGCAGATATCCTCCATGGCCTTCATGATGGCCCCAGCCGCGTCGACTTCGCCGAGATGTTCCAGCATCAGGGCGCCCGACCAGATGGCCGCCAGGGGGTTGGCGATATTGCCGCCAGCGATACTGGGCGCTGAGCCGTGCACGGGCTCGAACATTGCCGGCACACCGCCTTGTGGGTTCACATTCGCTGATGCGGCGAACCCCAGCCCGCCTTGAATTGCTGCGCCAAGGTCGGTCAGGATGTCGCCGAACAGATTGGATGCAACGACTACATCCAGAGTGTCTGGATGGCTGACGAAGCGCGCCGCGATAGCGTCGATGTGGTAATTGACCACCTGAATGTCAGGATAGTCGCTTGCGACATGCTGAGTGACCTCGTCCCAAAACACCATCGAATGCTTTTGGGCGTTCGACTTGGTAACAGAGGCAAGTCTGCCCGAACGCCTCCTCGCCTGATCGAAACCATAACGAAGAATTCGCTCTACGCCCTTGCGGGTGAAAATGGAGGTCTCGACGGCGACCTCGTCAGCCGTGCCGACATGAATCCGTCCGCCGGCGCCGCTGTATTCTCCTTCTGTGTTTTCGCGGATGCACAAGATGTCGAAGTCGCTCTTGCGCAGCGGTCCCGTGGCCCCCGCGAGAAGGCGGTGAGGACGGGCGTTCACGTATAAATCGAAAGCCTTGCGGATCGGAAGCAACAGTCCGTGAAGTGATATTGAATCGGGAACCTGTGCAGGCCAGCCCACCGCGCCGAGGAAAATAGCGTCGAAGCCCCTCAGGATTTCGATACCGTCCTCCGGCATCATTCGGCCAGTTTTCAAATAATGGTCACAGGACCAGTCGAAGCGCGTGCCTTCCAGCGCAAAGCCGAACCTTTCGGCTGTCTTTTGCAGGACACCCCAGGCGGCGTCGACGACTTCTGGGCCGATACCGTCACCAGGGATGATCGCGATCTTGTGACGGCGTGCAATGGTGTCGGTCACAAGCCTAACCCTCCGATACAGACATACTTTGTGTCGAGATAGTCCTCGATCCCGGATCTCGAGCCTTCGCGGCCCATACCGGATTCCTTGACGCCGCCGAACGGGGCGACCTCCGTGGTAATGATGCCCTCGTTGACGCCCACAATGCCGAAGCGGAGTCGTTCCGAGACGCGAAAGGCTCTTCCCAGATCGCTCGTGTAGAAATAGCTCGCCAGGCCTGAATCGGTGCCATTGGCCAGTGCAATGGCTTCCTCTTCGGTTTGGAAACGAAAGATCGGGGCGACCGGGCCAAAAATTTCCTCTTGGGAAAAATGCATCTCGGTGCTCGCGTCTGCGACGACCGTCGGTTCAAAGAAGAGACCGCCCTTGGGGTGGCGGCGGCCTCCAGCCACCACGCGACCGCCCTTGGCGCAGGCATCCGCGATGAATTGCTCGACCTTCTCCAGTGCGTTCAGATCGATAAGCGGACCTTGCATGGTGCCCGTTTCCAGCCCGGAGCCGACCTTGAGCTTTTGCACGGCGCGTACAAAGACTTCGACGAAGCGATCATGAATGCCCGCGTGCACAAAGATGCGGTTCGCGCACACGCAGGTTTGGCCTGCGTTGCGAAACTTGGCGGCGACGGCGCCTTCGGCCGCGCGATCAACATCGGCGTCGTCGAAGACGATGAAAGGCGCGTTGCCGCCAAGTTCCATCGATACTTTCTTCACAGTGTCCGCCGCCTGTCTCAGCAACGTCTTGCCGACCGCCGTCGAACCGGTGAAGCTTATCTTTCTCATTTCCTTGCTCGCCATCATCGTGCCCACGATTGTGCTGGCGGAACCGGTCAAGACATTCACCGTGCCCGGCGGGAAACCGACCCTTTGCGCAAGAAGCGCTAGTGCCAGAGCCGAATATGGCGTCTGGGAAGCAGGTTTGGCCACCACTGTGCAACCGGCGGCCAAGGCCGGCCCGAGCTTTCGTGCCAACATGGAGCACGGGAAGTTCCACGGCGTAATGGCCCCCACTACACCGACAGGCGACTTGGTGACCAGGAGACGCCGATCATGCCAGGGTGAGGGAACCGTATCACCATAGACGCGACGCGCCTCTTCGGCAAACCACTGTATATAGGCCGCGCTCGTCCCTACCTCGGCGCGCGCTTCAGCCAGCGGCTTTCCTTGTTCACGTGTCAGCAACTCCGCAAGAGCGTCCTTGTTTGCGAGAAGCTCCCTGCTCAGCCGTTGCAGCAGATCGGCCCGCTCGGCCGCCGTCGTCATTGAAAAAGTTTCAAAGGCCCGCTCGGCCGCTTCGATGGCGAACCTCGTTTCGTCGGCGCCCGCATCGGGTACTGTTCCTATGGTCGCGTCCGTTGCGGGATCGACCACATCGAACGTCTTACCTGAACGCGCATCGCACCATTCGCCGCCAATGAAAATCTGTTGCCGACGAAAATCATTCCAGTTAGCCATTTGCAATAATCCGCCAAAAGTGTCGGTCGATGTCGACGGGCCATTTCCGCGCCCTTGAGTCCATTCAGGACAAACGGCCTTCAACAGCGCGGTCGAAAATTTCCTGTGTTATCTCCTTGGACATCTCCACGGGATTTTCGGCTGCACAGGAGTCAATCATCGCCATTGCCACGATCTCGTCGCGCCGATCGCAATCAACGCTCAGGCCGGAGAGTGTGTGCGGAACACCAAGCCTTGCGCGCAGGTCAACAAGGGCAGCGACAAAAGCATCAAAGCTGCGCGGGAGGGCGAGATAAGCGGCAAGCCGAGCGATCTTACCCTCGATCGCGGGTCGGTTCACGAGCATGACGTAGGGCAGGAAGACGCCATTCGTCATCCCGTGATGCGTGTCGTAAAGGGCCCCGATCGGATGCGATAGAGCGTGAACGGCGCCCATGCCCTTCTGAAACGCTACCGCTCCCATGGCAGCGGCGCTCAGCATATGGCCACGTGCCTCTATATTGTTGGGGTTTGCATGGACCTTCGGCAGATTCTCGAAAATCAGCCGGATTCCCTCGACTGCGATCGCATCGCACATTGGATGGTAGTAGGTCGTGGAGAGAGATTCGATACAGTGTGCCAGCGCATCCATCCCCGTTCCAACAGTGACAAAGGCAGGCATGCCTACTGTCAGCTCCGGATCGGCGATGACGATCTTGGCACGCATGGATGGATGGAAGACTACCTTTTTCGTATGGGTCGCTTCGTCAGTTATCATCGCGCCGCGTCCGACGTCGGACCCCGTACCGGCGGTGGTTGGCACTGTCACAATCGGCGCGATCGCCGCCGGGTCGGCTCGGTTCCAGTATCCCAACAGGAAGTCGTAGTCCCAAAGACCACCCTTTTGATGCGCCATGAAGGCGATGGCCTTCCCGGTATCGAGCGCGGAGCCGCCACCGAAAGCAATGACACCATCGTGCTTACCGGCCCGCAACCGGGCGACGCCGTCTTCAACATTTTTCAGAACAGGGTTAGGTTTGACCTCCGAAAAGACTGCGGGCTCGATGCCTGATTTGCGGAGGATCTCCAGCGCTGAAGACGTCACGGGAAGGCTCGCCAGCCCTTTGTCGGTGACAAATAAGGGTCTTTCCATTCCGGCCGCGGCAATCGCTTCGGGAAGCTCGGCGATGCGGCCCGCGCCGAACCACACCTCCGTAGGGAAACTCCAGTTTGCGCTTGTCATTCCACGCCTCTCCTAATTTTTCAGGCCGTTGCTTGTTAGGCGCCCGAGCCAGTTGCCTTTCCGGCGAGTCGCAAAATGGAGGCCAGCAGAACGTTGGCGCCGTCTACCATATGGCGAGGCTCAGAATGCTCTCTTTCGTTGTGGCTGATACCGTCCCTGCAGGGGATGAAAATCATTCCGGAAGGGCACAGGTCCGCCATGTATTTGGCGTCATGCGTGGCGCCGGAGGGCAGACGCATTGTGCTGAGCCCCGCCTGGGCACACGACTCCTCGATAATCGCTACGACCGCCGGATCGAAGCTGACTGGCGGCGACAGCAGGGTCTTCCGACAGGTGGCGTTTGCGGACGCACAAAGACTTCCCACGCGTGCGACCAGTCTCTCGAGCACGTCGACATTTGGATGCCTGAGATCGACCGTGAAGGCGACCTTGGACGGAATGGTGTTGACCACATTTGGCCGAACATCGAGCTTGCCGACGGTAAAGCGGACGAGGTTGTCATCGATCTCAACTGCGGCATCCAAAGCCTCCACTAAGCGGATGGCATCGCGCAGGGCGTCCTTGCGCCTTTCCTTCGGAGTCGTGCCCGCGTGCGCCTCTTCCCCCGTCACCTCGATCAAAAATTGGGCGGTGCCCTGAATTCCGGTGACGACGCCTACGGAAAGGCATTGGCTCTCTAACAAGGGACCTTGCTCGATGTGGGCCTCGATGTAGGCTTTCGAGGGCGAGCCCAGTTCGGCGTGCGCTAAATCGCCCAGCTGATGCAGGCTCGCCGTTAAGGCATCTCTGACGGCGATGCCAGTCGGGTCCGACACCTGCAAGGCCTGATCTAGCGCAAGAGCGCTAGCATGTACTGCTGACCCCATCGTGGTCGGCGAAAACCTGCATCCTTCCTCGTTGTTCCAGACGACAAGCTCCACTGGCACGAGGGTGCTTATCCCATTGTCCTCGAGCGTCTCCAGAACTTCGAAACCGGCGAGCACGCCATAAACGCCGTCGTAATTTCCGCCTGGCATTTGACTATCAAGGTGAGAGCCCGTGCGGACCGGCGGAGCGTCGGACTGACTGCCGGGTCGGCGTATGAACATGTTGCCGATTGGGTCGATTGAGCACGCAAAACCGCGCACGCGCGCCCAATCGAGGAGAGCCCTGCGCGCCCGCGTTTCTGGGACCGATAGCGCGGGTCTATTGATCCCGCCCAGGGCGGTGGCGCCGTGCTGCGCCATGGTCTCGTGACGCGCCAAGAGGCGGTCAGGATTCACTGAAACTTTCATGGATACGGTTCTTTGTGCGCGCTAGATCTTGATGACGATTTTGCCGACGTGCTTCTTGGAAACGAACTCCGCGTGGGCTTCCCTGAGCTTTTCCAGAGGGAAGGTTTTGGCGACCAGCGGCCTGATTTCTCCCCGCTCGATGTATCCCACAAGCGCGGCAAAGGTGCGGGCCTGAGGGTTGCCCACGCCCCACATCTGCAGATCCTTGTAGATCAGATCTCTCAGGTCGATCTCCGGGCAGGGTCCGGCGATGGCGCCTGCGGAGACATAGCGACCCGCGCGGCGAAGGGCACGCAGCATCTGGGAAAAAGTTGGACCGCCGGTGACGTCGGCTACCGCGTCGATCCCGCGCATTCCTACAAGCTCGGAGACAGCATCCGAAAGATCGTTGCGCTCACGTGGAATAAATTCATCCGCTCCCAGTTCGCGTATCGCCGCTTCCTTGGAGCGACTGCCAACAGCGATGACCCGGGCGCCCCTGCGCTTGGCGAGTTGAACTAGCGCCGAGCCGACGCCGCCAGAGGCACCCGTAACCAGAACTGTTTCGTCTTTTTGGAGGTCGATGCGTACAAGCATTTCCTCGCCGGTCGAATACGAACAAGCGAAGCTCGCCAATTCTTCGTCGCTTAGTTCACTCTTGACCTCAACCGCGTTCCCGGTTGGGATTTTCGTATATTCGGCGTAGCCACCATCGTATTCGCTGCCGAAGTAATACATGCCCTGGGAGAGTAGCGGCCGTTTCGGGTCACGAATGCAGGGATCGGTGATCACGCGCTCGCCGATGCGTTTGGCTGAAACCTTTCGGCCGACAGCGACGATCGTGCCAGTAGCATCCGCACCTTGAATGCGCGGAAATTGCAGCGCCGCGCGATCCCAACTGCCAAGGTCGGAGGCCGAGGCTGCCACCCCGTTTAACCCGATGTCCTCCGTCATCGCACTCTTGACGCTCGGCGCATACCAACCGGTTCGAGTATTCAGGTCGGTGTTGTTTACGCCGCATGCGGCAACCTTGATGAGAACGTCATGGTCATCGAGGTTCGGCACAGGCACGTCGCTATAAACAAGCTTGTCCAGGCCACCGTGGCCGGACAGGACCATCGCCTTCATGTGTGTGGGAATTTGCATTTCTTCGTGCTCCGCTTCGCGCGCCTCTGCTTCCTCAGATGTTGCGAGCCTGGTCTTTCCAGTAGGGGGCGCGCAATTCTCGCTTGAGGACCTTGCCGTAGGCACTCTTCGGCAACCGCTGGATAAATTCGATCGACTTGGGCTTCTTGTAGGAAGCGATGCGAGACCGGCACAGTTCGACCAGTTCAGCTTCGGATGCCTGTTGGCCGTCGCGCAAAACAACGAGAGCCTTCACGGATTCGCCCCACCGCTCGTCGGGCACTCCGATGACTGCTACTTCCGCAACAGCGGGATGCTGCAGCAAGATTTCCTCGATCTCACGGGGATAGATATTGGACCCGCCGGAGATGATCATGTCCTTGATACGGTCGGTGATGAAAAGGTAACCTTCTGCGTCGAGATAGCCGATGTCGCCAGTGTGGAGCCATCCGCCGCGAAGCGTCTCGACGGTAGCATTGGGGCGGTTCCAGTAACCCTTCATGACGAGGTCAGAGCGCACCGTGATTTCACCTTGTACGCCGTGTTGCACGGCGATTCCGGCCTCATCAACGATGCGGATCATCACGCCGGGCATTTCGCGGCCAGCCGAGCCGAGCCGTCGAATCTTCACCGGATCGTCCATGACATGGTCCGACTTGTGCAGGCCCGCACAGGTCATGGGAGCTTCGCCTTGGCCGTAGATCTGGCTGAAGACGCAGCCGAACGTTGCAATCGCTTGCTTCAAAACTTCAACATACATCGGGCCGCCGCCATAGATGATGTTCTTGAGGCTGCTCAGGTCATAGTTGCGCCGCGCACCGGACTGAAGGAGAAGTTGCACCATGGTCGGCGCCAGAAAACTCGCCGACACCTTGTAGCGTTCGATCGCCTTGAACACGCTTTCCGCTTCGAAACTGCGCGTCGTTGGGAACACCTGGGCGGCGCCTGCGGCCAGATGTGCCAGTCCAACGCTGGCGGTGCCGTGCGCAATCGGGGCCAGATGGAACATCACATCGTTTTCATCGGTGTCCATGAGCAGGACCTGACGGAACTGCTGGACCATCGTGATGAGGTTGCGATGGGTTTCCATCGCTCCCTTCGACTTGCCAGTGGTTCCCGATGTATAAAAGAGCCAAGCTACGTCGTCGGGTTCGATCACGACCTCTGGAACAGCGTCGTTCGGCTCTGCTAGGAGAATGGAATAGGGCAGGAAATCAGAGCGGATGTCGTCGAGGCAGATCCATTGCTCGACCAACGGCAAGCTTCCGCGGATCTCGTCTATGACTTGCTCATAGTCGGGGGAGAAGACCATGAAGCGAGCCTGGGAATCCTCGACCATAAACAGGTGTTCCGCCTGATGGAGCTTGGGATTGAGCGGCACGGCGGCCATTCCGGCGTTCATCGCGGCGAGGTAGATCTCATAAGCCTCGAAACGGTTCGACGACAGGATCGCGACCCGATCGTGTTGCTTGCCTCGCGCCAGGAGCGCATGAGCAATCCTGTTAAGGCGTGAAGCCCCTTGCGCGTAGGAGATGGCGAAATCCTCGCCAAGCCACAAGGGGCGATCTGGATATCGCAGGGCAGAGCGGTGGACGAGATGGGCGACGTGCATTGGTCCCTACCGTGTCGATGGGAAGTTGGGCGACCGCTTTTGAAGGAAGGCTTCGAGCCCTTCCCGCGAATCCGGTTCCATGAAGTTGAGGCCCTCGTACGCCACCGACAAATCGAGAACCGGCGCGGCCTGGCGGACCCAGTGGTTGAGGCAACGTTTTGTCCATTGAACCGCGCGTTGCGGCTTACGCGCAATTCTGTCCGCCAGCTCCAATGCACTGTCGAGCAGTTCCGGCAGGGGCTTGCACAGAGAGACCAGACCGATGCGCTCGGCCTCGCGCCCATCAATCAGATCGGCGGTCAGCAGATAAAGCTTCGATTTCGGCAGGCCACAATAGAGAGGCCACAGCATGACTGCATGGTCACCCGAAGCGACGCCGATGTTGACATGCGCATCGGTAACCCGTGCATCCTCGGCGATTATGGAAATATCTGCCGTAAGCGCGACAGCCAGTCCGGCACCGGCGGCGGGCCCGTTGATGGCCGAAATAATAGGCTTGTCCAGGTGGATCATGTTGTAGACGATCTGCAACGCCAGTTCGCCCATCTCGATGACCGGGTTGATCTTGCCCAGCTTCTCGAGTTCGTCGTTCAGATCGCCCCCGACACAGAAAGCTCGGCCGGCGCCGGTAATGACGATGACCCGCACCGACGGATCGTTCTTCACGGTCAGCCAGATCTCGGCAAGCTCACGATGAAGAATATTGTTGGCCGCGTTAAGCTTTTCGGGGCGGTTGATCGTGACGAGCAGAACGCCATTAACGCGCCGATCAAACTTAAGAAACCGAAAATCGCTGTATTGCATCAAAGCACCTTTGCCCGAACCATCTCATCCACGAAGGTGGCAATGGTTCGCTCCAGGCGGTCTGCCAGGTCATCGATCTGGTCCTCGGTGATGATCAACGGTGGACAGACGACCGACCACTCGCCGTACCGGCCGCCGTTCTGGCGACGGGAATAAAGCATCAGGCCGTTCTCGACCCCGATCTGCCGAATTCTGTCGCTGGCGTAGATGTCACCGGAGAACACCTCCTTGGTGCTTTTATCGCGCACATACTCCACCGCCAGCATGAGCCCTTGGCCACGGACATCGCCGACAATCGGAGAATTGTTTTTGATCTGTTCAAGCCTCGCCCTCAATTTCGCGCCGAGCGTAGCCGCGTTGCCGATCAAATCGCGATCAACCATCTCGTCCAGAACCGCGGCGGCGCCGGCGCATGTGATCGGATTAGCGTTGTATGTGTGCGAGAGGTTAAAGCCTGTCAGGTCGGCGAGTTCATCGACCATCTCGGCCGACGTCATCATGGCACCGATCGGCGTATAGGCTGCGCCGAGGCCCTTTGCCGTGATTACCACGTCAGGTTTGCTATCGGGATAATGATGGGCGGCCAGGAACTTACCCGAGCGACAGGCGCTCACGATCTCGTCGAAGACGAGAAACACGCCATACCTGTCGCAAATGCGCCGGACCTCGCTGAAGAAGACAGGATGAGGAACATTCGCGCCCGTCGACTGGCCGCCGATCGGTTCGAGCATGAACGCCAGCACGTTTTCGGGGCCAAGTTCCACGATCTTGGCCTCCAGCGCGGCAGCCACACCGCGTGAGCCTTCCTCGGACGTCGAACCGAACGGTGGCCGATATGAAAGAGGAGCAGGGATCTTTTCCCCGAAGACCGCCATAGGTCCCCACACGGCAGCGGCATCCTCGTCACCGGTCCATCCGATCGTTGCCAATGTGCCGCCGTGGTAGGACGGCATCAGCGTGATGACCTTGGTTTTTGCCTTGTGGCTCTTCGCGTAGCTGTATTGACGCAAGAACTTGATGGCCATTTCAACGGATTCCGACCCGCCTGAAGACAGGTGGACCCGTTCGAAACCGGGGCCGGCAAGCCGGGAAATCTTTTCCGTTAACACGGCATTCGGTTGGTGGCGGCTGACGCGAACATACGAGAAGGTATGCTTCATTCCCTGGTCGTACATGGCTTTGAGAACGCGCTCGTTGCCCTGCCCAAGGGACGCCGCCATAGCCCCCGAGATCACGTCGATGAGGCGGTTTCCCGCATCGTCGAAAATATAAATCCCCTCGCCGCGAACGATCGTGGGAAGACCCTTGGTGTTGGCTCTGGTGTAAAAAAGGTCCTGTGCCCCGCCGCGTGGGGGGCGCTTCAAATCCAGCATGTCCATCTGCGTTCCTTCAGCGTTGCGCCAGGCGGCGGGCAACAGCCGGCGCCGTGAGGCAGAGCAGTTCAAAGAGGATGTTGGCACCGTTGAGCGCGGTGACGCCCTGAGGATCGAGGGGTGGAGAGACCTCGCACATATCGGCCCCGATAAGGTCCAGACCCTCTAGACCACGCAGCACAACCTGGGCATCCCGCATCGTCAAGCCACCGGCTTCAGGAGAGCCGGTGCCCGGGACGAAAGCGGAGTCCAGCACGTCGATATCAAACGTCAGATATGTTGGACCTGTCCCCACAACCCTCTTGATCTCGTCAATCACCGCTTGACGACCGACTGATTCGAATTCATCGAAATCGATAACCCGCATGCCATGCTCTTGGTTGAATGCCCGATCTTCCCGGCTGAAGCGCGAGCCTCTAAGTCCGACCGTTACGGTGCGCTTGGGGTCGATGAAACCCTCCTCCACGCCTCGCGTCAGCAGGGTGCCGTGATTGTAGCGGTCGCCGTAAAGCTCGTCGTTGGTGTCGGGATGGGCGTCGAACTGAACGAATCCAACCGGACCCTTGTTGACTGTGCCCCGCAGAACGAAATATGTGACCGCATGGTCGCCGCCGCATACCACGGGCGTTATGCCCTTTTCCCGCAGCGTGGCGAAGAACGCGGAAATGTTTTCCACTGCGCTTTGCGCATCGAGCGGGTTGAAGGGTGCATCTCCCAAGTCGGCAATCGCACACAGGTCGTATGGCGACTCGCCGCCGCCGGCTGGATAGCGGCGGATCAGACGGGACATTTCACGGACTTGAGCTGGGCCGTGGCGGGTTCCGCCACGATTAGTCGGAAAGTCAAACGGCACCCCGACCATGCCAATATCCACCCCTTGCCCGTCGGGCAGATAGGGGAGGCGCATGAAAGTCGATATTCCCGCGAAGCGGGGAATCTGTAAAGAATCGGCGGGGCCCAGGGCAGAGGTTTTTTGCAACACGGTGGTATCCTTTCCTGGGCGAAGATAGCGCCAAGAAAAAATCAACCACTATACGCAACGGGCGAACTTTGTTTCGAGCTTCCGAAAGCAGTTAGCTCCCGCGCGCTTAGCGGTGCGCTGCCTCGAGTAGCTGGACAAGATGGTGGATCAGTTTGAAGTCGGCGTTCTTTGATCGCACGATCGCCACAACGTCGTTGACGGAACTGACATCGTCATCGCCCAATCTCTTGAGTTCGCCCGAGGCGAGATAGGGAGCCGCTACATGGCTGGGGACATAACCCATATCTCGTCCCGACAGGATCAGGGCAAGTTGAGCCTGTGCCCCCAATCCTACGTCATCCACATTGTCGAATTTGAGCGTGCCGGCGAAATTCTCGGGCTCCAAGTGACCGCGGCTCGAATACTGATAGTCACCAATGTTTTCGCGCCGGATGACCGCGTTTTTTTCGGAATACAGCGGATGGCCTTGTGCGCAGCACAAGTGCAGAGTTTCCTTGAAAAGCGGCGTGGACTGGATACCGCGCAACCTTGTCTTGTCTACCGCCACAGTAATGCCGATCTGGGCCGCCCCGTCCGCCACTTTGCTCAGAACTTGAAATCCAGCCATGACCTCGATTTTGAGCCTGACATGATTGCCGTAGGTCTTGACATATTGGCGCAACGCATTCGGGATTTTCGAGGCGGGATTGGTCAGGACATCGTCCTCAAGCGCTAACGACAGTTCTCCCGAAAGCCCGCCGCCCGCGGCCATCAGGTCCGATTTGAAGTCTTCAACAGCCGAGAATAACCGTTTGGCAGCGGCATAGACTTCCTTGCCCTCTGGCAGGATCCGAAACCCCCCAGGGCCGCGCTCACACAGCCGCATACCGAGGCGTATCTCCAAGGACTTCAGATTCTCGCTCAGGACCGATTGTGAAATGTTCAGTTGGCCCTGAGCTGCAGTGAAGCTGCCTTGCTCCACAATCACCACGAAGACGCGGAGAAGCTTTAGGTCCACATCGCTGAGTTGCTTGAGCTTTGACATAAAAATCCGCCAAACAAGGAGGTCCCAAGTCGATCATCAAGATGTTGCGAGGCGCGCTTAGGCGGGCCATCAGCGGATGGCACGAGCGACCGAGCCAGCCGTCACGCGGCACTCTCCGATCTTGGTTTGGGACATTGCCGATAGTTCGCCCCTCCTAGCAGGGTATGTTGCCTCCAGCAACAAGGACGCCCGCAATGACGAAGCACGCGCTCGAATTTTTCATAAACGGCAAATGGATAGCCCCTAAAGCCGCTCGCAGCTTTGACGTCATAAACCCCGCGACCGAAAGGCCGGCCGCTACTATATCGTTGGGCTCGGAAGCAGATGTCGATGCAGCTGTAGCGGCCGCGCGGCGCGCGTTTCCGATATACTCGGGATATTCTCGCCAATTGAGAGTTAATTTGCTTGAGTCGCTCATAGAAACATACAAACGCCGCTCTGAAGAGCTTGCTTGGGCGATCAGCACGGAAATGGGATCCCCTATTGAATGGTCAAGAACGGCGCAGGTGCCGGCGGGTCTGGACCATCTGGTGGAATCCGTCCGGATATTGAAGGATTTTCCATTTGACGAGTGGATCGAGACGGCTGTCGTCGCGCGCGAGCCGATCGGCGTGTGCGGCTTGATAACCCCTTGGAACTGGCCCGCCAACCAAGTGACGGCCAAGATCGCTCCGGCTCTGGCAGTCGGCTGCACCATCGTGCTCAAGCCAAGCGAGATCTCTCCACTGTCCGCCTTGATTATCGCGGAAATGATCGAGGAAGCCGGTTACCCGGAAGGGGTGTTCAACCTGGTGAATGGTGATGGACCTGGGGTGGGAGAAGCGATATCGCGCCATCCCGGTATCGACATGGTTTCATTTACCGGATCGACCCGCGCCGGTATCATCGTTGCACGCAACGCGGCCGCAACGGTGAAGCGTGTCTGCCAAGAACTAGGCGGCAAATCTCCCAACATCATTTTGGATGATTCGGACTTCGAAGACGCGGTGACGAAAGGCGCCAGGCGCTGCTTCAACAACACGGGACAGACCTGTACCGCTCCGACCCGGTTGCTTGTTCCGGCAACCCGCATGACAGAGGCGATACGGATCGCAGCGAAGGTAGCGAACTCGCTTGTGGTCGGTAACCCGATCTCACCCGAAACGCAGATCGGGCCGGTAGCCAATGGTTTGCAGTTTGCCAAGGTGCAGGAACTAATCGGGGCCGGAATTCGAGAGGGTGCCGAGCTCGCCGCCGGCGGGCTCGGACGCCCAATTGGCGTGGATCGAGGATATTTCGTCAGGCCGACTGTGTTTGGGAATGTCACGAGGTCCATGCGGATAGCCCGTGAGGAGATTTTTGGACCGGTTCTTTCGCTCATGGCATTCGAGGACGACGGTGAGGCGATCGAGATAGCCAATGACTCACCCTATGGGCTCTCTGCCGCCGTCTCGTCCAACGATCGGGCAAGGGCGGAGCGTATCGCACGGCAGATCCGGGCCGGCATGGTCCACATCAACGGCGCGCCGCTCACTGCATCGGCACCTTTTGGCGGATACAAGCAGTCAGGCAATGGTCGCGAACAGGGTCGGTTCGGTTTCGAGGATTACCTCGAGACCAAGGCGATCTTCGGCCTCGTCGAAAAGGCCGGCGCCTGATCGATACCATCCCGCGAGCAGACGCAGCCGCTGCTGAGCCGTTCAAGAAAGATGCTGTTGCCGGAAAGCCGCCCAGATGCGATTTGGGCGTTCGTTGCCTGCGAGCGCCCACCTGATTCCGAAGCACTCCGAAACAAAGCGATACAGGAGCATATCTGCTACCTTGCTTCTGGCGCTGAGCGACCACTGAGGCCGGGTGCGGCTCAAGACCCCCGGCCGAAGACCTTCCAGATGAAGATCAAGTTCGATGTTTCCGCAATATCTATAACGGCCTTGAATAGAATGTAACTATTATTTCACGGATTTTAGGAAGTCATCTAACACCGAATTGAACTTATCAGCGTGTTCCCAGAACATCATGTGCTTCCCGAACGAAATTACTTTAGCCGCAGGCACATTTTTTTGGGCCCATTTAGTGGCTAGGTCGTTCCACTCAGCACGTGTGACAAACAGAAGAGGTACCTTGCCGTTTAGCGCTTCAACCTGCTTTGTATTGTCGAGGAACCAGTAGCTTGTGTTGATTAAGGCCCCGATTGAATCCGGCGTGCGGTTGGTCATGTCTTTCACAAAGCGGGTGTTTTTCGCAGAAGGATCTTCAAGCATCCATTGGATAAATTCGTCATTGAATTTGTCACGGTTGACCAACAAATCATAAGACCAAAGTCGGAAGTACCCGTCTTGATCGCCCTCGTCTTTTGTTCCGTACCATGCCCACTCCTTTGTGTAGTCGGTTGTGCGGACTTTCGGAGCCGTGTCGAGAAGGAGGAGTCCCGCCACCTTTGCGTCGCCGAAAACGCGCAGGTACTCCAGAGCGTCGCCTCCTCCTGCCGACCATGGAACAAGAACGAAGCGTTCAATCTTCAAATAATTTAGTAGGCCGTTGAGGTCCCGCCCGCGCTGCTCGTAGTAATGGCCTCCTACGGTCATGGAGCTTAGGCCTTGTGCCCGCGGGTCATAAGCAATGGCGGTAAACTCGGAAGAATTTTCGAAGTGGGAAAGCTGGTGTTCGAACGCCTTGGTCGACATTGTCCAACCAGGGATGAACACGATAGCCATCTTGCCGGTACCAGCTGTTTGATAATGGATTGTCAAGTCGTCGGATATTTTCGCGTAACCATCGATGATTTCCGCGTTGACAGGCATCGCTGCTAAAATCGTGACGAAAACCGTGAGGACAACTGCCAATGCACGCATGTAATTATGTTGTTTCATCGCTTTCCCCCTATTTAATTGTGATTGCATGCTTTCGAAGAAGCGTTTCTCGAGCGAATCCCGGATGCGTTCGCGCTGTCACAGCACACCACCGTCCGCTGATCGCGGAGCGGTTATGCGCTGGCTTTGAGTATGGATCCGATAGCGACTGATACGATCCGTCCTGCCGTCAGCGCTGCGGTCCCGTCCCGATCCTTTGCCGGCACGAATTCGACGACAGCCATGCTCCGGATCCTGGCCTTCGCGACCACGGCTTCGATTATGTCAAGGACGTGCCAGTACAATAAGCCGCCCGGCGCGGGTACGAAAACCGCAGGCATTATGGAAGGATCAAGGCCATCGAGATCCAGATTGATGTGAACATCGGCGCCGTCGGGTATGGCATCAACGATCGGACGAATACCATCCCTATGGACAAGGCGAGCCGGAAAGAATTTCACGCCCCAGTCCTTGGCGTCGTCAATTTCTTTCTGTCCGGCCGAGCTTAGGCCGCGCGCCCCAACCTGCACCATGGTTCGAACGTGCGGACACTCGGACGCGCGGCGCATGACACTGGAGAGGCCATATCGCTCGCCCGCGACGTCGTCTCGCCAATCAATATGCGCGTCGATCTGCAATATAGTGAGATTGTCTGTCGCGGATCCAAGCGCTTTTATGACCGGCACGGGCACGGAATCGTCGCCTCCAAGGACGATTGGGACAGCACCTTGGCGCGCAATGGCATTGATGGTCGTTTCGATAAGAGCGCGGTTGGCTTCGGGAGAATTAGGCCGGGTGGCCAAATCTCCGAGGTCACGCACGCGCCCTTGCTTGCCGCGAAGCGGCATGTCTCCAAGGTCCCAATCGTGGCGATCCGCCGTGCCCGCCCACATGGCCAAACCGTCGCGGATCGCCTGGGGAGCACCAAGGTTTGCAGCGGAATACTCAGCGGCGCCGGCATATGGTGTCGCGCAGGGAACGCCAACAATGACGACGTCGGCGTCGAACTGATCGACGTCCTCCAAACCGTCGACGCCCATCAAGGTATTCGACTCGGACGCGCCAAGCATCGGCATGACCGGCCTGTCATCGCTTCTCGAAGCCATTTGTGTGTTCTCTCACCTCAGTCCGTGACAGGCAGTTTGGCGGCTACCGTCTTCTGGAAATTGTGCAGCGCCGCCTCCCAATGAGGGGAGAATCGGCTCGGCAGACCGAGTTCTTCACGAACGCGGGTCATAGCCTGTACCTCGCGCCACGGACCATCGTCCTCGTCAAGAACCTGTTTCCAGTAGATCGTGTTCTCGTCCCTGAGCTTCTTGCAGTCCTGCGATGTCGCCGCATCGCCTATGAAATAGGTACGCGACGTATAGTGGGTCAATTCGGGGCCTCGCGGCAGCTGCAGCGAAGCCGATATGTAGCTTGGCGTGCAAGTCAAGATCGTCGCGGGGAAGATGAAAAGGATGCAGGCGTGGGCAACTCCGCTTGCCTCCATCGACGGAAAGATCGGCAACACATTTCCATCGGTTGCCTTTGTGGCGTAGCGCTTCTGGGCTTCCTCTAGCGACCGACGAGAAGAAAACCCTGAATAGACCTCGCCGCCGATCTCAGTTGTGTAGTCCTTGCTATGGTCGAACGCCTTGTGCACGAAGGGCAGATGGTAGTCCTCGATACCGCCCTCCAACACGATCTTCCAGTTTACTGGAAAGTCGCGACTGCCACGTCCGGTCGCGGGATCGGCCGGTTTGACGATCGACAAATCGAAAACAGGCTCCACCCGTTCGCGCACGGGCTTGAGGAAATCCTCAAGCGGGATAGCCTTGCCGTCGATATTGGCAAAAATGATGTCGAAGTACTGGCCGCTGCGAACCTCAATGAGAGAGAGATCCGCGTAGTCGAATTCGTCGACCCTGTTCTCATTGACACCCGCGATCGACGGCGTTGCCAAGAGGGCTCCATCGATACCATAGGTCCAACAGTGATAGGAGCAGCGGATCGACTTTAGATTGCCCTTCGCTTTGACGAGCTTCATCCCACGATGGCGGCAAATGTTGTGATAACATTTGACCGATCCGTCCTTCTGTCGGACGAGGATCAATTCGTAACCTGCAACGCTCACGGGCACCACATCGCCGGCGTTCGGAATGTCGCTCGCAAAACCGACGCCTACCCAGCCTGTCGCGAAAACGTATTTGCGCTCCGCTTCGTAGAACGCGGGATCATAGTAGGCTCGCCCCGGCAAGCCCTCAGCAAGGCTCGTCTTCCGGTCAAGCTTTTCGATGTCGTGATGGGAAAGGGTGTTTGCGTCCAATCGCGAAATGTCGTGAACGTTCATCGTCAACCTCCTGGGCCTGAAACGACGCGTCGGGCCGGCGGTCGAGCGTTCAGGCAATTTGCGTGGGTCGATAGTGCGCCTGCTCCCGCAAAGCGACCATCGCGAATTTGAAAAACTTACTTCGGACCCTTCCGTCTGCGGCGACGCCAAAGCCTTATCAAATATCGGATAAGGACTATTGCGCAAACATAGCCGCCGGCCCTTATAGGTGATCGAATTTGGAGTGCGCGATGCGACCTGGACCGTTCATGAAAGCGCTGGTTCGAACTCACGATGGGCTGCATTTGACGGCAGACCGTCCCACGCCGCAGCCCGGGATCGGCGAGGTCTTGATCGAGGTTACGGCGTTTTCGATATCGTCTCGAGATTTTGCCGCGGTGCCCGGCCGCATTGTCGGCGGCGGTGTCGCGGGGAAGGTGGTGGCAGTTGGCGAGGACGTGCCTGCCTGGCGTCTCGGTGACGTGGTCATCGTTGATCCAGGCTTGGGCAGCGACAATGCGGCTCGTGGCCCACTGGGAATTGATCGGGATGGCGGAGCAGCCGAATTTCTGGTTGTGTCCGCCTTTGACGCGTGCGCCAGCTCGCCTTCGCTCGCCGGCGATACCCTTCCGCTGCTGGCCGATTTCTACAGCCAGGCCGAACGTGTTCTAACCTGGGCCCGCCTGTATCGGGACGAGTCGATAATCATCCTTGGTGCGGAGCAGGGGTCCGGGCCCGCGGCTGTTGAACTCGCGGCCTTACGCGGCGCGCATGTCTACGTGACCGCGCAGGGTTGGGCGCATCCTGCCCTGAAAGCACTTGGCGCTCGACAAACCGAGAGTTCTTTGGACGAGCTTGCGATCAAAGAGGCCAACGTCATTGCCGATTTCAGGATGGCGTGCACATCGATGGACTGCTTGTCGAGCTTGGTCGCAGATGGCGTCTATGTGTCATTCAAAGGCGAGGTTGCCCGCACGTTCGGCACATCGATCTCCGCCACGGCAAGTCCCGATATCTTTACGTTGGAAACTCTTGAGCATTTGGCGCGAATGGCGGAGCATGGGGCGGTCGTGCCGAAAGCCGCCAACGTTGTCGATTTCTCATCATTGAGCGATGACCTGACCGGGCTTTTCAACGCCCGCCAGATCGGCCCGACGGTCGTCAGGATCGGCTGACGCGTCTTCGTTAGGAGGGCGGTGTCCAGAACACATCGGCATGACAGTCCTGTCGCCGCAGGCCCAGCGAGAATAAGGCGGCGCGGCAGGTCTCGATCATGATTGGAGGGCCGCACAGATATGCCTTCATCCCAGCCCCTATGCTCAGTTCCTGCTTGACAGCATCTGCGAGAAATCCGCGTTGTCGCAGCGTCTGAGTGTGGTCTTGGGAGAGCGCAATTACCGGCGGTTGCCAACCGAGTCTGTCGGACAGGCTGCAAATCTCTTGTTCGAGATAAACGTCCTCTTCCTTGCGAACACCGAAGAACACACGTCCTTGCACGGTCGAATTCGAAGCTGCCAAGGATCGCACCATAGATGCAATAGGGGCTAGACCCGAGCCACCCGCGCAGAACACTAGCGGGCCTGGATGTCGTTTGCGAAGATAGGCCATTCCACGCGGGCCAGAGATCAGGGCGCGATCGCCGGGCTTGAGGTGGTTGTAGATTTGCGGGCTGACCGCGCCGCTGGGTGTTGAGCGGATATGGAATTCGAGGATGCTGGAGCCGGGGACGTTGGCAAAGGAATAACTTCGCGAGGGATAGTCGCCGAACTGGACATCCGCGTACTGGCCGGGCGCAAAATCGAACGGTTTTCCGCCGATAGTCTCAACCTTGACTATCGCAATGTCATGCGTCACGCGGTCCACCGACCGGACCATAGCGCCGACCCTCCTGTACGCCGGCGTGGGATCTTCGTCTCGGTCGAGGAGTGCTATTTCGCAGTCGCTTCGGAGGGTCGACCGACAGCCGAGTATGAAGCCTTGAAGCCGCTCGTCCTCTTCGAGAGCGACCTCAAGGTAGGGGCTCATCTCCACCGATCCCGATACGAGCGCACATTTGCACTCACCGCACACACCGCTCCTGCAGTCGAACGAAAAGTCCAGACCCTTCCGCAAAGCAGCTTCCAGGACGGTTTCTCTGTCTTCGACGATGATCTCCTCGCCAAACTGCTGGACGGTCAATTTGTAAGCCATATCGGCGATCCGCGACTGGTCATGTGAATCTGAGGAGGCACGCAATGCATCAATCCTGCACAAAGACGCTGCTGGAGAGCATCGAGCAATGAGGAGAATTCGAACCAAGGTTTCGAATTCTATTGCCGCCACGCGGTCCACGGGGAAACCCCGCGCCATGGGCGACCGAACTTGTCTTGGGAAAATGGTGATTGCCGGCGGTGCGAGGATCGTGACGTTACGCTCCGATCATCGGCAGACCGCGCCAGACCATATGCGCAAGCACCGAGGACAGGAGAGATCAGATGGAGGCAAAAATCGTTCTGATAGACCGGACCGGCGGTCCGGACGTGATGAATTTCGTTCGCGTGGAACTGTCGCCTCCAGGGCAGGATGAAGTCACCATCCGCCACACAGCCATTGGCTTCAACTTTATCGACATATCGCAGCGCGACGGCAGGGCTCCCCTGCCGCTCCCGTCGGGTCTTGGACATGAAGCGGTGGGCGTTGTTGAAACTGTCGGCCGGCCGTGATCGATTTCGCGGTAGGCGACCGCGTAGCATACATCGGGGCTGGACCTGGCGCCTATGCTGACATCAGGAACGTGAAGGCCGAGAAACTGGTTCACATACCGCCGACATTGGGGGACGATGCCGTGGCTGCTAATCTTTTCAAGGGGCTGACCGCACAGTACCTGGTCAAGAAGACATTTCCGGTCCGCGCCGGCCATCTAATTCTAGTGCATGCGGCAGCGGGCGGCGTGGGCTCGATCCTGGCAAGCTGGGCCAGCAAAATCGGTGCAACAGTCCTCGGAACCGCGGGAAGCGAGGCAAAATGCGCCGTCGCCCGCGCCAAGGGATGCGCCGTGGCCGTAAACTATCGCCAAGCGGGCTGGCAGGATTCGCTGCTATCCTTCACAGGCGGAGAGAAGGTGCATGTCGCCTACGATTCCGTGGGTCTGCAGACTTTTCTCTCCTCGCTCGATCTAACGGCACCATTCGGCACGGTGGTGGTGTTCGGCATGGCGTCAGGGCCTGCGCCGGCCATCGAGCCCGAATTGCTCAATCGAAAGGGGTGCCTGTTCCTTACTCGCCCGTCGGTCTTTCCTCACAATTCTACCGCTCAGTTGCTCCGTCAAAACGCGGCCGAGCTGTTCCGGGCGATGGAGACGGGGATGTTCGATACCGAAGGGTTCGAACGCGTGGAACTGGCATCCATTCGTGATGTCCACCAGGCGGTGGAGGCCCGTGCGCGCACCGGCGCGGTCGTTCTTTTGCCGTGAAAGCGCGACGCCGGCGCTTGGCGGGCATTGGGTAGCGCCGAAATTATGTTCGCCCAAATCGGATTGAAAGAGCCTGACAGGTCGCGGATTGTTTGCTCAATAAACCACAAGGGGAATGAACATGCTCAACAAACTGAAATTCTATATGTTCGCTGGCGTTGCAATCGCCAGCGTGACGGCTTCTGCCGCCTCAGCCGACAGCATCACGATTGCTGAATGGGGAGGAGCTTCGCAGGCAGCCGACCGCGCGGCGTTCTTCGAACCTTTCACCAAGGAAACCGGTATCAAGATCGTGGACGACGTGTGGCAGGGGGACATGGCGACCATCCTCAGCCAGGTCCAGACCAAATCCTACAAATGGTCGCTCGTCCGCGGCGAAACGGCGCTGGTCTCGCGTGGATGCGACCAGGGAATTCTGGAGAAGTTCGACCCGGCTGTAATCGGCACGGCAAAAGACTACCTTCCCGGAGCGTTCCAGCCGTGCGGCATTGCCTATGCCACGTTTTCCACGAATATCGCCTACAACGCCGACAAGTTGAAGGACAATCCGCCGAGCTTGGTCACGGATTTCTTTGACCTTAAGAAGTATCCCGGCAAGCGAGGGCTTCGTCGTGATCCGGTTTACGCGCTCGAGCTTGCTCTGCTTGCCGATGGTGTAAAGAAAGAGGATCTCTACAAGGTCCTGCGCACACCGGCGGGCGTCGATCGTGCCTTCAAGAAGCTGGACACCATCAAGGACCAGATTGTCTGGTGGGAATCTGGAGCGCAGCCACCGCAACTGCTCGCCGATGGTGAGGTCGTGATGTCAACGGCCTGGGGCAACCGCATTATCGCCGCCCAGAAAGACGGCAAGAATCTTCAGATCGTTTGGGACGGATCCGGCCTGGACTATGACTGGCTCATGATGCCAAAGGGTACTCCCGATGCGGAGAAGGGCATCAAGTTCATCCAATACATCAAGGATCCAAAGAACGCTGCAAGGCTCAGCAGCGTTGCACCCTTTGGGCCGGCGCTGAAGGCGGCGATCCCGCTCGTTGGCAAGCAGGATATGGCCTCGCTTCCGACCAGCCCGCAAAACAGCAAGAATGCCTTTGCCTTCGATGCTGGCTTCTATGCGGACAATCAGGAAGACCTTCAAGCCAGACTGACCAACTGGCTGCAGAAATAGGCCTCCCACGGCGCCTCGCCTCCTGGCCCGGCGAGGCGCTGACCGCTCGGCCCGGTCAGCACAGGCCCATCGAGCCGCACAGCTTTGCTCTCTCAGATCTGGCTTGTCTCACGGCAGGCCAGTCGGTGCTATTATGACCGCGCAGAAGTTCGGAAGGACTTTCGATGACTGCTTCAGCCTATTTCACCGTGCAAGCCGAACCGGTCATGACGCCCGCCCAGTTGCGTGCTGCGCTGAGGAAGTCGGGCCGCCGGCGCAGGCTTGTATCGCTTTCCTTGTTCGGACCGCTTCTGGCGTTCGTGCTGGTCTTCTTCGTTTTCCCGATCGTCTCCTTTCTAGGACTGGCCTTTCAAAACGGCGAGGTGAGGAGTGGGCTTCCCCTGACATCGGAAGTTCTTCGAAGCTGGGACGGACGCGGTCTTCCCCAGGACGCCGCTTTTGCCGCACTTACAAAGGATCTAGAAGACAGCAGCCGGCAGGAGGCTGTTAGTGTCGCGGCGTCTCGGCTGAATTTCGATGTTCCCGGGTTCAGAGGCCTTGTTGGCACGACCGCGGCCGCGTTGCGAGCCGATGGTCAGCAGGTCGGTCCAGATACCGCAGCGAGCGATGCACCAGCAGGCTTCTCGATCTTTGGCAACGCCCAAGACAACGCGACGACCGAAGCCGCGACAACGCCGGCCACGCCCAAGGAACGCCTCATATCCATCGATAGCAGGTGGGGCGAGACACCTTACTGGGCCGCTATCCAGCGCGGCACGTGGCAGGTAACCTCGCTCTACATTCTGGCGGCGCTTGACCTTCGCGTCGCCGACAGCGGCTCTGTCGAATGGGCGCCCCCAGATCGTCAAATATATGTGGATCTGATCGGCCGCACATTTTTCGTAAGCGCGATGGTGACGCTCATCTGTGTCGTCCTCGGCTTTCCTGTCGCCAAGTTCATCAGCACGCAGCCGCCTAACAGAGCAAGCCTTTATATGTTTCTCGTCCTGGTGCCGTTGTGGACTTCGATACTGGTGCGAACAACAGCTTGGGTTGTTCTGCTCCAGGGTGAAGGCCTGCTCAACGATCTCATCATTGCGCTCGGCTTGTCCGACACACGACTTCCCCTCATCCACAACCGCTTCGGCGTGTACGTGGCTATGGTCCACATCTGCCTGCCATTTATGATACTTCCGCTCTACAGCAGCATGAAGTCCACACCAGTGACCTATATGCGCGCGGCGGCCTCGCTCGGCGCAAGCCCGCTGCGCGTATTTCTGAAGGTATATCTACCGCTTATCTTTCCGGGGATCGCGGCCGGAGCCCTTCTGGTTTTCATCATGGCGCTCGGGTTCTACGTCACGCCTGCTCTCGTCGGCGGCCCACGTGACCAGATGCTGAGCTACTTCATAGCCACCGCGGTCAATCGTGATCTCAACTGGGGGCTCGCCGCGGCGCTGAGCCTGGTACTTCTAACGATAGTCATCATCACGATGATTGTGCTGCGGCGGTTTTCGACCTCTGCATTTGCCCGGTGAGAAAGGCAGGATCATGACCAGCACACCATTGGAACGTGGAGCGACCGTCGCCGTTGCGGCGCTTGGCTTGATGATCATGCTTTTCCTGATTATTCCAATGCTGGTTGCGATCCCGCTATCATTCAATGCGGAACCTTATTTTACGTACCCTATGCCCGGCTATTCGCTTCGCTGGTATGCGGAGATATTCGGTGACGACTCGAAGGGCGTCGCTTGGCGAAGCGCGTTCGTAAACAGCCTTTTCATCGGCGTCTGCGCAAGCGTTGTCGCAACCACGCTTGGCACGCTCGCGAGCTTTGGGCTCAGTCGCGACGGTGTTCCCTTCCGCGGTCTTATCAACGGCATCCTCCTCGCGCCAATGATAATCCCGGTCGTCGTGTTCGCGACGGGGTCGGTCTATTTCTTTGCCCGCCTGAACCTCGTCGGCACTTATACTGGGCTTATCATCGCCCACGCCCTGCTTGGCGTGCCCTATGTAGTCATCACAGTCACAGCAGCTCTGACTGGCTTCGACAACACGCTGTATAGGGCCGGGCTCAGCCTAGGCGCAACGCCAGTCTCAGTTTTTCGCAAGGTGGTATTGCCGCTGATCGCGCCGGGGGTCGCGTCTGGCGCTGTTTTTGCGTTCGTGATTTCCTGGGACGAAATCATCGTCACGCTCTTCCTGGCTTATCCCGAGCAACACACCGTGCCCCGCCGCATGTGGGCCGGTGTCAACGAACAGCTCAGCCCGGTCGTCATTGCAGCCTCCACAATGCTCTTTGTCATCACTCTGGGCCTGCTTTTCGTGGCGGAGTATCTCCGCCGTCGCAATGACAAGCTCATGAGCAGCACCTAGGGAAATCCGATGAAAACCTCCTCAGATCCCATCGTTCAATTTGTCGACGTTCAGAAGGCCTATGACAGCAATGCGATGGTCGTTAAGTCGCTGAACCTCGATGTCGCCAATCGAGAGTTTCTAACGTTGCTCGGCCCGTCCGGTTCAGGCAAAACGACCACACTGATGATGCTGGCAGGGTTCGAGGATCCGACGAGTGGAGAAATTCGTCTCCGGGGCCGCTCGATTAACGGCATTCCGCCTTATAAGCGCGGGGTCGGTATGGTATTCCAAAACTATTCGCTGTTTCCTCACATGACGGTCGCTGAGAACCTGGCATTTCCCTTGCAGGCCAGGCGAATGAACAAGGCGGAACAGGCAACGCGTATCCGCAAGGCTCTCGACATGGTGAAACTCAGCGGCTTCGCGGAACGTCGGCCGAGCCAACTGTCGGGTGGCCAGCAGCAACGCGTGGCCCTGGCACGCGCCCTGGTTTTCGAACCCGAACTGGTCTTGATGGATGAGCCACTTGGCGCGTTGGACAAGCAATTGCGCGATCATATGCAGATCGAGATAAAACATCTGCACGAACGCCTTGGCGTGACTGTTGTCTATGTCACCCACGACCAGAGCGAAGCCCTGGTGATGTCCGACCGAATTGCCATCTTCAATGAAGGTCGCATACAACAGGTCGCTCCTCCTGCGGAGATTTACCAAAATCCCCAAACGGATTTCGTTGCTCAGTTTATCGGCGAGAACAACCGGGTCGAGGGCAAAGTTACGTCCGTCGAAGGAGAGATTTGCCAGCTTGCCCTGAAAGGTGGAACTGTTGTCAGGGCTACCACACCGAAGAGTGTGGAGACAGGAGACTCTCGCGTTCTCTCAGTGCGACCGGAGATGATTGTGGTCGGGCCTGATGCAGGCGATCTGCCGAATTGCTATGAGAGCAAGGTGCAGGAGATCATCTATCTCGGAGACCACGTCCGTGTGCTGCTGGCGTTCGACGGCATTGAGACCCTGTCGATAAAGCTCACCCACCGAAGAGCTGCAAATATTGCTGTTGGCAGCAGCGTGCAATTTGGCTGGAAGGCCGAGGATTGCAGGGCGCTCTGAGCCCAACAGCGGCGAAAACGTTACCGGCGACGCGGCGCCTAGACCGAGTCTCTGCCTCGCCCTTGCATTGTCGTCGATACAAGGTTTGTCCAATTCTTATGGATAGCCGCATCCGGTCGTTGAACTGTGCTTGGGCGAATGGCTCTCTGCCTATTATCTAATGCAGCTGCCACGACCCTTTGCTGCGAAGCGACCGAAGTTCGACTTTAAAATATGCGGTAAGACTGTCGCCAATTTGGCGAGTTGCCGACACCGCGATCATGGATAATAGGAGTGGCTATGCACGATGCATCGGAAGTGCGGTCTCACAACATGTTCGCCCTTCAGCCAGAGGAAACTGCGGCCTTGTTGCGCGCTGACCGTGAACATCTGACCCACGCTTGGCCAACCTTTCGCAACGCGGCAAACACCGATTCGCTGCTCATCAGCGGGGGCGATGGCCCTCATGTGTTCGATGCAGTCGGGCGACGCTACCTCGACGGCATGGGCGGGCTCTGGTGCGTCAACATGGGCTACGGCCGCGATGAAATCGCCGAAGCCGTGGCGCAACAATTGCGACAGATGCCGTACTACAACCCGACCGACGGGTTGGCCAATGTTCCTGCAGTCATGCTATCCGAAAAGATCGCCTCGCTGGCGCCGGTTGACCTCAATCACGTGTTCTTCACCTGTGGGGGATCGACCGCCAACGATTCCGCGGTAAGGCTGATCCAGTTCTATCAAAGCGTGCGCGGAAAGCCCCAGAAGCACGTCATCATCACCCGCATCCGAGCCTATCACGGCAGCACCATCATGACCGCCTCGATGGGCGGCAATCCGCCTGACCGGAGCCCGCACCTCCGATTTATCACTGAGGGGATCCGCCAAGTCTCGTGCCCTAATCCATATCGTCGCCCGGAAGGTATGACCGAAGCGGAATTCTGCGACTTTCTCGTCGATGAGCTACGCGCCACGATCCTGGAGATCGGGCCGCAGAACATTGCTGCATTCTTCGCCGAACCCATCCTGGGCTCGGGTGGTGTCGTCGTGCCGCCCGAAGGATACAACCGTCGCACCTCGGAGCTCTGTAGAGAGTTTGACATTCTTTACGTCGCCGATGAAGTGATAACGGCATTTGGAAGGCTTGGCCATTTCTTCGCCTCGAAAGACTTTTTCGAAGTACAGCCGGATATCATCACATTCGCCAAAGGCATCACCTCTGGCTATCAGCCGCTTGGCGGGCTCGTCTATTCGGATGCCATCCACAAGACGCTGGTCGCGGCCGAGCCGCAGGCTCCATTCATCAACGGCTACACCTACACCGCGCATCCTGCGTCGTGCGCCGCGGCGTTAGCCAACATCGCTTTGATGGAGAGAGAGGATATCTGCGGGCGGGTCAAGGTCGACGGACTGTATTTCGAAGCCAAAATGCGGGAATTGAGCGACCTTGATATTGTTGGCGACGTTCGCGGCAGCCACTATATGATCTGCATAGAAAGCGTGAAGGACAAAGTTACCAAAGAGCCGTTTGCCGCATCTGTCGGCGTTGGCGATCTGATCGCGAAAAACGCCGGCGACCTCGGCTTGATCGTCAGGCCGCTCGGGAACATGAACATACTTTCTCCGCCGTTAATTCTAACTCGCGATCAGATCGACGATTTCGCCCACCTTATGCGGGCAGCCATCGTCCGAACACAAGAACAGCTTGCTGCAGTCGGAACGATGCCCACGCCGGCATCGCCGTCCAACTGATTGCGGGTGCGATGAGGATCGTCTGTTCGGACGCCCATCAAGACACCCCGGGAAGCCGCACTGTCCCCGCTCCTGGCTCATTTATCATCTTCTGAGGTTGGAGATTTCCCTCGGCGTTTGGTGACCCGTCGATGTTGGATCCAACGTGGCCCCTCGCGATGGCGAATGGACGGCAGACTTGGCGCGTCCCCTGATTGAGATCACCCGCGCGTTTTTGCTTTCGAGTTCATCCAGATAGTCGGCCCACCATTGCATCATCTTGACGCGCTCTTCCCAGTGCTCCGCCCGGGCGTAGGCGCGACGAACGTCGTTGTTCTCAATGTGGGCCAGTTGCCGCTCTATGGCGTCCGGATGCCACTTTCCGCATTCGTTTAGCAGAGTTGATGCCGTTGCTCGAAAACCGTGCGCGGTAGCTTCTTCTTTGCCATAGCCCATACGGCGAAGGGCAGCGTTAAGCGTGTTGTCGGAAATCGGACGCGATCCCGATCGAACACTAGGAAACAACAGCGATCCACCACCACCAGATATTTCGCTAAGTGAGGTCAGGACGCTGACGGCCTGCCTGGAAAGAGGTACGCGGTGCGGCGGTCGCATCTTCATGCGTCCTTCAGGGATGCTCCAGACGGAGCTTTCGAAATCGAACTCGTCCCATTCGGCAGCGCGCAGCTCGCCGGGGCGGGGAAACAGCAATGCCATCATTTTCAGGGCCGATCGGGTTGTGGGTTGACCGTCAAAAGCATCGATCGCCCTCAGCAAGCCTCCCAAGGCCCTAGGATCGGTAATCGCGGCACGTGGCGTGACCGTCGGACTGATGAGCGCATCCCTCAGGGCGATCGTCGGATCTGTCTCGGCGCGGGCGGTCGCTATTGCGTATCGAAACACGCTGCCGATAGTAGAGCGCAGTCGCCGAGCCGACTCATATCGACCGCGTACCTCTACACGGCGTAGGACGGTAAGGATGGTGGCCGTATCGATCTCGCGAATGCACTTGTCGCCGATGGCCGGATAGGCAAAGTCGAGCAGCCATTTGACCTTGGTGATCGTCCGGTCGGCACGGCCCTCCTTCTTCAGCTTGTCAACGTATTCATCCGCGATTGACCGAAAGGAGTCTTTTCCCGAACCGGCTTTGCGCAAACTCCGTTCCTGCCCGGGGTCGATGCCAGCCCGCAGGAGACGTTTGGCATCATCGCGCGCCTCACGTGCCTCGGCCAAGGAGATAAGGGGATAGCTGCCCAACGCCAAAAGTCTCTGCTTGCCGCCAAAGCGGTAGGCGAGCCGCCAAAGGCGAGATCCTGTGGGCTGCACCCATAGCTGGAGCCCGCCACCGTCAGACAGTTTCACGAGTTTGGGACCGGGGCGAGCGTTTCGGCATTTCACGTCGGAAAGGGCCATTCGACACATCTCCTTTGGCTGTTTCGATACCATCAGGATGCCGAATACCAACGGAAATACCATCCCCGCGCCTCGTTGGACCAAATGCGCTGAAAGCCGTCGAAACGCGTCCGGGTGCGCCACGCGCACCGAAAAAATGAACGATTCCAATCCTTTGCGTAGATGGCAGCGTACAAGCTTCGGCAAACGGGAGTATGGGGAGAAGTGCCCTTCCCGAGAGATGGGTGACAGTTCATTCCGGATAGATGGGTTACACTTTTGGCCCTTTGCAAGGAGAGCAAGGTGCCTTGGAAGGAGTGTAACGTCATGGACGAGCGGCTGAAGTTTGTCG